>Ga0209417_1000512_pt1 | contig 90157 bp, 104 predicted proteins | sample RifGroF2_FD_184002 | JGI IMG/M metagenome (GOLD analysis project Ga0209417, IMG submission 184002) | Groundwater microbial communities from Rifle, Colorado, USA - Groundwater F2 (SPAdes) (version 2) | ecosystem: Environmental > Aquatic > Deep subsurface > Groundwater | place: Rifle, Colorado... | reverse complement strand
GAGCCGACATCGAGGTGCCAAACCTCCCCGTCGATGTGGACTCTTGGGGGAGATAAGCCTGTTATCCCTATGGTAACTTTTATCCGTTGAGCGACGGCCCTTCCATACAGAACCGCCGGATCACTAAGCCCGACTTTCGTCCCTGCTCGGCTTGTAGGCCTCACAGTCAAGCTCCCTTGTGCCTTTACACTCTACGGTTGATTTCCGACCAACCTGAGGGAACCTTTGGGCGCCTCCGCTACTCTTTAGGAGGCGACCGCCCCAGTCAAACTGCCCGCCTGAAACTGTTCCAAACCCAGATATTTGTGGCATTCGGTTAGAACTCAAACTGCACAAGAGTGGTATCTCAACGACGACTCCACAACACCTGACGGCATCGCTTCAAAGTCTCCCACCTATCCTGCACAGGCACAGCCCGAATTCAATTTCAAGTTACAGTAAAGCTCAATAGGGTCTTTCTGTCCAGGTATGCGTAGGCCGTATCTTCACGGCCAATCCAATTTCACCGAGTCCCTCGTTGAGACAGCTCCCAGATCGTTACGCCTTTCGTGCGGGTCGGAACTTACCCGACAAGGAATTTCGCTACCTTAGGACCGTTATAGTTACGGCCGCCGTTCACCGGGGCTTAGTTTCAAAGCTTCGATACAAGTATCTAACCTCTCCACGTAACCTTCCGGCACTGGGCAGGCGTCAGCCCCTATACATCGTCTTTCGACTTAGCAGAGACCTGTGTTTTTGGTAAACAGTCGCCTGGGACTTTTCGCTGCGACCCTATCCCGCTCATTGGCGTAAAGCCAAATCACGGTACCAGGGTACCTTTTCTCCCAAAGTTACAAGGCTATTTTGCCGAGTTCCTTAACGAGGGTTATCTCGCGCACCTTAGTATTCTCTACTTACCCACCTGTGGCGGATTACGGTACGGACACGATAAATTCTCTCACGCGAAGCTTTTCTTGGCAGTGTGGCGTCAGTGTCTACTCTTCCGTAGAAGATCCACGTCACGCCTCAGGTCATAACGCCAGAGTGGATTTACCTGCTCTGACTACCTACACGCTTGTACTGGCACTTCCAATCGCCAGCACACTTAGCCTCCTGCGTCCCTCCGCTGATAATAACGAAGATATCGTGGCACAGGAATATCAACCTGTTATCCATCGCCTACGCTTTTCAGCCTCGGCTTAGGGTCCGGCTAACCCCACGCGGACGAGCCTGCCGTGGGAAACCTTAGGTTTTCGGTGCATTGGATTCTCACCAATGTTTTCGCTACTCATGCCGACATTCTCACTTCTGCTTCGTCCACTAGTCCTTATCGGTCTAGCTTCAACCTACAACAGAACGCTCCCCTACCCATCAAGTAAACTTGATGCCGCATCTTCGGTATTATACTTAGCCCCGGTGTATTTTCGGCGCAGAGTCGCTTGACCAGTGAGCTATTACGCTTTCTTTCAAGGATGGCTGCTTCTAAGCCAACCTCCTGGTTGTCAATGCAACTCCACCTCCTTAGTCACTTAGTATAAATTTAGGGACCTTAGATGGCGGTCTGGGCTGTTTCCCTCTTGACCACGGAACTTATCTCTCGTAGTCTCACTCCCAGGCATACAATACTGGCATTCGGAGTTTAAGATGATTTGGTACCCAGTTTCTGGGCCCGCACCAAACTAGTGCTCTACCTCCAGTACGCTAAATCCTGAGGCTGTGCCTAAACGCATTTCGGGGAGAACCAGCTAGCTCTAGGTTCGATTGGCATTTCACCCCTAACCACAACTCATCCCCTGATTTTTCAACATCAGTGGGTTCGAACCTCCACGCAGTGTCACCTGCGCTTCATTCTGGCCATGGTTAGATCACCTAGGTTCGGGTCTACAGCAAGTAATTAACGCCCTATTCAGACTCGGTTTCCCTCTGGCTCCGGGTATTAACCCCTTAACCTACTACTCACCGTAACTCGCCGGCTCATTCTTCAACAGGCACGCAGTCACACTATTAATAGTGCTCCCACTGTTTGTAAGCAAACGGTTTCAGGTTCTATTTCACTCAGCTTTCCACTGTTCTTTTCGCCTTTCCATCACTGTACTAGTTCACTATCGGTCACTAGGTAGTATTTAGCCTTACCGGATGGTCCCGGCAGATTCAGTCAGGGTTTCTCGTGTCCCGACTTACTTGGGATACTTCCCAGAGATTGTCAGTTTTCAATTAAAGGACTATCACCCTCTATGGTCCAGCTTTCCAGCTGTGTTCATTTAATTGACAATTTTGTAACTCTGTGTCGGAATTACAGCTCCGACTGGAAGTCCCACTACCCCGACTACATAACGGCTGTAACCTATCACATGTAATCGGTTTGGGCTGTTTCCCGTTCGCTCGCCGCTACTAGGGAAATCACTGATTTGTTTTCTTTTCGTCCTGTTACTAAGATGTTTCAGTTCACAGGCTTTCCTTCTCGCACCCTATGTATTCAGGTGCGGATTTCGGTGCATTACCACCGAAAGGTTTCTCCATTCGGAAATCCACGGATCGAGGCGTCTTATCGGCTCCCCGTGGCTTATCGCAGATTAGTACGTCCTTCTTCGGCTCCTAGTGCCAAGGCATCCACCATTTGCTCTTAGTAGCTTTACCTAACACGCAAAGCTTTCGCTTTACGCAACATTGGTATTTTTTTTACTACACAAACCATTGTTTTCACAATAATTTTGCTTTTACTTATTATGCAGTTGTCAAGGTACAATTCAGAGTTAAACTCTGAAGACTAAATAATCTGAAAACGAAAGTTCCGTCAATTCTATCTCCACTAACAGGTACAATAACCAGGCTAAGTATTAAATACTTGTAAAAACCTGTTAGCTTCATCGATACCGACCTGGGATCCTGTAGATGAAAATGCGTGAACGCATAACTCTACAGCTATCTCCCTAGAAAGGAGGTGATCCAGCCACACCTTCCGGTACGGCTACCTTGTTACGACTTCACCCCAGTCACCGACCCTGCCTTAGGCGGCTGCTTCCCAGAGGGTTAGCTCACCGACTTCGGGCGTGATCAGCTCCCATGGTGTGACGGGCGGTGTGTACAAGACCCGGGAACGTATTCACCGCAGCGTGCTGATCTACGGTTACTAGCGATTCCGACTTCACGCAGTCGGGTTGCAGACTGCGATCCGAACTGAGAGTAGGTTTAAGAGATTTGCTCACCATCGCTGGCTGGCTGCTCGTTGTCCTACCCATTGTAACACGTGTGTAGCCCAGGACATAAGGGGCATGATGATTTGACGTCATCCCCACCTTCCTCCGGTTTATCACCGGCAGTCTCGCTAGAGAGCACAATAACAGCATGCCGTTATTGGCAACTAGCAACGAGGGTTGCGCTCGTTGCGGGACTTAACCCAACATCTCACGACACGAGCTGACGACAACCGTGCACCACCTGTCTTGAAGTTCCCCGAAGGGCACCCTCACGTTTCCGCAAGGTTCTTCAGATGTCAAGTCCTGGTAAGGTTCTTCGCGTTGCTTCGAATTAAACCACATGTTCCACCGCTTGTGCGGGTCCCCGTCAATTCCTTTGAGTTTCACACTTGCGTGCGTACTCCCCAGGCGGGATACTTATCGCGTTAGCTTCGGCACTACAGGGGTCGATACCCGTAACACCTAGTATCCATCGTTTACAGCCAGGACTACTGGGGTATCTAATCCCATTTGCTCCCCTGGCTTTCGTCCCTCAGCGTCAGTTACAGTCCAGCAAGGCGCTTTCGCAACTGGTGTTCCTCCTAATATCTACGCATTTCACCGCTACACTAGGAATTCCCCTTGCCTCTCCTGCACTCTAGCTTGTCAGTATCCAATGCTGAACCAGAGTTGAGCTCTGGGATTTAACATCAGACTTGACAGGCCACCTACGAACGCTTTACGCCCAATAATTCCGGACAACGCTTGCATCCTACGTCTTACCGCGGCTGCTGGCACGTAGTTAGCCGATGCTTCCTTTGAGGGTACCGTCAGGTTTCGTCCCCTCTGACAGTGGTTTACACTCCGAAAAGCGTCATCCCACACGCGGTGTTGCTGCGTCAGGCTTTCGCCCATTGCGCAAAATTCCCTACTGCTGCCTCCCGTAGGAGTATGGACCGTGTCTCAGTTCCATTGTGGCTGATCATCCTCTCAGACCAGCTACTGATCGTCGCCTTGGTAGGCCATTACCCCACCAACAAGCTAATCAGACGCAGGCTCATCTCAAGGCACCGGAGTTTTCATGATAAGTATTGCAACTTATCACATATGGGGTATTAGCACCAGTTTCCCGGTGTTATCCCCCTCCTTGAGGCAGATTCCCTACGTGTTACTCACCCGTCCGCCACTTATGTATCCCGAAGGACCTTATCGTTCGACTTGCATGTATTAAGCACACCGCCAGCGTTCGTCCTGAGCCAGGATCAAACTCTCCATTGTCAAAACCTTATATAATCAATAATGATTATTAACATGGTCGTTTGTCCCTGGTCGTTGTTTTTTGAATTGACAGAACATTCGTTTTCAGTTATTCAGTTTTCAAGGTTCAATTTGTTCAGGTTTTGCGAATTAAAAACCCGCTTTTGGCGAGTAGTTTGTATATTAGCACCACCACTTTTTACTGTCAAGCAGTTCTTTGTTTAGGTGTTTAATATTTGCTGCCCTGATTTAATATACTTTATATCAAGTATAAAATGATTTCAACATGTTTTTTCAAAATTCAATGATCCAAATATCAGATCTTTATATTAGACGGGTGAGCAATTTTTTTGTTCCCATGGCTTTTCAGCAATTTTTATTTTGTTTTGGTTTTATTTATATGTATTTAAACTTGAAAAGATAAAATGCTGAATCCCGTACAAACCCAAATACATTATAATTATCGCCATGCCGTAAGGCCACGGCAGACTAAAATTGATGCTGTTCTGCAAACACAATTAGCGCCATGCCTTAAACCTTATTATCTGAGTTTTGGGGAAATAAAGGCTGATTCAACACCGAATAAGGCTTTTACTGAGTTTTTAAGTACATATGTGTTTGAAAATCCTGAAGATATCAATGAATTTATGAAAAACGACAAGTCGGATTTTCAGGGTATTGTAGGAAGTATTCCTAAAAAGGATGGGGATTGGAATTGGGGAGGCGTAGATAAAAAGAAACTTTTTGCAACTTTAAATAAATTTGCTTTAAAAATAAGGGAAATTTATCAAGAACATAACTATATGCAAAATATGTTAAAAATGGATGAAAGTATTCTCGATGATGATGAATATGATGAACAGGAAACAAATATTCGTCAAAAAAAACAACGAGAAGAAAAAGCAGCATTAACGAATTTAATTAATGCATTCAAAGACCTGGGGATTATAAAACAGGATAAAACAGTAAATATTGAACCAAAAATTAATGGCACAAGAGGCATTGTTTATTGTTTAGATAACAAATATGCATTGAAAATATTTAGAAATACCGGAATTCTTCCAGATGAAAAAGGACATGGAGCTAGTACAGAATCTAATATACTATTGTTATTTAAAAATAAAATTTTTATTGAAGATAAATCAAGACCTATCGTTGACTTTTATTTTGCGGACCTGAACGCAGGATACATAGTTTCCGAACATGTAGATGTGGCTGTAAAAAGAGCAAGAAAATTAAATACTCCATATAATGTTAATTCAGAAACGTATAAAGAGAAATTGGTAGAATATATAAAGGCAAAAAGTGGTCTTAAATATGATGAAAGTGAATTTCGAAGGACAGAAAACATTATTAAAGGTATTCTGGTTGATTGTGGCGGGTTTGAAGTTATGCCCGGATGTCCTTATCGTTATAAAAAGCCTGAATTACAAGCTTGTGCAGTATAGAATTTTCCTTTTATTATATTAAAAAACTTATCATATGGTGATAATATATCTATATGATAATAAGCTTTAAATGCAAGGAAACGGAAAAAATTTTTGACGGCGGTATATCAAAAAAATTAAAAGGCAATTTACAAGACTATTGCAGTATAAGGATTAACGACCAATACAGACTGGTGTTTAAATTTGAAAACGGGAACGCTGAAAATATTTATATAGCTGATTATCACAAATAATAAGGAGAATATTTATGAAAAATAGACCTTATACACATCCGGGAATAATATTAAAAGAGGAATTCGCTGTTCCGTTAAAGATTACTCAGGCAAAACTGGCGGAATTGTTAAATGTCGGCATTAAGACAATTAACGAAATTTATAATGAAAAAAGAGGCATAACTCCCTTAATGGCTTTAAAACTTGCTAACCTTTTTGGAACAACTCCTGAATTTTGGATGAATTTGCAAAGTAATTATGACCTTTATAAAACTTATGAGAAAGAAAAACAAGAAATTGAAAAGGTTAAAAAAATAGCTTAAATGAATAATATTAATAAAATCCTTATCCTCCGCTTTGGCGCAATCGGCGATATTATATGCTATAATTAGCTTTATGGAAGAAAAAGGTCAAATAATAGAAAAACTCAGAGAACTCAAACCCTATCTCGAAAAAGAATACTCTGTTGAGGAAATCGGAGTATTTGGGTCTTATGCTCGTGGGGAACAGAGAGAGGACAGCGATATAGATGTTCTTGTCAGTTTAAAAAGAGGACATTCCGTTGGATTAATAGAATTTTGCGGATTAAAAGAATATTTAAGCGAAATTTTACATAAAAATGTGGATTTAATAACTAAAAAAGGAATAAAACCCGCCTTAAAAAAATACATCCTTGGAGAAGTTATTTATATATGAGAAGGCATTACAGGCATTTTCTAGAAGATATTATTGAGCACTGTGATAAATCTCAGGAATTTATAAAAGATTTAAGTTTAGAAAAATTTTTTGAAGATGAAAAAACTTATTATGCAACGGTTAGTGCTTTGGAGATCATTGGAGAGGCAATAAAGCATATACCAGAGGAAATAAAACTAAAATATCCTGAAATTTCCTGGTATAAAATAACTGGTTTTAGAAATATGGTTATACATGAATATTTTGGAATTGATAGGGAAATAGTCTGGAATGCGGCAAAAATTAATACAATTTTCCTAAAAGATCAAATTTCTAAGATTCTAGAAGACATAAATGAATAATATTAATAAAATCCTTATCCTCCGCTTTGGCGCAATCGGTGATGTAGTACATTCTACAGCACTTTTTCGCAGTATTAAAGAAAAATACCCGCATGTTTCTATTCATTATGCTGCTTTTAGGGCTCCGGCAGCTAATATTCAGAACGACCCTGACCTTGATAAAGTATGGATAATTGAAGGAAAAAGTTATAAGCAGTTGTGGAAGTTGGCAAAAGAATTAAAAAAAGAAAATTTTGATGCTTTTATAAACCTCCAGCCCGGGATAAGGACAAGAATTTTTTCTTTAATGCTTGGCATGCCAAGAACTATTACTTATAGAAAAACATTTAAACTCCATGCAGTGGAAAATTTTTGGCAAACAGGAAAAAAATTATTTAAGGATTTAGAACTTCCAAAAAAATTACATATATATATAAAAGAAGAAATCAAAAACAAGGCAGCTGGCATGCTCGATAAGAAAGGCATGGTTATAGCTTTTAATATGGGCGTCAGTTTCACAAGACAAGGTCGCCGTTGGCCACAGGAATATTGGCGTGAGCTTGCGAAAAAACTTCTTGAAAAATATGAATGTGAAATAATCCTTACCGGATCCCAAGATGATAAAGAATTTTCTGAAGCACTTCTTGATATTTCACCAAAAGTAAGGTCTTTTTGCGGAAAAGTTAGTATAGAAGAAAATACAGCGCTGCTTTCCTTATGCGATCTGGTAATTTCCGGTGATACAGGCCCGCTTCATATTGCTACGGCGGTTGGGGTTCCTGCTATAGGTTTATACGGTGCAGCCCCTGTTTCAAGAACCGGTCCATATGGTTTGAATTATACTGCGCTTTATTCTGATAAAGAATGTGTCCCTTGTAACAGGCGAAAATGTAAATATTTAAAACAAAATGAAATATATACCCCATGTCTTATGGATATAATGCCTGAGCAGGTATTGAAAACTACCGCCAAATTATTATTGGAAAAAATCTAATGGTACTTTATAATATTAGTTATTAAAATTTGTAAAAAGTTTTCATTGAAAGTGTTAACTTTTTCGTATGGCATGTTTTTAAGCATGTAGAAAAATATGTTATCATAGGAAAAATTGAGGGGTTTAATTTCATGAGTGAAATTAATAATAGTCAGGGGGCTGGGTTCCCAGAAAATACGTCACATGGAAGTCGGGATCAGCAAAAAGAAGAAGTTCCACAGGGGATTTCATTTAAAGGCGAGCAAACAGACCTGCGTTTTGATCCCAGAGCTGCTGTAAATAAAACATATATGGATAAAGTGGTAAAAGCTAAAATAGGGGATTTTGATGTAAAGTTTGGCTCAAATGAAATCAAACAGGTTAAAAAAGACCTGGAGCAGCTATATAAAAATCCAGTCGCAGTTCAAAAAGCAACAGCGTTGTATCCTGCATTTCTTGGATTTGCTAAAAAGAAGGGATACAAGAACCCGGATGCTCTTGGTTTAGCGCTGGAAAACTATGCTGCAACCAATGAATTTATTAAAAAATCTGTTTAACAGATGTAAAAAATATAAACCTATCTCCCTTACAGTTGATATCCTTATTTTTTCGAAAATTGACAGGGCTGACAGGGGAATTAAACTTTTGCTTGTAAAAAGGAAAAATCCTCCTTTTCAAAACAAATGGGCAATTCCTGGAGGTTTTGTAGATTATGATGAAGAGTTGGAAACTGCTGCAATGCGGGAATTGGAAGAAGAAACAGGCGTAAAAGATGTTTCTTTAAAGCAATTGCACACCTTTGGAAAAATCGGCAGGGATCCGCGAGGAAGAACTGTAAGTGTTGTGTATATGGCATTTGTTGATGCTGAACAAGTGAAAATAAAAGCAGGTGATGATGCTAAGGAAGCCCAGTGGTTTGACATTAATAAATTGCCTGAACTTGCTTTTGACCATCAGGAAATAATTGATTTTGCAATTAAAACATAACCGGTGGCGTTAAAGTAGTTTTTTAAGGGGGGAAACTGGCCGCTTCGCGGCCAGTTTCCCCCCTTAAAATTAACTTATACGTCAAAGTTAACCTGAAATAAAGACAAAAAATGTGTACTGCGCCGCCTCACACAAACTGCAAACTCAAAAAAAAAGTAAAGGATTTCCCTTTACTACCTAATAATTAATGTGTGAGGTGAAAGAGGTATGTGAGAAACTTTCTTAATTTACCTTTAATCCGTCCCTCTACCCCTGTGTGTGAAGAAAGTAAGTATGTGTGGTGGTTGTTTGTGGAAGACTTTTTTATCCTTACCCCCTTTACTGAATGTATTCCCTCCCGATTTTGTATGTTTAAATTATCCTACCTTGTCCCTCTCTTACATATATAAAAACATTTTGTTTTTAAAAATTGCTATTTTTTTAAAAAAAATTATTAAAATTTGTTCATATATTATGTAAGATTAATCTATGAAAGAAAAAGAGGAAAATTAATGAGTAAAAATATAAAATTCGGGACGGACGGCTGGCGTGCAATCATTGCAGAGGACTTTACTTTTGATAATGTAATCCTTGTTACAAAAGCTATTGCAGGATACATTAAAAAACACTACGATCCTTCAAAGCCTGTAATAATAGGTTATGACACAAGATTTTTGGCTGATAAATTTGCATTGCGGGCAGCAGAAACATTAAACAAACTGGGCCTCAACGTAAAAATTACTGATTCTGATGCGCCTACTCCGGTAGTAGCTTTTGCTGCAAGAAACTTAAACAGCGCAGGTGCTTTGATGTTCACTGCAAGCCACAACCCGCCTGAATACTGCGGGATAAAATATATTCCAGATTACGCAGGGCCTGCAACCAAAGACATAACCGATGTGATTGTTTCTAATGTAGAAAATGAAACTTTCCCGGATGAAGTTGCAACACCTGGAATAACTGAAAAATTTGACCCAAAACCTGACTATTTCAATTTTATTAAAGGGTTGGTGGACTTATACGCAATTAAAAATGCAGGTATAAAAACATTTTATGACCCATTATTTGCGTCGGGAAGGGGTTATTTTGACACTATTCTAAAAGATGCAGGCTGCGACGTCACTAGCATAAACAACTGGCGTGATCCATTATATGGTGGGGGCATGCCTGAACCAAAAGAAAAATTTCTTGGCGAGTTAAAAAAACTTGTGCTGGAAAACTCTCCTGCCGTAGGCTTTAGTAATGACGGAGATGCTGATCGGTTTGGAGTTATTGATGAAAAAGGAAATTACATAACCCCTAATGAAGTAATCGCTATTTTATTCAGGCATCTAATAAAAAATAAAGGGAAAAAGGGTTCTGTTGTAAAAACAGTTGCAACAAGCCAGATGATAGACAAGATTGCTGCTCTATACGGGGTAAAAGTGCATGAAACGCCGGTTGGCTTTAAGTGGGTAGGCCAGATAATGCGGCAGGAAGATGTAATAATCGGCGGAGAAGAATCAGGGGGTCTAAGCATAATAGGCCACATCCCTGAAAAAGATGGAATACTTGCTAACTTGCTTATTCTTGAAGTTATGGCGTACGAGAAAAAGCGTCTTTATGAGATTGTTGAAGAATTAAAGCAGGAAATAGGTGTTCATTATTTAAATTACAGGTTAGATTTACATTTAACTGAAGCATTAAAAGAATCTGCAATGAATATGTTTCTGAATAATCCACCGCAACAGGTTGGTAATATAAAAATAACCAGGGAAAGCAAGCTGGATGGTGTAAAGTTCTATTTTGAGGATAACAATAGCTGGATGCTTGTTCGGCCAAGCGGTACAGAGCCATTGTTAAGAATATATTTTGAAACTGATTCACAGGAAAAGCTTGATACTATGGTTAAGGATATTCAGGCTTTAGTATCGTAAGTATATAATAACAATTTTGTAATCTTATTGTAATATTAGCCTTTTATACCTTGTTATATTATTATTTAAATATTAACCTTTAAATAGCTGAGATGATAAGACGAACGGGGAATTATTGAATGGAAATTTCATTTAGTAAGAATAGCGGTGTTTTTCAACCTCATAGAGTGGTTAATTGCCAGCCGCTAAGAGAAAATCATCAATTAACAAAAACTAGCCAGACAGACATATTTGTAAATTCAAAAAAGCTAAAACTTAATGATAATGGACAGGTTCGAAAATCTTAAAAGACTTATTGAGATAATCTCAATTTTGAGATCTCCGCAAGGTTGTCCATGGGATAGGGAACAGAACCATAAAACGCTTAAGGAAAACCTGTTGCAGGAAACCTATGAGGCGTTGGATGCGATTGATTCTGAGGATTTTAACGAATTAAAGGAAGAATTGGGAGATGTGCTTCTTCAGGTAGTGCTGCATTCACAAATTGCCAGTGAAGAAGGGAAATTTGACATAGAAGATGTTGCTAAGACCATTTCTGAGAAATTAATCAGGCGACACCCGCACGTATTTGGGGATGTGCAGGTTAAAGGTTCAGAAGAAGTAATTGCTAACTGGGAGCAAATAAAAAAGCAGGAAAAGCCTGAAAGAAAATCAGCGCTTTCAGGGGTTGCAAAAGCACAGCCTGCCCTTTTAATGGCGGCTGAATTAAGCAAAAAAGCGGTTAAAACAGGGTTTGAATGGCCGAATGTTGATTCTTTGTGGGAATGCCTGGAATCGGAAATACAGGAGTTTAAACAGGAAGTCAGTAAGGGTGATAAGCCCGCCATGGAAGAAGAATTCGGGGATATATTGTTCACCATGGTTAATGTAGCTAGATGGCATGGAATTGAGCCGGAGCTGGCGCTTTTAAGTGCGAACAAGAAGTTCAAGAAGCGGTTTCAAGCAATGGAGAGCCTTGCTGCACGTGATCTTAAGGAATATAACATTGATGAACTTGAAGAGCTTTGGCAGGAAGTAAAGAAGCAGGGTTAAATTTCTGAAAATTAGCCATAGGCGTCCCAGTTAATTCTGTGGGGGAATAGGGTGGATTTGCGTGGGGGAATTACAGTTGTTTCATGGTCAGACCCCGTGTCAAGCTCGGGGTGACATTGGGGCACGAAGTGAGATAAAGGAGGTTCAGGGGGACAAAATTCGTCATTCTGAGGAAGCGGAGCGACCGAAGAATCTTTTTCAATTATTAAAGATCCTTCGCTACGCTCAGGATGACTATTAAATTTTTCTTCTTCCAGCTTTTCTTTTTCTTTTAATTCTTCCAGTTTGCGCTGTTTTGCTCTTTCCCTGTACTGTCTTTGCTTTTCTCTGTATTCTTCCTCTTCTTTGCGCCATCTTTCCCGCTTTTCATGGTCTTCAATATAATACTTCGCCAGTCCTTCATAAATTTCCTCAGCAAATTTAAGATATTCAGGCAGTTCCAGTAATTTATACTCATCACCTGACATTTTATATAATGCCCGATTAAAAGCATACAGTTTAAGGCGATCCCATCTCTCTAAACGGTAAGGATCCACTATTTTCAGCTTTATTTCCAGATCGTATATTCTTTTTTCTATTTTTTTAAATTCGCATTTCATCTAACTTTTTCCTGAGTTCTTTAAGCTGCTCCATTTCATCCAGGTGTTTTTCAACTCCCTGAAGTCTTTTGTTAAAATTAGTCAGTTCAAAGATTTTCACGGCATTGTTAATAATAGCGGATGATACTCTCAGCCTTACTCTTTCATTTTCACTGTTTAAAAGTTGTTCCTGGGTTTCCACAGCTCTGGAAAGCAGGTATTTCATGCTGGAAACTGTGCTTTCATAAACTTGTTCCTGTTGTTGTTTTAATTTTGCCTGGAATTCTGGTATTTTCAGCCATTCATAATAGGTTGATTTTGCTATTCCTGCTTGTTTGCAGGCCTCTTCAACCTTACCGACTTTGATGAATTCTGCAATAACTTCCAATTGCTTAGGCGTAAGCTCTCTAACCATACACAAACCCCTTTCTCTCTACATTAAATTTTTCAGATCGAACGAAATCGAACGATTTTTAAAGAAAAATTTTTTCTCTAACCTCACAAAAAAGATATAAATTTATTATAACATTTATTTATAGATTTTGCACTATGTTTGTGTATAGGTTTTATGATTAATAAGGTGCATAAATTTTAGAGTCATTGCGAAGCCCCGAAGGGGCTGAAGCAATCCATAATGTTGAGGGCTGGATGATGGATTGCTTCGCAAGTTGCATTATCCCTTACAGGTTAACATCTGCGGCTCGCAATGACAATACGGCAGAAATATGCTTGCATTCCGCACTGGAAAGATCCTGAAACAAGTTCAGGATGACGATGTTTGGACATTAATAAGATGCGGGGTGACAATAAATCAGGGCAGACACACAGATCTGCCCCTACAGTATTAATCATTAATTGCCGCGTGGGCTAAAGCCCACCCTATAAGCTTTTTTGTAATTATGATATAAATTTTTACCCATTTTTTAAAAGATTCACCAGAGCATCAGGTATCTTTTTCAGGCTCTCCACTTTCATTGCACCCCCAAGAGCAATTGCTTCCTTGGGCATGCCAAACACTATACAGCTTTCTTCATCCTGGGCGATGGTGTATGCGCCGGCATTTCTCATTTCAAGAAGTCCTTGAGCTCCATCTTTTCCCATTCCGGTTAATATTACACCAATCGCATTGCTTCCTGCATATTTGGCAACTGAGTTAAAAAGAATTTCAACAGCAGGCCGCTGATGGTGAACTAAAGGCCCGTCCTTTATTTCTACATAATAAATTGCCCCGCTTCTTTTTAATTCCATATGCTTATTACCAGGCGCAAGTAATACTTTTCCCGGAACGGCATGCTCTCCGTCCTCGGCCTCTTTCACTTCCAGAACACATAATTGATTAAGCCTGTCAGCAAAAGATTTTGTAAAATACTGCGGCATGTGCTGCACAATGAGGATTGGGGGCATATCCCCGGGTAAAGCTGTTAAAACTTCTTTTAATGCTTCTGTGCCGCCCGTGGAGGCACCTATAGCAATAATTTTATTTGTTGTTCTTAGCATGGCTGCAGTTTTTTGTACAGGTGTAGAAACAGGCTGAAAACTGACTCCTGAAGATAGTCGGCGGGTATTGATCTTTGATACAGCCTTGATTTTTTCAGCAAGTTGCACGCTCATATCACCTACTGAATATGACGCGCCGGGCTTTGCCATTACTTCTGCTGCGCCGAGCTCCAGGGCTCTTAATGCTACTTCGCAGCCGCTCTTGGCAAGTGAACTTACTATTATAACGGGCATGGGGTGGTGTTTCATAAGCTTTTCAAGAAATGTTAATCCGTCCATCCTGGGCATTTCTATATCCAGAACTATAACGTCTGGTTTTAGTTCAACAATTTTATCCCTGCCAATAAAAGGGTCAGGCGCTGAACCAACAACGTCTATTTCAGGGTCTTTAGCCAACTCAGTGGTAAAGATCTTTCTTACCATTGCAGAATCGTCAATTATTAGAACTTTTATCGGCATACCAGTCATACTCTCGCAAATTATTTACCTTATACACAACAATTTCACCGGTTTCAGTGTCAAAGACAACTTTTCTTCCCATTTTTCCGCCGGTGTCAAAGGTTACAATATCAATATAATTATCCTTTAGTATTTTTTCAGCTACTTTAATATTTTCTGCACCTATAATAGTACTCCCCATTTCCGGGTTTTGAGCGCCGCCTGCTACATGTGCTTTTAAATTAACTTTGTTGGATCCTAGCTGGATCATTAATCTTATCATATGAATAATGGAAACGCTTCCGAATTGTGCGGATTGCTGTTTTCTAAAGGGTTTTGAATGTACATAATGGTTCATTCCGCCAAATTTTAATACAGGATCCCACATACAGACTGCAACGCAGGAGCCTAGTACGGTAGATACCAGATGAGGCTCCCTGCTTACAAAAATGTAGCCGGGCTGTAAAAAATATTTTTCCTTTTCACTGTTTAACAGGTTTCCGTTCATTTAATCTTTTCTCATATAGATTGTGGGCTGGATATAATCAAACTTATACTGTTTTTGTGTAAGGCTCTCTGAATGTCCGATAAATAAAAGGCCGCCTGTAGCGAGTGTATTGTAGAATTTTTTAATTAGTTCTTCCTGTGTAGGAAAATCAAAGTAAATCATGACGTTTCTGCAAAAAATTATGTCAAATTTGTTTTTAAAAGGGAAAGGTTCCATCAGGTTAAATGTCCTGAAAGTAACCAGGCTTTTTATTGTATCAGAGACCTTATAAATGTTATCAAATTTCTTAAAATATTTGTTTAAAAAATAAGGGTTTATTAGATCGCCCTGGTCAAGAAGGTATTCTGCTTCCTGGGCCTCCTGTATCACAAGGGAGCTTACATCTGTTGCCAGAATTTTTATATTTATACCGGGCGGAATATATTCTTTAAGAACCATGGCAATGGTGTAAGCTTCATCACCTGTTGAGCAGGCTGAACTCCATACTTTTATTTCAGAATTTTTTAAAATTTCCGGATTATTCTTTAAAATAAAATCCAGCTTTTCTTTAATAAAATTAAAATGGTTATCTTCTCTGAAGAAATTGGTTTTGTGAATTGTTATTTCATCGACAAAAGTAGACCATAGCGTGCTCCTGTCTTTTATTAGTATTTTGTAATACTCATCGGGACAGGTTAAGCCCTCTTTTGTCAGCAGCTTAAAAACTTTAGACTGCACCATTTCTCTTTTGGATTCATTTAAATGGATTCCAAGGCGTTCTTTAACAAGTATGGAAAATTTTTCAAATTGGGCTTGGGTTAATTTCATTATAAACTTTCTTTTTTACGTTGTTACTTTTTAAGAATTTTTAAAATTTTTATTTTCTTCTTGTCTAACTATCTTATAAAAGTCACATTTTAAACAGTTGCCAACTTTTTGAATATTTGATCCCTGGACTTTGCCTCCGCAAAGTGTACCAGCAACACTCCAGCAAACCCTGCCTGCTTTTCTTCCGTTGTTTGTTCCATCACAACTTTTATCTGTTGCTGCCGGACAAACGCCGAATTCTGATACTTTAGCACCACCTGGTTGCCTTCCGCAATTTTTAAATTCCCAGCAATTTAGTTTTTTTCCACTATTTGGAAGGGCAATAATATTTTTTTTATCGCTGGTAGTTAATGCTAAATGTGTGTGCTGGTGAATTGCCTGTGCTCCGTTAACAAGAACTATAAGTGAATTTACTATTTCTTTCATTGTTCCTGCTTGTGCAGTGAGTTCTTCAGATGCTGATGCGCTTTCTTCTGCTGTTGAAGCATTGGATTGCACAACCTGTTCCATCTGGGATATTGCCTTGTTTATCTGGGCTATACCCTGTGCTTGCTCCTGGCTTGCTGCTGAGATTTCATCCAGCAGGTCGCTTACTTTCTGGGCCTGGTTATTTATTTCTGTCAGGGACTCGTTTACGTTTTTTGAAACGCTAACCCCTTGTTCAGAAAGATGAATATTGCTTTCTATAATTTCAGCGGTATCTTTAGCTGCCTGGGCGCTTCTTTGGGCAAGGTTCCTAACTTCTTCTGCAACCACAGCAAATCCTTGGCCTGCTTCGCCTGCTCTTGCCGCTTCTACTGCTGCGTTAAGAGCAAGGATGTTTGTCTGGAATGCTATTTCATCAATAACCTTTATAATCTTGGCTATCTGATCACTTGATTTTTTCAGTTCTTCCATGGATTGCATCATATTCTGCATATCAATATTGCCTTTGTTTGCGGAATCTTTGGCTTGTTTTGCAAGTATCGCTGCCTGTTTAGTATTTTCAGTGTTTTGTTTAACCATGGATTCTGATTGTTCAAGGGTAGCTGAGGTTTCTTCAATTGATGCTGCCTGCTGGGTGCTGCCTTCTGCAAGTTCCATGCTGGAGGTTGATAACTGGTTTGAGGCTGAGGTCAGCAAATTCGAGCTTTCGCTCATATCCGTAATAATTTTATTGAGTTTTTTCATTGCATCCCTAAATATTAACACTGCAAATATAATTCCTATTATAGTAGCAATGCTTAATCCTATAAAAATAAAAAGGATTTCTTGACCGACCTTTTTAACTGAATTTTGATCTTCGTTAATTATCTTGTCCAGAGATTCAATAATAAGGACTGCATCTTCTGTTATTGCATCCATATCTTCCATCATTTGGGCACCTTTTGCGTTCCCAACGGGATCCTTAATATTTAGAATCTCAATTGCTTTAGATTTAATAATGCTCCATTTCTGCTTTAATTGATCTATAAGCTTAATTAATCTTTCATCATCAAGTTTCTTGCTCAAGGTTTCAAATTTATTTTCGAGTTCAATGACTAATTTGTTAAAATTTTCTCTTTCCGCAGGATTACCAGTTATAAGATAGTCATTTGAAGGCATTAAAATTTGTTCCAGCATAAGCCTGGTATCTGTAATTTCTTTAGTAATAGCAACCTGTTTTGTAAAAAAATCAAATTGCTTATTATAATTATTGAAAGAATTATAGGATATTAACTGAATAATAACTATAATTGCAACCGCAAGAATCCCAATAAGACTAAATTTATGAGTAATCTTCATTTTTAATGCACCTCTTTTTATCACAATATTTTTTAAACATATTAGAACCCTGCCATATCATCCTCAAGAGGAATAACATCTTCTGGCTTAACTACCTTTGTATTTTTTTTATAGTTAATAGGTTTCCTCACTTGTGTTCTTGTGGTTATAGCAGTGTGTGCCTGCTCGTGAATGGCATTAGTACCGTTGACCATTACTATTAGTGAATTTACTATTTCTTTCATTGTTTCTGCCTGTGCAGTGAGTTCTTCAGATGCGGACGCACTTTCTTCTGCTGTTGAGGCATTGGACTGCACAACCTGTTCCATCTGGGATATTGCCTTGTTTATCTGGGCTATACCCTGGGCCTGTTCCTGGCTTGCTGCTGAGATTTCATCAAGCAGGTCGCTTACTTTTTGTGATTGGGTATTAATTTCCAGTAGGGATTCATTAACTTGTTTTGACACGTTTACACCCTGTTCGGAAAGATGAATATTACTTTCAATAATACCTGCTGTGTCTTTGGCGGCCTGGGCACTCCTCTGTGCAAGGTTTCTTACTTCTTCTGCCACCACAGCGAATCCCTGTCCTGCTTCGCCTGCACGTGCTGCTTCTACTGCAGCGTTAAGTGCAAGTATATTTGTCTGGAAAGCAATTTCATCAATTACTTTAATAATCTTGGCTATCTGGTCAGAGGATTTTTTCAGTTCCTGCATAGAATTCATCATATTCTGCATGTCTTTATTTCCCTTATTTGCAGAATCCTTGGCCTGTTTTGCAAGCATGGCTGCCTGTTTAGTGTTTTCTGTATTTTGGCGCACCATTGATGCTGATTCTTCAAGGGTTGATGATGTTTCCTGGATTGATGCTGCCTGCTCTGTGCTGCCTTCTGCCAGTTGCTGACTTGAATCTGATAGCTGGCCTGAAGCGGATGTTACCTGATTGGCTGTAGTTTCGAGGTCCTTCACGATCTTGTTCATGGAATTTGTGATTCCTCTAACCACAGTAAAAATCACAACTATAACAACAATGGCAACCAGGACCAGGTTTAGTATCAGGGAGTTCAGAAATGCAGTCATTGCTATTTTTGCTACATCGTCAACGTATACTCCTGCACCCAGAACCCAGCCCCACTCAGGAAAAGCTCTGACATAGCTTATTTTAGGAAAGGTAAGGGTTTTATCTTGACCTGGTTTTGGCCAGTCATATCTGAAACTTCCCTGCCCTTTTCCTTTTGCAATTCTAACAGCTTCAACGATAGGCCCAACGCCGTTTTTGTCTTTTAGGTCAGTTGCATCATGCCCTCTTTCCATAATTGGATGATAGATAAATTTGTGGTCATAATCATTTATCCATATATAATTATTTCCATCAAAGTTTAATGCGGCAATTCTTGCCCTTGCTCGTTCCTTTGCATCTTCAGCCGTTAATTCTCCGCTATCAACTCTTTGTTTATATTCTTTTAAAAGGTTCAGGGCAATTTCAGTGATATATTGAATTTGTACTTCTTTCTCGTGAAATATTGCCCCTCTCAACTGGTAAAAGCTGAGAAGACTTGAACCAATAAAAATTAACAAAGAAACAATAACTGTAAGAAAGATGATTTTCTTTCTAATGCTCATGTGAGAAATAACGGCTTTTTCCATTTATTTTATAATCTCCTTATTAGAACCCCGCCATATCATCCTCAAGGGGAATAACATCCTCGGGATTTACTACCTTGGTAATTCTTGTGTCATTTTTGCGTTTTATTGGTGTGTTTGAACTTAATCTTCTATTAGCGGTTGGAATGGTTCTTCTTGATTCGGTTCTTGTTGTTATAGTATTTTGTACCTGGTGTTGAATTGCCTGTGCTCCGTTAACAAGAACTATAAGTGAGTTTACAATTTCTTTCATTGTTTCTGCCTGTGCAGTGAGTTCTTCAGAGGCTGATGCGCTTTCCTGCGCTGTTGAGGCGTTGGATTGCACAACTTGTTCCATCTGGGATATTGCTTTGTTTATTTGCGCTATACCTTGCGATTGCTCTTGACTTGCTGCGGATATTTCATCCAGCAGGTCACTTACTTTTTGAGCCTGGTTATTTATTTCTGTCAGGGATTCATTTACGTTTTTAGAAACGCTAACCCCTTGTTCAGAAAGATGAATGTTGCTTTCTATGATTTCAGCGGTATCTTTAGCTGCCTGGGCGCTTCTTTGGGCAAGGTTTCTTACCTCTTCTGCCACAACAGCAAATCCCTGACCTGCTTCGCCTGCTCTTGCCGCTTCTACTGCTGCGTTAAGAGCAAGGATGTTTGTCTGGAACGCTATTTCATCAATTACTTTAATAATTTTTGCAATTTGGTCAGAGGATTTTTTAATATTTTGCATTGATTGCATCATATTCTGCATTTCGCTGTTGCCTTTAAAGGCGGAATCCTTGGCCTGTTTTGCAAGTATTGCTGCCTGCTTAGTATTTTCAGTATTCTGTTTGACCATAGATTCTGATTCTTCAAGGGTTGCGGATGTTTCTTCAATTGAAGCTGCCTGCTCAGTGCTGCCTTCTGCCAGTTCCATACTGGAGGTTGATAGTTGGTTTGAGGCAGATGTTACCTGGCTGGCGGCTTCGCCAAGATCACGTATTATTTTATCCAGTGCTTTCATTATGGCTCTGGAGATAATTATTGCCAGAACTATTCCGATTATAATTGACAGTACGCTCACTATCAGGATAACTGTTTTCCCCTGGCCGGCGCTACTGCTAAGATGTTCCATTGCCGTTTTAGTATTTTCAGAATATATTTCTTCTATTTTATTAAATTTTCCGCGGACTTCAGTTAGGGCAGGGATGGTTGTTTCGTGATAAACTTTTAATGCTTCATTTTTATTTCCGTTTTCCACTTCAGCTATTATGTGTTTAGCAGAAGCGTGCAATTTTTCGTGCGGTGCTTCCATTTCTTCTATTAATTTTTTTACTTCAGGGTTATCAATCTTGGTTACTTCATCACTATAGAGCCATTTCCCCAGAGCGCATTGAGTATGGTCAGTCTGGACAGTAAATTTTGTATTTGTCAATAAAGATGTGCTAAGACTTTGTAACCAGCTTAAATGGTCAATTTCTTTTTGTAGGAAAAATACATTTCCATCAACTCTTGTGCGTGTAATATTTTGTATTTTGTTTACGTCATTAAACTTCAGGTATCCGATAACAGACATTACAAGAAGCAGTACTAACAAAGCAGCATAACCTAATGCTATTTGTTTACCTATTGTTAATTTCATAAATTCTCTCCTAAATTGCTTATAATACGACACTTATTTTTTAAAAATTTAAATCAATGCTTATAAAATCAATGCTTATACTTTTGCTTCTTCAAAAACAATGGAGAAATCATTATTATCAAATATTTTTTCTATTTCAAGAAGCATAACTACTTTGTCTTTTACTTTTCCCAATCCTGTAAGGAAATCACCTTCTACTTTTGCTCCATAATCAAGAGCTTCTTCAATTTCATCTTTATCAATATTAACCACTTCAGAAACCATGTCTACTACTAAACCCATAGGTTTTTTAATTTGGTTAACATTGACTTCTACCACGATAATACAGGTCCTTTCCGTGTATTCTGCGGGATTCATGTTGAATTTTAGCCTGAGATCCATAATAGGAATAATTTTTCCCCTTAAATTAATAACTCCTTTAATGTAACTGGGGGTTTTGGGCACATGGGTAATATCCATCATCCCGATAATTTCCCTGACTTGCAGGATAGGGATTCCGTAATCTTCCTTACCCAGGCAAAAAGTAAGATGTTTTCCGTCTTGAATCTGCATTATTATGCTCCTTTCACTTTGAATATATTATCTATATCAAGTATTAAAGATACTTTACCGTCGCCAAGTATAGACATTCCTGAAACAAATCCCAGTTGTGAAAATTCTTCACCAACCGGTTTTACTACAATTTCCTGTCTGCCAATAACGTTCCTGACCGGCAATGCCCTGTATTTCTGTTCAAGTTCAAGAATTACTACCAGTTGAGGGTCTTCGTGTTCTTTGCTCATGCCGAAAAGATCAGATAAAGAAATAATGGGAATAATTTCCTGTCTTACCTTTATTCTTGATAATGTTCCCTGAACTGAAACCCACTGGTCTTCTTTTGGTTGGATAATTTGTTTTATGTTTAGTGTTGGTATTATATAGTTTGAACCTTCTATATCCACTACAGTGCCGTTCATAATAGCGTGATTTACAGGAATTTTAAGTATAAAAGTGCTGCCTTTGCCTTTTTCACTATTTATCTCCACTTTGCCGCCTATTTTTTGAACCTCAGTCCTTACCACATCCATCCCAACTCCGCGGCCTGATATGTTATTCGCCACTTCAACAGTAGAGAATCCGGGCAACATTATAAATTCCTGGATTTCTCTCTCGGTATATTCTTTGTCAGGATCTATAAGTCCTTTTTCCAGGGCTTTTTTATACACTTTTTCAGTGTTTATGCCTTGCCCGTCATCAATTACTTCTATATATATGCTTCCCCGTTTATTGTAGGCAGTAACTTTTACTGTTCCCTTTGATTCGATCCCGTGGGAGATGGCGTTTTTGACCAGGTGTACAAGGGGGTCAAGGAGTTTTTCGGTAACCATTCGGTCGATTTCGGTTTCATCCCCGGTTGTGGAAAAATCTATGTCTTTTCCAAGTTCATTTATTGTATCTCTTGCGATTCTGGAGATCTTTTGGAAAGTTGATTTTAAGGGAACCATCCTTAAAAACATTGCAAGGTTTTGCAAATCCCTGGTTATCCTTGTCATGCGGTTAAAGTTAGTGAGGAAAACATTATCAGCGTCGCATTTCGATAAAGCCTGCTGCTCTATAAGGGATTGGGTAATAATCAGTTCGCCAACCATATCTACCAGGGTATTAACTTTTTCAGTGGAAATACGCATGTAATCTTCAGAAACATTACTTTTTGTCTGCTGGGTTCTTACAGCATTTAAAACATCTTTCGCTTCAACTTTCTTTTCTTTTATGGCGATTTCGCCAAACTTTAAATCAGGATATTCGGTTTTTTGTTTCTCAATTATCTCCTCAACTTCTTCAGGCTTGAGTTTTTTATCTTCAACAAGAATTTCACCGATTTTTGAGTCGGCTGTTTTTAAATTGTTTTTAGCTTTTTCTTCAGCTGATGCCACTTTCTGTAAATGTTCATCTGTTTCTGAAATAAAAGCCGGGTCGTTTGCAATTGGTATATTTTCACATATTTTTTTAATGTAATCTGATGAAATTAATATTAAATCTATAATATCTTTATCAGCTTTTATAGTCTTTTTTCTGCAGCCGTCCAGCAGGGTTTCTGTTTTATGTGCAATACTTCCTACAAGTTCCTGCTCTACAAAGCCGGCTAATCCTTTTATAGTATGAAAAGACCTGAACAAAGAATGGACTGTTTCTTCATCGTCAGGGTCTTTTTCAAGCTCAAGCACCTTCATTTCAATATTTTCAATGTGCTCGTTTGCTTCCAATATAAAATCTTCAAGAAATTCATTGTTTTCTTCAATGTTCATTTCATTATTCAATGCTATTCTCCACTATATTCCAAAAGTTATTCCAAACAGTAAGCAATATTAAACTTTGTCTCTCCTAGTTTGAAGAATAATTTTTTAGAAGGGGCTTTACTTATCATTAAAAACACATTATCTCCTGTCACCAGGGTAGGAGGAGAAACATCTATTATTTCCTTTACACCAATTTTGCCAACAGTGTTTCCACATAACATAACCATAAACTCACTCAAAGCGCTCTTTGCTATCATATCAAGGTCAGAAATCTGCGTTCCGCCCATCATTTTACTTACAATTTCAAATGCAGCTTCTTTTGTAAGTCCAAGCACTATATTCCCTTTTAACCCATTTGTTAAACCTGCAATAACATTTACTTTTTCGCCCGAATTCAGGGAGTTTTCAGGAAGCTCGCACATAAACCGATGTTCCAGTCCAAACATTGGAAAAAGTTCAGTACAAGTTTGCACTAATGGATCTTTTAAATTGCTTATTGTCATAAAACTATTCTCCTAAGCCTATATTAATTTTAAAAAGGCCGACGTCTCCAGAATAATAAACTTCCTGAGATTCAATGTTCGGGGTAATTATTTCAAGATTTTCTCCTGAAAAAATACTTGGAGGACTGAGCCACTTATCTCTATCTCCTGTTTCATTGTTTATATATGTAGCAGCTCTTCCTGACACCATATTTGCAAATTCTGCCATATATAAATACATATCATTCGGACTTTCAAGAGCGTCACCAAAATTCATTGCAACAGCAAACTTTTCCGCTGTGGTAAGATCACATTCTAAAAGAATTCTTCCTTTGCCTTTTCCTGTAATACCAATGATTACGGTAACTGTGTGATTGCTTTTTGCGGAATAGGTAGCTACCGGCTTAAAGTTACAGGAAATGAGCTCCTCCGTTACAGCAAGGAAAGCTTTTTGAGTAAGAGCTATGAAATTTTCAAATTTTTGTTTGTCCATAATCAGCTCCCTAAAAGACTATTAACAGATTGTAGCAAGTCTTCAGGTTTAAATGGCTTTGAAACAAACTGCTTTATTCCAAGACCTTTAGCCTCGTTCATTAAAACATCATCGCCCATTGCACTGAGCATAACTATTTTTACATTAGGGTTTTTGCCGAATAATCCTTTTGCTGTTTCAATTCCGTCCATTACAGGCATAGTCACGTCCAGGGTAATTACGTCTGGTGAGTATTTATCATACATTTCCAGTCCGATTTGACCATTAGGTGCATTATCTACAACTTCAAACCCATGTGGCTCAAGGGCTTTTTTTACTGCCTTAAATATAAATGGTGAATCATCAATTACGAGGACTTTAGCCATGTTCAACTCCTGTTATAATACGAATATTTTTATATAGTGTAAAAGAAATTATACTTTTTTTTCTGAAATTAATCAAAGGGTAATCAAAGGGATAAAATACTTTTTACATAATTTGGCATAGCAAACGCTGCTGCGTGTATGTCCCTGTTATAATACTTTGTTTCCTTTTCCAGCTGTGCAGCAAAGGTTTCATTATTAAGTTTTGGCTGTACATCATTTGAGCAGAAAGTCCAGCTCCAGTATGCGCCAGGATAAGTAGGCACAGGTGCGAAATACGGCTTAACTATTGGAAAAACCTTATTTAGCAGTATATTAATAAGTTTAAAATCTTCCTGACAGGCAAGAGGTGACTCAGTCTGGGCTACCATTATCCCGCCTTTGCGCAGGGCTTGCTTTACATTATTATAAAATTCTTCGGTAAATAATCCGACTCCAGGGCCTAATGGGTCTGTAGAATCTATTAATATGACGTCAAAGCGATTTTTTTGTCTTTCTATATACTTAATAGCGTCTTCTATATTTATTTTAACTCTTTTATCGTCCAGCATGCCGGCTATTGAAGGTAAAAATTCCTTGCTCGCATCAATAACCATTTCATCAATTTCACACAGCACAACTTCTTTTACGCTGTTGTATTTCAGGACTTCTCTTACAGTGCCACCGTCACCGCCGCCTATTACCAGTACGCTTTCAGGGCGTGAGTGGGCCAGCATTGGGATATGGGATATCATTTCGTGGTAGAAAAATTCATCTTTTTCAGATGTCATTACCAGCCCATCAAGAAGCAACATCTTTCCGTAGGCTTCTGTATCAATAATATCAACCTTTTGAAACTCCGATTGCCCGCCGTAAAGAATATCCTTTACTTTTAAAGTAATACCTGCCTCATTTTGATGTTTTTCAGTATACCAGACGTCCAATTCCAAGCCTTTCTAGTCAAATCTAATCGATGTGAGTTTTTATCTGAAATGGCGATACCAGGACTTCTTCATTTTTGGGATCCAGTATTCCACGTTTAAGCTCAGTATATATGCCTTTCCCTGCACTTAATTTATCTCTTAAGTACTCATATGCGATCATTGGATCACATGAATCACCGCAGGTAAACAGGTCAACTGCTGCGTAGCCGAATTCCGGCCAGGTGTGTATAGCAAGATGTGATTCTGAAATAATCACGACGCCACTAACACCATAAGGGCTGAACATATGGAATTTTCTTTCAATAACTGTCGCCCCACATTCGACTGCCGCATCTACCATGGCATTTTCAATAAGCTCCACATTGTTCAGCACGTTTGAATTGCAGTTATAGAATTCTGCAAGTATGTGACGTCCTAAATTTGTTATGGAAAATTGTTTCTTGTCAATTTCAGCATATATTTTCAATTCTTCTTCTCTCTCTACGACTATCAAATACCTATATAAAATTTTATTTTACTAGTTTAAAAAGTTACCATAGAAAATTTATATAATCAAGAAAATTGTAAAGTATTTTTTATATTGTTGAAAATTATAAAAATTTTTTAGGTGGTAAGGCGGCGCAGGACACATTTTTTGTTTTCCTTTCAGCTTAGCTTTGACGTATAAGTTAATTTTAAGGGGTAAACTGGCCGCGCAGCGGCCAGTTTACCCCTTTTAAAATTTTTTTTAACGCCGAGGGCAACTTGGATATATATGAAATTAACGACTACAACGCCGCAGCCTACTGATAGAAAATATTAATAAAATTAATTTACTAACGCGCTGCATTTGTTTAAATATCTCTCACATTGCTTTAGCCTATCGTAGCCAAGCATAATCCCTAAAATAAAATCCTCTTGAGGGCATAGTTCATAAAGATTAACTTTATTAAAGGATTTTACGATGTCTATACATGCTTTATCACCCAGATATACATTTATTTTTTCTTCTCCTATATAGTGTATCAGGTAAGCAACTCCTTCTTTATTGAGCCTTTCTTCAATTTTAGGCTGGTTGTCTGCTTTAAGTGTACATAAACTTAGGTTTCTCAGCCCTTTTTGGTATTCATATAAATTATGATAAAAAACATTCATTATTTTACCCAAGACTTTAAATGTTATCTTGGTAATATTGTAACATTTTGTAACTGAATGGTTTTTTAAGTAATATACCTGGTAACTTTTGCCTGACTGCCGGGTTTCTCAATCACTTGTCCCTGTCTGCACATTGGACAGTCACTAGGATCGAACACAACCGGGTCCGTCTGAACTAAAGATTTTATGTTAATGCCGGTCTTGCCCTGGGATCTGTCAATAATGCAGCCCACGCCTGCAACATGTGCATTGTATCCTTCTACAATTACTATATTTTCTTTCACGGATTTTGCAGTAGTAATAACATCTTCAATTATAAGTACTCGATCTCCTTCGTTTATTCGGAAGCCACGCCGTAAGGACATAAATCCATCTTTTCTTTCTGTAAAAATGGAGAGTTTCTCGAGGGCTCGTGCTACTTCATAACCTATAATAACCCCACCTAAAGCAGGGCCAAGCACTACATCAATTTCATCTTTGTTAAACATGGCAGCTATCTGTCTTCCGGCAATTTCTGCGTATTTGGGATGCTGCAGCAGTTTTGCGCATTGAAAATATTTGTCGCTGTGCAATCCTGAACTTAATTCAAAATGCCCTTCTAAAATACCCTGTGTTTCTCTTAAATGATCCAAAACTTCCATACTGGCTTACTTCCTTTATCTTAAACTATCTGCTAATTCCTTGATACTATTATATCCTCTGGTTTCCATAAAGTCATTAAGTTCATCAGCCAGCTTTTCGCTTATGTCGGGTTGTGTGAAGGTGCCTGTCCCTATTTGTATAGCATCAGCGCCGACTGCAATGAACTCAAGTATATCGTTAAGGTTATTTATACCGCCCATCCCTATTATTGGAAGGTCAGTGTGCTGTCTTATTTCATATATAAAGTTTAAGGCAATAGGTTTTATGCATTTGCCTGACAGCCCGCCTTTTATGAATTTATAGCCTTTATAATCAGAGTTTATATTAATATTCATTGCTTTAACAGTGTTTATTGCAGATATAGCATCCCCTCCCGCTTTTTGCACGGCCCATGCAATTTTTTCAGGGAAGGAAACATTTGTTCCAAGTTTTACAATAAGTGTGCCGGTAAATACTTCCCGAACAGAACAAATCAGCCGGCAGATAGTTTCTTCATCTTTGCCAAATTCCAGGCACCCTTTTTCTACGTTGGGACAGGATAAATTCAGCTCAATTGCATTTAGTTGGTTGTTTTCGCAGATTTTTGCGATTTGTTTGTATTCTTCCAGGCTTTCTCCGGCTATATTTACTATAAAAGTAATGTTATTTTCCTTTAATACAGGTAATTTTTCTTCAACAAATTTATGTATGCCGACATTTTCCAGTCCAATTGAGTTTATCATTCCGTTAGGTACTTCTTTTATTCTGGGTTGAGGATTTCCCTGCCTTGGATGAAGTGTTATTCCTTTGGTTATGAGGGCTCCAATTTTTGTTAAATCCATGAAATCTTTGTATTCAGTATTATACCCGAATGTACCGGAAGCGGTAATAATAGGATTTTGTAGTATAAGAGAACCTATTTTAACCTTCATCCCCATATTATCTCCTCTCCCTTAAAGACAGGCCCGTCTTTACAGATTTTTGCGCTTTCCAGTTTATCCCCCTTTTTAATTTTTATTGCGCAACCCATACATACTCCTGTGCCGCAGGCCATGTCGCCTTCGAGGGCGACTTCTATGTCTATATTTTTTTTCAGGGCAATTTCTGTTACGTATTGCATGGCGGGATTAGGCCCACAAATACAGATTATATCAGGTTTTGCCTGGCTCAATATATACTCAAAATGATCATTTAACCTGCCTTTTAGCCCTGAAGAACCATCTTCTGTGATGCAGTATGTATATTCATTGTCTGTTTTGTATTTGCTTTTAAAGCAACCTATAGATTTATACGGTATTTTCTTCTGTTCAAGGATATTTCCCATAAAAATAATAGGCGCAATGCCTACACCGCAGCCTATTAAAAGATAATTTTTATTTTCTATACTGAATCCATTTCCCAGCGGACCTATAACATCTGCTGTGTCACCTGGTTTTAACGCTGCAAGGTATTCAGTGCCTGTTCCCTTAATTTTATAGATTAAATCAAAAGTATTTTCTGTTACGCCTGCTATGCTGAGGGGCCTTCTCAGGGTCAAATCAGCGCACTTAACCGACACAAACTGGCCAGGGCTGGAATTATGGGCAATACTACCACCCTCCAGTACCATCTTATATATTTTGTCGGAAATTTCTATATTTTCCAGAATTTTTAGGAAAAAAGGACCTTTATTTTGCATAATACTAAAATACTTCGGAGGAGGGTATTTTTCAAGTAAAAATGTCTAATTTATAAGAAATAAAACTTCCCGTATAACCTTGGCGGCGGTTATAGAAGAAACTTTTGACGAATCATAATGAGGGGAAAGCTCTACAACATCCGCACCCACAATATTTAATCCCTGCATTGTGATAAACCACTCTATTAATTCATTAAAGCTCATGCCTCCGGGTTCAGGCGTGCCTGTCCCCGGCAACACAGATGGATCAAGCACATCCAGGTCTATAGTTAAATAAACAGGCTTGTTTTTTACTTTTTTCAGTAAATCATCAGGAGTTTTCACAAGAGTGTTATGTTGTTCAATCCACTCGTATTCTTCTTTTGTGCCGGAGTGGATGCCTATTTGCGCGATGTTTTCGGACTTTATAAATTCAGATGTTCTCCTTATAACCGTAGAATGGCATAAAGATTCATTTAAATATGTATCATTCAGGTCAGCATGGGCGTCAAAGTGAATTACAGACAGTTCAGGGTATTTTTTATAGCAGGCTTTCAACGCTGGCAGGGTTATAAGATGCTCACCGCCTATGCCAAGCCATTTTTTATTATGTGAAAAAGTTTCCTGTGCTGCTTTTTCTATTTTTAATAGTGTGTCTTCCCTGTTGCCGAACTGGAATTCCAGCTCACCTGCATCATAGAACTTAATGTCAGTCAGGTCTTTTTTAAAAACAGGTGAATAGGTTTCTATGTCAATTGATGAAAGCCTGATGTCAGCAGGGCCAAAGCGGGCGCCTGGTCTTGAGCAGCAGGTGCCGTCATAAGGTAGACCCACCATTACAATGTCTGCTTTGTTAAAATTATCTGTGGATGCCATCCAATTTTTCGATAAAAAAGGGCCGGTTAGCATTATTATCTCCTGCACACAGGGCAATCGAGGTTTTTAGTCAGGTTTATTTTTTTAAATTCCTGCTTAAGCCCATCATAGCATAAAAGTTTATTAACCAGGGGCTCGCCAATCCCCAATATAACCTTCACAGTTTCCATGGCCTGAATTGAAGCAACAGTGCTGACTGCCGGGCTAATGACTCCTTTTAAAACAGAAGATAATTCAGAATCAGGGAACAGGCACCTCAGGCAACTATTATCTCTTGGGATAATAGTAGTAACCTGGCCGAAAAACTCTGTTACTCCGCCATGGATAAGGATTTTTTCGCTTTTAATACAAGCCTCATTAAGTATAAATTTGGATTCAAACGAGTCAAAACAATCAATTATAATGTCATAACTTTTTAAAAAATCATAATTGCTTTCATCAAGCCTAAGCTGGTAAATTTCTGTTTTAATATCGGGATTGTAACTGTTTATCCAATCTTTTGCAGAATCAACCTTGAATTTGCCTATGTTTTCAGGTTTATGAATAAACTGCCTGTTTAAATTCGAGATTTCAACAACATCGTTGTCAACAAGCCCTAAAGTCCCGACACCTACGGATGAAAGTGCTGCAATTACGCCAGAGCCTAGTCCCCCGCAACCGGCAATCAGGACTTTTGAATTTAAAAGCTTTTTTTGGCCTTCAATTCCAATATTTTCTATAAGGATATTCCTGCTATATCTTTCCAAGGGCTTGGTCTATGTCCTCAATAATATCATTTACATCTTCAATACCCACACTCAGGCGGATAAAGTCCTCTGTAACGCCTGTTGCAATTCTCTCTTCCGGCGAAAGCTGCTGGTGAGTAGTGCTTGCGGGGTGAATTACCAATGTTTTAGCATCACCAATGTTTGCAAGGTGGGATAACAGTTTAACACTATTGATAAATTTAATTCCGGCTTCTTTTCCCCCTTCAATTCCAAAGCCGATCAGGGCTCCGAGTCCCGGATAATTCACCCAACTCACGCTTTTATGCGCTTTCAGGAATTCGGCAACCGCATGCGCATTGTCCTGGTGGCGTTGCATTCTCAGGGCAAGGGTTTCTATTCCCTGCAAAATAAGGAATGAATTAAACGGGCTTATTGCAGGGCCAAGGTCTCTTAAAAGCTGAAGTCGGGCTTTCAGTATATATGCCGAATTTCCGAATTTTTCAGTGTATTTAATTCCGTGATAGCTGGAATCCGGCTCGGTTAATTCAGAAAATTTTCCTGATTTTTCCCAGTCGAATTTTCCTGAATCAACTATTAAGCCTCCGATGGAAGTACCATGCCCTCCCAAAAACTTGGTTGCTGAATGAACTACAATATCAGCACCGTGCTCAATAGGTTTTAACAAGTAAGGAGTAGGTACTGTGTTATCAACAACTAGCGGAATTTTATGCTTATGGGCTACTTCAGACATTTTTTTAATATCAGGAATGTTTAATTTAGGATTTCCAATGCTTTCAATATAAATAAGTCGTGTTTTTTCAGTAATAGCTTTATCAAAGGCCTCAATATCCTCAGGGTCAATGAATTTAGTATTAATTCCAAGTTTCCTGAGAGTGTGTTCGAATAAGTTGTAAGTTCCACCGTATAAGGCGGTAGAGGAAAGTATTTCATCGCCTGATTTTGCGATGTTTAAAATCGCAAGTGTGATTGCTGCCTGGCCTGAAGCTGTAGCAAGCGCGCCGACCCCGCCTTCTAAAAGAGCTATCCGCTTTTCAAGCACGTCTGTTGTAGGGTTCATCAGCCTTGTGTAAATATTTCCAAATTTTTTCAGCTCAAATAAATCTGCTGCGTGCTGTGTATCCTCAAAGCAGTATGACGTTGTCTGATATATGGGCACCGCGCGGGAATGAGTTGCCGAATCCGGTTCTTGTCCGCCATGTATAGCTAGTGTATTGAAATTCATGCTTGTAGGGCTCCTTTGTTAGCTTGTATTGTTTTATTTATGTCGTCCTCGGTGTGGGCATATGATATAAAAAACGCCTCAAACTGGGAAGGTGGTAAGTATATTCCCTGATTGAACATATATGTGAAATATTTTGCATATTGTTTTGTGTCCGAGCTTTTGGCATCGGAATATCCCTGAACAGGCCTGTCTGTAAAAAATAGGGTAATCATTGAGCCAACCCGGTTAACTGCTGCCTTAATCCCGGCATTTTTTATGTTATTTTCTATGCCTTTCTGTAATTTTTTACCTTTTTCTTCAAGATTCTGGTATATTTCAGGATTGTTTTTCAGGATTTTCAAAGTGGCTAATCCTGCGCTCATTGCAACAGGGTTACCGGATAAGGTTCCTGCCTGGTAAACAGGACCAACTGGCGAAATTTTTTGCATTATTTCACGTTTGCCGCCATAAGCCCCGACAGGAAGCCCGCCACCAATTATCTTTCCAAAGCAGGTTAAGTCGGGTTTTACATTATACAAACTTTGAGCACCGCCTAGTGCTACCCTGAATCCTGTCATGACCTCATCAAAAATTAATAAGGAACCATACTTTATTGTTATTTCTCTTAAAAAGTTTATGAATTCCTGCTTAGCCGGTACAACACCCATGTTTCCGGCAACAGGCTCTATTATAATACCTGCTATGTCTTCACCATGAATATCAAACAGGTTTTGTACTGATTCATTGTTGTTATAATCAGCAATAAGTGTATGTTTTATCACATCTTCAGGTATTCCTGGACTGCTAGGATAGCCATGTGTCAGTGCACCTGAGCCTGCCTGGATAAGAAAACTATCTGCATGGCCGTGGTAGTTGCCAGCAAACTTGATGATTTTTTGTTTTCCGGTGTAGCCTCTTGCAAGCCTGACAGCGCTCATTGTTGCTTCTGTGCCGGAGTTCACCATTCTGACCATTTCAACAGATGGAACCAGCTCTGTAATAAGCTTTGCCATTTCCACTTCCATTGCAGTAGGTGCGCCAAAGCCTATTGCAGTATCGATCTGGTTTTTTAACGCATCAATAACAGCTTTATTTCCATGACCTAAGATCATTGGCCCCCAGGAACTCACAAAATCAATGTATTCATTTCCGTCCTCATCATAAACCTTGCTGCCTTCACCTCTTACTAAAAATGGCGGATTCATGCCGATTTCCCTGAATGCCCGCACTGGGCTGTTTACCCCGCCTGGAATGTATTTTTTGGCTTCTTCAAATAAAGCTTTTGATCTATCAAGATTCATTATTATTCCTCTCTTAAATATTTTGCGGCATCCTTTGCAAAATAAGTTATTATCAAATCAGCGCCTGCGCGTTTTATGCCGGTCAGCATCTCCATAACCACGCTTTTTTCGTCAATTAATCCCTGAGAAGCTGCGGCTTTAACCATTGCGTACTCGCCGCTCACATTATACGCGGCAATTGGGCAGTCAAAATTCTCTTTAAGCCTGTAAATTATGTCCTGGTATGCTAACGCTGGCTTAACCATCAAAATATCAGCGCCTTCCATCAGATCAGCTTCGGCTTCCATTAAGGCCTCGTTAGTATTAGCCGGGTTCATCTGGTAACTTTTTCTGTCGCCGGATTTTGGCGCGGAATCCGCGACTTCCCGGAAAGGCCCGTAAAATGATGAGGCGTATTTTACGCTGTATGACATTATAGGTGTATATTCAAAGCCTTCATCATCAAGTATATCTCTAATTGCGTTAACTCTCCCATCCATCATGTCAGATGGTGCAACCATATCAGCGCCTGCTTTAACATGAGAAAGTGCGGTTTTTGCCAGTAATTCGAGAGTAGGATCATTTAATACTTTGCCGTCTTTAAGCACGCCGCAATGACCGTGGGAGGTGTACTGACAAAGGCAGACATCCGTAACTACCAATAAATCAGGGGCTATTTCCTTGATTTTCCTGATGCCCTTCTGCACAATGCCGTTATCGTCGTAAGCGTTGCTGGCCAGATCGTCCTTATAACCGGGGAGGCCAAAAAGTAATATAGCCGGGATTTTAAGGGATAGAATTTCTTTTATCTCTTCTTCCAATCTGTCTATGGATATATGATACTGGCCTTTAAGGGAAGGTATTTCTTTTTTAATGTTGTTACCTTCAACTAAAAACAAGGGATAAATAAGATTTTTAACTGACAGGCGCGTTTCCTGCACCATTGTGCGGATGGTTTGGCTTGTTCTTAATCTTCTTCCTCTATAAAACATCTGTTAACCTTTCTATTGTGTACTCTTCAGGCATTATATGTACTGTTAAGCCGAGGCCTTTTGCTGTTTCAGCAGTTATTGGGCCAATACAGGCAATTTTTTTATTGTTTAACAAGTTTAAGTTTTCTTTCCCAAGTATTTCAACAAAGTTTTTAACCGTTGATGAGCTGGCAAAAGTAATTGTATCAATATCCTGCAAAATTTCTTTTAATTCATCTGCTGATTTATTCGGCAATGTAGTCTTATATAATGGTAAAACCGTAACTTCTGCGCCAAGTTCCTGCAATTGTTGCGGTAAGACTTCCCTTGCAACATCAGCTCTGGGGATTAAAACCTTATCACATTTTTTAATCAAGGGTTTTAATTCTTCTATTAAAGCTTCTGCTATGTATTCAGAAGGTGTTATCTCAACCTTTAAGTGATATTTCTCAACTGCCTGTTTGGTAGCCTCACCAATAGCGCAGATTTTGGCATTACCAATGCTCCTGACATCATCAAGTTTTTCAAAAAATACTTCAACACCGTTTACGCTGGTGAAAATTATCCAATCATAGTTGTTTAAGCCTTGTAGTTCAAATTCCAGAGGCTGAATTTCAATTGTTGGAAACTCTACAGCCATTCCGCCCAATTCCTTAATCTTCTGTGAAAGCGCGCTGGCCTGATGCCTTGCTCTTGTAACAAGTATTTTTCGTCCAAATAAAGGCTTTTTCTCAAACCAGTTAATGTATTCCCTTAAATTTATTACTTCTCCTACTGCTATAATGGCGGGATGAGTTATACTATCAACTTTATTCCCAATATTTTCCAGGGTTCCTGTTGCAACTTTTTGCTGTGGAGTGGTTCCTTTTGATATTACTGCAACTGGTGTAGAAGGCGCTTTTCCATATTTTTGAAGTAAGGAAGTTATTTTAGGCAGGTTATTTAGTCCCATTAAAAATACAAGAGTGCCGGATAATTTAGAGAGCAGCTCATAATTAACGCTTTCTTCTTCTTTTGTAGGGTCTTCGTGGCCTGTAATTACGTGAAATGAGGTACTAATAGCTCTATGAGTAATTGGAATCCCTGCATAAGCAAGAGCAGCTATTGATGAAGAGATTCCTGGCACTATTTCAAATGGAATATTGTTTTCCTTTAATGCAATTGCCTCTTCTCCGCCTCGTCCAAAAACGAAGGGATCTCCGCCCTTAAGTCTTACAACAACTTTATCTTGTTTAGCTTTTTCAACAAGAAGTTCATTTATTTTGTCCTGTGGAAGGGTATGCTGATTTATTTTCTTGCCAACATAGATTATTTCAGCATCTTGCTTTGCATAAGATAGCAATTGATCGTTAACCAGGTTATCATACACGATCACATCTGCTTTTTTTGTACATTCCAGGCCCTTCAGGGTTATTAAATCTTCATCCCCCGGCCCTGCGCCTACTAGATATACAATTCTTTGCAAGCTGAACTCCTAATTCCTCAAAACTTTCCACTTCACCAGTAATTTTTTCTTTATATATCTTAGCGTTTTTCTCATCGCCAATAAAGCCGTCAATTATAAGTTTGTTATCTATTATTCTACTATAAGCGCCGACAGGTATTTCGCATCCGCCGTCGATTTCCCGCAGGAATGCCCGCTCTGCGCGCACGCAGGTAGCGTCTTTTTCATCATTTAAAACTTTAACAATATTAAATATTTCTGAATCCCCTTTTCTAACTTCAAGTGCAAGTGCGCCCTGGCCTACGGAAGGAATAAAATCCTCAATTTCAAGATAATTTATACTAAGATCTTCGCCTTTATTCCAACCCAGCCTTTTTATGCCAGCGACTGCCAGGACTATTGCGTCAAATTCCCCTTCTAAAAGTTTTCTTATTCTTGTGTCAATATTGCCCCTTACAGGTTTAAACTGAAAATCAGGATATAACGCCTTTAATTGTAGCATTCTTCTAACGCTGCTCGTGCCAATAACCGCATTATCAGGCAGTTTTTTGTATATTAAAACATCACGCGGGTCTTCTCTTTTTAAAATTGCGCCTATTTCGAAATCTTCAGGCAGGGTGTGAGGCACATCCTTCATGCTGTGAACCGCAAAATCAATACTGCCGTCCAGCAAAGCCTCTTCAATTTCCTTTATAAACAGGCCTTTTCCCCCGATTTTGCTTAATTCCTTATCCAGGATTTTATCGCCAGTGGTTTTTATTACTTTTATATCTATTTCCAGCCCTTTGTGCATATCTTTCAGGGCTTGCACGACCATGCCGGTCTGGGTTAAAGCCAGCTTACTTCCCCTGGTTCCTACTGTGACCCTTTGCTTCATCAAATGCTTCATTTAATAATTTATTCGCTTTTTCCAGCGCCTTATCTTTTTTATTTTCCTCTATTAAATTAATAATATCAGAATATACCAATTCCTTGTATAAATTTTCCCGCAAAGTTATATTAGGAATTTCTTTTGAAGCCTTTTCTCTTATATTGCCTAAAATATTTAAAAATTTTGCATAATGCGGACCAAATTGTTTTTCCAGGTCTTCTCTTATCTTTTTTGCAAGTGCAGGGCTTTTGCCGTTCGTGGAAACAGTTATCGTCAGGTCGCCCTGTTCTATAATGGAAGGTACAATGAAGTCGCATAAATCAGGATCATCCACTACATTAACAGGAATTCCCTTTGTCTTTGATATTTTTGCAATCTCCCGATTTGTCTCCGTGGAATCTGTTGCTGCAAATACTAAAACAGCATTTTTAATATCTGCCGGTTCAAATTTTTTCTGAATCCAGCAAATTTTGCCTTCATGGCAATAGGTTTTTAATTCCTCGCACAGTTCCTCGCTAATTACATTTACTTTAGCTGAAGAAAATAATAATGAGGTTATTTTTCGCAACGCAACCTTACCGCCGCCTATTACGAGGCAGTTTTTTCCTATTATATCAAGCATTATAGGGTAATAACGAGTCATCTGTTCTTTATAAGCACGAGGACTTCATCTTTCCCAACAAGCTTCAGGTTATTTCTTGCAAGTTCTTCAATTCCTTTATAAGAAGAATAAACCTTAAGCTGGGTTTTAAGCTGCTGGTTCTTTTTTTGAGCGCTTTCATTAAGCTGTTGAAGTGTATTTATCTGGTTATTAAGAACAATATATCGTGTAAAGTTATATAATGAGCCGCATAAAAACTGAAGCAGGCACACAAAAAGAATGAGTGCCAGAAAAAAATAGTAGACTCGTCTTTTATATATTTTTCGCATTTGTAATTTTGTAGGACAAACAGAACTATCCATTAAAATATATTCCCAACTCTTACCTTCTTCTATTTTAAATAAGCTTGAAGTTTATGTCCAGTATTAAAAATGTTATAATAATCACGCACTATTTGAGGAGATTTTATTCATGTTTCAAAATAATTTAAGGAATGCGTATGAAATAGATTTTAAAATTTATGGCGATGACATGCAGTTTGTCGAAATTGAATTAGACCCAAATGAAGCTGTCATAGCAGAAGCCGGCTCAATGATGATGATGGATGAAGGGATTGAGTTGGATACAATATTCGGTGACGGTTCAAAACAGTCAGACGATTTAATAGGAAAACTTGTGGGTGCAGGTAAAAGGCTCCTGACAGGAGAAAGTCTGTTTATGACAGTGTTTACTAATAAGGGTTATGGAAAGCAGAAGGTAAGTTTTGCCGCACCGTTCCCGGGGAAAATCATTCCTGTTGACCTGAGTACTTTTGATGGAAAGATAATATGCCAGAAAGATTCATTCCTTTGCGCTGCAAAAGGTGTATCTGTAGGAATGGAATTCCAGAAACGTCTGGGGGTAGGATTCTTTGGCGGTGAAGGTTTTATTATGCAGAAACTCGAAGGCGACGGGCTGGTTTTTGTCCATGCCTGCGGCACTGTAAAAGCAGTTGAACTCGGCCCTAATGAAACACTTAGAGTAGATACAGGCTGTCTGGTAGCTTTTACTAAGGATATTGACTATGATATCCAGTTTGTAAAAGGTATTAAGACAGTATTTTTCGGTGGTGAGGGATTATTCCATGCAAAACTGAAAGGGCCGGGCGTTGTTTGGGTACAGTCAATGCCTTTAAGCAGGCTGGCAAACAGGATATACCAGGCGGCGCCGCAGGTTAACCCCTCTTCAAGAAAAGGTGAAGGAAGTATTCTGGATTCCTTTGGCGGGTTGGGGAATTTGCTGGACGGGAATTAGGATTTAATCAGGAAATAAAAAAAGGGACGCTGGCAAAGTCAGCGTCCCTTTTTTAGAATCTTTTTATTATTAAATTGACTACTTTTTCTGAAAAATCATTATATATTCATGTTTAAAGATATAGAACCCACCAGCTAACGCGCGATAACGCCATAAATTATTAGTTCTGCCCTTGCCGATTTCGTTGCCTTCTATATTTTTTACGATTATGGACTTGGTTTTAAAACCTACTTCATTCATTTTTTGCATACAAAGGAAGCTCAACGGCACAAGCTCGCCCTTGGAGTATTTATCGCCTATGATTAAAGCGGCATATCTGCTCTTTTCAAGGCAGTCATAGCCGTTCTGCGCTACTTTTTTGAAATTATCGAGAAATTCTTCAGTTGATGCACAGTTAGATAAGTCTTTGCGCTTGTCGCTGAATTTAATAATATCAGCGTATGGCGGGTGAAGCACTAAAAACTGGGCCTTTTCCGCATTAAATTTTTTAAGAGACTTGTTAATTTTTTCTTTTGCTTTAGCTGAAGTGCTATCCTCGCATATTACATCGACAAAATCAGGACTATTAACGTAAGTTCTGACTTTTTCAGCCAACTCAGGCTTTAATTCCACGCCAATACATTTTCTTTCCCTGTTAACAGCTTCTATTGCGGAGGTGCCAGAACCTAAAAACAGGTCAAGTATTATATCGCCCGGTTTTGTAAATCTGGAGAAAAGTTGTTCCGCTATCTGTGGGATAAAATTCCCGTGGTAGTCAAACTTATGGCCATTGGTTTTTGCCCTGGAGTTGAACATCCATAGCGTTCCGGTTTCAATATGGTTATAATCCTTCCAGTTATTAAGGTCTATGTCATTATAATCCTTGGTTTTACGGGCATTATTGCCGTTTATTACATGCAGCTTCGTCAAAATTCCATCTCTCTCACTCTTGTACTTGCTTAATATAGCTAATTCCCGCATAAGTTTGATCAATAATTCGGAGGATTTTGCGGAGTATTTTGTGATAAAATCATTGATATGTCGCACTATTTTGAAAAAAATAAGCCATATGACCTGCCTAATTTAAAAGGCAGGTATGAACAATTCGGCGGTAAATATGTTCCTGAAACTCTGATGGGTGCTTTGTACGAGCTGGAAGCTGCTTTTAATCAAGCCTGGAATGATGAATCATTTCTTAATGAATTGTACAGCCTAATGAGAGAGTATTCCGGCAGGCCAACACCTCTGTATTTTGCAAAAAGATTAACTGAGCACTATGGCAAAGGCAAAATATATCTAAAAAGAGAAGATTTAAACCATACCGGGGCGCATAAAATCAACAACGCACTTGGCCAGGCAATGCTAGCAAAAAGGATGAGAAAGCCAAGAATAATCGCTGAAACCGGAGCTGGCCAGCATGGAGTTGCTACAGCTACTGCCTGCGCGCTTTTTGGCTTGCAGTGCGAGATTTATATGGGTGAAGAGGACACAAAACGTCAGTCCACTAACGTTGAAAGAATGAAGCTCCTCGGTGCACAGGTGAATTCAGTTTATTCCGGCAGTAGAACTTTAAAGGATGCGACAAGCGAGGCAATCAGGGACTGGGTAACAAACGTAGATAATACTCATTACATAATAGGTTCAACCGTTGGGCCGCACCCTTACCCGATGATGGTAAGGAATTTTCAGTCAGTGATAGGAAAAGAAGCAAAAGAACAGCTGCAAACATTGCCGGATTATGTTATTGCTTGTATTGGGGGTGGAAGTAACTCCATGGGAATGTTTTACAGTTTCCTTGGGGAAGAATCAGTTAAAGTTATTGGCCTTGAAGCCGCGGGGCATGGTGTAGAAACAGACAAAACTGCTGCCAGTATTACAAAAGGCACGCCGGGAGTGCTTCATGGCTCGATGAGTTATGTACTTCAAGACAATTATGGACAAATTCAGGAAGCCCACAGTATTTCTGCAGGACTGGATTACCCGGGAGTTGGGCCTGAGCACAGTTATTTAAAAGAAACAGGTAGGGTAAAATACTATCCAATCACTGATAAGCAGGCTGTTAATGCCTTTCATCTTTTATCCAAGCTTGAAGGTATCGTTCCGGCGTTGGAATCAGCTCATGCACTGGCTTATCTTGAGGAATTAATGCCAACTACTAGCAAAAATGAAATGGTTGTTGTCTGTCTGTCCGGCAGGGGGGATAAAGACCAGCAGAGCGTGTTAAATTTTAAGGAAATTGGTCAATAAAAAGCCCCTGACCGGTTAAGGAGGGGCTTTTTATGAGATTTAAATTTGAAATTAAGCAACCTCTTTTTCAATTATTTCATTTATGAGGGCATTGAGGCTTTTGCCTTCAATAGAGGCCTTTTTTGCCAATTTGTAATGTTTTTCTGGAGGAATTCTTAAATTAAATCTTCCAGAATATTCACTTGGAGCTAAAGGTTCAGGTATTTCTATATTGTCTTTTAATAAAGATATTAAATAGGCTTCAAGAGCTTCCTTTATATTATTAGCTGCTTCGGCTATTGTATCGCCGTAGCTCATGCAACCTTTTAATTCAGCTACACTAGCGACATAAATATTATCTCTTGGATCCCATTCGAACCTAAAGGTCCAAGGAAGATTTAAATAATAATTTAAATCTTTTTTGGCACCCGATGATGACATACTCATAAATTCTCCTTTATATTAACCATTACTAAAAGGTAAAAATCCAAAGTCGACCACGATTTCTACCTGCTTAGAGGCCAGAGGGGGGATTATATCCCCTCCATCCTCATTGCTTCTACAATTTGCTCTCTCAGAAAAAAAGGGAGGTCTTTCTTGCTTAGAATCAAAACGATTGGTTGCCTTCCTGGCTTTCTCCAAACTTGATGACTCCCCTTTGTGGAGTTCGTCTCATAGCCTATTTGTGTTAAGATTTTCATAGCTTCGACTGTTGAGATTGTCCCCGAGAGAACTTTTTGTATCAGTTTTTCTTTCTTTGTCATTTTATTATTCCTTAAAAACATGATACAAAATTATAGTACCATATTTCGGCACTAGTGTCAATATCTGGCACTATAAATTTTCAATAAAAAAGCCTCTGGCCTTAAATGGCCAGAGGCTTGAAAATAAGCTTCTAGGTAATATATTTTATTATTTTTCAAATAGCTTGTATTTATTAAATAAGTAGACTACAAGGTCAATTATCAGGGAAAAAATCTTCTCTTCAAGAAACTCAGGAATCCCGGGAATATCGACAACCGCATTCACCATGCTAATTACCTGTTCTTTTTTATTTAATCCCTGGCCTGCGCCGAATTCCTTTTCTGCTGTCATTACAGCATCAACAATAACGTCAAATAATTTCATAATAGGGCTCCTTCTGGTTTTTATCTACGCCTAAATGTATAAAATTTCTGGTTTTATACCAGATTACTTCATTAAAAAAGCCTGTTTTCACCGCTAAAATAAAAACATTTAAACAGCCGGTATCTAATGGGGATATGTCTACAGCTGTTGCTGCTCTTCCTTCGCAAATGTGGCAGGAATTTTTTTTACCTTCAGCAGCTTGATTGTGTTTAATACACCGACATCCTGATGTCACTTCTAGCCTACTGCCCAGTAAATAGCGAAATACTTCAAGTTTCATAAGAAAAAGGTTGTCATAATTAAGTTTTCCGCAGCCGCATTTGCATTTCAGTTCATATGCCTGAAAATTCTGTGTTCTTAACATTACGGTCATATTAGTTTAATACTCTCCAATCGCTGTTTGCGTAAATTTTAATAATATTGCCGCTGGTAGTGTCGTTCCAAATATCACCTTCCTGCGGACTATCGGGTGTGCTTGATCCACTGCCCCGCCAACGACAATAAACACCTGATGCCCCGGCGTTTACAACATTTTGGATAGTAGCTTTTTTGCTTACTGGTGTGCCTGCTGGATCATCAATCACAAGCATTAAATCTGATGAACTCACGCTTGTTAATTCATCTAATTGAGTTATTTTTTTATCAGCCATATATTTACTCCTTGGTCACTCCTTGGTTATTCTTTCGTAATTTTCCGTTAAAATTCGGCCGGAAAGGTCTTCCAGGTATATATATTCTGTTTGCTCGCTATGCCCTATTTCCGTAATCAGCAAGTAAGGAAGTCCTAGCCCGTTGAATCTATCGCCCACCGTCAATACTGGTCCACTGGTTTTTGGCCCGATATGTAAAGCTAGAGAAAACGGAGTTAAGCTTGATATATCTATTGCAGTTGATAGCTGCATGAAATGCCCGGAGCTTGATCCGGTATTCGGAAGCCTTATTCCATTCGCAGCAATACAGCTTCCATTTTTATAAAGCGCCAGCACTGCATTTGTGGCTATATCTGTATACACTGCAGGGACAATTGCATCAATTTTAACTCTTGCTTTTGAGTTCTTTGGTGTATAAACACAGTTTAGAATTACCTCACCTTCATCAATCCAGGGAGTTGTACTATCAAATGGTATATTATTGGTGATGTTTTTCCCAGAAATTGTGACCAGATCCGAAGTTATGACCTCTGTGTAAATGTGATTATGCTTGATATTTATGCTGTTACTGGATCCTCCCGCGCTGGCAGCATAAATTTCACTAAACCCTTCAAAATCATTATTTTTAAATATATATCCGTCATTTCCTGAAACATCATCCAGAACAACAGTGTCATAAAAGCCTTTAAGTTTATTATTTTTGCAGACAAAATCACCGCAGTTTTGAATTGATACGAATTTTGTGCCTTTTTCGATAAAGTTATTCTGAATCAGCAAATTGTCAGCATTGACCGCCTTAATAAACCACGGATCAGGGGCATTATTAACACCATTGAAAAATTTATTATTTAAAATTTTACAGTTAATTGTATTAGTAAAGCTCTTAAAATATGTTGCAAGATTCTTAAAAATACAATTTTCAATTATCAGCCCATCAATAATCTGGGAAGAACCACCATTAGCAGTAGAATCAATATATCCAAGGTCGGCTGTAACTGTATCAATAATACAATTCCGAACGATATTATTACAAGCAGAAAGAGTTCCATCAGCGCTTAAGTCCACACATCTTATTAGTTGATTAATATTTTTAAAAGTAACGTTCTCAACAACATTATTGTTGGAAATAGGAACAAAACTAACACCATAACCTTTATAATTTGTAATTATACCATTTCTTACAACATTATTGCAAGAACCTGTTACATGTGATTCATTACCAAATTTTATGGCCTCTATGTGTGAATCAATTATTTGATCCCCGCCAACAATAGTGAAACCATCCACAACATTGCCGTATTCATCGCCGCCATGGAAATCAATATCAGACTTACGGCAGTTTACTGAAATAACATTATTAAACCTGTTATGGCTTGCACCTCTGAATGCCAGGAATGAATGCCTGCAGCCTCTTGCATAAGCATTGTTATGAGAACAATGATTGCTTCTATAAAAGGTAAATCCGTATCCTTCCGCTGCACCAGTGTATCCCGGAGGATAAATAGCACAGTTATATGTATGGCAATTAATGGCTCTATCTATTCTAAAACCATGGCCTTTGCTTGTATAAGCCCCTTCGTTTTCAACAACGCAATCCTGAATCCAGCAATCTTTTGCATAAGCTATGACAAATGCATTTATTGTAAAAGTATAAGGTTCAGCAGTATAATTGACTTTAGCACCTCTAATACTGGCATTTTCCACCATATTCATTTTGACAATGTAAGCTTTATAAGACGTTTCATAATCATGACACAGGGCATTTTCAAGATTTATAGTAGTGTCAGTGATATTAATAATTTTATTGACTTCATGCCGAAAAGTATTTGTTGAAGTTCCAGTAATGTCAGACGGAGTTTTATCATCTCCAAAAAAGATATAATCTCCGATTGTGAAATTAGTAGCGTTAGCTACCGTGATTGAAGTATTGCCGCGGTTGGCATTGGCGGAAAGAGTTGTGAAGGTTTGAAAAGTTATATATGTCCTGTCAACAACGCTGAAATTCTCTTCATAATCCCCCGTCGGATATTCTGCTTTAAAATTGTATTCAAGGTCTTCCTCAATTGTAATGTTATTATTGCCAACATCAACGCTGGCTACAATTGCCTCCTGATATTCTACAGCTTCACCGTTCCCATCGGACAATCCTCTTATGATTATTCTGTCCCCTACAGAATAACTACTTGCAAGGGATTCAGCGCCTGTTCCGCAGTATATGGTTTTTGTGCCTATTGTTAAATCAGCGCGAATTTGAGGCAAATTCTCAGAAGGAGTTTCTGCAAATCCGCCATATATTCTTATTTGTCCATATTGCCCGAGAAAAACAGGGCATTTAAAGTTAACATGCACATTAGATTTAACGTTAAGGGAAGCATTAATATAAACCCCGCTTTCCTTTGCGTCAACATTAAGAGTTCCTCCTGCCTGTGCAGCAAGATTATCAATTAATTTTTGTAAGACCCTGGTTTGGTCGTTGTCAGTATTTCCCTGTAATGTAATATCAGTAACAGCAGTATCAAAAGTGTTTGTACCGGCTATTACATCAATACTAGGAGCAACACTGCCCTGAGTATCATTGTATAAGTTTTCATTATATTCTTTGCAAGTAACTTCAATCTGGCCTTCTTGCAATTCATTCATTGCAATAATACGAAAAAGCTTTGCAGAATAGCCCATTATGGTTGAACTTACATCAATAATATCCCCGACAGTTCTGTCAAGCCCTTCTTTTGTAGTGCTAAAAGATATAAATTTATTTGTAGTAGCGGATTCATTGAGGTAAAACCAGGCCAGCCTGGACGCTTGTTTAAAATTAGTGATTCCAAAAGCTTCAACTGTTTTAACAAGGGGCTGTTCATTGCCATAGGCAGGTAATTCAGCAACCGCATAAACACGTGCATATTCATTTTCAGGGTCAATGAACTGGACTTTAATTATGTCATACTTATTTTCCCTCGGAGTTGTCCAGAATTTTTCAGAACCGGCTATAATATTTGAACCGTCAAAACTCTGAACACTAGTGCCGGACTGGTCTATTTTAAGATGTATTTTCCCGTCCTGATACAGTATGTAACCCCTGCAAACAAGCAACATGGCATTTAGCCAGTCAAGACGTGACTGCTTAGCATCAAGAACAAGATTAAGAGTAAATCTTTTTTGTCCGTCCACGAGAGTATCGCAGTATATAGCAGCATCAATAAAACTTTGTATATCTATTTCACCGTGAGAAAGCCCTACTCCGTTATAACAGGTTAAAAAGTCCAGTATGCACCAGGCCGGATTATTGCTGTATTGCACGCCGTAGGTTGATATATTGCTGTAAATCCTGATTTTCCTGCCTTCAATAATACAGGTTACATTAAAACCTGAATTGGAGAGAGTTTTAGAGGCCTGAGCAGTTATAGCAAGATAAGCATCATACTTTAGCCCGCCAACTACTGCTGCTTTATTTTCCTGCGTTGCTCCCGGAATACTCGAATCTATGCTTTGTGTTCCATTTCCATAATAAGCAGTATAAGAACACCCTGAAAGACTTGATATATCTTCATCATTAAGTTTTACAGAACTTATGCTGCTTATTTCACCGTCACAAAAACACACAATTTGCCTGATACTAGATGTGTTTTCGCCTGTTTGCCATATTTTATTTCCTGCAGCTTTTACTTGTCCATAAATTATTGGACGGGGTAGCAGGTTTGACACCTGGGTCTGTAATTTCCCGAATGTATAGGTAGGGCTAGCCTCTCCGCCATCTATAGGGCTAGTTTGCTTGTTAGTAAGTGCGTCGATAACTGTGTACACAAGAGCTACAACTCGAACAGCTCCTGCAGCAGCAGCAAAAGTAGCTACAGTTGCTGATGCTCCTGCTATAGCGCTTCCTATTGTTGCTATTGCTCCAATTATTAATTGTGCCATTTATAACAACCCTTTAAGTATTTTTTGTAACCTGAAAGTCTTGATATTCTTAGTTTATGCTTTTTACAGCAATGGAAAAAGTTTCCATTTCCTGCATATATGCCGAAATGAAAACTGTTTAACAGTTTAAAAACCAATAAATCCCCGGCATTAAATTCTTCTATTTCCCTAAAATGCCTTTTAATCAGTGGAGTAAAATATTCTTCATCATAAATAAATTCATACTTTGGGATTTCAGGATAAAGCAAATAAACCGGATACAGGCAGTCAAGTTTTTCGTCAATACTGCCTATATTTTGGAATAAAATGTTTATGTTCATCCCTTAATCACAAGCTCCTGAGGGATACTTGGATACCCGCCAAACCTTATTTCATTACTTCTTGCCTGGCATGAAGTAAAAGTTTTATCACACGTAGTTTCTCCGCCTGAATACTGACATCTTGAATCCTTGAAAACCCACTGACAGTTGACATCATAGGTTGTATTAGGGCTCTGAGTTGAATACCCGCCTAATATCCTTTCCACATCAAAAGAGAACTCCGTTTCTGTGAGTTGGATATTATTAACAAAACCTTCAAAAATATTGACAGAATCGCCAACAATGTTATTTAGATTATCAAATATAACTTCCTCAATAACACATATTGAATTTGTAAGAACGTCTCCTTCATTAGCAATAATGCTGCTATAAGCCTGGTTAATGTTGCTGATTTTTATATTAACCTTTTGTGGGCCGCCCTCCATCCTGCTTTCGATCTGACCCCTTTTTACCATAGCGGCGATGTAGGTATTCTCGCCATACTCAAAGCTGGAAAGTGTATCGTTTTCTATTATTTTTATTACATCCCGGGTAGCATTGTTAATAGTTATAGTCAACAATATACGCGTTTTAACTTCACTTGCAGCAATCTCAATTTTTTGATTGCTGTCTAAACCTTTTGACATAAAAAATTTCCTTATTTAACTTTAAATACTGATTTTAATGCCTTATATTACAATCTCTTCTTTTTTCGTCCCATTTCCATTTATATTTCAAGCAATTTTCCTTGTTGATTATTATTCTTCCGTGCTCTGTATTTATTTCTAGGCCTTCAGTACATCTCCCGGTATCAAGACAATAATCTTTATCATTAAACCAGTAAGATTCTAAGAAAATCACAATAACTGTTAACAGTGCTAAAATTAAACATAATAGGATTAAAAATATTTTCATATATGTAATTATATTATAATTTTAGATTCATTTTACCAATATTTCTTTTTTAATTTGTCGGGTCTTCTATGCTTGAGTATATCCCCGCAACTTCCAGTCGGATATTTTCTCCCCAAATCCCGTCCTTCTCAATTAGCTTCCTGATCTTTTAGTCTTTTATTATACATTTATCTTCTGTGTAGTCCCAAACCCCACCCATTTCTGCACAATCCACAAAATCAAATTGTTTTATTACAGATGGTAAAAAATCAGGACGATAAAAGTGTAACTGAAAATACAAAGTAAATAATATTAAATATATTATTTTGATATAAATTTTTGTCTTAGTAAATAATATCGCCCAAATGCCAGTTATCAAAGATACAGATACTATTAAGTATAGAAATACCTGCCAATCAAACTTTTCAGGTCTTACTATTAAACTAACTGCTATTATTGAACTAAAATATCCTGCAAAGAAAGTAAAAAACAAGCACAAGCAAGTTTTTAAAATTATAAAAAATGCTATAAAAAAATTTTTCATAACGCAATCATAGCATGCCAACTACCAATATTTCTCCTTTAATTTATCTGGTCTTCTATGTTTTAACAGTTCACCAGGGCTTTTCGTCGGATATTTTCTCCCTAGATCTCTTCCTTCCCTATTTGCTTCTTGATCTTCATCTGAGTCTTTTAAAGTTTCTTCTAATGTCTTTTTCTCTACATAAAGATTATCATAATAATCAGCAAGTTCTTTTAAATTACTCAACCCTTCTGCTATTTTAGAACCTAAAATTCCTTTTTGCGCTGCTTCGCAATTAGCCTTTGCATGATAATATTTATCAGTTCCTCCAAGCCCTTGCTCTTGTGCTTCAAGAAGAGCAAAATAATTAGAAATAAAAATTCCTATAGTCCTTGAAAGTGTATAAAAAGGATTAATTAAACTGCGTATATCATTTAACAACCTCACTACATCATCTAAATCAATCCCCGAATACTCTTCCTCTATCCTTTCTATATCGTTAATTTCAATTTCAACTTCAAATTTCAGGCTTTCCGCATCGCCGATCATCTCTTCCATTTTATCTAAACACTCTATGCAGTAGTCGCACACCTCCCCCTCTACTTCCCTTAAAATACATTTACAATTCGGGTGTGGCTTATCAGGAATTTCCTCAATTGTCTTAAATTCTTTTTCATCTAATTCACCGCAAGCAGCACAGGCATTGTCGCTTGACCCCCAAATATATTTTTCAATTATTTTTTCATCCATAATGCCATTTCCTCTTGTTGGGTTCTTAAATTGTTATAGATTTTATTTATGTTTTTCTCGGTGTTTATAGTCTTATCATTTTTAGTTTCAAAAATGGTATTATTAATCGCTGCTCTTCTGATAAATTTATTTATGAGCCTTGCAGTGTAATTTTTACATATATAGCCGAAAGAAGCATAGGTTTTTTCTCCTAATATGCCGTCTTCTTTTAAAGGACGCTTTTCTTCAATCAAAGAATCCTTCCTCCCTTTGTTTAACATATTTATTGCTTTTTGTAAGTCTTTGATGGCTTGTTTTTCGCCAACTTTTGCCACATGTTTTTTAAAAAATTTTGTAACCTCTTGAATTTTTTGATACTCATCTCGTCCCATTCCCACAACTTCTTCACGGATATAACTCATCACCCATTCACCTCCACAAGCGTCACCTGAAACTTGTTATATCCAAGTGCAAGATGTTCAAAATTCAGCTCATCATGGTCAAATCTGACCGTGTATTGCTGGTTATCTCCACCCATGTTTTCTCCTGTTATTGAATGCGTTGCCTGCCACGTCCAATAGAATGCCTCATAGCGGCCTTTTCTTGCATTAAAAAACGCCATTATGGCGTTGGAGTCAGTTTGGTTTTTATCAAATTCCAGCACCCACTTTTTTTTGGCATTTGTCCACATATTGCGGCGCTGCTCGCCTCCTGAATACACTTCATCAATGATGGTATTCCAGCACGAGCTGATCTGATAGGCTCTTTTGTATTGATAATTAAATGTAGCTGTCATTTACGCACCCCTTACCGCGTTCCTGAGTGAATTATTAGTCTGCACGCCTTCAGCAACCATAGAAAAGAATTGCCTGCTGTGCCTGTTCAATACATCAAACACTTCCTGGGCAGAAGCCCCGGTCGTGACCTGCGGGGCATAAACATAATTTGATTGTCCTCCTCCGCCTTGCGCCTGACCATTGAGCATTTTAAACAAGTTTGCTTGCTGACCAGGGTTAAGAATCATCTCAGAGCCGTGCGCTATTACCGGAACAGGCTGGGAAAATGACCCCGGCACTACTCCACCCTGGTCGAAGAATAATCCCCCGATTCCTCCGAGTATTTTGCCAAAAGTACTGCCCCCTCCGCTTTTTCCGGTGTATGTAGAAATTTGGGTTTGCACAAAGTCAGTGGCAATTGTGCGGGCTGTTTCTTTTAAAATGTCTTTTAAAGTAGTGGTACCTTTTACGAGCTTTGTTACATTATTTATAAGGTTATTGTCAAAGGTTTTTTTGAACTCATAACCTGTTTCCGAAGTTACAGACCTGATTCGTTTCATACTATCTTCAAGTTCAACAAAATTCCTTGATAAATTTTTCAAAGAATCCATTTCAAAATTTTCAAACATTTTTTTACCTCCTTTTACGGCTCCATCAACTGTTCAAACGCCTCAGCATTTGACTGCTCAGTGTTTCCAAAATATTTAGACATTAATGCATTCAGCTTTCTCGGTGTCAGTCGCCAAAATTCCCTCTCTTCTATCCCCAGCAGTACCGTGGCGCAATAATACATCCACACCCAGTCCCAACCCTGTTTATTCACTTTTCGGCATTGCCTCGGTAATAGCCTGATTAATTAACTCGCCAACTGCCTTTATATTCGACAAGTCAAACATTTTTCCAATATCTTTTTGCGTTAATGCTTCATTTTCATGAAGAAGCCCTGCTCTCAATACATTAATAATTGCTTTTACGCTGCCTTCACATAATGCATTCATTGCTGCTTCCACGGAGCCGTAAATTTCCTCAAGCTCTGCAAAGGCATTAAGGTCATAGTGTAGGTGATATGTTTTCTCACCTAATGTTATTGGTATTTTTTTCTGCCTGATGTCGGATAAATTACTCATAATTTAACTCCTATATTGCAACTCCTATATTGCCCCAAACGGAATCTCAATCTCAATTTTATCTCTGTGGCTATCAATTCTTGCCTTAAGCTGCTGTAAATTTTTTATATTAGAAGGTTTATCTACTTGATCATAAAAATGCTTGTATGAATTAGGTTCCCCATCCAGAATGCCATATAATATTGCCTTTTCATAACCCATTTTTACTGCAAAATCTAATGCAAAAGATGCGCTCATAGATGTTTTTGTTAACCCTACATTAGATTCTAAGGGAAAATATGGCTTATAAATCGTATTTTCCCTTTTATAAACACAGTTACCGAATTTAGCATTGTTTATCCATAGCCAGTAGTCGGTCTTATAATAGAGAGGGAACGCATTAAGCCCTAGGGTATTATGTCTTTCCAAAAGCTCAGGAACCTGCTTTTCTATTTGCAAAATCCTTTCTGAACACCCAAAAATTATAATAGATTCAGGAATGTCTTTGTCCTCCTGTTATTTATATAAAGGAAAAGACACAGGGATTTATCGCTCCCTGCGTCATAGTAAGGTGCGCTATTACGCACGGGAACTAGCTAATTTGGGAGGAGGTTTCGTTAAATACAATTGACTTGATCTGGCCGTCGTTAATTGTTCTGATGGCTTTTGCTGCAAATTTTATGGATGCGAAGCCATCCTCAATGCTGTAATCCAGACTCTGTATCTTGCATTTTTTGAACTGGATATGAATATCGGCCACATCACCAGCGTCTGAGTGTGCTTTTGCCGAAACTATTTCCAGCTTAAAATAGCCGGGCAAATCGTTATAATCCAAATCATAGGTCTGTGCCTGGTTAGGCGTGGTTCCTGAAGCTGTTACCCCTCCGCCTGTAAATATGTTCAGGACATCCATAGGTACACGCGCAATTGTTCCACTCACGTCAGCTGACTGTAGGACGGATTCCAGTGCCTGAACCTGGTCATCGTGTTTGAGTTCATAGTTTTCCCTGTTTTCCGTAATGCTAAGGTCTTTAATCGGAACATCATACAGTGTTCCGTAAGTTAATGAGACTGCGGTGTCAGCAGTAACTGCGGCAATTTTGCAGTCGGAAATGCCGCGAAAAGCGGCTGTTTTACTTATTGCCATTTTTTTCTCCTTTTATAATGAATAATTCTCGCCCGGAACAACAAAAACTAGCGAATACCGCCAAATTCCAGCATCCTCAGTTAAAAAACTGACTTTTGCCGGATACATCCCCTGAAATCCTGTCAAAGCTGAAATTATAGCCTCTATATAGTTATAAGCCCCGTTTTTGTCCCTCAACCCTTTTATCATAAGAGTTAAGTTAAATTCCAGATTTGCTGTTTGCTGTATAAATCCTGCTTCATTTGGTGAGCTGTAGCTGGCTCCCTGAAAGCGAACCAGCACAGCGCCTTTTGGATGAAGCAGTTTATATTCAGAGGGATTTTCCGGGAATCCCTCGACCTTGAGTTCTGTTATACTGCTTTGCAGTTGGCTTATAATGTCGTTTTCAATCGTTAAGATAGCCATGCGTCATATTCATCCCATTTTTCTTTATTAAAATATTTATTAACAGAAGATGAGGTGGTGTCCTTGTTTGTTTTAAGCGCAGGATTATTAAATGCGCTGGTATTTTCCACCCCAAGGTTAAATGCCCCCTTTTGTATATCCTGAAGGGTTTTTATTACTTCGTAATATTTTTTTAGTATGCTATCAGGTACTTCCGTATATAACCTGCGGCTGTATAGCCTGTATACAACAAAATCCACAGCTATATACTTCAGTTCATCAGGAATTGACGCGAGAGGGAGGTCATACCTCCCCCGTAAATAGCCGTCTATTATATTATCAACATAGCTGATAGCGTCTGTTATTTTTGTTGTATCGACAGTATCGCCGCCGGAATCATTGGTTAACTGCACCAAATCATCATTAGCAATAACTGCCTGTATATCACTTGTTGAACAGTAGCTCATATTAACTCCTTTAAACCGTCATCCTGAACTTGTTTCAGGATCTTTCCAGTGTGGCTGTAACACCCTCCCCCTACCCCCTCCCTTAAGGGAGGGGGTTTAGGTTTGGGTAAGGGCTTCGCCCTTACACCTAATTCCATTTTATAATTTATAGGGTGGGCTTTAGCCCACGCGGCAATAAACGCCGCAAATAATAACTATTTATGTCAATATAGTATCCTTGAACATATATGCAGCCTCAGCACAAACCTGTAACTGGTCACGAAGTTCGCCGACTTCATAAACATCCTGGTGGTTTGATGCCTCTCTCCATTTCATTATTCTTTCATGCTCGCCGCCTTCTTCATCATCGAATCTATCGTTAACAATAAGACCTGCTGACATTACCCGTAATCCAAGACGTTTTGGATATGCGTATAATATTGCCATACCTTTATTTGCGTTGATTTGCCATACTCTTGATGCGGTAAATTCCGTCCCTGCTTTGGTTTCTTTGGCAATATTTTCTATTACTGAAGGAACAATAACTTTGTCAATTTTTAAAATCCTGGCTAATAGGTCAGGAGTGATTGATTCAGCAGAAGTGTATTTTATCTGGTCTTTAATATCAGAAATTTCAACAACTTCATCAAAGGTTAAATCATCCATTAACAGTCTGATTTCCATATTGGCGCCAGATGCTATGCCTTTTTCTCTTAAGGTTTTTAAAGCTTTTTTTAGATCTGCCTTAAAAGTGTTTGTTCCTGCAGTAGAAGCCCAGGCTCCCTCTGCATCTTCTCCTCCTGCCACTCCGTCCGCCCAGGTTGCCGCTGTAATAAGGGAAGCAACTTCTGATTCCCTTTTAAGCATTACTTTTCTTTTTGCCAGCTCAACTGCTTCAATATCAGGCTGAAGCGGCTGTGCAGATTGTTTTTTTGCATTTCTTCTTAATTCGTCTGTTATAGGCACTGCAAAAGCTGTTTCTACTGTGCTGAAAGTAACTTCTGTAGTTTTAAAGCCGCCTCTTTTTGCTTCCCCGCCTTCTCCACGTACATCGGCATCATTTCTGAAATAGTCGGAAGCGAGATATTTTGTGATTTTCATTGTCGGCGCATTTGCCGGGAGAACAGGGAATACCTGATCTGCGATAAATTCCGGGGTTTGATAAAATATTGAAGCGTTTCTTAGTGCGCTTGCTGTAACGATATTTTTTCCTATGACCATATTAATTCTCCTTTAATTTTTATCTATTGTTTATGCTTTTGCCACTGGCTTACTGCCAAGAGGAGTTAATAACACGCTGGCCAGGTCATCTTCTGCTCCTGATGCACCTAATACTATTCCACAGCATGTTACGTTATCTGTAGTAGTAGCCTGAGCTTTTCCACAGTCTGATGTGCTGACAAATTCAGCGTTAACAAGTGATCCTTCGTCGATGGCTGCATTTGCTACAACCTTGGAAATCCCTAGAATTCTTACGGTTGCTTCTTCGTCTGCTCCTGGCGCATTTTGCAGGACGCCTATAGGATAATCCCCTATTGCGTTCATAAGTGCAACTTTACCGTTTGAGTCGATTATTATGAAATGATACTGATAATTGCTGAGATCCTCAGCTGCTTTAAAGCTGAAATCTAATACTGGTGAACTTTGAAATGCCATTTTAAAATCTCCTTTTTTGATTAATTACTATATTTCCTGCGCTGCCTTGGTCGCCAGGTCAGGATATTCAACTTGTACCAGGCTCAACGCATCACTGAACCTTATTTGTTTTTCTTTTGCCTTTTCTACAGCAAGAATATTCAATTGCTCAGAAGCTTTACTGCCTGAAATTTTCTCTTCTTTGACCTTTTCGCCAAATTCCACAATTTTCGGCTGTTTTTTTAAATATTCCTTAAATTTAACCAGGGTATTAGTCCTGCCATCAGAAAAGTTATATTCCCCTGTTTCATACAATGCTTCCATTAATTCCACTACATTATTTTGAAGCTCTGACACGATTCGTCCTTCTGAATGCAGCTTCCCCGCAAACTCTTTAAATTCTGCCACTCTGTTTTTCTTCTGCTCAGCCCTGAGCTGAGCTCTTAATTCGTTAATTTTTCTGTCTTTTTCAATCATTTGATCTGCTCCCCTTGTCGGCGTACTAAATTCTATAGTTATATTGTCTGTTTCATTAAATTGAATATCTGCTAATCCTTTAACAGCAGGTGGAATCGCTCCCAAAAATCCCACATGCCTTAGTGTAAAATCAGGATAAAGGCTAATGGAGCGTTTTTTATACATCCCATTTTTAACTGCGTCAATAAATTCCGGCACAAGCTGCTTAAACTTTGCAAACAATACCCTGCCATCTGTCTTAAGATCCTCCACCCAGCCAAAAGCAGGAGCATTTTCCTTAGGATGGCCAATAACTACAGGCGCTTCATGTTTTTTTGCATTGTACTGGTTTACTATTTTTTCAAGGTCACTCTCAGTCCAATCCCTGGTATTTCCGACTGAATCGGTCTGTTCTCCAGCCCTAAAGATTTCAACCCACTGATTTTCGAAATAATTCATAATTTAATCTCCATTTGATAAGCTTGACTGCTATTGCAATACAACGTTGCCATAGGGTGGGCTTCAGCCCACGCGGCAATTAATGTAATTTTGTAGGGGCAGACTCGTGTGTCTGCCCTGGTTTATTTTTAATCTTTTTTTAATAGCAAAATGCTGAAATTTGCTTTAAAGTTATGAAAAGGTAAACAAGGAAAAGAAAATGTTAACCGTTAGTGCTGTTTCCTCAGCAATACAACCACATATAGTTGCTTTTAAAGCCACAGATAAAAAACCTGAAACATACCCCGAGGCTGCTATTGCTTCGCTTATTATTCCGGGATCAGGACAATTTATAAAAGGTGAAAATGAAAAAGCATTAATTGATATAGGAACCTGGGGCGGTTTATTGGCGGTTCATCTTGCCCTCGGAAAGAAAATTTCCAAAGATATTAAAGTTAATTTAAAAGATATTGTTAAAGATATTGCGGAAAATGGTTTTAGGCAGGAATATTTTAAATCAATCTATAGGAAAGCCTCAAAAATTCCACTGCTTTCATCCGTTATAATGTGGGTTGCCGGCCCTGTTCACCATATTCATTCTGCAATAGACGCCTATCACAATGATGACTGGTAAACTTTTGTAAACTAATTTTCAAAAATATGTCAATTTTTCATATTCACGAGACTTATAATTATAGGAAGATAAAAGTAAGGGGAAGGAAAAATGACAACAATTAATTCAATTCCATCTGTCACACAGCCAACACCACAACAGGAAAGCAAAAAAAGCTTTGGCACTAATTTTAATACGGCTATGGCGACAGGTGGTACAGTTGGATTCGCAGCCGATATCTATTTAAACTCTTCAAAGGCTGTCCCCAAGAGTTATTTAAAAAAAATAGAGAAAATTATAAAAGAATTGCCAAAACAAGGTGCTGAACAGTTAAAAGAAGCATTAGGACAGGCTAAGGATTCTTTATCGAAAATTGTTGGTCAAAAATACGATCTTCTACCTAAAATTATGGGTACTGCAATAAGAGATGATGCAGAAGCAGCATTAACTCCATTAACCAAGGTAAAAGGCTTGCCTAAAGAAGTGGAAAAGCAGGTTTCAAAACTAGCTAAAATAGGTGAAAACGCTACAGATAACCTTGATGTTCTAAATAAAAAAGGGTTTGGAAAAGCTGTTATAAATGGTGTACTTAAGCAGACAAAGTTCGCCATAATTGGTACAGGCGTGGCACTTGCCGGATTATTAGGTTATCAGGCAATAAAAGATTCAAAAACCCCAAAAGCATAAATAACATATTTATTAACCAAAACCCCTCCCCGTCAGCGATAAAAACCGCAGGGTAGGGGTTTTGGTTTTTTTAGGTTTGTACTTATAAATAACAACATAATTGTTGTATGCATTCACAAGCTTAATGTTAAAATCTTTCATATTTCAAAATCCCTATCTGACAATCCATAATTCGTAATGTAATAAGATTTAGAAAACTTAATACCTTGCTTAACAAGTATCTCATCCCGCTCAGCAAGAGCCTTGTTAACCTCTTCCTCTGCAAACATAGAAAACTTGGGTATCTCGCCATAATTAAAATTAATCTCCCATATCCACCTGATTAACTGGTTATGCGCTCTCTCAACTATCTTTTTGTCTGAATAAACAATATCTTCCCTTACTCCTGCGTGAACTTTCCCTAACGCATAAGAGCCAGCTCCGCCCTGGTTGCCGTCAGTGGTGAGTGTTTGACCCAATACAGCCTTAGATATCGCATGATCACACGCATTTATTAAATTTTCATATAAATCCGACCTCGAGCTTTTTTCACCCGGCTCAATAAATTCCAGCTTCGCATCATCGGAAATAACAGCAACCGCATCCTTTACCATTGCTTCAAGCTGGTCTTTCATACTTTCCCGCTCGGAATCCATGGTGTGCCGCGGCAGTTTTCCGATTATATAAGGCATTCCATACTTCTCAGTAAATGTAACCCACCATTTAAAACCGGATTTCTTGAATGTCACCGGCCAGAAACACGAACTCAATACCCTGTCGCCGTATGGGTTGTAGTTTTTATTGTGTATGTCGTTGTATGTAGGTGTTAAAAACTTCCTCTCCGGTAATTCTTCACCGCTTATGCAGTTATTAAGGGTTGAAAGCCTGAGTTTTCCGTCTTTGTCAAACAAAAACCACTCCTGATTTTTAGGTAAAAGATCAACAGGGAGGATATATTTCCCTACTTTTTCCCAGATAATTTCAATTGGCTGGAATCCGAACATCGGCGCATTTAATATCGCCGAGTTCAAAGCATCAATATCAAGGTCACTGTATAGGTCTTGTATAAGTTTAGCCTGTCTTGACTTAACCTTTCCCCTGTCAATTTCCCACAAGAGACTCAATGTGCCGGCTTTTCTTGAATTCACACACGCCCGCACCTGGGAATCTATCATTAATTCCCGATAAGTCCCAATATCCCTGCCAGAATTAGTAAGTATTTCGTCCGGGTCGGGAAGATATCCCATAATGAGGTTAAGGTCAAGGTTTTCGCGTTTTGCCAGCTCCTGCCCTAATGTTTTAGGAGCTTCTTTGTAATAACGCTTTGCGGGCTTTGATTTCTGGTTTTTGAAAAAGTCAAAAAACTTCATGTTTTCTCCTTAATATTTTTTTTAAAAATTTTTGTCTAAAAGTGTTAATTCTTTTTTTTAGGGTTTTTAGAACATATGTAAGTTAAAAATTTCAAATAGAGGTAATATTATGATTTCAAAATTAGGTTTTGGCAGTTCACCACAAATTACAGGAATGACTAAAATTGACGCAAAGATAAGAGATTTAGGCTTTCATCCCTCTAAATCCGATGAAGTAGTACCAGGACATATAGTTAAAAGCAGAGAAACTCGAGAACAAATATTAGTTACACATGATAATGGTAATGGCGACTGTTATGGCCATCCCATTGTTCCAGAAAAACTTGTAGTTATTCCAAAAGGAAGCCCTTACTACAAAGTAGTTGGAGAAATAAAAGTAAATACCACTCCTAACTACGATTCCTAAGCTTCTCTAATACCCCTCGCACACCCTCGACGCCCTGTCAATCTTTGCAGTAGTAATCTGTGCCACGCTTGATGCCCAGTTCAACTGCTCGAACGCCCCACCAGCCGCGTCCACCTGGTCATCATGGTAATTTGGCTGCGGGAATATCACGCATTCATCAATAAATGCCCGGTTCCATAACCCCCGGACAACCTTAACATTATTGTTTTCCACTGCCGCCGCAAAAGGCTGCACTCGTGTGATCTTGCTTCCGGTACTCCTGATACCTTTAAATGCAAACCCGTTAAGTATATTCCGGGCATAATGGCTAATTGTGTTAATCCCTGAGCTACCCGGCTCCTGCTCCATAAAGATTTCCACGCCTATACCGTCCAGTTCAGCAGTCTGTTTTATTAAATTCTCAATTCCTGCCGGGGAACTCTTTTCCCTGATAACATCCACAATCCAATACTGCCCGTTATAGGCACAAATCTTAACCCCTGCAGTAAAGTCAGCCCCGAACCTTTCCGATGCCGCCATATCCCAGTACCTGACAGTTCTGGCATTTTTTGGATAATCATCCACAATTTCAAATTTTTCGCGATGGAAAAAGTTACCCCCCGGCAATATATCCCAATCCCCGTCCCTGAGCTGCTTTCTTGTTACCGGGTCGAGCTCATTCAGGTTTTTTTCATATTCTTCCCTGTCAAGATAAGGGTTATCACTCAAACCTGCCGAAATAAAAACCCTGTCAGGTGTTTTTTCTTGAAAAAACCTTTTTTTTACCCAGTCATGTCCTACCCCGCCAGGATTAGATGCTGCTCTAAACCTTAAAGGAATTTCAGTTGTTATGGATTTTCTTATTCTTGAAAACAAGTAAATATATTGTGCTTCTGTAAACTGGGTTAACTCATCAAATCCCACAAAATGGAAGGCTGCACCCTGGTATCTATACTTGTCCCTTTCCGTATCAAGATAACCGAAGGTTAGAGTTGCACCGGATTTGAAAGTCCACTGTTTTTGTTGTGCGCACCATGTAGCGTCTTTTTTATCATCCAGCCAGGCATGCGCCATATCCATTAATGCGCACGGTAATGCGAGCTGAGAGTAAGTTCTTCTAAGCAATAATGCTTTGTAATTTGGCACATCCACATACATCAACGCCGCCATTAATAGCGCTACTGATTTGCCTCCCCCTGCTGCCCCGCCATAAAGCACTTCTCTTTTTTCATTAAGAAGAAATTTTATTTGTTTATTTGTTGGCCTAAATTTTTCAGGTATATATTTATTGTTATAAATTGTCTTAATCAGTGTAACCTTTTCGTTCAAGTTCATTTGTCAGCTCTTCAATTTCTTTAAAAAAATCTTTTTCAGGTTTGTCTTCTACAATAGTTTTATTTTCTGGCTTTATAAGCTCTTCAAGACCGGATAATTTCATTCTGAATTCAATAATTTTAATAATCTGGTCAGGTTTTTTGGCCTCTACTGCCACTTCCATTGCTGTGTTAAGGTCTTTAACAAGCTGTTCAATACTGTATATTTTGTTAACTTTAAGAATTTTTATATACTCAATTATTAAAGGCTTTTTCAAATATCTATATAGGCTGCCTTTAATTGTTGACTTTGCGTAGCCAGCCTTTTCCCCGGATTTTTTAACACTGTTTGTTTCAACATAACATTCGCAAAATTTCTTTTGCTTTTCGGTTAGTTCTCTTGGCATAGTTTAACCTTAAATATTTTTTGTATATGATTAAATTAGAAAATTATGCCGGCATAGCTCAGCAGGTAGAGCAGCGGTTTCGTAAACCGCAGGTCGTGGGTTCGAATCCCGTTGCCGGCTATTTTTTCGATAGCAAAAATCCTTACCCCCTCCGGCTAGTTCAATCGTAGGGTGCGCTATTGCGCACCGGCTTATTTACTTTGAGCAAATTAAATTTACAATAAATTTAATTTAGAAGAGGGGAAACGTATGAAAAAAATTAAAAAAATTATTATTGTATTTTTAATTTTCCAGGCGCTTTTAATGCCGCAGTTAAAAGCATTTGCGAGTATAGGACAAAATTATATTCTGGAAGCGCCAACCGGTGGAGGAAGTAGCGGCACTTCTCTATGGGCATTAATACCCTACGGATGCGCAGTGGTTGGTTCACTATTTTATGCTGGACTTGCTGATAGTGGCAGCCGCAATGGCGGCCTCCTGATAATGGATAATTGGAACCAAATATATGAATTTGCGCCACAAAAAGCTATTGGAATTGAAGAGCTGCAAACCATTGCTTCAAGCCCAAATCTTGGTGGCATACTTTATTCCAGTACTGTCCTGGTTCGCTCCGTCCAGGCCGCACCGAATGCAGAGGAAGAAATTTTTCTGTTTCCAGGCAATAATATTAAGAATAATGCCCTACACCTTCATCACATAGAAATCCCTGCTGAGCTTGCGAACTCAAAACAAAAGCTGGTAGCAGAAACAACTTTAATTTATGAAAATCCTGACAATGAACAGCTTGATTTTAGACTTATAAAAAATGCAAAAATAGGAAACTTCGATTCAATTTCAAAGAAAAAAAATAATGCAAAATCAACAACAAAAGAAGAAAATAGCACTATATCAGTAGTCCAGCAAGAAATTAAAATCAACTCGCCGCAAAAGCCTTATGTTCTAGCGGTGTATATGCCTCCCGGCAAAAAAGATGCAGATAAAGAAGATATTATTTCTGAAGTTAAGTATGTTGCCCTGGTGAAGATTAAAGTTCAAACACCAGAAAATAAAAAATAACAGCAAAAACCAACATCCAAAGCAGGAACAGGTCATTGCATGACAAACTGCTTGCAAAACACATATAAATTAGAATCCAAAATGAGTAAACTCCATTGTCACCCCGCACATCAAAACGTCATCCTGAACTTGTTTCAGGATCTATCCAATGTGGAATCCAAACTATAACCCCACCCCTGCCCCTCCCTAGGGAGGGGAATTTGTTTTTTTGCCTCGCTACGGCGGCTGCGCCGCCTCGCTCGGCCGAGATTTAAAATATTGTATGGTGCGCACCACGCACCAAAATCGTCTAAAAAAGTTTATTTACCAGATTTTGGAATAAAAAGACTTGAGATCGGCCTTCCGCTGCTATAACTATAACAGCTTTCACCGTTATTATCTTTAACACTGCTTCTATCAACATGGGTACTGCCTTTGCTGGCAGTTACCTTTTTTCTAGGCGCCTTTTCATCTTTTCTTACGACTTCTTTTCCGGTTGGCACTGTTAATTTGCCATCTTTGTTTTCAAAGGTCACATAGTGTTCATAATCAGGGCCTTTTAAGCAAAATTTAGTAAGAGCTTTATCGTGATAATGCCTGGTAATACCCAACTTAGGCTCGTTTTTATCGCCGGCCCTGTAATTTCTTATATCATTTTCTCTTTGCTCTAATTTTTCTAACGCCCATGGGTTCTTTTGAAGAGTCTTTTTCTGCTCATTAATTGCCCCCTGCGCTTCACCATCAATAATTACGCCAAAATACGGAGTTACAGTGCGAGTAAAAGAAGTAATCATAACTTAACCTTTAAATTAAATGCTATTCGATGATTACTAAACACTCCTGAAAAGAAAAGTTAACCTTTTTTTGCGGATTTGTTTACTAAAATTTACATTTAATTATACCTTGGAGCGTCTTTAGTCTCTTCTATAAACGCTTTCAGCCCAATCTCTTTTATTCTACTATTGAACCCTACCCATCTTTTTTTCAGTTCATCAGGAAATCCTGACTTATCACAAGGAAACTCCTCACATTCATAGCAAAAATCAATATCTTTTCCTTTACAGCACTCATTTACCTTGCATAAGGCAAACCTGCACCCGTTTTTCCTGCACCCTTCGCAATCCACTCGTGTTAAAAACTGTAAAAATGCTTCGAATTGCGGGTAATTGGTAAAAATTTCATCAAACCCGGCAAATCTTTCAGCATATTTACTAAAACCATTAAGTTGCCTGCTTAATTCATCCGCATGCAGTTTTATTTTGCCGTTTTTATTGTTAATACATTTTAAGCAGTTTAAACCGCAGGGAGCGATTATATCAAGTTCATTCATAAGAATTATATTAACATAAACACCCTACCTGGCCGGATTTATAAATATCGTAGGGGCAGACCTATGTGTCTGCCCTATTTAATGTCATCCCGCACCAACACTGTCGCCCCGGACTTGATTCGGGGCCTATCCAACGTGGAATGTAAGCCCATTCCCTTTGCATTGTTATTGCGAGGAGGCTAAAGCCCACGCGGCAATTAACTAATACCTTACCCCGCCTTTAGTTTTGGGTGGGTTGTCAACCCACCGAACTACTCGCCGTATTGTCATTCTGAGGAGGGCGAACGAAAAGCTAAGAATAAAAACAGTATATCTTGTTTTCGCCCGACGTGAGAATCTATCTAAGTGGGTCACTCACGCTACGCTCAGTGCAGGCTCCGACCCACAGTTTATATCCAGACAGCAGGGTGCTGAGTATTTACGTTTTAATGTAAATGTTAAGAAATATCAAATCGGGTTTTCTCTTAATACGAGAGATTTTAGTTATTTTACAAAATTTTTCCGTGTACTCTCTATAATACTTTTCGCAATTACCAGCTTCAATTTGTTTTTATACTAATAAGGTAATTTATTTTTATTTGGAGAGTATAGGTATATATTTTAAGAGGAGGTATTTATGGTAGATGGAGTAAAGGGTGTAAAACAGGCAAATGAAGTTGACATAAAGAGTAAGGAAACTAAAAAAGCTGAAGTTAAAAAAGAAGAAGTAGATAGTATTTTTGCAGAAGCGCGCAAGGATGGTAAGCTTGACAAAAAAGAAACAGATAGTTTTGTTAGTAGATTTGCGGGCGAAAATCCTACAGAAGAGCATAAAACTGGCGTAGGTAAACTTTTCGCTGATATGTTCGGAAAAAAAGATATTTCTGCGTTATATGAACCCTTAGAAGACGGCAAATTGACACCTGATGAATTAGATAAAATTAATAAAGCTGAAGATGCTCCTGCAGCTGCTCCTGAAGCAGCCGCAGGAGAAGAAGCAGCTCCTGCAGCAGGGGAAGCTCCTGCCGCAGAAGGAGAAGTTAGCGCAGGAGAAAGCGATGAAGCTTATATCGAAGCGCTTAAAGAAGTTATGTATGATTTAAATAATGGTAAGGAAAAAAAGTGTGACAATATAAAAAATGCAAAGTCTAAAATGTATTACAATATGATTTATGATGATATGGCCCCAGACGGTCATTTAGATAAAGAAGATCAAGTCAGGAGCCATACTATTCAAAATGAGATACAAAAGATGCAAAAAGATCCACAATATACAACTGGAAAGTGTAATTTAAATAATTTTACTCCGGAAAAATATGCCAGCATAAATGCAAAAAGAGAAGATGCAAAAACTCAAATAGCTTGAGAATAGTTAAATAGGGTGGGCTTTAGCCCACCGGCAATTAACGATAATATGTAGGGGCAGACCCATGTGTCTGCCCTTTTTACGTCATCCCGAACTTGTTTCGGGATCTTTCCAGCAAACAACAATAGTCATCATTCTGAGTTTTGTAGGGCATAGGGTGGGCTTCAGCCCACGCGGCTATTAATGAACAATTTTGTAGGGGCAGACAGGAGGATGTGCGTTAGCACTGTGTCTGCCCTTTTTGCATCATAACGCTGCATTGTCATTGCGAGGAGGGGCAATGCTCCAACGTGGCAATCTGTACAGCTTGGAATAACAACATTTAACCCCACCCCTGCCCCTCCCCAGGGAGGGGAATTTGTTTTTTTGCCTCGCTACGGCGGCTGCGCCGCCTCGCTCGGCCAGGATTTAAATATTACAGGTACATTTTGCACCTTTTAACTGTAGGGGCAGACCCGTGTGTCTACCCTGATATTACGGCTACCCTGCCTTCAATTCATTCAACTCCAGCGTTTCCCGCTTAACAAGCCGGTCAGTAGCAAGCTCACGGTACTCAACCTTGATTTTATTGTCTTTTAAATCCCAATAACTGTTCGAATAATGAAAACCCTTTGCCGTATTTTGTCTATATTGACGATACTGTTTTTCTTCAAGGAATTTAACCTTATTAGCTTCAAGAAACTTCTTAGCTCTTTTTCCTTTGTACTCTTCCTTTTTTACCCTGCCGAAAAGACTGACACTCTCGACTTCCAGGACAGGAATCCCGCACTTAGGATTTGCACAAAACCCGATTTTAACGACTTTAAGCCCGTCATCATCCGTAAAAGTAAACCGCTTAGGCCTGATAAGGCCCCCACAACACTTCAGCATACCAAAACTCCCCTTGTTGATCTCTTCCTTAACTCTCTCTTCTTTTCAGGATAAAAGATACCGCCGAGCCATTCCGCTAAGCACTAGAACAAGCTAAATTACATTAAGTAACTTCTTTGTAAGTTTTAAATTTTATATCGCAGAGAAATTAAACTTACATCCCCTTGACTTTTTAAAACTTTTATTCTATTTTAAAGTATATTTTCCGTTTTGTCAAGTGTTTTTCCTTGAGGATTAATTTTTTATATGAATACAGCAAAAAGACTAAAATATATAAGAAGCAGGACTGGTTTAAGCCAGAAAGAATTCGCCGCTTTGCTGGAAGAAAAACTTTCCAGAATTAATAGTATTGAATCCGGAAAGCAAGCAAAATTTCCGTATGATATAGCGGAAAAAATCCTTAATAAATTAAAGGATGAAAATTATAATTTTAAGTGGATAACAACCGGAGAAGGCAATCCCTCCCTTAATCAGATACTTTCCCCTGAAGAAAAAGAGCATTTGGAAAGGGCGGAGAAAATTATAGATAAGTTATTTCATAATATCACTGATGCTGAATTTGATCTTGTAGCTGAATGTTTGATAGCAAATAAAGAAATAACTATTTTACTCTTGAAAAAGCTTAAGTCAGATGAAAATGCAGTAAAAAAATTCTTGCTGGAATCATAGGGTAGAGTATCATATTATTAATGCCAAAAACTATCTGGATCATTAACCAATACGCTGGTTCCCCATATCACGGTATGGAATTCAGGCATTACTACCTTGCAAAAAAATTCGTTGAAAATGGCCACAAAGTCCACATAATAAGCGGTTCGTATTCCCATCTTTACAAAAACCTTCCTGAAACCACATCTGAAGAGATTGACGGCATTAACTACACCTGGGTAAAAATCCCCAAATACAAAAATCCGGTAAGTGCAGGCAGGGTAATAAACATGCTGGTTTTTATGCTGAAGCTGTTCGCCCTGAATACAAATAAACTGGAAAAACCCGACACCATCATTGTTTCCTCGCCTTCCCCTTTCCCGATTTTGAACGGGTATTTATGGGCAAAAAAATACAAAGCGCAGTTGTTTTTCGAAATCCGCGACCCCTGGCCGGATGTCTTGATTGAATTGAATAATATGCCTAAATACCATCCTTTTATTCTGTTTATGAGGGGGTTTATTGAGTTGGGATATAAAAAATCTAAAAACATCATTTCACTGCACCCTAATAATCAGTTTAAATATATTCCAAACGGTATAGATCTTGATGAAATGAAACAAATTGAACCGTTGGAAGAACACACAGCCGACCAGATCCCTAAAAACAAGTTTATAATCGGATACACAGGCACGCTTGGAGTTGCTAACGCTCTGGAATACCTAATAGTCGCTGCTAAGATGATTAAAGACAAAAAGGATATCCATTTCGTGATTGTAGGCAAGGGCGGAAACAAGGATAATTTATTAAAACAGGCTGAGGGTCTGGAAAACATAACTTTTATTGATGTAATTAACAAGACCCAAATTCAAAGTATGCTAAACCTGTTTGACGTGTGCTATATCGGCTGGAAAAAGAAAAAATACTATGAAGGCGGAGTTTATGCGAACAAAATTTCGGATTATATGTACTCCGGCAAGCCCATTTTGTATTCTGTAAAAACTTCCTGCAATCCCGTGGAACTAGCAAACTGCGGTATAATTGTAGAGCCGGAATCCCCAAGTGCAATTGTTGATGGAATCCTTGAATTATACAATATGCCTGTGGAAGAAAGAAATCAACTGGGTGAAAACGGCAGGGAATTTGTGATTAAACATCACGGCTACGATGTTCTGGCGCAAAAATATATGGATCTGTTCAATGAAGGAATTTAAACGTAAAATTCAAGAAATAACCTCAATACCAACGGAAAATATAACGTTTTTCTGGAAGGGGCGGGTTGCCTTGTATGCAATTTTAAAGGCAATCGGTATACAGGAAGGCGATGAGGTTATTGTCCCTGCATTCACCTGTGTAGTTGTGCCCAATGCAATAATTTACCTGGATGCAAAGCCTGTGTACGTAGATATAGACCTTGAAACATATAATATTGATGTTAATAAAATTGAAGAAAAAATAACATCAAAAACCAGAGCCATCCTTGCTCAAAATATCTTTGGCATGTCTAGTGACCTTGATTCTATAATGCAAATAGCTGAAAAACATAATCTTTATGTAATAGAGGACTGCGCGCATGGTTTCGGTGGGTATTATAAAGGCAGACCCAACGGCAGTGTAGCAGATGCGGCGTTTTATTCCACCCAGTGGAACAAGCCTTTTTCCACCGGTTTGGGAGGTATTGCTGTTACGAAAAACGATAAAATAGCTGAAAAATTAAGGAAAATAGAGACACAGGCCATTCCTCCCGCAATTAAAGATGTATGGAGCCTTGGCTTTTTGCTTTTATTCAGGGATATTTTTATGAGTTCCTGCACCTACTGGCTCATAACAAATATTTACAGGTTTTTAAGTAAATATAACCTGATTCTTGGCTCGTCTCAGGGAGAAGAAATTGAGAAGCCGGTAATGCCCCATGATTTCTTAAAAGGATTTTCAAACCTTCAGGCAAAAAGAGGCATAAAAGAGCTCAAAAACTTACCAGACAGAAGAAAAATTGCTGAATTGTACGCCAAAAAGCTTAATATGCCGTTTTATCCTGAGCATAATTACTTAAGATTTCCTGTGCTGGTGAAAAATAAGACAGCTTTTCTTAAAAAAGCGCAAAAGCATCAAATGGAAATCGGGGACTGGTTTTTGTCCCCCTTGCATCCTGTGACATCAAACTATGAACTATGGAACTACAACTATGGCGAATACCCAAACGCCGAATACACTGCGGCGCATATCGTTAACCTGCCCACACACAGTAGGATTAATGAAAATCTTATTAATAAGCTTTGTACATTTGTTAAGGACAATAAAAACTTATGAATTTTATTGCTAAATGCTGTTTTCAATGGTTTTGCTCCTGTATTCCAGGCGGGCAGGAACTTAATTATATGCTGCAAAGGCATTTTACAAAAAGCTTACCTGTAAGCAAGAAAAAATTCCTGGAAAAAGCAGAAATGGCAAGAAAACATTATGAAAATTTCAAAAAGTTTTCAGCTAGCCCTGCTGGTTATGTCAATTATTACGAATTCGGGGCTGGCTGGGATTTGATTTCACCATTGGTATTGCACTCTTTAGGCGTTAATAGGTTAAATATCATTGATATTAAAAGGCTAATAAAACCCGAATTGGTTTCTGACACAATAGAAAAGGTCTACGCTTATAAAAATGATATAGAATTACGCCCAGATAATTTAATCAGCGTTCTCAGGGATAAATTTAGCATTCACTACGAAGCCCCCAAAAACGCAAAACAAACTGGTTTTGATGATGATTCAATGGATTTTATTGCCTCAAACGTTACCTTTGAGCATATTCCGACAAAAGACATCCCTGCTGTTTTAGATGAGTGTTACAGAATTCTAAAACCCGGCGGTATTTTTTCCTTAAATATTGATTATCAGGATCACTGGTCATATTTTGATAAGTCGATATCTCATTATAACTTTCTAAAATATTCTGAAAAGGAATGGGCATGGTTAAATCCGCCAATTCATTATCAAAATCGAATCAGGCATAAGGAATTTGTTGAACTGCTCAAGGCCACAAAATTCACAATTCTTGAAGAAATAAATACCCCATCTACAAAAGAAGACATGGAAACACTTAAAAGTTTAAATATTAGTGAAGATTTAGGGATTAAGTTTGCGGAATTTGTATTAACTAAATAAGTGAAGACGGATAGCCTAAGCTCATCAAAATATATTCAATGTGCCCGGATATTTTGGCTGTTTCTTCTTTGGAAAGAGTACATCTCCAGTTTATTTTACTTAATTCAGAGTTAATATTATGCTTTATCTCTTCAGTTTTGTGACCATCATTTTCTATAAAGCCCAATACTGACGCAATAGTTTGTTCAGGATTAGCCAGTAAATCTTCATACTTTATTTCGCATACATCTAAATCCCGTCTGGAATTAAAAAAGTTTTTAGTGGAAAGAACTGACTTACGCCACTGTACAGCCCCGGTTTCAAGTAGTGAATAATTCCTGAAATAGTGTTCATATCCTATAAATCGTGGCCCCCACATTCTTGGAATTCCCATAGTTCTGAGTAAAACATCCATATACCTGTCAGGATATTTCAAAAAATAACCTAAATCCAGGCCCCGCTTTATTTTATGCGGTAATACCTGATTAAAGAGATATATATAATTCGCAAGAGGAGATTTTTTATTATATTTTCCGCCTCTGGAAATCTTTTGGACATCTCCTTTGTATTTTTTTTCAAGCGATATGGCAACATCCCTGCCATCTCTAATAATATGTACAAATTTTGCTTCAGGAAAAACAGACGCCACAAGGTTGACCCTTAAGGAATTCGCAGCAGTTTTTTCCATCCAGTATTTATTTTTACTGTTGTGAACCATTTTATAAAAATCTTTTTTTATTTTCTCGATGACATTTGGTGTTAGGGCTTTTTCAGGTATATCATCATATTTTGAGGAAGGTAAGTGCTTTTTCCAAATATCGTAACACTCGCCAAGATACAGCACATCAAGGTTTTCCTTGATGGATTCTGCGACTATATGAGTGCCTGATCTTGCTGCTCCCATTATGATTATGGGCTTTTCAAAATTCACAAAATTCATTTAACACCCCTGTTTATCAGATAAAATAGCTTATATCTTATATAATCAGGCAAGAATTTCAGAATTAAAATCTGCAATAAATCCCTGGTGATTATAAAAGAATAATGGGCATCAACTTTAAATTCGTTTAAATAGCTTTTTACTAATTTCCAGCGATTATAACGGCGTTTAAAATACTTGATAAACAATGGCTTTTCATAAGGATTTATCGATGAGAACCCCCCGCCTAAGTACCGAGCAATTGTTATATTAACTTTTTTAAATGTGCAATTGTTTTTATAATAAGCCTTTAGTAATAGCTCTGAGTCTGGAGAAGGGCTATTTGGTATAAATTTATTGGATTTCATTATGCTAGTTTTTGTAAATATACTTTGGTGGTTGATTGTGCGCTTCCATAAGTCCTTCAAATCTGGCGGGGAAATGAACTTATTAAGCTTATATTTGCCTATTTGATATACTACTTTTGTATTCCCATAAATAAAATCCTCCGTTGGGTTATCCTTAAATACTTTACTGATTACTTCATTATCATAAAAGCAATCCCCGGCGTTCATAAAACTAATCCATTCCCCATTAGCCAGGTCTATACCCTTATTCATTGCATAAAATATCCCTTTATCAGGTTCGCTAATCCAGTGAGAAACTTTATCCTGATATTTTTTAATAATAGCAACAGTTTTGTCTGTAGAGCTGCCATCAATTATAATATATTCAATATTCGGGTAAGTCTGGCTAATAACGCTTTTTATGGTATCTTCAAGACACTTTTCTGCGTTATATGTTACTGTGACAACGGTTATTAGCGGCTTATCTGTCATAACTGTTAATGATTTCCACTACTTTTTTGACTTGCCAGTCCTCCATTACCGGACTTATAGGAATACTTAGAACTTCCCTGTGGATTTTCTCCGTTATTGGTAGTGTTAAATGGTTGTATTCTTTGTATGCTTCCTGCTTATGTGGCGGGATTGGATAATGCACAAGCGTTTGAATGCCATTATTTTTCAAATATTCCTGAAGTTCATCTCTTTTCTCGGTTCTAATTACAAATAAATGCCAGACATGAGGGCTTTCATCCTTTATTTGAGGAAGGATAATTTTTTCATTTGTTATATTTTCCAGATAATACCTGGCAATTTTCCTTCTTCTTTGGTTATCCTCGTCAAGGTATTTGAGTTTTACTCTGAGAATTGCGGCTTGAACCTCGTCCAATCTTGAATTTGTGCCTTTAAGAAGATTAACGTACTTGATTTTAGAGCCATAATTCCTTAAAATTCGGACTTTCCGGGCTAATTCATCATCATTGGTGGTTATTGCCCCACCATCACCCAATGCCCCAAGGTTTTTCGTAGGATAAAAACTAAACCCCGCCGCATCAGAAAGATTACCGGCTCGTTTCCCTTCAAAAACAGCCCCATGTGCCTGTGCTGTATCTTCAATAACTTTTAAATTATGCTTTTTAGCTATTTCGTTTATTTTGTCCATTTTAGCAGCCTGGCCGTAAAGATGAACTGCCATAATTATTTTGGTTTTTTCAGTAATTTTTTCCTCAATTTTTTCAGGGTCAATGTTATAAGTGTTTATATCCGGCTCTACAAATACAGGCGTAAGGCCGCTTGTTGAAACAGCGAGGATCGAGGCAATATATGTATTTGCCGGGACAATTACCTCATCACTTTCCTTAAATTCATAGCCTTTTATTATGAGGGATAAAGCTTCCAGTCCATTCCCTACCCCAATGCAATGCTTAACCCCGCAGTATTCAGCGAATTCTTCCTCAAAAGCTTCGACTTCCCTGCCTAATATGTACCAGCCTGATTCAGCCACTTTTTTTATTGCTTCATTTATTTCTGACTGGTATTTAACGTTAAGTTTTTTTAAATCTGAGAAATTTAGCATATTTTAATATTATCATCTAAGTATGCTTTACAAAAAAATTCAACAGCTAAAAAATTCTAATAAAGCTATTAAAGATACTTTAAGCTCTTTATCAGCAAATATGTGGGAAATCATATCAGGTATATTGAGCTCTGTTATTATAGCCAGAGGGCTTGGTGTAGAAGATCTCGGCAAGTATGCATTAATTATTAGTTTAACAGGACTGGTTTCTAATTTTTCGCAACAGGGAATTGGTCAAACTGCTGTAAGATTTGGAACTAATACATACGCAAAGAAAGATATTGAAGGATTAAACGCTATTTTTAGATGGGCTATAAGAATAATTTTCATTATTACTCTTACGGTTTCTCTAATATTTTATTTCTTTATTCCTATAATTATGAAAAACTTTTGGAAAATTGATTATTTAACTGAATTAGCAAGATTAAGCATTTTCTACGGAATATTTAGTTCTATTGCTGTAATACCTGAACTTTATTATCAAGCTCAAAAAAAGTTTTTTGTATCAGGATTATTTCGTCTGGGCAAAAATTTTTTGTATATTCTGGGAATAATTATAGTTGCTGTTTTACAAATTTTTTCTTTAAAATTTATAATAATTTCTAATATTTTATCTTCAGTTTTATTTGTCATTATCTCTATTTTCCTGGTGCCGAGATCAAGTTTGTTTGAATTCAGTGAATTTATACAACTAGCAAAAAACGGTTTTAGAAAAGTATTACTTTTACCTGATAAATATGCAGAAGCTGGAATTTTATTTAATGATAAAATTAACGATTTCGCCCTTTCCAGAATTTTTGAAGGCATTTTAAACAGTATCATAACTAAAATTGATATTTGGCTTTTAGGTGCCTTGTTAAGTCCTTATTATATTGGTATTTATAATGTTGCGCAAAAAGTACTTTTACCGATTGGACTTGTTTATAATGCAACTTTTATGGTTATAAACTCAAGGTTTTCTTCTTTAAACTCAATTCAACAAAGTATTAAGCTATTTTGGAGAACCCATAATATTTTATTTATAGTTCTAATACCTTTATTTGCATATAGTTTAATTGTGCCTCAGTTAATTCCCTTCTTATTTGGTATAAAATTTAAGGAATCTGTACTAATTGGGATTGCCCTATGTTTTTTCCACTGTTTATTAATATTATCCCATCCATCCAACGCCCTTTCCTTTAATTTGGGATTTTCAAAGTATTCCCCGCTTAGAACTTGTTTGAGGCTTGTTATTTTTACGGGTTCAGTAATTATTTTAATTCCTTTATTTAAAATATGGGGCGTTGTAATCTCATACTATCTTATGTTTTTAGTTAATATTTCAATTGTAAATGGATATATCTATTACAAATATAGGGAATTCAGGGATAATTATAATATAGAAGCAGGGTCGTTATAATGGCAGGAAAAAAAGAAATAATAATTCATGTTGGCGCTCACAAAACAGCTTCAACATTTTTACAAGAAAAAATTTTTAATCGGTTATCTGATATTTACTATACGGGGTGGCACATAAAAAATAAGAACCTTATAGACGATGATCCATTAGAAATGGATCTACCTAAAAAGCTAATGCTTGAAAATCCTTTATCCATTGACTTTGATCAAGAAAAACAAAGAATAGAGAATTTTATTCAAACAATACCCGAAAACAAAATAATATATTCCTGCGAGGGACTATTCGGGTATATGAACCAGAGTTACAGAGATAATATTTTTTTATCTGATGCATTAAAGAAAATTTTCCCTAACGCCAAAATATTTTTAGTAGTAAGAAAGCAGGATACCTGGCTTGAATCAGCATATCGACATTTGATTTCCAGAGGAAAATCCATATCAGTAAATAAATTTTTAAACTATTACAAAGGAGAATTTAAGGATTTATATTTCGGTATAGACCACAATGTTATAGATGTTAAAGCATTTAACTGGGCAAATTTTGTTGATAATTATGTAAAACTTTTTGGCAAAGATCGAGTTCTGGTTCTACCCTATGAAATGTTCAAAAAAAATCAAAATGAATTTTTAACTAGATTTTATAAATTTGCTGATATTCAGCCTTTTTATCCAGCAGATAATGTTATTGTAAATAAAGGATTATCAAACACATCACTTTTTATTAGTTATTATACAAATTTCTTTTTGCAAAGGAAATTAAGAATTATATTTAATAAGTTTTTAAAAAGCCTTGATAATTGTATTTGCTTGAATTGGGAAATAATAAACGAGAAAATAAAAAGGGAAATAATGGATTTACATAAAGAATCCAATCAAAAGCTTGAAGAACTTATTGGCATTGATCTTAAACAATACGGGTATTATTAAAAATGATCTTCAAATATTATTTGGAAAATAAAGAATCTAAACAATCATTCTCTTTTGAGGGAGAAGATATACTATTAAGTTGTATATTCAAACAAAAACCCAGGGGCTATAAGGGATTTTATATTGATGTTGGCGCGTATCATCCTATGAGGTTTTCCAATACATATTATTTTTATAAGAAAGGGTGGAGAGGCATAAATATAGATGCAATGCCTGGAAGCATGAAGCTATTTAATAAACTAAGACCAGAAGATATTAATTTGGAAGTAGGAATTTCTAATAAAACAGAAAAATTAAACTATTTTATGTTCAATGAGCCTGCTTTAAATGGATTTTCTGAAGCTCTAAACCAAAAAAGATTTTCCAATGATGATTCTTATCAGAATAGTAAAAATGTGTATAAAGTTATAGCAGAAAAGGAAATACAAACTTATCCTTTAGCTGAAATACTGGATAAATATTTGCCTTTAAATAAAAACATTGATTTTATGTCAATTGATGTAGAAGGTCTGGATTATGAGGTTTTAACCTCAAATAACTGGGAAAAATACAAACCGGAATTCATATTGATTGAAATCCTACGAAGCAACATTCCAAAAATTTTAAATTCTGATATACATAAATATTTGACTGAAAAAAATTATGTATTTTTTGCTAAAACACAAAATACTGTTTTTTTCCGGTACGATTCTTAAAAAGGTATTAAAAATGAGGAAATTGAAAAATATTTTAAAAAAGCTCAGTTATTTTATAAATCTTAATATTTTGAAAAAGTATTCTCCAAAAATTTTTTATATTGAGACATCACTTGTTTGTGAATTAAAATGTCCCGAATGTGCTACTGGCTCGGGATTAATTAAACGTAAAAAAGGATATATGAGTATTGAAAAATTTAAAATAATTGCGGATAAAATCAGGCCTTATGCAGAAAATATTGGCCTTATTATTTGGGGCGAGCCTATGCTCAATCCCGATATAATAGAGATAATCCAATATGCGTCAAAATTTTCCAAGACAGTAATCAGCACAAATTGTATTAGTTTAAATTATAATTTAGCAGAAAAATTAATTTTATCCGGGATCAATTCTATAATTGTTTCTGTAGATGCTACTTCTCAGGAGGTTTATGAAAAATATAGACGAGGAGGAGATCTTAATAAAGTACTTGAAAATCTTACCCTATTGCAAAAGTTAAATACCGAAAACGGAAATAGAGTTAACATAACCCCACAGTTTATTGTATTTGAGCATAACCAGCATCAGATGAAAGAATTTAGCAAAATATGCAAGTACTTAGGCCTAAAACCTAATTTTAAAGCTCCTTATATAAGAGAAAATTCTGAATTGAAAAATTCAAATATTAAAAAATACATCAGAAAAAAATATTTAAATATTAAAGATGTTAAAAGAGCAATGAGTAAGTGTACGGCTGTGAAAAATATGATGACTATTTTACTTGATGGCTCAGTTGTAAGATGTTGTTATGACTGTAATGAAGACATAATCTTTGGAAATATATTTAATGATGATGTTTTATCAATATGGGAAAATGAAAAATACAAGGAACTACGCGAAAAACTCTTATCAAATAAAGGAGATCCTTTTTGTATAAAAAATTGTTTAATGTACTCTTTAACGTTTATAAAAAATTTATAATAAACTTAAAAAGATTATTAAATAAAAGTACTTTTAAAAGAAAATTTAATAATTCTGAAAAATTAAAAATTATTATTGGCGCTGCCGAAAAACATTATAAAGACTGGATTTCTGCTGAAAAATATTTTTTTAACATAATCTTAGAAAAAGACTGGCATAAGTTTTTTTCCAAGAGGTTAATTGATGCCCTGTTGGCTGAGCACGTTTGGGAACATTTAACTTTAGAGGAAGGGAAACTTGCAGCTAAATTATGCTTCAAATATTTAAATGAAGGTGGATATATCAGGTTAGCAGTCCCTGACGGATTGTTTCCTGATGAACAGTATATCCAAAGAGTTATGACGGGAGTAGATGATCACAAAGTATTGTACACATATAAAACATTTACAAATATTTTTGAAGAAGCTGGATTTCAGGTAGATTTACTTGAATACTTTGATGAAAAGGGAAATTTTCACTTTAAAGAATGGTATCCTGTAGATGGTATGATTAAACGTTCAAAACGCTTTGATCCAAGAAACCAAAACTGTTTAGAATATACTTCCATTATAATTGATGCTATAAAACCTATTCATAAAGATAAGGAATAAATTAATGCAACTATCGCCTATAGTTTTATTTGTTTATAACAGACTGATGCTTGTCCAACAGACTATAAAAGCGCTACAGAATAATGAACTTGCGCAGGAAAGCAGGCTTATAATACACTCTGATGCTGCTAAAAATCAAGATTCAGAAGAAAAAGTAAAAGAAGTTAGAGATTATATTAAGACTATAAAAGGGTTTAAAAGCATTGAAATAATTGAAAGAGAGCAAAACCTTGGTCTTTCAGAATCAATTATCACCGGAATTACTGAAATAGTTAATAAATACGGTAAAGTAATTGTTCTGGAAGATGATATGGTAACTTCAAGGTATTTTTTAAAATACATGAATGATGCCCTGAATATTTATGAAAACGAAGAAAATATAACAAGCATTATCGGATATTGTTACCCTATTGAAAAAGAGCTGCCGGAAACATTTTTTTTAAGAGGTGGATGTGCCTGGGGCTGGGCAACGTGGAAAAGAGGATGGGATTTATTTGAGCCTGATGGAAAAAAACTGCTTAAAGAAATTAAGAAAAGGAAATTAACTAAGGATTTTAATATGAACGGTTCTATTTCCTTTACTAAAATGCTGGAAGATCAGATCGCAGGCAAAAATGATTCTTGGGCTGTGAGGTGGCATGCCAGTATATTTATAAATGATAAGTTAACCTTATGGCCAGGAAAATCCCTTGTCAGGAATGTTGGTTTTAATGAGGAAGCCACTCACTGTGGATGCACAGACGTTTATGACGTACAGTTATATGGCTCACCTGTTGTAATCAATAATAAAATTCCAATTGAAGAAAGCAAATATGCAGTAAAACAAATGGAAAAATATTATAGATCAATAAGAAAAAGGCGTTTATCGCTAATTATGAAAGAGCGTTCAAGACCTGTAAAATTAATTATTAAATCTTTATTTCCAGGATTATGGGAAAAAATATGCCTAAAAAAAAGATGTATATGTGAAAAGTCATCCTTTATTTTGAATTCATCCTGTATATCCAATGCCCAGGATAATAAAGAAGCCATAAAAATCGGCGCCTATTCTCATATACTGGGACATTTATTTGTATATGGCCATGGCGGTAAAATATCCATTGGAGATTATTCTTATGTAGGAGAAAATTCTAAAATCTGGTCTGCCAAAAGTATAAAAATTGGAAACAGAGTTCTTATTTCCCATAATGTCAATATTTTCGACAATTTAACACATCCCGTAGATCCCTATGAAAGGCATTTACATCATAAAGCGATAATTACTAAAGGATTTCCTAAAAAAATGAATAATCTGTCAGAAAAGCCTGTGATTATTGAAGATGATGCGTGGATTTGCTGTATGTCTATTATTTTAAGGGGGGTTACAATAGGAAAAGGCGCAATTGTAGCGGCAGGTACCGTAGTTACTAAGGATGTGCCTCCATATACAATGGTAGCAGGAAATCCCGCCAGGATTATAAGAGAAATTTCAGATGAAAAATAAGAGTAAGATTATTTTAAAATACATTAAAGACTTTTTAATTAATTTGCTTTTTCAAAAACCGAGAATTTTGAAATACAGACTTTTATCAAATATATCTTTTTTTGAAGGCAAACCTGTCTTACGACAACCTGCTCTTTTTGCGGGATTCGGCAAAATAATTATGGGACAAAAGGTAATTATTGGAGTTAAAAATTCACCATATTTTTATGATAGCTATACGTATGTGGAAGCCAGAAATAAAAATTCTTTTATTAAAATAGACAATAATGTCCAGATAAATAATAAATGCTGCTTCATCAGTGAGGGAGAAGGAATATTTATTGGAGAAAATACGTTAATCGGTACAAATGTAGAAATATATGACAGTGATTTTCATAATCTTATGCCACAAGCAAGAATAACCGGCTCCCCTAAAACAGCTAAAGTAATCATAGATAAGAATGTTTTTATTGGCTCTAATGTAAAAATATTAAAAGGGGTAAAAATAGGAAAGAATAGTGTAATTGGTACTGGGTCTGTTGTAGTAAAATCTATACCCGATAATGTAATTGCAGGAGGAGTTCCTGCTAAAGTTATAAGAAATTTGGATTAAGTAAATGAACCTTATAGATAAAATTTTGAATAATGAATATCTTATAAATAATCCTCCCATTCTACTTGATATCGGCGCATCAGGGTTTATACATAAAAAATGGGTGAAAATAGCAAAATATTCAATTTGTATTGCTTTTGATGCGGATAAAAGGGAATTGGAACCTACTGAAAAGGAAAATAAAAATTTTAAAAAACTATACGTGTTCAATAAAATTTTGACAGACTCTAATGAACAGGAGGCAATTTTTTACCTTACAGAATCCCCATTTTGTTCAAGTTTGTTGCCGCCAGATAATGAAAAACTGCAAAAATGGGCTTTCTTCGACCTTTTTAAAATAAAAGAAACAGTAAAAATTCCAGCAGTAAACCTGCCTTCCGTTCTGGAAAATTTACAAATAAATCAAATCGACTGGTTTAAAACTGACTCGCAAGGCACAGATCTGCGCTTATTCAAAAGTCTTGGGGATAATGTCATTGAAAAAGTGCTGGCTGCAGAATTCGAACCCGGAATTATTGATGCTTATAAAGGCGAAGATAAACTGTATAATTTACTTACTTTTATGGATAAAAAACCTTTCTGGGTAAGTAACCTCAAAATTTGCGGGGCGCAGCGGATTAACAGGGAATACCTGGAAAAACTGTCCATAAATAAACTCTACAGGACAAGCTTAAAAAAATCTCCTGGCTGGGCAAATGTAATGTTTTTAAACTCTTTTGAAAAAGATAATGAATTCACAAAACGCGATTTTTTGCTTGGCTGCGTGTTCGGACTCCTGGAAAAACAGTACGGTTATGTAATTGAGCTGTCCCTGAAGGCTTATGAGCGGTATAATGACGTTATATTCAGGGAAATCGAACATTACTGCGCAGAAAAAATCATTAAGGCAAATAAAAAAATGGAACTTCCATATAAAATTTACTCATTCATTAAAAATTGGCGAAAACGTAAAAATGCATAATTTTTGTACACTTTTTGACTCAAATTTCATAAACTACGGGCTTGCTATGTACGAGTCCCTGAAAGCCCACTGTAAGGACTTTCACTTATTCATATTTGCCTTTGATGATAAATGTTTTGAAGTTTTAAATAAGTTAAAGCTGGAAAACACAACGATTATTTCGTTAAAAGAGTTCGAAAATGAGGATTTACTAAGAATAAAACCCACCCGCACCCGGCAAGAATACTGCTGGACATGCGGTTCTTCCACAATACTTCACTGTATTGAAAAATATAATTTGCCGGAATGCACATACCTTGACGCGGACATTTATTTTTACTCTGATCCCGCTGTTTTAATCGAGGAAATGGGCGACGCCTCTGTTCTTTTGACTGAACACAGGTACACTTCAAAATATGACAGAACTCAATCCAGCGGAAAGTATTGCGTCCAGTTCATTACCTTTAAAAATGATTATAATGGCGTAAAGGCATTAAAATGGTGGGTGAATGCCTGCATTGACTGGTGTTTTGCAAAACGTGAAAATGGAAGATTTGGTGATCAGAAATATCTTGATGACTGGACGCAAAGGTTTGAAGGCGTTCATGTTTTGAAACACTTAGGAGGAGGAGTTGCTCCCTGGAACGTCCAGCAATATGAGCTGTTTGATAATGATTTTAAGCTGGTTTTTTATCACTTCCATGATGTTAAATTCAACCAGAAGAAGGAATTGCGCCCTATAGGTGTTTGTTATAGATTGTCCCGTGAAGTAATAAACAGGTTATATATTCCATATCTTACACAACTGGTTGAGATCAGCAAAAATTTAAAACAGATAGACTCATCTATACAGCCAATCGTTAAAATAGAAACAGGTTGGAATATTAAGAAGGTATATGCTAAGTTGAAAATAATGTATATTAGGATTTTTCTGAATGGCTTACCTGATTGACTTGAAAACATTTGCTGATATAAGAGGAAACCTTACTGTTATTGAAGATAAGGAAATTCCATTTAGCATTAAAAGAGTTTTTTACATTTATGGGGTTGATGATTCTGTCAGGGGAAGGCATCGCCATAAGAAGACTATCCAGGCTTTATACTGTTTAAAGGGAAGCTGTGAGGTTTATAACAATGATGGAGAGAAAGAAGAAACTTTTATTCTTGATAAACCTAACAAATGCCTTGTTTTAATGCCGGAAGACTGGCATAAAATGTACAATTTTACACAGGATTGTATTCTTCAGGTGTTAGCGTCAGAATATTTTGACCTTAATGACTACATTTTTGAGGAATATAGCTAGGTATGCTGAAAATAAAGAAAAACCCTGTAATAAACCGCCATTATGAAACTATAAAAAGACTTGGCGATATATTTTTCGTGCTGTTCTTTACACCTTTTGTTTTTCCGATTCTTGTTCTGGCTGCTATATGGATAAAACTTGATTCTCCCGGGCCTGTTCTTTACAAACAAAGAAGAATCGGAAAAGACGGCAAGCTGTTTGATATGTATAAATTGCGGACAATGACGCTGGGAGCGGATCAGCTTGGGCTGGAACTCGGCAACAACGCCCCGCAGGTCACTAAAGTCGGAAAAATAATAAGGCCGTTTTCTCTTGATGAATTACCGCAGTTTATAAATATTTTAAAAGGGGAAATGAGTTTTGTCGGGCCGCGGCCACAGCCTGAAAGTTACATAGAATGGATAGAAAAAGGTATCACCAGCGTGAAGCCGGGAATAATTTCCCTTACTATGCTGAAATACAGGGAAGAATTTATCCCTGAGAAAATTTTCCTTTTTGAAGGCGAGTACATAAAAAATCAATCAATTGAGCTTGATGTTTATTTGTTTTTAACTATTCTGTTAAAATATAGGAAGATATTGTACTGGATTATAGCTGGCTTTGCCGGATTGACAGGTATTGTTATATGGATATTAGGAATAAATTCTTACCATACGCCCTCCCTTTAATCGAGGAGGACGAAATAAACGAAGTAATAGATACTCTAAAGTCCTGCTGGATAACAACAGGGCCTAAAACAAAGCTGTTTGAGGAAAAATTTAAGGAGTACATCGGAGCAAAACACGCTATTGCGCTGAATTCCTGCACGGCAGGCCTGCATTTGTCACTGGTGGCGAGTAATATTAAAGCTGGAGATGAAGTAATAACAACTCCTTTTACTTTTTGCGCAACAGTGAACGTGATTGAGCATGTTGGCGCAACCCCTGTGCTGGTAGATATTGACGAAAAAACTTTTAATATTGATGTTAATAAAATTGAAGCTGCTATTACCGAAAAAACAAAGGCGATAATGCCTGTCCACTTTGCGGGGCAGTCCTGTGAAATGGATAAAATCAACGAAATAGCCAAAAAGCACAATTTGCTTGTTATAGAAGACGCAGCGCACACAATCGGGGCGGAATATAAAGGCAGAAAAACAGGACAGGACAGCTATTCATGTTCATACAGTTTTTATGCGACCAAGAATTTAACCACCGCAGAAGGAGGAATGGTCGTAACAAATAATGATGAGCTGGCAGAAAAATTGAGAATCCTAAGCCTGCACGGCATAAGCAAAGACGCATGGAAAAGATACACTTCTGAGGGTAACTGGCATTATGAGGTGATTTACCCGGGGTTTAAATACAATATGACAGATATTCAAGCAGCATTAGGGCTGTGTCAGCTTAAAAAACTTGATAGATTTAATGATACAAGAGCGAAATATGCTCGTATGTATGATGAAATACTGGGTGAGATCTCGGGAATCATTTTACCTAAAGAGTGTATGCCTGGTAAAATGGTGTGGCATCTTTATTGTATAAGGTTAAAAGAAGCTTGTAGAAACGAATTTATCGAAAAATTAAAGCAAAAAAATATCGGCACAAGCGTTCACTTTATACCAATACATAAACACCCCTATTATAGAGATAAATACGGCTATAAAACAGGCGATTTCCCTGTGACCGATAAGGTTTTTGAAGGGCTTGTATCGCTTCCTCTCTACCCGTTAATGACGGAAGAGGATGTTAAATATGTTGCAGGCTGTGTTGCAGAACAGTTTAAAACTTGCAAATCTTCCTGAAGAATTCGTCTTATTTCAATATTATTGTTTAAAACAGCGTTTTTTCTTAAGTTTTCTACGTTTAACATTAGTTTATCAGAGTTTATATCAGGCATTTTAGCTGCAAATATTTTCTCATAGCAGGTAGCATTGACATTTTCGCCTTTTATAAAGAGTTCTTCGTGAATTTTCTCGCCAGGCCGCAGGCCTGTGTATTCTATTTTTACGTCAACGTCCGGAATTTTGCCTGATAAAACAATAAGCTGGCAGGCCAAATCAACTATTTTTACCGGTTTACCCATATCAAGAACAAATACTTCACCTTCAGCCCCAAGGTTTCCTGCCTGGATAACGAGCTGCGAGGCCTCAGGTATTGTCATAAAATACCTTGTCATCTCGGGATGGGTGATGGTTATTGGGCCGCCCTGCTCAATTTGTTTGTAAAATTTAGGAATTACACTGCCAGTGCTTCCAAGAACATTCCCAAACCTTACTGTTATATATTTTGTGAAAGTTTTTTGCCTGGAAAGGTTCTGGATGATGAGCTCGGCTACTCTTTTTGTTGCGCCCATTATATTAGTTGAATTCACTGCTTTATCAGTGGAAATCTGGACAAAAATCTCTACATTGTATTGACTTGCAAGTTTCGCAACAATAAGAGTCCCAAATATGTTGTTGATTACTGCTTCTGAGGCGTGGTCTTCCATCAGGGGCACGTGTTTATGAGCTGCGGCGTGGAATATAATGCTTGGTTTGTATCTGTCAAAAACATATTCCATCCGGGATTTGTCTTTTATATCAGCAATAACAGGCAAAATACTTAATTTGGGATATTGTTGTTTTAATTCTTCGTGGATAAGGTAAATGCTGTTTTCTCCTTTTCCAAGAAGAATTAGTTCTTTTGGTTCAAGTTCGGCCAGCTGTCTGCATAGCTCTGAGCCGATTGATCCGCCGGCTCCGGTAATCAGGACTTTTTTTCCTTTAACGTATTTTCCGGATTCTAAATCAAAATTAACTTCTGTTCTTAACAGTAAATCAGAAATTTTTATTTCCCGTATGTGGTTGATTTTAACCTGGCCGTTAATGATTTCCTGTAGTCCAGGCACTATTCTTGTTTTAACAAATGTTTTTGCGCACAAGGAGGTTATTTTGTTTAGCTGCTCGCTTTTAGCAGAAGGGATACATATAATTATTAATTCAATTTTGTGCTTTTTTGTAATTTCCGGAATATCGTCAACTTTGCCAAGTACAGGAATATTTTGGATAATTTTCCCCTGTATTGTACTGTCATCATCAAGAAAGCCTACAGCGCAGATATTTAACCCGGGATTCGCTTGAATTTCCCTCAATACCTGCTGTCCAGCCTCTCCAGCTCCAATTAAAATTGTCCTTTGTGCTTTTGACATTCTTATTCTATAATACACTAATCATGTGTTTAAAAAAATACTGGATTTTGGGATTAATTACTGTTTTAGCCCTGGTCGTACGGTTGATCGGGATAGATAAATCCGGCGGTCTCTGGTACGACGAAATAGTCACATATAATATTGCATCCAATGATTCTATAGTAAATGTTTTCAATGCAAGTTTACCAAGGCCTTTTTATTTTATAATTCTTCACTATTGGATGATGTTATTTGGCGATACCGACATAACGCTCAGGCTTTTATCGGTAATATTCGGAGTTATTAGCGTGCTTGTTATGTATTTTGCGGGGCGGGAACTGGATAAATCAGCTGGTAATGTTGCAGCGTTACTTGTCGCAGTAAATTCATTTCTAATTTATTATTCCCAGGAAGTCAGGCAATATTCTTTCCTGGCTTTAATATCAACGCTATCAGCATGGTTCACTGTAAGGATAATAAATAAGCCTAATACGCTAAATTATCTCCTGTTTTTTATTATTAACGGGGTATTTTTGGCTACTCATTATATAAGTGTGCTAATTGTAATTCCTGAAATTATATTTTTATGCGTTTATTTATTCCTTAATAATAAGGAAAAGTTCTCTGGATTTTTAAAAACTCTTGCTGTTTTCTCCATCCCCTGTGTGTTTGTACTTATTTCGCTTATACAAACATTTATAAACGGGTCTGTAACTTCCAGCTGGAAAGTACTTAGTTATTCTGAAATTCATTATTTTGACCCACAGGTTATTTTTGTTCTTCTCCAGAATTATTTTTCACCTGTAGTTACAGGAATATATAATAATCCCCCATATTACCTTTCAAAAGTGCTGTCCCACTTGAATTTAAACGTGGTAGTCTACATTATTATACCCATTATTATTGGCATCTGGTTTATGATTAAGGCTGTTATCAGCGACAAAAACCGTCTTAATCCAGTGTATGCACTGTTGCTTCCTCCTGTATGCTTTTTGGCAATTGTACTTACATTATCATATTTACAGACATACGTCATAATTTCACGCTATACCTTAATTTGTATGCCCTTTTTTATGCTGGTTGCGGCAAAGGGAATAACTTCATTTAAATATAGGGTACTATCACGCTCAGTATTTTCATTTTTAATTGTTGTTAGCTTACTTTACATACTTTTTAGCCCGACCAGCGCACCAAAGATAGACAGGCCTGACAAACAGAAAGTCATTGCCGGATTATTTGAAACTATATCTTTAAAAAAAAATGATATAGTCTTTTTCCCACGTATTAAAAACAAAATTGATAAGTACAATAAAGCAGAGTTTAGAAAATACACCCTGCCTCAAACGTTCTTAAAAAAAGATAATATTTCTGCACTTATTGGCAAAGAATCAGCAAAAAATATCTCAATGAGCAACTCAAGCGAGATATTAAGGAAGTATCTTTTAATGGATGGATATTTGCCTGAATTCGAAGAATACGTAAAAGAAAAGTTTTTCGACACACTACAGGACTCAGATTATTTTATTATTACTCATAACAAAGATATTTGTTATTATAATTCGGTAACACTAAAGGGAATTGCAAGTAATGATGCTTTATTTAAAAAAAATCCCTTACAGTTTATGCTATATTCAAAAATAACAATAGATCTGTTAAGAGTTGCAAACAAACATTTAGAGCTAAAGGAAGTCCGAAAAGAGGCTCCGTGGACTGTATTAATATTTCAGAAAAAAGGAAAATAATAATATGCCTTTTAAATTTACTGAAACACAACTCCCCGGCGTAGTTATTATAGAGCCAAAGGTTTTTGAGGATGAAAGGGGATTTTTTCTTGAAACCTATAAGCTTTCCGAGTTTAAAGCAAATGGTATAAATGTTGATTTTTCACAGGATAATCACTCCAAATCAACAAAAGGCGTTTTGCGAGGCCTGCATTTCCAGAAATCGCCATGCGGGCAGGCAAAACTTGTCCGCTGTAATCGTGGCAAAATTTTTGATGTGGCGGTTGATGTAAGGCCGGATTCGTCTTATTACAAAAAATGGTTTGGAATTGAATTATCTGAAGAAAATAAAACAATGCTGTATATCCCTGAGGGATTTGCGCATGGTTTTGTGGTGCTTTCAGATGTGGCTGAGGTGATTTATAAAGCGTCAAACGAGTATTCAGCAGCGCATGATGCAGGGATACGCTGGGATGACCCGGAAATAGGGATCGATTGGCCAATACAAAATACTATTGTTTCAGAAAAAGATAAAAAATTACCGTTTATAAATTAGATACTATGATTAATGGAATCAGTAATAATTCTATAACCTTTTCCAGCAGAAGGCTGGCGGAAGTTTTTCTGAGAAAACAGGATGGAACTCCTGTTAAAGCATTTTTTACAGAACTTGAGAAAAAATCCAAGGAAGACAAGAATATATTGTCAACTTTAAAGAAAAAATGGAAATTCCCTGATGATATTTCTATACCATTGAAATTATTTTCTCAAAAAATATATGCAATAGAATTACCGGATAATAGAAAACCACTTGCTGATAGAATAGTAACTCTTGCCGGTATCAGTAAAGATGAGGAAAAGTCGAATATTTTTGTTGAAGCCTTGATAACTAAACCTGAATACCAGTTTGGCAAAAGAAGAGGGCTTGAGGGCTGCGGAAGAGTAATGATGGGGATGCTCACAAAGATTACAAAAAAACTTGGATTAGATGAGATTTCTTTGGATGGGGTAGATGACAGTAAGAAATTCTATGAAGAACGCTTAAAAATGCACAACCGTATTGATTCCGAAGGGGAAACTATTTATTACTTAAAAGGTAAAGGCAAAGACAGGGCTATAAAAGAAATCGAGGCTGAATTTAAATTGGGTAAAATAAATCTTGATGATATAATTTAAAAATGAAATTACTTGTCACAGGTGGAGCCGGGTTTATCGGCAATTGCTTTATCAGGCATATTTTAAATAAATATCCTGACTATAAAGTCATAAACCTGGATAAACTGGGTTATGCCGGAAACCTTAAAAACCTCAAGGATATTGAAAATAATCCTAATTATACTTTTGTAAAAGGGGATATATGTGACAAAGCTCTGGTTGCAGAATTGATGGAAGGAATTGACGCCTGCCTTAATTTCGCAGCGGAAACGCATGTTGATAGAAGTATAACCGGACCGGAAATTTTTGTTGAAACAAATGTTAAAGGCACGCTTAACCTGCTTGAAGCTGCAAAAAAATTAAAAGTTCACAGGTATGTTCAGATTTCCACAGATGAAGTGTATGGAACACTCGGCAAAACAGGTTACTTCACTGAAGAAACTCCTGTTTCGCCGAACAGCCCGTATTCTGCAAGTAAGGCAGGGGCTGATATGCTCGTAAGATCTTATTATGAAACATATAAAACGCCTGTTTTAATAACACGTTGTTCCAACAATTACGGGCCGTACCAGTACCCGGAAAAGCTTATTCCGTTTTTTATAAGCAATCTTCTTGAAAATAAGCAGGTTCCGGTCTATGGTGACGGGCTGAATGTAAGGGACTGGTTGTATGTATATGACCATTGCAGCGCAATTGATGCTGTTTTACACAAGGGAAAAGAAGGTGAAGTCTATAATATTGGCGGAAATAACGAAAAAACCAACATGGAAATCACCAAAATCCTTTTAAAAGAAATGAATAAGCCGGAATCTTTAATTAAATACGTTGAGGACAGGCTGGGCCACGACAGAAGATACGCAATAGACAGCTCAAAAATTCAGCGGGAACTTGGCTGGAGCCCGTCCGTATGTTTTGAAGAAGGCATAAAATTAACCATAGACTGGTATTTAAACAATCAGGAATGGCTCAATAATATTAAGCAAAAGGCGCTGGCTCAATGAAAAAAATCCTCCTGACGGGTGCAAATGGTATGTTCGGGCAGGATTTCCAGCACATTGCCATAGAGCAGGATTATGAAATCATTTCCACAGATATTCATAATCTGAATATAACTGATTTTGAGGCTGTGAAAGACTTTTTTTGCAAAAATAATTGTGACATCGTGGTTCATGCCGCAGCTTATACGAACGTGGACGGAGCCGAAGAAAACAAAGAACTTGCTTTTAAAATAAACGGCACAGGTACGGAAAATTTAGCGAAAATAACCGCTGAGTTTAACATCCCAATTGTTTATATAAGCACTGACTATGTATTTGACGGGACAAAAAATACTCCTTATGTCCCATTAGATAAGACAAATCCACAGTCTGTCTACGGCGCATCTAAATTAGCAGGCGAAATGGCTGTTCAAAAATATAACTCCAGGCATTATATAACCAGGACAAGCTGGCTGTACGGTAAAAACGGGAAAAACTTTGTGAACACCATGATTACATTAGCTGAAAAAATGCCGGAATTAAGGGTTGTGAACGATCAAACAGGCTGTCCGACCTGGACTTATGACCTGGGGGGCGGGATTTTAAAAATTATTAATCAAAGCATGCCTTATGGAATATACCATGTGTGCGGGTCTGGAAATACCACGTGGTACGGGTTTACAAAAAAAATATTTGAAATTGCAAACATAAAAACAAAGGTTAATCCCTGCACAACTGCTGAATTTCTTCGTCCGGCCAAAAGGCCTGCTTATTCAGTTATGGATAATAGCGGTTTATGCCAGAATTGGGAAAAATCGTTAAAACAATATCTTGATATAGTGTATCTAATATGATACACTATTGACATGCAAGAGAAAAAAATTGAGATTTACAAAAAACTAAATGGAAAATCCCCTTTTTGGGAATGATACAAAAATTTAGATAATTCTCTAAAAGGTATTATAAACACCCGCTTAAAAAGAATGTCAGCCGGTAATTACGGAGAATATAAAATACTGCCCAAAGAAGTAAACGAATTAAAATTTAAAGGCGGATTAAGAATTTATTTTGCTGAGTTATCAAATATTATGATTTTGTTGCTTACAGGAGGAAATAAATCAAGGCAATCAGATGATATTAAAAAAGCTCAGGACTATTTACAGGATTATAAACAGAGGAATCAAGACTATGAATAAAAAAAATATATATACTAATTTTGATGAATTTTTAATAAAAGAATTAAAAAATCCAGAAATAGCTAAAAGTTATCTTGAAGAAAATATTAAAGAATATCTTAAAGATAACAATACCGAAGTGTTTCTCCATTGCTTAAAGCCACTTGTGCAGGCGCAGGGCCCGGTTTCGCATTTTGCTGAAAAAGTGGGAGTGAATAGAACTTATCTTTATAAAATATTTAATAACAAAGTAAAACCTGAATTTTCATTAATAATTAAAATTATTGATAACTTAGGTTTTGAATTTTCTTTTGTACCCAAGAAAAAAAGATATGCTACCTAGAAATCGTTAAAACAATATCTGGATATGTTATTATTTAATTAAAGGAAATTCGTGGTGGAAAATAAGGTGGAAGAGCAGGATATAAAAATTGTCCTTGACCTGGAAACAACCGGGCTGGACTATAAAAGAGAAAAAATTATTGAGTTTGCAGGAGTTAAGCTGGTAAATAACCAGATAACCGAAGAGTTTGAAACATTAATTAACCCCCAACAGGAAATACGACGCTCCAGTATTGAAATCCATCATATAACACCTGAAATGGTAGAGAATGCGCCCACTATTGAAGAAGCAATGCCCAAAATCCTTGATTTTATCAAAGATTACCCCATTGTTGCGCATAATGCGATATTTGATTACAGCTTCCTCAATCAGGCTCACAGGACTCTCTATGGAGAAAGGCTTAAAAACTCTAAAATTGATACTTTCCATATGTTTAAGGAAGTTTTTCCGGATGAGCCCTCACACGGACTGGAAGCGCTGTTAAGAAGGTTTAACATTAATCTTCCTGTTATACACCGTGCTATGTCTGATGCAAAAGAACTGGCTTATGTTTATCCTCATTTAAGACTTTTTTATGAAAAAAAGCTTAGCTGGCAATTTTCACAATTAGACAATATTGAGTACTTGTTTGAAAGATATTTAAGAATTCAGAGTACTATCCAGATAATGCAGTCAGAAATGGCTGATTTAAAGTCAGTTTTCAAGCTGTATTTTGAAGAAAATTATCCTGAAATTACATCAACTACCGGGGAAATCCTGAGTTGCACCACAAGGCCGAATTACAATTATGATGCAGATAAACTGGCAGAAATAATTATGCAGGAAAGCCTGCATGCAAAGGCATTTAAGCCAAATTTAAACTATGTGGAAAGGCTTATACATGACCCGAACGTGGAGGAAGAGCTAAGGTACAGGTTACGGGACTGTCGTATTGATGTAAAAGAAGCAAAAACTGTTTCAATAATAAAACCGGATACATCAGGGGCAAAGCTGTAAATTTAAAACAAAGAATAGACGAAAAAGAGTTTTTATTATATTATTAATTGCAGATTAAATAGGCCTTGGTGGCGGAATGGTAGACGCGTCGGACTTAAAATCCGGTGGGGTTTATCCCCCGTGCCAGTTCGAGTCTGGCCCAGGGCACTTTATTTACTAAAATTACTGCTGTTTATATATGAATTATGAATTTATTGCTAATGTTTTAGCTGGATGTTTTCCGGTTTTTGATGCCGATATAGTAGTAAGACTGATTGTTTCCTTATTACTTGGCTTATTAATAGGCCTGGAAAGGGAGATGACTAACAAAAGCGCCGGACTAAGGACGCATATCCTGGTTTGTCTTGGTTCTACAGTATTTACTATTCTGTCTATATATGGTTTTAACTGTGTAAATTCAGGCTTTAGTGACGGCGATGCAATAAGAATTGTGCATGACCCATCACGTATTGCCGCTCAAATAGTGACAGGGATCGGGTTCATAGGCGGCGGTGCTGTTTTGCACTATGGCATGAATATTTTCGGCCTTACTACAGCGGCTACACTATGGATTACCGCAAGTATAGGTATGGCTGTCGGCGCAGGGTCGTATCCCCTGGCTATTCTTGCTACGGCTTTTACTTTCCTTGTTCTGGTAGTTATAAGGCAAATTGAGAACAGGTTTCTTCCAAGGGGCATAAGTAAAGGGGGAAGGGTTAAAGTCTCAGTTTCCTGCGCAAAGGAAGCCCAGGCTACGGTGCAGGAATGGTTTTATAGAGAATTTAAAAATATCCAGGAAATAAGCGCCAGCAGGATGCATGATGAAAAAGCTAATGTGAAATTGGCTTTTGTTCTGGAATGTGTAGGGAAAGACCCGGTTAATGTCATATACGGTAAGCTCTCAAGTCTTGAAAATGTAGAATCTATAAGTGTAAAGCAAATTTTAGTTTATACCGGTTCTAAAATAAATTTGTGATTTTTTTATCAAAATGTTCCAAAATATAAATATGGGACAAGTAAAATTAATAGATAGCGAAAGAAGTATATTAAGAGGCCTGCACAAAAAGA
>Ga0209417_1000511_pt1 | contig 90629 bp, 95 predicted proteins | sample RifGroF2_FD_184002 | JGI IMG/M metagenome (GOLD analysis project Ga0209417, IMG submission 184002) | Groundwater microbial communities from Rifle, Colorado, USA - Groundwater F2 (SPAdes) (version 2) | ecosystem: Environmental > Aquatic > Deep subsurface > Groundwater | place: Rifle, Colorado... | reverse complement strand
CATCCTCTGATTTGATTAAGCCGTTTTCAAAAGCGCAATTACTTCACGCACTGAATCAAAAATTTGAATCTGAACGCTATCCCCCTGTCGTGATTGAAGAGGAAAGTTTTCCTGCCAGTGAAGAGGGGGTAAGTTTTGATATTTTAGAGCGTCATATTGATAAACTTACACGCGAATACAAAGATAACATTCTCAAAGCGATACGGGCATTCTATGAAAAATAACCCCACCATTACCAAAAAAATTATTGCCGGAAAATACAAAGGCAAAACTCTCAAACTCCCCTCGAAAGAGACGACCCGCAGTTCCAAAGGGATTGTATTGGAGTCGTTTTTCAATACGTTGCAGTTTGATATCATTGATGCTGTTTTGGTAGAGGTTTTCTCTGGAAGCGGGTCTATCGGGCTTGAAGCCCTTAGTCGCGGAGCCAAAAAGATTATTTTTATGGAAAAAGACCGTGATGCGATACGAACGCTCCGTGAGAATATCGCCCAAACCGATCCATCGGCCTGCGAAATTGTCGAAGGGGATAGTTTTAGTAACATGGCTCACGTAAAAAAGCGTCTTGCCTCGTTGGGCGAGAGTGCTTTTATCTACGTTGATCCCCCTTTTTCAATCCGTGAGGGGATGGAAGAGATTTACGATAAAACGGTTGATATGATCGCATCCCTTCCCCTTGAAATGGCGACTTTGATTATTATCGAGCACATGAGTACCCTCGAATTGCCCGATGCTATCGGTCACTTTAATCGTCTAAAATCCAAACGTTTCGGAAAAACTTCACTAACCTACTATGCATAACCCAGTTTTGGAATAGCCTTTGCTTTATCCTTTGGAATAAAAGGATGGGTATGAGAATTTTTGGTCTACTTTTTTGTTTACTGACAATGGCGGAAGCGGCGCGTATCAGCGAAGTGGCTAATATTGTCGGCGTGCGGGATAACCAAATTATCGGTTACTCCCTCGTTGTCGGTTTAAAAAAGACGGGTGACGGTACGACCTCAAAATTTACCCTCCAATCCATCGCGAATATGCTCAAAGCGATGAATATCGATATGAATCCGGTTGATATCAAATCCAAAAACGTTGCGGCGGTTGTTGTTACCGCTAAATTTGCCCCTTTTGCACGCCAAGGGGATGCGTTTGACGTTACCGTCTCTTCCATCGGGGATGCAAAATCGCTTGAGGGGGGGACATTGTTGATGACGCCTCTCAAAGGGGTTGACGGTAAAATCTATGCACTTGCGCAAGGTTCGATCAGTATCGGCGGTAAAAATGAAAAAGGTGCCGGTGCCGAATCGCATCCGACTGTCGGAATGGTGTATGGCGGCGGTTTGGTAGAGCGTGAAATTAACCAAGACCTCTCTCATCAACAAAATGCAACCCTTTCTCTTAAAACATCCAATTTTGCTAACTCTGTAGCGATACAAAATGCGATAAACGCTAAATACAAAACCAACGTTGCTTCTGCCGTTGATCCACGAACTATTAATTTGAAGCTTCCGAGTAACAAATCAATGGTTGAATTTTTAGCTGAAGTGCAAAGTTTAGATATTAATTATGCACAAGAGCAGAAGATTATCATCAATGAGCGGACAGGAACCATCATTGCCGGTGTGGATGTTGAGGTTAAACCGGTTGTGATCACTCAAGGGGACATGACCATCAAAATTCTTTCCCAAAATGAGGTATCCAAACCCGCAGGAAGTGTGACAATGGATAAAAGTCTTGTCATCGGATTGAATGAGAATGAGGTCTATACCGAAAAAGGGACGACGACGGTTGCCAACATCGCACGATCTCTCCAAAAACTTGGTGCAAGTCCTAAAGAGATGATTTCGATACTGCAAGCGATGAAAAGTGCCGGAGCTATCTCGGTTGACTTGGAGATCATCTAATGGATATCACGAGTGTACAGCACCAAAGAGCGATCCCTACCATCGGAACCAAAGAGGGTGATAAAGCGCTTCGAGAGAAAACCGATCAGTTTGAGGCGATTATCGTCAAAATGATGCTCGATGAAGCGATGAAAGACGAAAAAAATGTTTTTACCAGCTCCAACGATCCGGGAGACAAAATTTTTAAATCGATGTATCGTGAAGAGCTTTCCAATGCGAGTGCAGGAGGATTTGGGTTTTCTCAAATGCTTTTCGAACACCTTAGTCAAAAGGGTGAAAAAACAGAGAAATAGACTAAATTAATAATGGTTTTTGCCGATATGGTATGTACATATCATAAACGTCTAACAAGGATTCACCATGATCTCAAGTGTGAACGGATCGCTGCTTAAAGCGACATATCAAGAACCGGCATTAAAGACCAAAGAGCAGGAGAAATCCACGCAATCTATTACCAAACAAGGTGACACAAGCCGAATCGAAGAGCTAAAAGCCTCTATCGAAAAAGGGGAATACCGTGTCGATATCGAAACGTTGGCCAAGCGAATTGCGCAAGAGCTGACCTAACCGTATAGGAGTTTATGATGTTGTCTTATCAGTTACAGAGTGCTATCAAAGATCTTGAGACACTCATCTCTTTATCACGCGATGATATCAATGATATCAAAGAGGCCAAGCACAATCCTCAATTTGACCGTTTGTCGATCAAAGAGGAAAAAATTAAAAGTTTTGAACAGAAAAAAGCGATGATTGATCGTGAAATATCAAAACTGATGACACAGCATCCGACGGCACCTCTCTCTGAACTCTTAGATAATGAACAACATCAACAACTCGATTCTCTTAAAGAACACCTCTCTCTTTTACGTGAAGTCAATCAGCAATACGCAAAAATGGTTTTGAGTGTAGGATCATTTTACAATACTCTGCTAGAGCGTTTAGTTCCGACGCAAATGCAGGGTTATCAAAAAGTGGCGACATCAGAAGCCTCGTTTTTGGAAATAAGAGCATAACATGGCCTCAATTTTTAACGCTTTACACATCGGTTACAGCGGCTTAAATGCAGCACAAATCGGGATCGATACGACCGGACACAATATCGCCAATGCCGAAACCGAAGGGTACTCGCGCCAACGTGTCGTTACCGCTGCGGCAAAACCGCTCAGTGTCGATCCGGGACAACGGGGCGGCGGAACTCAGATTACAGAAATCATACGTGTATTCGATGAGTTTGTATTCGGGCGTTTATCCAATGTAGCGCAAAGCAAAGAAAATTCCGATACTTTGAAAAAAAATCTCGAAGAACTTTCAACCTATTTTCCCGAAATCGATGATGTCGGTATTAAAAATGATTTACAAAACTATTTCGATATGTGGCAATCGCTTGCTAACAATCCCAGTAACACTGCCCTCAAAGTAGCCCTTGCACAGCAAACGCAAACAATGACGCAACATATTCAAGAAACGCGTACACAAGTAGCGGGTTTACAAAGTTCTTTAAATGATCAAATCAAAGTGAATGTTGATGAAGTTAACCGTATTGCTAAAGAGATTTCAAGCATAAATATTGAGATCAATAAAGCAGAAGCCGGCGGGGCGAACAATGCCAATGATTTGCGTGATCAGCGAAATCAGCTTGAGATGACGTTGACTAAGCTTGTCAATGCAAAAGTGCTGGTAGGGCAAATTGAAACGAACAATGTCATAGACAGCAATATAGCACTCAAACAAGGAAGCTACACGATCCAAGTAGGGGGATTCAATATCGTTGACGGCGGTTCATTCCACCCGATAGGGATGGACAGTGAGTCGAATCCGAACGGTTACAACGATTTGTATTATGAGCGTCAAGACGGGGTGAAAATTCCGTTTGCCGATCGTATCACCGGCGGAAAAATCGGCGCTCTTTTGGAATTAAGAGGCTCAACCATCGGGACAAACGGAGAATTCGAAGACGGATTTTTACAAGAGACCATCAACAATCTCGATTCATTTGCAAAAGGGTTGATCGAAGCGACAAACAATGTGTATGCACAGAGCGCGACCACCTCAATGGTCTCAAATCCTCTCAGTTTTTCAAATAATCAATCTTTGTTGAGTACCGATGAAAATTTTAAATCCGGTACGTTTGACATCGTAGTGTATGATATAGACGGAAAAGAGGTCGGACGGCGTTCGATTAACATCGACGAGGGAACCTTAATCGATGACTCTCCTATGACGTTAAATAGTATTACCGGACAGATCAATACGTCACAAGATGATAATCAAGACTCTAATGCCCTTAATGATATCGATGATATGTTGATCGGGACATTTAATGCGACACAACGCATTTTTCAAATTGATTTTAAATCAACATTTGCTTCGCAAGGGTATTCCTATTCGATTGAAGATAACGGAACCAATTTTGCCGGAGTAACGGGAATTAATCGCTTTTTAGACGGATCTGATGCGAAAAGTATCTCCCTTAGCCGTGATTTAAAAGAGGATACCAGTAAAATAAAAGGGTTCAAATCTCCTGCAAACGGGGACAATCAAACTGCTTTGGCTATGGTTGAATTGCAGTTTGCTAGAGTTACATTCGGAACGGGGTTTGATAAGACATCGGATACGGTATATGGCTATTTTGATACCTTGGTCACAAAAGTCGGGACAAAAACGAATTCGGTCATCCTTGCCAATGAGTCGCTTACCGCACAGTATAACGCTATCAAACAAGAGTATGATTCGGTCAGTAAAGTGAGTATTGATGAAGAGATGGCCAATCTTATCCGCTATCAAACCTCCTACGGTGCCGCCGCTAAAGTTATCACAACGATCGATCAGATGATGACGACACTTTTAGGCATAAAGCAGTAATGCCTTTTTTCAGTATTGCCACGCTGGTCGGGGTGATCTTTTTCTCCTTTATCGGCCCTTTTTTTTACACACTCGATCCTCTCTTTTTAGACCCAAAAGCTATTTTAGTTGAGCCTTCTATAACCCATTGGTTCGGTACCGATCGTCTTGGACGGGATTTACTAGCACGATTGATGGAAGGGGGGCAGGTTTCGCTTGTGATAGGGTTTGCAAGTGCGCTCATTTCAACATTAATCGGTTTGCTGTATGGGGTGAGTGCCGCATTGCTTCGGGGGGGATATGACAAAATTTTTATCGTAGTCGTTGACCTTTTTCTAACGTTTCCGACCCTCTTTTTGCTCTTAACACTGGTAAGTTATGTCAATGCCTCCTTGTGGGTCTTGGTACTCATTATCTCGATAACAGGATGGATGGGCACGGCACGTCTGATCCGTTCTGAGAGCTTTGCGATCGCTTCGAAGCCGTATATCCGTATTTTGCATATTGCCAAAGTTCATCCCCTTAAAATAATGTTGAAATACTATGCGCCGCTTTTAGCTCCGATCGTCTTGGTCAGTTTTACGTTCGGAGTAGGTGGGGCGATTCTGGCAGAATCGGGACTCTCGTTTTTAGGTCTTGGGATTGTAGCTCCCCAAATGAGTTGGGGAAGTATCCTAAGCGGCGGTAAAGAGGTAATTGATATTGCGTGGTGGGTGAGTTTTTTTCCGGGGCTGATGATCTTTATCGTCACCTTTTCACTGATGAATATATCGAATGCTTTGCAAGGGAAAATGAATCAAAAAGAGATACGATAGGAAAAAAGAGCTATTGTACAATTCTCGCGATTTCAAGGAGACTGTCGGGGAATGAAAAACGATTCTGCCGTAGGGCTTTTGCATTGATCAGAATAATCGGAGTTCTCTCCATTCGAATCGAGAGTAATAATCCATTATCCGTAAGTTTGTCTGCATCATAGAGTGCAGTAATGGCACCTGAGGTACCGACGGCATTATGGACTTTACTCAACTGTGACATACTCGCTTTCAGAGCATAGATAAAATGATACGATGCGGTCCCGTCAAGTTTGTCAAACGGGAGTGCAATGGCACTGATCGGACGGCCGTTAATATGACCGTTAAATTTAGACATCAATATTTTAATACATGAGGCGGCCGTATCATCGTCTCCTCGGTCGTAGGCAATCAAAATTTTGATAGGCGATTTTACGTTAGAGGTGAGGATATTTTTTTCCAATACCGCAATTTTTGGCAGTAAAGAGAGTTGAGTTTCCAATAAAAACGGGTCATACGAGGCACACCATCCTGCACTACTGAGAAAAAGAGTTAGAAGAAGACGTTTCAAAAAGTCCCCCTAAACGTAAGTAGAAAGGTACGACCGCTCGAGGGGTAGTCCCCATCGTAGGTATTTGTGGGGCTGGGATAAAACTCATTTTTATCGAAAAGATTTTTAGCCGTCAGTTGAACTTCACTCTGGAATTTTGGAAGTTTGTATCCGATAGAGGTATCGATGATCCCGATGGATTTCATATCGCTACGCGGATCTGTGCTTGCTCTGGGTGTTGCACTTTGCCACCGTCCGGCAAGAGAGCCGTACCAGTTAGTGTCGAGTGTATGGGTAATAAATCCGCGTGCTGTGTTGCTCGGTGCATTGGGAAGAGTTGCACCTTGTCCATCTTCTGCCCAGATATGGGTAAATGCCCCGTAAAAAGAGGTTTCATCATAACGTTTGCGCCATTCGGCTTCAAATCCGCGAATTTTGCTTTTTGAACCGTTAATATATTCGTATCGTAAGAATGTACTATTGTATTGAGGATAAATTTGATCTTCATTGTTGAGTTGGAAAAAGTTTACCGATAAAGAGTGATCCACTTCAAATCGATGTATTAATTGCGTTTCGTACGCCATGACAGTTTCGGGGACGAGATTTGGATTTCCCCATCTGGCTCTGTTATTGAGGGTATACATCTCTTGCCAAGAGGGGTTTCTGTGGGCATGGGAGATGGACAACTTGATGAGGTTGTCGGGATCAAGCGTATATAAGAGTGCGGCACGAGGATCTACTTGTGCTGATAAATCGTTCCGTTTGTCTACCGTCAATGAAGCATAGCCGCATAGTGAAGAGGATAGAACCTTCTCATAGGTCAAGTAGGTTGTTAGATTGTTAATCGATCCATTCGGACTGAAAAAGGGGAGTATAGTCGAATAATCGGTCATTCCCGTTCCGCTGTCGCGGTCGGTTGTTATCGTTTTCTCAGAAGTAACACTGCTCCATGATTTACCGATACCAAATGTTGCTTCCCCTCCCATCACACTACCGCTCAAGGTATTATTAACGCGATAGGTTCGTATAATCGCTTCATGCTCACCGTAAAAACCGTTTACATAGGTAACAAGAGTCGTAGGCGGGTTTAGCGAAGGGAATTGCAGTCCTTCCGGTGCAAGAAGCTGATGGCTGATAAAGCTGTCTTGTACGATAGATGCTTGGAACGTTCCGGTAAAATCTTCTACATTGTAGTGGACTCCGGCACGAAGCTGCCATTGATCGATATTGTAGTGATCCTCTCCGGTGGCAAGAGCGTAATTAATACCTCCTCCCGATCCGTGGCGATAAGAAGAGATACGTCCGTCGGAAAAAAAATCCCCTTTAGCGAGAGAAAATGAAAACATGGTGGCATCGGTGGAAGAGGGTGCGTTGCCGGATCGAGAGAGAGGTGCATTGGCTACACCTAAAAGATTATTAGAAAGACCGTCTTGACCATAAGGGAGCGAAAGATTATCGTGTACCGTATAGAGATCTGCGGCAAAAGCAAAGTCATTTTCTCTCATCGCATACGAAGCACCTGCTTTGTAGGTATTGTGCGTACCCGCTGAGGTGAACCAACGGCTGTTTTTATCCGTATCGGGTTCTTTTTTATAGGTTGTGACGATGATCGATCCGGCATACCCCCAGTGTCCGTCACTGTAGCTGCCGGGGCCTCGGACTATTTCGATCCGTTTGATCATATCGATCGGCATCGTTAGATATGCGGTATAGCCGTCGAAGAAAAGATCGTTAACCTCGACTCCATCCACAATCAGTTTGCTTTGTCCGTACGCAACGGGGTTGGAACCTCGGATGACCGGATTAAACAAGGAGAGGTTATCGCTGGCAATGTTGACGCCTGCAGCGAGTGAGAGGGCCTCTTTTAGTGAAGAAGCACCCGCACGTGAAAGTTCTTCACCTTCAAATACTGTCATTATGTAGGGGAGATAGTCGATATTGGCGCGCTGATCTTTTGCTGTTTTTGTAATGGTGTTGATGTCGTCTGTAAGAGTATTAAAAAGATCCGTATCTGCCTCAGCGGCAAAAAGAGAAAAGGGGACAAATAACAAAGCGAGAGAAAAACGGTTCATCATCGGAGTTCTTTCATAAAAATGATATGGTCTTTTATTTTTAAAATTATAGGGTAACGGTCAGGTCCTATATGGTTTTGTAAAGGGCCAATCGGTTGATATGGGAGTTTGGAATAGTTAAGAAGACGCAGGAAACTGGGTTCAACCGCTCCGATTATTTGTACTATCCCATACTCGGAAGAGACCCTATTAATCTCTTTTTGCATTGTTTGAAGAATCTTAATCGTTTTTTTGAAAATTCTGTGCTCTGAGGCGACTAAAATGCGTGAAATTTCGGCTGTTGATTCATCTTTACGAAACGTAGTCGAATCAATAATCATACAATTGAGCGTCGGTAAACCCAATGTATAGCTTGGAAGAATGAGACGGCATGAAGCGATTAGCCCGTTTTTTTTCCAAACGCCGAACAAGAGAGAATGTTCATCATACTCATCGTATTCGATCCGTTTCCCGTCTTCTCTCGGTGCTAAAAAATTGAATTCTTCCACAAAAATATCATACCGCTGTTGCAGTATAGCCTTCTGTTCACTTGCAGTTGACGCTATTTTGCATTCCACCGATTTCGCCCTTTGAGTTAATGGCTAAAATATAATACTATAACCGTTAATAACAGCTGAATAAAGATAGATTAAATAAATTTGATAGTATATTATGCAATTAAACTTCTTATTTCGCTTTAATATATTTATTGAGTAGAGATTGCACGATTTTTGGAATAATTTTTTATCATGGTAGAAGGCTTAAAATGTACCGTTCACGAAGTCGCCTTTCTTATAAAGTAGTCGGATCTTTAATCCTTGTCTTTTTACTTATTTTTGCAACTTTCGGGATGGTCATCAGTATTACTTTTGAAAATACGAAACGGGTTTCGGAAAAACAAAAAGCGGATTTACTGTTGCAAACGGTTGAAAAATCGCTTCAGATGACCCTTTATTTAAAATTTTATGACCAAATAGCCGAAAAAGTCTCTCCCGCAGTATCTGTTCCTGATGTCATAGAACTTTCAGTCCGTGATCAAAACGGAAAGTTATTGTACCGCTATAGCAATCCGAAGTCACAATCCATAGAGAATGCTATCACTGTTTCCCATCAGATCAAAGAACCTGCATTTGGGCAGTCAATGGGTTCGATTACATTGTATTATAGTGATTTGGCGTATGATGAAACACGTCAATCTATGTACAATGTTTTTTACGGCGTAGGAATGAGTATTGCGTTGATTTTTTTCTTTGCGGTGTGGTGGGTTCGTAATCTTCTCTCTCCGTTAGGCCAAATTGCACAGAAAGTTCGTGATTATCGACCGGGTGATCATATGGTACTCGAGGAAGATGGCAGTGAAGAGATTGAACAGATTGTTACTTCATTTAATGCGATGCAAGAGACAACATATCGTTATTTGAGACAAATGGAAGCCATGAATATCTCTCTTGAGGGGGCAGTGCAAGAAAAAACGCTTGAACTGGAAAATCAATATTACAGTGATCGTCTCACAGGTTTACCGAATCGATTTAGACTGCAGGAAAAATTGCTCCAAGGAGAGATAACGGCTCTGGCGATTGTCAACGTGGATGATTTCAAAGAGATTAATGATTTTTTTGGAATTGAGATCGGGGATGAAATACTGATACAAATCGGTGCATGGCTCAATGCGTTATCGGGGTCATGTTATCGTTTAGGGAGTGATGAATTTGTATTGACATTCTCAGGTAATCTCAGCTTGGGTGAGTTAGAACATCGTTTGGTAACACTTATAAAATTGTTGGAAGAGAAGACATTTACGGTTAAAGAAGAGAGTTTAACGATCAGAGTAACGATAGGTGTTGCGTTAGGGACTGAGAATATCTTAACACGTGCCGATATAGCCTTACACCATGCGAAAGAGAATAAAAAACAGATTGCATTTTACAATCAAGAAGAGAGGGTTGAAGAGCAATACCGTTCGAATTTAACGATGGCTTCGGATGTCCGAAGAGCCCTTTTTGAACATCGGATTATGTGTCATTATCAGCCGATTGTTGATTTCAAAACAGGTGAAATCAACAAATATGAAACATTGGTTCGGATGATTGACGATGTCGGTAATATGGTACCGCCGATGGAATTTTTACCTATCGCGAAGCAAACCAAACTCTATCCGCAAATCACTTTAGAGGTACTTTATCAAGCGTGTACCCTTTTTGCTACGCGCAGTGAGGAGTTCTCTATTAATCTCTCCGACAGTGATATCCGTAATACCCATACGGTCAGTGAGATTATCAGAACGATTACCGAGACCGGTACGGCACCTCGAATCGTTTTTGAGATTTTAGAATCGGAGGGGATCGAGAGCTATGCGGAAGTGACACAATTTATTACCAAAGTCAAAGCATTGGGGGCAAAAATTGCGATTGATGATTTCGGGACGGGTTATTCGAATTTTGAAAACATATTAAAATTGAGTGTCGATTACATCAAAATAGACGGTTCGTTGATTCGGGAAATCAGCAGTAACCCTCGTCACCATATTATTGTCGAGACGATTATCGATTTTGCACGAAAAATCGGTGCAAAAACGATTGCGGAATTTGTTTCGGATGAAGAGATTTATAACACCCTCAAAAAGTTGGATGTTGATTATTCACAAGGATACTTTACCGGCAAACCGATGTCGCTGTAAATCTTCTCTAAACAGATTGAAATCAAAATAGGTTACATAATTATGATACAATGCGCATATATAATGCGTATGGAGAATGTTATGACAGCCGTTTATAATCCGAATGCCCCTAAAAAATCGGCAAATCTCAGTATTAACAGTGATTTGCTACTACAAGCAAAAGAGCTTAAAATTAACCTCTCTAAAATGCTTGAAGAAAACTTGGCAGAAACTATCATCGATCAAAAATCGCAACAATGGCTTGCAGACAATCAAGATGCTATTTCCGAATACAATCTCTCTGTTCAAAAACGGGGTGTATTTGGTGAGCGATTACGACGGTTTTGATGGCACAGTTTGACGTCTATCGAAACGCTAACAGTGAAAGTGCGGAGGAGTTTCCCTACCTTCTCGATATTCAAGCCGATTTGCTTGGTTCATTATCGACGCGTGTCGTCGTCCCTTTGGTTCGACAAGAGAAAAATATTCAGCATCTAAACCCGATTTTTGAGATTAACGGTGAGAGTGTAGTAATGCTAACCCAAGAACTCTCAGGGATTGAGCAATCCGCATTGGGAGAAAAAGTGTGGTCTTTGAAAGAGCAACGAAGCGAGATTATCGCCGCGCTTGATTTTTTGGTGAGCGGGTTTTAAAATCTCGTCATTTTCGGCGTAATGAAAAAAACGATAATTCATCCACTCGTTTTTTTCATTACGCCGTTAAATCCGACAATACTCCAGACTATAACTACATGAGTCTTGTTATTTCAGCTATTCAAAAATTAGTTATAAAAGATGTTGTTTTGTATGCCGATAAAAAAATAGCGGCTACAAAAAGTGTGGTAAGTAAATAAGAAAAAGAATTTAAAAGCTACTAGATTCCCGATCAGGTCGGGAATGACAAAATATTAGCGCAGTACATGCCCCACAAATTTTGACATATTGCCTAGGATTTTTCCGCCGCGACGGAAACCTAAGCCGCATGCTTCATACGCGAAAAAGACTCCCGCTTGGTAACTGTTTCCGTTACTGTCTTTCGGGAACTCGACGTACTCTTGGTAGATCGGTTTGAAGTTCCCGTACGGCCCGTCGTTTGCTTCGATTACAGAGCCTGAGACATCGATAATCCGTACATTTGCACCTTCACGTCCAAACATCCGTTTCTCGACCTGCTGGAGCCCTTTAAGAGGCTCATACGAGGTTTTAAGAAGATAAGGGGAATCAGGGAAGAGATCGCAAAGAATTTTCATCATCCCTTTGGATTGAAAGAGCAACGTGTAGGCAGGGTTGAGGATAATCGCTTTTTGGTTTTGCATAATCGTCGTGAGCTGTGTAGCCAGTTCCGGCTCTTCGATAGCGATATCTTCCCAAGGGTAGAGTTTGAACCAATACTCATACGGCTCTTCAGCGCTGTCATAAATCCCCTCATCATCAAACTTCACACCGCCGAGAGGCTCAAAGCCACTCTCGAATCCGGCATCGATCGCCATTTGCTGTAGGAGTCGGGTTGTTTGTTCCTCTTCGATATTGCCGCTGATCGAGCTGAAAAGAATTTTCCATCCGTCGTAATGTTTTTCAAATGTTTCGGGATCATCGAAAAGGGTAACGAGACGACGAAAGTTATCGCGAATCGCCTCATAGATGTTGTTGAATTGGCGCTCTTCGTCCATGTTGTTATGTTTAAGCAAGGCCCATTGCAAAATAGCCGTTTCGAAAAGAGAGGTAGGGGTGTCGGCATTGAATTCGATCAGTTTGATCGGAGAGCCTCCGATCCCCCCTGCAAGATCGAAGCGTCCATAGAGATGCCAATGGACGTCGTTGTCCCAGCTTTTTTTGATTGCGTCGATCAGGTTAAACGGAATGCCGAGTTCAAAGAACAGGTTATTGTCGATGACATGTTGTGCGGCAGCGGCATACATATCGTAGAGTTCATTGACCGCTTCATAGTAGGCTTCAGCTTCACTGTCGGAGACGATAACCAGTTCATCGGCAACGTATTTGCTTTCGTCACTGTCGGTATGCCATCCGAAACCGAATTGCTCCAACGTGCGATCATCGATTGCTTTGATATTTTGGAGGGATACCATGCTCATCCTCCGAAACTGCTGCTGGATGAGGTGCTTCTCGATGCGGAATTACCGAAGAAACTTTTTTTCTGGCTATTAGAGGTGGCTGAGTTACTACCCCCTGCGGATGAACGGTGATAGGCTGAGCGGTTAGAGGCATCTTGGTGTCGTTGAACATTTTTATTGTTCATAAGCATGTTTCCGATCATATTACCGAGTAATGCTCCCCCCGCAGCGGCGAGAATAGTTCCGCCAAGTCCCATCCCCTCTCCTTGAGGTTCGGCGTTGAGTTCCGATTGTCCGGCTTCCATTTTTTTGTACTCTTGATCGGCGAGCTCCTTCATCTCCGCTTCGCTCATAACCCGCTCAGTAACGGTGCCGTTCTCATCGGTCTCTTTGATAATCGCGCGGCTTGGACCCTCTGTCGGCATCTCTTCAACAATGACGTATTTGCCGTTAGGCTGCTGTTCGACGACGAGGAATTTATTCTGTGCTTCCGCTTGCTCTTCTGGCGCGCTTTGGCATCCGCTGAGGGCACTGAGAACGGCAAGGCCGATGGTTCCGGTCATAATGGTATTGGCAGAGGTAAAATGTTTCATGGGGAGTTCCTATCGTAATTGTTTTAATTGAGTTGACGTAAGGCGAAAAATCTTTGAGGCACTTTGTTCGCTGAGGCCACGATAATCTTCAATGATAATATCGCTGACTGCGCGGCAAAACCCACTGTCATACCCTTTTCCGCTCTCATTGGCAGAGGTGGAATAGAGCCATCCGTAGCGCTGAATCAGCCGTGCGTGTTCCGGATCTCTCACGTAACGAAACGCTTGGTTTTTGACAACAAAGGTTGTTTTTTTACTATGACGCACACGGTGTTTGTGGAGTGAGGGGATACGGATATCACGGCTGAGGCTTTTAAGATCGGCATAGACTTTGAGAAAGGGTTTATCTCCTGAGCGCATTTTTATCTGTTCTAAGCGTTGAGCATTTTGAGAGAGAAAACCGACGGTAGTGTCGGTTTGGGCGAGAATAATTTTATTCATCACTTAGGGGATGAGATAATCTTGGATCGCATGAGGCTCCATCCAGCTATCGTCTTGCATATGTGTCATAGCTTCGATAGCGGCGCGTGCCGCACTGAGGGTGGTAAAATACGGAGTTCCCATACGCAATACGATTTGACGGATCTGCTCGGCGTCTTTTTTCGAGGTTTTGTTATCGGAGGTGTTGATGGCGAGAGAGATCTCTCCGTTTTTCATCACGTCTTCGATATTCGGGCGACCCTCAGAGATTTTAAGGACTGCTTCACATGGGATTCCCGCTGCCTCAATCACCTTTTGGGTACCGCGTGTCGCCACGAGCTTGAACCCTTGATTGTGCAATCCGCGTGCGATTTCTGGAGCGTGAACTTTATCCATTTCGATAAACGAGAGGAAACATGTCCCTGAGGTCGGGATTTTATTTCCTGCTGCGAGTTGGCTTTTGGCGAAGCTAACGCCGAAGTTTTGGCTGATACCCATAACTTCTCCGGTCGATTTCATCTCCGGAGAGAGAACCAGATCGGCACCGTAGAGTTTGTTGAACGGGAATACCGCCTCTTTGATCGCAACGTGTCCTTTGAGACGCGGTTTAAGCAATCCATCGGCTTCCATGACGACATTGTAGTTATCGTAGAATTTCAACGCATTGCGTAAGCTGTCACCGAGCATAACACGGGTTGCGACTTTTGCGAGTGGCATTCCGGTCGCTTTGGAGACAAACGGAACGGTACGAGACGCACGCGGATTGACTTCAATGAGGTAAACCTCGTTTTGGTAGATCGCGTATTGGATATTCAAAAGCCCGATAACACCGAGACCCAATGCGATTTTTTTCGTTTGTTGCTCCACTTGTGCTTGAAGCTCTGCGCTGAGGCTGACAGGAGGGAGTGAACAGGCACTATCCCCTGAGTGAATCCCCGCCTCTTCGATATGTTGCATAACAGAGCCGATATAGACTTCATTACCGTCACTGATCGCATCGACATCCAACTCAACCGCTTGATCGAGGAATTTATCGACCAAAACAGGAGAATCGTTGCTCACCGATACGGCGACATCCATATAGGTACGGAGTTCATCTTCGTTGTAGACGATACGCATAGCACGTCCGCCCAAAACATACGAAGGACGTACAAGGACAGGGTAGCCAAGCTCTTCAGCTACTTTAAATGCCTGCTCTTTCGTCATAGCGATACCGTTTTCAGGCTGTTTGAGACCTTGTTCAACAACGAAAGCGGAGAATTTCTCACGGTTTTCCGCCAAGTCGATCACTTCCGCCGAGGTACCTGCGATTTTGGCACCGATTTCGTGAAGGCCGTTTGCGAGTTTTAGCGGTGTCTGTCCTCCGAAATGGACAATGATCCCATCAGGCTGTTCCGCATCGACGATAGAGCGGACGTGTTCGAAATCGATCGGCTCGAAATAAAGGACATCGGAGGTATCGTAGTCGGTAGATACCGTTTCAGGGTTACAGTTGACCATGATGGTCTCAATCCCCATCTCTTTGAGGGCGAATGAGGCGTGTACGCAACAGTAGTCGAATTCGATACCTTGACCGATACGGTTAGGCCCACCGCCGAGGATCATCACTTTTTTCTTGTCACTTTGACGCGGTGCTTGAAGTCCGAGACGGGTAATGTTGGTGGTTGAATAGAGATAGGGGGTCAATGAACCGAATTCTGCCGCACAGGTATCGACTTCGTTGTAGTCAAACATGATTCCAAGTGCTTTACGTGCTTCGTAGACATCATTCTCTTTTGCACTTCCGCCGTTTAAGGTGATAAGACGTGCAATATTTTTATCGGAGAACCCTTCCGTTTTAAGACGGCGAAGTTGTGGCTCATCGGTGAGGATTGACGTTGTGATTAATTTTTCTTGGGCAATAATCTCTTCAATTTGGGTCAAGAACCATGGATCGATTTTTGAGAGATCAAATACTTCTTCTTTGGATAGTCCCATACGGAACCCTTGCCCTACGTAGAGGATACGCTCCGCATTCGGGCGACGGATTTCGTGTTTCACAAATTCGAGATCGCCGTCGATCGGATCGAAACCGCTAAGTCCTGTCTCAAGAGAGCAGAGGGCTTTTTGAACCGACTCTTTAAACGTACGGCCGATCGCCATCGCTTCACCGACCGATTTCATACTGGTGGTGAGGGTCGATTCGGCTTCAGGGAATTTTTCAAACGTAAAGCGTGGAACTTTGGTCACGATATAGTCGATAACCGGTTCAAACGCTGCAGGGGTTCCGGTGATGTCGTTGGTGATCTCATCGAGGGTAAAGCCTACCGCGAGGAGGGTTGCCACTTTAGCAATCGGGTATCCGGTTGCTTTGGAGGCAAGGGCGGATGAACGGGACACGCGAGGATTCATCTCGATAACGATCATACGACCTGTTTCAGGGTTGACGGAGAATTGTACGTTTGATCCCCCCGTATCGACACCGATTTCACGTAAAATAGCAAACGACGCATCACGCATACGTTGGTACTCTTTATCGGTAAGCGTTAATGCCGGAGCCACAGTGATCGAATCACCCGTATGGACACCCATCGGGTCGAAGTTTTCAATAGAGCAGACGATAATACAGTTATCGTTACGGTCACGGATAACCTCCATCTCGTACTCTTTCCATCCAAGGAGTGACTCTTCGATCAGAATTTCGGTAATCGGAGATTCATCGAGTCCGCGCTGAGCGAGCATTTTGAATTCATCGATGTTGTATGCGACACCGCTTCCGCCCCCTGCGAGGGTATACGACGCGCGGATGATGATCGGAAAACCGATCGCTTCGGCAGCCGCCATTGCCTCTTCCATGTTGTAGGCGTAACGAGAGATCGGCAAGTCCATCCCGATTTTCACCATACACTCTTTGAACGCTTGGCGGTCTTCCCCTTTTTTGATGGCACTTGGATTAGCACCGAGGAATTCGATCCCCTCCAACATCCCCATCTCATGCATTTTCATAGCGGCGTTAAGCGCTGTTTGCCCCCCCATTGTAGGAAGTATGGCGTCAACTTTCTCTTTTTTGATAATTTCAGCGATTATTTCGGGTTTGATAGGTTCGATGTAGGTACGATCGGCAAATTCAGGGTCGGTCATAATCGTTGCCGGATTCGAGTTGATCAAAACTACGCGGTAGCCAAGCTCTTTGAGCGTCTTGACCGCTTGTGTCCCTGAATAGTCAAATTCACAGGCTTGACCGATGACGATCGGGCCTGATCCGATGAGTAATATCGTTTTGATGTCGTCGCGTTTTGGCATTGAGACCCCTCGTCATAAAAATTTTATTATTATAGACGAGAAGCACTTAAAATCCGATTACAACCTTCATCTCACCTTGGTAATAACGTGAAAATAGGCAGGATTTTTACCGTAAAAGTAAGGTTCGATGACGGCACTTTGATAACCGCTGGCTCGTGTGATGGAGATCACTTTTCCCACTTTCAGCCCTGCCATAAAGATACGGTCAAGTCCTGAAGTGAGTACTTCATCTCCTACTTTTATAGGAATCCAAGTCGGAATAAATTCAACGATCAAACGGCGTGAATTATTTCCCCGAACAATTCCAGGAGCCATGGTAACTCCGATGTTAACGGCATACGAGCTTTTGACATCGCCGTTTAAGAGGGCGATAGGACGTTTGTTTTTGGAAACAACAATTCCTGCCGCATATCCGCGATAGAGGAGCCCGTAAACCCGTTTCGGATCAAATTTCTCCATCTCAATCCATACACGGTGAGGATCTCCGAAACGGACATAAGAGAGGGTTCGAACCAAACTGGAATCAGGGATGATACGGAAGGTGCTGTTGTGCTCTTGAAGAAGTTTTTGATATTCATCGGCGACTTGATGCAGATTGAGCAGCTCTTGTTCGTAAAAACGGTTTTTTTGACGGAGATCGATAATAGTTCTTTGCTGATTAAAGTGTTCATCAACCGCGTGCTGAACACTCTCAACACTATCCAAATACGATGATTTGATCGCAAGAGTTAATCGTAGTATGGGGGATTGTAAAAAATTAGTAAAATAGAGTACTCCCCCTACCAAAACGGTAAGGAGTACAGCAACGGTTAACGCTTGTTTATTCATTATCGAAGAGTTCGTGGAGTTGATCGATCTCTTCCAATGCGCGTCCGGTTCCGCGTGCAACACACAAAAGGGGCTCATCGGCTACATACACCGGAATTTTGATAATTTCTGAGAGGTATTTATCGAGTTGGCGAATGAGTGCCCCGCCACCCGTGAGGATAACACCGTTATTGACGATGTCCCCTGCCAAATCCGGCGGCATATTTTCAAGGACGTCACGGAGTGCTTCTAGAATCTCTTTAAGCGGCTCACGCATCGCTTCACGTGCATCTTCGCTGGAGAGTTCGATTGACGTAAGAAGACCCTCAACTTGGTCGCGTCCGTTAATGATCATTTTAAGCTCTTGAGCAAGAGGCATAGCAGTACCGATATTGATTTTGATATCTTCCGCGATACGCTCACCGATCAAGAGATTGTATTTGCGTTTGATGTAATCCATAATAGCACGGTCGATTTTGTCCCCTGCAACACGGATAGATCGGCAAAGAACAAGTCCTCCGAGTGAGATAACACCGATTTCAGTGGTACCCCCTCCGATATCGACGATGATGTTCCCTTTCGGTTCACGGATATCGATCCCCGCACCGATTGCTGCCGCCATCGGCTCATCGATCAGGTACACTTCGCGTGCTCCCGCACTCATAGCCGATTCACGTACCGCTTTACGCTCAACCTGTGTCAATCCGTACGGGATACAAATAATGATACGAGGGCTGATAAGTGACGTACGGCCGTGCGCTTTTTCGATAAATTTACGGATCATTTTCTCAGTCATATCGAAATCAGCGATAACGCCGTCTCTCATCGGACGAATCGCTTTGATGTTCCCCGGAGTTTTGCCCACCATCTCTTTGGCTTCACGCCCTACCGCGAGGACACGTTGTTGACCGTATTTTTCAGTTTTAACCGCAACAACGGAAGGTTCATTGATGATTATCCCTCTCCCTTTTGAAATAACAAGGGTATTTGCTGTCCCTAAATCGATAGAGAGATCGTTTGAGAACATTCCGATAAGTTTATTAAATAGCATTGACTCTCCTATGCACTTTTTTGAGTTGATTTTTTGATATATACAGGGGAAACTTTTTCCTCGACTACCTCTTTGGTAATGAGTACTTCATAACCGCTGTACTCCGGGAGTTCATACATTGTATCTCCCATCGTCTCTTCCATAATGGCACGAAGTCCGCGTGCTCCCGTTTTTCGAGCCAATGCTTTGGCTGCGATCGCATTTAGCGCCTCATTGTCAAATGTCAGCTCGACATCATCAATGGCAAAAAGTTTGGTGTATTGTTTCACCAAAGAGTTTTTCGGTTCGGTCAAGATACGAACCATCTCCTCTTCGGTGATTTTATTGAGTGACGCAATAATCGGTAAACGTCCGATAAGCTCAGGAATAAGACCATAGCTGACCAAATCATCCGGCTCGACATTTTCGAAACTGTCATCGATGTCGGTAGTGCTTCGTTTATCGTGTCCGAAGCCCATAACATTGGCTCCCTTTTTCCGCTCTAAAATCTGTCCGAGGCCGTCAAACGCACCGCCGCAGATGAAAAGGATACCGGAAGTATCGATTTGGATGAAGTCTTGATTCGGGTGTTTACGACCCCCCTTAGGAGGGATGTTGACCACGGCACCTTCGATAATTTTAAGGAGTGCTTGCTGCACCCCCTCACCCGAAACGTCACGGGTGATAGAGCGGTTTTCGCTCATGCGGGAAATTTTATCGATCTCGTCGATAAAGACAATCCCCTGTTGTGCCCGCTCAACATCACCGTCCGCCGCTTGGAGGAGTTTGGTGAGGATATTTTCGACATCTTCTCCGACGTAGCCCGCTTCGGTGAGGCTGGTCGCATCGGCAATGGCGATTGGGACGTTAAGGACACGGGCAATCGTTTGTGCCATCAAGGTTTTACCGCTTCCGGTCGGTCCGATGAGGAGGACGTTCGATTTGGCAATTTCGGTTTCATCTTCCACAAGGGTATGTTTGAAAATACGTTTGTAGTGATTATAAACTGCGACAGAGAGGAGCTTACGCGCCCGCTGTTGTCCGATAATGTATTGCCCTAAAAAGGTATTGAGCTCTTTTGGCGTTAAAAGCTCGGTGCTTTTGTGCTCATGGGTAGTTGTATTTTCCCCCTCCGTATCACCAAACATGATCTTATAGGCTGAAAAGACACAGTTTTTACAAATATAGACATTCGTGCCGGCAATAAGCGGGTTGTGATCGCTCTCTGCCGCGTCACAGAAACTGCAATGGCGATGAATCATGATTGATTCCTTTCATAGGGGATACCCCGTTTGGTATTGACAACAAAAGTACAAAGATTTTTAACGAGTTCACTCGTTGCCTCTTGGAGCAAAATACCCGCTTGCTCTTGGAGAGGTTTGCCCGATTCAAATAATTCACGGTAGGCTGAACGAAGTGCATCAATATCGGCACGTTCGACGTGACGGCGCAATCCGTTGAGATTAAGGCCGCGAAGAACCGCACGATTTCCCTCTGCCAAACAATACGGAGGTACGTCTTGAGAGAGGGCGGATGCCCCTGCGATCATAGCGTAATCACCGATTTTGACAAATTGATGTACGGGGGTCATACCGCCGATAACGGCGTAGTTCCCCATCTCGACATGCCCCGCCAAAGTCGCGGCATTGGCAAGGATACAGTGATCTCCAATTATAACGTCATGGCCGAGGTGAACGTATCCCATAAAAAGATTGTCGTTTCCGACAACGGTTTTGCCACCGCCCCCTGCTGTTCCCGGATTGAAAAGGGTGAACTCCCGAATTTTATTTCGATCACCGATGATGAGTTCGACCTCTTCTCCGGCATATTTTAAATCCTGCGGAACGGAACCCAATACGGCGTGTGAAAAAATTTCGTTGTATTCGCCGATAGTGGTGTTGCCGTAGATGCAGGCACTTGCGGCAATTTTAGTTCCCCGCCCGATTTTGGCTTTGCCCGAGATAAAACAAAACGGGCCGATTTCGACATTCTCGCCGATAACTGCACCCTCTTCGATAATAGCGTGTGGTGAAATCAAGCTCATACGACCTACTTGTCTACGATCATTGCTTTGAGTTCCGCTTCACTGACAAGTGCATCGTCAACGTAAGCTTTCCCCTCTAACACCCAAATCGATCCTTTGTGTTTAACGACGTTCATTCGGTATTCCAAACGATCTCCCGGACGGACGGGGGCGCGAAATTTTGCACCGTCGATACTCATAAAGTAAACCACTTTGTGCGCCGCTTCTTCTTCGGTCATATCCATACTTTGGAAAGCGAGGATTCCGCCGGCTTGGGCCATACCCTCTAAGATCATAACACCAGGATAGATCGGGTGACCCGGAAAATGTCCTTCGAAAATCTGTTCGCCGATCGTAACATTTTTGAATCCGATAAGGGACTCATTCGGGGTAAGAGAAGTAACACGGTCGACCAGTAAAAAAGGGAATCTGTGGGGTAAAATTTTTTGAATTTGAACAACATCTATCATATTTTGGGACACCTTGGGTAAAAAATCCCCCAATTTTACCGCAAAAAAGGTTAATCAATGATAATAAGTTTTCAATCCTTTGCTAACTATTTTTTAATAGCACGTTGTACCAGCAAATCCGCTACTTCAAAACTGGCATCAACGAATTTCAACTCCGGTAAATCCCTCATACTTTTTCGCTCATCAACGCTGTCGATTTTGACGATAACATTGGCCTCTTTGTTATACCCCAGTACCGCTTCACTGATAAGTCGACGGTTTTGTTCGCTGCTCATCGTGATGATAATCGCCTGAGCCTCTTTCACCCTCAGCGATTCCAAAACGGGGAGTTTGTTTAAGTGGCCGAAGTAGGCCATATATCCCAGCTTTCTGGCATGTAAAACGTGTTTGAGGTTGTCGGAGATGATAATGAAGTTGGCACCCTTGGATTGCAGTGATGCGGCGACAATTTTCCCCAGCATTGCAAACCCTGCAACGATAATATGGTCTTTGCGCTCGATAGGGGTAATGACGTCCGATTCGTAAAACTCTTTTTCAAAATAGGAGGAGAGTTTATAGATGTTCCCGATAATAAACGGGGTGAGGATCATCGAGATAACACTCACCAAAATCAAAAAGCTTGCCATCTCTTCGCTGATCAGTTTTTCTGCCCCCGCCAAAGCAAAAATAGCAAACGAAAACTCTCCGATCTGCGCGAGGGAGAGGGCGGTTTTTGCTGAGGTATTTTTATCGGAATTACGGCGGATGATGGCATAGATAACAGCTGCTTTGAAAAGCATGGCAAAAACGAAAATAAACGTGATGATATGAATATTTTCGGCAAAATAGAGAATATCGATCTTCGTCCCCACACCGAAGAAAAAGGCACCTAAAAGGAGGTCTTTGTAGGTCGAAATATCGGATTCAACTTTGACGTTGAAGCGGGTATCAGCAATAATCATCCCCGCGATAAATGCCCCTAGCGAATAGGTGAAACCCATACTGTGTGCGAGAAGTGCCGCACCGATGAGGATGGAGAAAACCGAGCCTAAAAAAAGTTCTTCGAGTTCCGTTTTCGCTGAAAATTGCAACAGGGCATTGACGATTTTCTCCCCCGCCGTAAACATAAAGACAACAACGAAAAGGGCAGAGAGAAGTGTTTTCCACAGTACTTCGCCGAGTGAGAGGGTATCGTTGGACAAAAAGGTGATGAGCAATAAAATAGGGATAACGGCGAGGTCTTGAAAGATCAAAATCCCCATCGATTTTTGCCCGTAGGGTGTGTGGATGTCCTTGGACTCTTTCAGATAGGTGAGGACGATGGCGGTGGAAGAGAGGGAAAATGCCAATGAAATGATCAAAGAGGTATTAAAGTCAAGATGAAACAGATAGTGCGAGAGCAAAAAGATCACCACGACACTGAATACGACTTGAAGTATACCGTTGGTGAGGAGAATATCTTTCATCTTTTTGATTTTCTCCAGACTCAGTTCCAGTCCGATGGTAAACATCAAAAAGACGATCCCAAACTCCCCGATAAAATCGAGCGAATCGTTTGCCGAACCGTTGAACCCAAAAAGGGTACTCACGATCGTCCCCGTCGCGATATAGCCGATGATATGGGAGATCCCGAAGCGCTTTAAGATGATATTGAGAACCGTCGCGATGGCAACGGTCAAAAAGATTGATAAGAGTAATTTTTCCATATGGATATTATAGTGCAAGGTTCGTGCTAAGGGTGGTTAAAAAGTAAGCTGTCTGTATATTTAAATACTTTATCTTGGGCTATAAAAGGGCTTTCTCTATAAAATATGTCAAGATTTTCAATTTGTTTTAATGATATAATATTTAAAAAATAAAACAAATCGGATTAAAATGGAAAAGAAAAGTATTTCACCACGTGTATTAGCATTGTTTGGTATGGTCGTTATATCTATAATATACTTGTATTCAAATATAGAAGCAGAAAATATTGATAATCCTAAAGAAATCACGATTGATTTTAAAGATTTAAATGGTGATCTAAGTGAATCGGACATTGTTTCTAAATATACAGAACTGAAATTATCATGTGGTATCGAGCCAAGTGCAATGGCAGAACGCTATTGTTACTCAGATATTGATCGTTTTGATGGAATGAATGCTCGATTAATAGCGTTCTTCTTCGAAAAAGGCAAATTGACACAAATGAAAGTGGATCTGAACGAGAATGAGTATGAAAATACCATTCGTTACTGTTTGCAAGAGTATGGCCCGGTTTCAAAAGTTAAAAAACCTGACAGAGGTGAGCAGTTAATGGCATGGGTATTTAAAGACGGTATGTTGGTAACATCAAAAGAAAAAAGTGAAGGTCAAAATATGTTATTATGGCTCAGTGCCAATAAAATGTTCCAAGCGTTTTTGAAGTAATACCTTTAATGTTGCAGTATGATTTTTTCTGAAAATACCAGTTTTTCTCTCGTATCGTCGTAGGTTTTTGTCTCTAAAACGAGAGTGATTTTAGCGGTCGGTATTTCATCTACGACAATGATCGCTGAGGTGTTAAACGGACTGTTGGTCAGTTGTGTACGTAACACCATTTCACTTTCAAGAGAGGGTGCATTGAACATCAACTCTTTCGTATTTTTATACGATAATACGGTGAGGGTGTTGAAAGTATCTATGGTTATAAATCGTACTTCTTCGCGGTTGAGAAAAAACTGTCCCTCGATTTCAAAATCGATTTTACCCTCGGTGGTGGTGCGGCTGATCGTAGAGTAAAACAGAGGGTACGAGGGGATAACCTCTGAACCCACTTTTACCAATGCGCGGAGGAGGCGGTAGTTGTAAAACCGCTCTTTGAGTATGCGATACGGTGTCCCGGCATCTTCGAGTTCATTACGGCGGGTATAAAGTTCCAGACGCTCTTCGATCGAGGCGGGGAGGATTTGGCGGGAGAGGGGGGAGAACATTTCGTCCATCAGGCGGTGCTGCTGGTCGCGCTGCATACTTAGACCGTAGAGACAGCCGCAATAGTCCTGACGGTAGAGTTGCTGTTCTTTGGCAACGCGTCCCTGATCGGCGGTACCGTTGTTTTTGCGGTAATCAAACGGGACGAATTTGACCCCGTGAGTCTCTTCAAATGCTTCACCGCTGCGGATGAGTTGTTCTTGCGATTTTTTGGGGCTGACGAGGAGGGTGGTGGTCATGGTGGACTCACCCAGTTCGATCGCTTTGTGCGCGCTTACTTCGAAACGGCGATCAAAACACACTTCACAACGTGATCCCTTCTCGGGCTCATTTTCTAAGCCTCGGACAGCATCCATCCAGTTTTCAAAATCGTATTCACCCTCTATCAGCTCAATACCCAGTTTTTGACAGCTTCGTTCCACATCGAGGAGACGGAGTTGATATTCGCTGTAAGGGTGGATATTGGGATCATAGAAGAACCCGATGAGTTTTTCATCGGGGTATTCCTGCTGTAGCTTCTCGATAAAGAAGTGAGAATCGACGCTACAGCAGATGTGGACGAGCACGGTTTAGTTTTTCTCTGCGAGAATTTCAACCGACTCGATGGTATCGCGCATTTGGATGCTATCAAGAACCGCCATAGATTCTTTATCATCCGCTTCGATACCGCCGAATACGGTGTGAACACCGTCAAGATGAGGGGTGCTGACGAAACAGATAAAGAATTGGCTTCCTCCGGTGTTTGGTCCCGCATGCGCCATAGAGAGAGAGCCTTTGACATGCTTGTGTTTGTTAAGAGCTGTTTCACACGGAATAGCCCAACCCGGTCCACCGGTTCCTGTGCCGTGAGGACAACCGCCCTGAGCCATAAAGCCCGGGATTACGCGGTGAAAGTTAAGACCGTTGTAGTAGCCGTCATTCACGAGTGCCGCGAAGTTAGCAACGGTGTTAGGAGTCTCGTCGTTATAGAGTTTGATCCACATAACCCCTTTAGCGGTAGTCATTTTAGCCCATTGATAGCTTGCCATCTCTTCGGGAGTAACGGTATACGTTTTGAGTTCTTTTCGTCCGAACATGTATTTGATCCTTGGAGGAATTTTTTGAAATTATAGTGGAACAATCTTAACTATCAAAAGGGAATCCGTTATAATGAACGAAATTAATTTAGGTGATGGTGAGCAGTGGAATCTTGGTTGCAGCGTCGGTTGAACAGTATATCTTTACGTGATCTTAACTTTTATACCATTGTTTTTATCCTCTTTTTCACCGTTATTTTTTCCTCTTTACTTATTTATGATGAATACCGTCAATTTGCGATGGCCGCAGGAGATACGCTGGTAGGTATCCGAGGTGATCCTCACGCTCTAAAAGGGCGGTTGATTAAAATCATTGTTGAAATTGCGACGTTGGCATTGATTTTATTCGGGTTTATTATCGGTATCTCTAAAATACTCAACAGTATGATTGCTCGGGATATGGAGCGATTTATGAAGTTTTTCGAAGCGGCTCATGAAAAAACGGAGCTGATTCAACCCGATGAGCTTTATTTTACTGAGTTTAAACGGATGTCGGGATATGCCAACGAAATGGCGCAGACGATTCAAGAGCAAAAAGAGTCCTTACAACAGCTTAATGCCGGATTGGAAGAGCGGGTACGATTTAAAACACAGGCCTTGCAAATCAAAAACGATGCCCTTGAAGAGGAGCAGAAATTTTCACAGGGGCTTCTCGAATCACATAAACAGTTTATCCGCTATGCGATCCATGAAACCCATACGCCGCTGTCGGTGATTATGGCGAATATTGAGCTGTTCTCTATGAATGAAGGGCGTAATCGCTATTTGGCGAAGATCGAAGCGGCGGTCAAAAATATTTTCAGTATTTACGATGATTTGAGCTATCTGGTGAAAAAAGATCAGATTGAGTATCCGAAAAAAGCAATCAATTTGGGTGAATATGTCCAAAAGAGGCTAGAATTTTTCGATGAGGTTGCCCATTTCTCGAATCTCTCTTTTAAGTATCTGCAGCCTGAATTTCCTTCGTGGATACAGTTTAATGAAACCAAGCTCCAGCGGGTTATCGATAATAATATCACCAATGCGATCAAATATACTAAAAACGGCGAAGAGATTCGAATCGGCGTGGAGTGTGAGACCCAAGGGTGCAGGTTTTGGATAGAGAGTCGATCTCAAAAGATTCATGACCCGCAAAAGATTTTTGAGGCATACTATCGGGAACGGAAAAAAACAGACGGATTCGGGTTGGGGCTTAGTCTCGTCAAATCAATCTGTGATGAAGACGGTGTGGAAATAACAATCTCTTCAGATAGTGAATTGACCCGCTTCGAATATCATTTTAAAAAGGGTAATCTTGAAAATACTCCTTCTTGAAGATGAACAGATGCTCAGTGAAGCGATCACGGAGTATTTGGTTTCATCGGGTCATCAGGTTACTTTTTATTATGACGGTTCAGATGCGCTCGAAGCGCTTAAAAAAGAGACTTTTGATCTGCTGATACTCGATATTAACGTTCCGGGAATCGACGGACTGGAACTTCTCGAAGAGTTGCATAAACTCAAAATCCGCCCACCTGCTATTTACATCAGTGCCCTTGTCGATATTGAGGGGATCAGCCGTGCGTATGATCTGGGGTGCTACGATTATTTGAAAAAGCCGTTTCACCTCAAAGAGCTTGCTCTTCGAATCGATAAGGTGATGCAAAGCTGCACCATTCCCCAAAGCCATCTCCGTCTTTCAAAGTGTTACGCCTATGATGCCTCTACCTCGACATTGATGTGTGATAACGTAACACAGCCCCTCAGTAAGCGACAGCTTCAAATTATCGATCTCCTTGCCCGTAATCGGGGACGTGTGGTCGATTTTGACCAGTTTCGCAACTATGTTTGGGACGAAGAGTACGTGGACAACGCAACAATCCGTGCTGAGGTGAGCCGTTTGAAAAAGTCTTTGAAAGAGGATTTCATTCAAAATATACGGGCCTTAGGTTACATGATCGATATTCCCCGTTCCCATTAAGTTACTTTTTTACACACTTATCCCCTCTCCTGAATATTTTTGACGATAAATTTTTCTAATTTAACAATTGCTACGTTCGTGCTATGCTTTATTTTCATAATGACACTGATAAAAACTTATTTCAAGGAGTGGAAATGCGAGGTACAGTATCTCTATCGCTTTTAGCATCGGCTTTGGTTGTCAATGCCATGGCAGCTGATAGCTTAGAAAGTATGTTTAAAGAAGGGAAAGCGAGCGGGCAAATCCGTGCTTTTTATATCGACCGTGATTATGATGGGTATACTAATGCAACGTCAGTTCATCGCAATGCTACGGCTATCGGCGGATATTTGAAGTATGAAACGGGTGCGTGGAACGGATTAAATCTCGGCAGTGCATTTTACACGACGAATGGTTTGTTTTTAAAAGATAAAACCACCACGACGGGAGCGGATAACCCTGAAGTAGATCCGACGTTATTGGGCAAAAGCAATGAATCAACTACGTATCTAGGCGAAGCGTATGTTCAGTACAAAAATGGGAACACTACGTTTAAAGGGGGTCGTCAAAAACTCGATACTCCGATGGCGGGGAGCGATGATGCTCGTATGCTTCCGAACCTTTTTGAAGCATATGTCCTCAGCAATACCGATGTGAAAGATACGACATTGATCGCAGCACATGTGACTAAGTTCGCTCAAGGGTCATTCGGACGAGTCTATAATGGCGGCGTATTAAGTGTAACATCGGGATATTCTCTCGTAGACTCAAAAACTCATGTGGGTGAATTCGTTGATATGGGAACGTATGCTATCGGTGAGAATACCGGTGGTGTGAGTGTCGCAGCGGCAATTTACTCAGGAGTTCCGGGATTGAAATTGCAACTTTGGGATTACTATGCTCATGATATTCTCAACGCCATCTATGCCGAGGCAAACTACGGCTGGTCATACGCAAGCGGTGTAGCACCGTACGTAGCGGCACAATGGATTAGCGAGAGAGATGTCGGTACAAACTCACTAGCGGCTTTAAACAAAGTAGAAAGTGATTTTGTTGGAGCAAAAATAGGTGTTAAAGTAGCAAATTGTGATCTTTCGGTTGCGGCTTCACACAACACTAAAGATTCAGATGCAGCAATTGGCGGCGGAACCATTTCTCCTTGGGGCGGTATGCCGGCATACACTCAAGGGATGGTAACTCGTCACCAGTTTATGGCGGGAACCGACGCTTGGAAAGTTGCAGCTGCGTATGATTGGAAAGATTACGGCGTTAATCTCAATACCGGTGTATACTATGTCGAGTACGATATGGACCCATTAAATGGATATTCAAATGCTGCTGCATCGGATGAATCAAGTGAATCCGGTTTTGACATTATTTACAATCCGCAAGCGGTGAAAAATCTACAGTTGCGTCTCCGTGCGAACTACGCACGCGATTTTCAAGAGACAACTGCCGGTGATGTTAGCTGGGATGAATACCGCGTTATCGCAAACTATAACTTTTAAAGGAGGTTAAATTATGAAACAAGATATGGTTGATCGCATTAAAAACGATCCAGATTTTTTACAGCTCACTCGTGTACGTAGCAAGTTTGCTTGGACATTGACGATCGTTATGTTGGTGATTTATTTCGGATTTGTATTGGTGATCGCTTTTGATCCTGCACTTTTAGGGACTCCGTTGTCTGAGGGTTCCGTAACGACAGTCGGGATTCCGGTCGGTGTCGGAGTTATTCTTAGTGCCTTTATCCTTACGGGAATTTATGTTCGCCGTGCGAATACAGAGTTCGATGAACTCACAGCAAAAATCAAAGCTAAAGCAAAGGGAGAGTGATGAAAACATTATTATTAGTACTTCTTACTAGCTTTGCGGCGTTCGCAGGCGAGGCGTTAACTGGAGAAGTTGAAAAACAAGCACTGAATATGTCAGCGATTATTATGTTCTTGATCTTCGTAGGGGCAACTCTGGGGATCACTTATTGGGCGGCAAAACGTACCAAAACGGCAAAAGATTTCTATACGGCCGGCGGAGGGATCACAGGATTCCAAAACGGTATGGCGATCGCGGGAGACTACATGTCTGCGGCATCGTTTTTGGGTATTTCTGCCCTCGTTTATGCGAAAGGGTATGATGGACTCATCTACTCCATCGGATTCTTGGTCGGTTGGCCGATTATCTTGTTTATGGTAGCTGAACAGCTCCGTAACCTCGGTAAATACACCTTTGCAGACGTTGCATCGTACCGTTTGCGTCAAACTCCTATCCGTACATTGGCGGCGTTTGGTTCAATCTTGACCGTTGTATTGTATTTGATCGCTCAAATGGTTGGAGCTGGTAAATTGATCCAACTTCTTTTCGGTCTTGATTATGAGATCGCGGTTATCCTTGTCGGTGTCCTTATGATCCTTTACGTAACGTTCGGTGGAATGTTGGCGACAACGTGGGTTCAAATCATCAAAGCGTTCTTGCTCCTCTCCGGTGCTACATTTATGGCGATTGCGGTTATGGCTCATTATGACTTTAACTTCGAAACCTTGTTTGCGACTGCGGTACAGATGAAAGAGACAACCTCTATTATGGCTCCGGGCGGACTGGTCAGTGACCCGATTTCAGCGATTTCTCTCGGTATTGCGTTGATGTTCGGTACGGCGGGTCTTCCCCATATCCTTATGCGCTTTTTCACCGTTAGCGATGCAAAAGAGGCACGTAAATCGGTTTTCTATGCGACAGGTTTCATCGGGTATTTCTATATCTTGACGTTTATCATCGGTTTCGGTGCGATCGTTATGGTTTTCCAAAACCCACAATATCTTGACCTTGCGAAACAAGCAGTTGACGGCGGTGCTCCGATCCTCGGCGGCGACAATATGGCGGCAATTCACCTTTCTCACGCAGTGGGCGGCGATTTCTTCCTCGGATTTATCTCAGCTGTTGCATTCGCAACGATCCTTGCGGTTGTTTCGGGTCTTACGTTGGCCGGTGCATCTGCGATTTCACACGATTTGTATGCAAGTGTTATCCGTAAAGGGAAAGCGGATGGAATGATGGAGATGAAAGTTTCTAAAGTCTCAACCGTTATTTTGGGTATCGTAGCAATCTATCTCGGTATTGCGTTTGAAGATCAAAATATTGCGTTCATGGTTGGTTTGGCGTTTGCTATCGCAGCATCTGCGAACTTCCCGATTTTGTTCCTTTCTATGTATTGGTCAAAACTCACCACTCGCGGTGCATTGCTCGGTGGATCACTGGGATTATTGACAGCGGCAGTACTTGTGGTACTTGGGCCAACCGTTTGGGTGGATGTGTTAAAAAATGCGGAAGCAATTTTCCCTTACAAATATCCGGCTCTTTTCTCTGTGAGTGCAGCGTTTATCGGAATCTGGTTCTTCTCGATTACCGACAAATCTGATAATGCGGCAAAAGAGAAAGAGGCGTACGAAGCACAATATATCCGTTCACAAACGGGTATCGGTGCTGAGGGTGCGGTGGAGCATTAACCTATGAGTCTGTTTGACCAAAAAGCACTATTGATGTCAATCCATCCTTTCGACCTTCTTGGGGAGAGGATGATTGAAAAATTGATGACCCAGATGGACATCGCTTATTACCCAAAGGAGACGGTTCTGATCGCTCCTCGGGTGAGGGCGGAATCCCTCTACATCATTATCAAAGGCATTGTCAACGAAACCATCGAGGGTGAACTCCAAAATGTGTATGGGGAGCGCGACAGCTTTGACGCGAACTCCCTTATATACGGAAATACCCAAAGCACCTTTAGTGTCGCCGAAGATCTCATCTGCTATGAACTCCCCAAAGAATCTTTTCTTAACCTCCTCCAAGATGTCGAACCGTTTCAAAACTACTTTATGCAAGATTTCATCACCAAACACCAAAACCTAAAAGAGCGTCAGCACCAAAATGAATTGACCCCTTTTATGGTCTCCCGTGTCGACGAGATCTATCTCCATACCCCGTGTTTTGTTGAGGCGCATACCCCGATTCGTGAAGCTCTGCGACAAATGGCAGATCAAAATGCGAATGTCATATTGGTTCGGGAGGGGGATTCGGTCGGTATCGTAACCGATACGAATCTTCGTGAGAAAGTTTTATTGGCGGACAAAAGCAGCAGTGACCCTATCGGAGATATCGCCACGTACGGTTTGATTAGTATCGAGCGAAGCGATTTTCTCTTTAACGCATTACTGCTCTTTACCAAACACGGAGTGAAGCGGTTGGTAGTAAACGACGGCGAAAAAATCGTCGGGATATTGGAACAGCTCGATCTTTTGAGCCATTTTGCCAATCATACCCATCTTATCGCCGCGTCGATCGATCGTGCGGTGAGTATTGACGAGCTTCAAAATGCACAGCGTTCTCTCACCCATTTGGTGCGTTCTCTCACCTCCAAAGGGGTTCGGGTTCGGTATGTTTCCAAACTTGTCAGCGAGCTCAATGCTAAAGTGTATCGTAAAGTATTCGAGATGGTCGTACCCGCGTCGCTTCAAGAGAAATGCGCCCTGATTATCATGGGGAGCGAAGGGCGAGGAGAACAGATTCTCCGTACCGATCAGGATAATGCTCTCATTATTCGAGATGGAGAAGATGAGGAGACTTTTGAACCGTATATGATGCAATTCAATGAGCATCTGCTTCAGTTGGGATTCCCGAAATGCAACGGCAATGTGATGGTTTCAAATCCTTACTGGCGCAGAAGCGTATCGGATTATCAAAAGCTGATAGAGGAGTGGGTTGACACCCTTAACGAAGAGTCGTTGATTGGATTATCGATTTTTCTGGACGCTCAGTGTGTCGCGGGAGATGAGAAACTTTTAAACGTGTGTCGAGATTCGCTCTTTGGTCAGTTTGAAGGGCGAAGCGATATGCTGGCGCATTTAGCGAAAGCCGCTTTGGCTTTTGAAACCCCTTTGAGTCTATTTTCGGGATTCGTTTTGGGACGTGCCGAGCATGGAAGCGAATTTGATATTAAAAAGGGGGGGATATTCGCGATAGTTCACGGTATCCGAATCCTCTCTTTGGAGCATAAAATTACCCACACCAATACGACGGAGCGGATCAAGGAACTCAATAACCTCGGGCTATTTGATAAAGCGTATGCGAGTGAGTTGATCGAAGCGTATGATACGTTGCTGAGTATTCGGCTCCGTTTTATCCTTGCACAGAAGCAGGGGAGTGATGAACAAAATTACGTCAATCCGAAATTACTCTCTAAGGCCGAACGTGATCTCCTAAAAGATGCGTTTAAAATCGTCAACACGTTTAAAAAGTTTTTGACCTACCATTTCCATTTGGGTATGGTGGTCTGATGTTCGCTTCACTCCAACGTTCATGGAACAGAAGAGGATTAAATGACGAAAATTACGCGTGGATGTTTGACCCTTACGTCGGGGACGAAGTTGTTGTATTTGATACGGAAACAACGGGATTAAATACCAAAAAAGATGCGGTACTCAGTATCGGTGCGGTCAAGGTCAAAGGGGATCGGATACTGACGTCGGAGAGCTTTGAGATTTTTCTAAAGCCTTCTAACGAAATCAGTGTTGAAAGCATTAAAATTCACCACATCCGACCGTGTGATTTGGAAAACGGCATTGACCCGATAGAAGGGGCAAAAAAGTTTCTCGAATTTATCGGAAACCGCCCTTTGGTTGGGTATTATTTAGAGTTTGATATGGCTATGATAAATCGTCTCATCAAGCCGTGGTTAGGGATCACTCTTCCCAACAAACAGATTGAAGTTTCAGGACTCTATTTTGATAAAAAAATTGCCCTGATTCCTCAAGGAAATATTGATTTGCGCTTTGATACAATCCTTCGAGATTTGAATATCCCGAGGATGGGTCAGCACAATGCGTTGAATGACGCGATTATGACCGCAATGGTCTACATAAAATTAAAAAATACACTTAAACTACACTAAGGAGCCTTACCTATGAGCGATATCGTAAAACCAACTTTTCAACCGAACCGAGAGTTCGCTAAAAATGCCCGTATTAAAAATATGTGTGAGTACCATGATTTACAAACATGGGCAACTGAAGATTATGAGGGATTTTGGGGCAATTTTGCCAATGAAAAAATCGACTGGTTTCAACCCTATACTCAGGTGCTCGATGAGAGTAATGCACCGTTTTACAAATGGTTTGTGAACGGGAAACTCAACGTTGCCCACCAATGTATCGACCGTCACCTTAGCTCACGCAAAAACAAAGCGGCGATCATTTTCGAAGGGGATCGCGGTGACAAACAAATCATTACCTACCTCGAGCTCTATTACAACGTCAATAAATTTGCCAACCTTTTGAAAAACGAGTTCCATGTCAAAAAAGGGGACCGTGTTGTCATCTATATGCCGATGATCCCTGAAGCGGCGTACGCAATGCTCGCATGTGCTCGTATCGGTGCGATCCACTCCATCGTATTCGGCGGATTCTCTTCTGAAGCGTTGAAAGATCGTATCGAAGATGCCGAGGCGAAATTGGTCATCACGGCTGATGGTGCATACCGTAAAGATAAACCGTACATGCTCAAACCGGTCGTTGACCAAGCGATCGATGAAAAATCTCCGGTTGAAAAAGTTCTCGTGGTTGAACGTAATAACGAAGATGTTACTTGGGTTGCGGGACGCGACTATTCGTACAACGAACTGATCAAATACCAATCAAGCGTATGTGAAGCGGAAGTAATGGATGCGGAAGACCCTCTTTTCCTCCTCTACACCTCAGGTTCTACCGGAAAACCGAAAGGGGTTCAACACAACTCTGCGGGGTATATCCTTTGGGCGCAAATGACGATGGAATGGGTATTTGACGTCAAAGAAAACGACACCTACTGGTGTACGGCAGACGTCGGCTGGATTACCGGACACACCTATATCGTCTACGGACCACTTGCGATGGGTGCGACTACGATTATGTTCGAAGGGGTTCCGACCTATCCGGATGCGGGACGTCCGTGGAAAATGGTCGAAGAGTACAAAATCAACCAATTCTACACCGCTCCGACCGCAATCCGCGTATTGCACAAAATGGGTGAAGATGAGCCGGCTAAATACGATCTCAGCTCTCTTAAAGTTCTCGGAACCGTCGGTGAGCCGATCGATCCTCCGGCATGGAAATGGTACTACGAAGCAGTCGGCGGAAGCAAATGTGCGATCGTCGATACCTACTGGCAAACGGAAACGGGAGGACATATCGTCTCTCCTCTTCCGGGTGCGACTCCGATCAAACCTGCTTGTGCGACATTCCCTCTTCCGGGTATCATCGCCGAAATCCTTGATCCTCAAACGGGTATCAAAGTTGAAGCAGGTGAGCCAGGTTATATGTGTGTAACCCGTCCTTGGCCGTCTATGATTCGCGGAATCTGGGGCGATCCTGAGCGTTTCGTGAAATCGTATTTCGGTGATGTCAAAAAAGACGGACAGCCGGTATACTTCACAGGTGACGGCGCAATCTACGACGAAGACGGATACATCACCATCACAGGACGTACCGATGACGTTATCAACGTATCCGGTCACCGTATGGGAACCGCCGAAGTTGAAGCGGCATGTAAAAAACACCCGAACGTCGCGGAAGTAGCCGTTGTAGGTAAACCGCACGACATCAAAGGTGAGGGAATCTTCGCCTACATCGTTCTCAAAAGCGATGACACCGTCGGTGAAGAGATGGAGATGGTTAAAGAGATCAACAAAGTGATTATGAAAGAGATCGGTAACATCGCTATCTGTGATGACATCGTTTTCGTACCGGGCTTGCCGAAAACCCGTTCAGGAAAAATCATGCGCCGTATCCTTCGCTCTATCGCGAAAGGTGAAGCGATCACTCAGGATATCTCAACTCTCGAAGATCCAAGTATCGTTGCGACGATCGAAGCGAAAGTCAAAGGGTAAGTTTTACAATAGTAAAAAATATGCTATAATTTTTTCGTGAATAGAGCTTTCGTTAGATTAATGGAGCGGCAAGGGTCGAGGGATTAATTACCCCTCGACCTTTTTTTTTGCCCCCCAAAAATCTAACGAGGGGGTCTTTATGGATAAGCTTCTATTCACACTACTGCTTATGTGCATCTTTGCACCTATGCTCAATTGAGTGTAGCCAAGGGGTTTACGCCCCTTGCCCCCCTAAATCACATTCAACTATTTCCCTTCAAAGTGTTATAATACTTCATCGATGCAGGAGTAATAGAATGCAATCATTAACCCTTAATTTCCAAAATCAGCAAATATTTGAGAACGTTTTATGGCTGTTGAAACATTTTGAAGAAGATGGAATAGAAATCGTAGTGCATGAAGATATTACAGAAGAGTTGGAGAAAGCATTTGACAACGGTGAGGATATATCTAAATTTGTCGATTGGTCAGCGGCACGCCGTCCTAATTTGGAGTAAAAGTGTGCTAAGGCTTATCCCCGTTCGCCCTGAGCTTGTCGAAGGGTGATTCCTCTTTCCCGTCATTCCGTGCCACGACACGGAATCCATCTCCCCAATATTTGCTTTTTCTATAATTTTTAGCTATTCTGTTCCTACGAAAAAAAACAGGATAATGAGAATATTGATGACAGAAACTAAACTCATATCCACAAGCCAACTCTCAAAGAATCTTTCCTATCTTCAAATGTATAAAATATTCGATGATGTCCTTCCTAAGATACTTTTGAAGTTTGGGGTACAGACAGACGTATTAAAAATCAGTGAAACAAAGGCAAATAAATGGTTATTGGATTGTTTTTACGAGCATATAAAAATTATAATGGTTTGAATTATATTCATTTATCAAATGATTCAAACAATAAGTTCACTGTTTTTTCGGGAGCTAATGGTGCAGGAAAATCTGCCATACTAGAAGTATTAGATTATTATTTTAATACTGATAGAGATTGGAACTTGCTCAAAAATGGAAAAAGAGATGAAGCACTTATAGCACCCATTTTTCTTTTAGAAAAATCAAAATATAAACAAAAAATGTTTGCTGACCTAGGTGATATTTTATGGAAGTTTTCAAAAAAAGATGCAAGTAATATACCTGCTTTACAAGAGTTTGTTAATTTTAAAGATGGATTGAAAAAAAATATAGATATTAGTAAATATTATCTCATATGCTTACCTTATCTTCCATATGAAAAAGACCTTGATGCGTCGAAAATTGATAGTCCTTTCGGTGTGCAAACATTGAATACATTTTTTGCGACAGAAGTGCCTGATATTGACATTAAACTGCATATTGAAAAATTACGCAAAGAAATATGGGATTCGTATGCATATATTTATTTTCCAGTAGAAACTTCTGTTAGTGAGGCGACTAAACTTTATTCTACAAAAATGCAATATCTAATGGGTAAAGATATAGTATCAGAAATCGATAGTGTTCTTGATAGTAAAATAATTGATGGTAAAGAAAGTATAGTAAGTTTTATCAATAAAAAACTATTAGATTTTATTAAAAATATCAATAAATCTATGTCAGAAATAGATGATCAATATAGTTATAAGACTAGTCAAGGTGTAGCGCAAAAATTATCGACAAAAATCATAAGAGAAAAAATTATTGATACATACTTTGCAACAATAAGTCTAAAAAAAACAACAAAAGATTTAGATATTTTAAGTTCCGGTGAACAAAGAACAGCTTTAATAGATGTAGCATATGCGTTTTTAACGCAGCCTGATAAACCTGAATACGAAGTAATTTTTGCTTTAGATGAACCAGAAGCATCTTTAAATACAGCCGCATGTTTTGAACAATTTTTGAGAGTTTCAAATCTTGCAAATGTTTATCAATATCAGACCTTAATAACTACACATTGGTATGGATTCATTCCATTGGCTGAATCAGGTACATGGTGTCATATAGATAAAGAAGAAGATACCGTTAGCGTATTTGACCTTTCATTAGCTTTTGATAATCGTGGTGCTATGCCTGATGATATAGAAATTAAAAGTTATTTTGATTTAGTAACATCTATCCTATCTTTAAGTAGAACAAAAAAAACAAATTGGTTGATATGTGAAGGTGCTGATGATGCTCAGTATTTAAAAACATTTTTTGAAATCAAAAAACGAACAGATACAATTATTTTACCAGTTGGTGGTTCTGGTAATGTTATTAAACTTTTTAATTATTTAAGTGTTCCTGTTCAGGAAAAAAGTGAACAGAAAACCCTAAATGGGACTATTGTATGTTTAATTGATTCAGACAAACAAAGAGTTAATTTTGAAGGGTATTCAAATATTGGAAATGATAAAAACAAAAAATTATATATTCGACGTTTACAAATTAATGAAGATGAAATAGAGCTGCTTCCATTGGAAAAATCAGGGTTATATGATCAAACTGAAATGGAAGATTGCCTTAATGCAAAAGTGTATTTTGATGCGATTAATAAACATATTGAAAATGAGAATGATCCAAAAATTAAAGAAATAATTACATATTTTCAATTTAATGAAAAGTCAAAATATGCAAAAGTATCAAAAGATTTGGCTTTTTTAAAGCTTCAAGATATTAAAGGTCAAGATGAAAAACAAAAGATATATGATTATATTATGGAAAGCTTGGAGACTAAAAATGAGATAGCAAAAATATATTCAAGTTTATCGAATGAATCAAATATCCCAAAATGGATTGATACTTTATTAGCTTTATATAAATGAAATCTAAAACGTTATACATTTGTTTTTTAAGCAAAGCCGATTACATCAAATGTACCACTGACGAATAAAATACGGTGATTCCAAAAGTGCAAGCAACCGATTTTCGGGTAGAGTTTGGATTTGGTGCAACGGTAGCCGCGTAACTCTAAACGTCTTTATTTCTGCGCTATTGCACTATACCCTGTCTGTGCCACGGAATCCTGCATCATCCGAAGCGTAACCTTCTCATCCGTTATGACTATCGCACTCTCATTTTTGAAATTCACTTTTGCCTCTTGAACCCCTGAGACACCCATCAGCGCTTTTTTGACCGCCAGTGTGCAGGCGATGCAGTGCATTCCGTTGATATGGAGCCTCCACTCTTTGGCGTACGCGAGAGAGGTCAATAGAAGCAAGCTGAGGGCTATTTTCCCCATATCAACACCTCATAATAGGGATAGAAGAGGGCGGCAAGGCTAAAGAGAAAGAGTCCCCAAAAAAGGATCAGGAGAATTTTAGAGGTGAGGCTTGGGGCACAATCGCATTCGATCTGCTTTTTGATCACCATTTGGTAAAAACCGATGCTCAGCATCAAGACGGCAAAGGCGGTAAATAGCCACCGATAGCTGTTGAGCTCAGGAACATTGATAACCCCTGCGAAGGAGATGCCGAAGACCATAAAAAGGGTCGGGATGATACAGCATGAGGCGGAGAGAAGTGCCGTGATGAGTGCACCGAACAGCACGAGTACCGCACTGCGCCGCTCCTGCTGCATCATAACATCGACGGGATTCTCCTCATCACTAAGCTCAACGTATCCTCTCCCTTTGACGATAATGAGGCGTGTCGCTCCATCGCTTAGAGACTCTTCGGTAAATGTACAGTGCTGTGAGAGGGCGAACCGTTTGCAGTTTTCCCGTCCTGATAGGGTGTTGACCTCTACGGTGAGGGTTGCATCTGAGGGGAGGGCGTCGAGTGCCTTTTTCGTCTCCAGTACGGGACGCGGGCAATCCATATCACGGCAGTCGAGGATCATTCGGCACCTTTGAGGGAGTGGAAGGTATAGCGATAGCTTTTCGGTTCAAAGGGGTCGAGGTATTCGCCGTCCACTTCGGCGTACGGGTAGCCGAATGAGTCGAGGGAGCCTTGGGTATTGGCGGGGTAGAGATCGAAATCACGGGCGTGGTTGAGTGCTATCCAGTTGTTCTCCCAAAAGCCGAAGAATTTATCGGCGAGCGCGCGTGCGCGGGGGGAGTTTTTCTCAATCTTCTCTTTGAGTACCAGTTTGGTGATGTCGGCAGGGTCGCACGGTATCCACCCCATATTGGGGATAAAAAATTCCACCTTGCAGTGTTGCGCTTTGGTATTGTCTTCTCCCGCTCCGAAGGCAGGAGAGAGACGCGACGCTCCGACCCGTATTCCCATCACCTCGCGCGCGGGGATACCGCTGGCGCGCATCAATGCAACGCAGAGTGCCGACATATCGAGGCATTTTCCCCCCATACGCCCATCCTGTTCGAGTTGGGAGAGCATAGCATTGGGGCTTCCGACACCGCACCCTTGGACACTCTCGTCGCGGTAGCTGTTCGCCACAATCCAGTCGTAGATTTTGCGGGCTTTTTTGAGGGGATCTTTTTCCGCTCCTGTGATATTTTTGGCAACTTTGGCAACGGCTCCGTCGGTGGGGATATGCGCTGAGGGGGCTAAAAACTCTCTCGCTTTTTCGAGTGTTTCGGGACAGATCCGTTTGGGGCGGAAATCGCATTGGCGATCTCTCAGTGCTACACTCATACTCAGTTTGAGGGTTTTGCTCACGGCACTTTTATCCCAATGGGCATAAAAGGTGCGGGCGCCGTAACGGTTGTGATCGCTCTCGAAATGGCTCTCTGCGTTGGTTGTGTTTCCAAACTCGATTACGCGCTGAAATCCGTTGATATCAGAGGGGAGGGGAACCCATAGGGCGCACTGTTTATCCTTATGGGCAGAGAGATCAAAACTCCAACGGATAGTATAGAGGGCAAGTCCCTCTTTGAGCGTCGGTGTTGAAGAGGCGGTGAGAAAAGAGGGGGTGAGGCAAATCGCCCCCGTAAGTGCTGATTTTTTAATAAATTCGCGTCGGTGCATGGGTTTATCCTACAATAATATCGGTATCGGTTTTAGCGACAACCTGAGCAACAATCACAGCAGGTATCCCCTCGTTTAGACACCGTTCGGCAATTTTTCGAGCATTTTCAGGGGTAGCGGTGATCAAAAGTCCCCCTGATGTCTGCGCATCAAAGAGGATCATCTCCATATCGGCTCCGACATCACGTTTGAAGTGTACTTTGGATTCGAGATACTCTTTGTTGGCATAGCTTCCCGCTGGGATGATCCCCATTGATGCCATCGGAACCGCTTCGGCGAAAAACGGGACGGCGGAACACTCTACTTCTATCGTTTTAGTGCCTCCGCTCATCTCCGCTAAATGACCTAAAAAGCCGAATCCCGTCACATCGGTACACGCGTGAGCATCAAACTCCCGTGCGATGAGTGAGGCTTTATAGTTGAGGGTGCGCATTGTCTCCGCGACCTTCATCACGGTTGGCTCATCCAGTAGGTCGGCTTTGATCGCGGTGATCAGAATCCCCAATCCCAGAGGTTTGGTGAGGACGATCAAATCCCCTACCTGAGCTGTGTTGTTACGGAGAATTTTATCGGGGTGGACAAATCCGGTGCATGAGAGACCGTACAGCATCTCAGGGGTTTCTATCGTATGTCCGCCGACGATGATCGCTCCACACTCTTGTGCTTTGCTCTGCCCTCCGCGTAGAATCTCGGTGAGCACTTCGGTCGGGTGATTCTTGCCGTCAAATCCGACGAGGTTGAGTGCCGTCTTGGCATCGCCCCCCATCGCGAAGACGTCACTCAGAGAGTTAGCCGCCGCGATTTGACCGTAGATGAAGGGATCATCGACCACGGGGGTGATAAAATCGACCGTCTGCACCATCGCCAAATCATCAGTGATCCGATAAACCCCCGCATCTTCATTCCCCTCAAATCCGACGAGGAGATCTTTATGAAACGATTTCAGATGGCAGGTGACGTCTTCGAGCGAGCCGGGGGAGAGTTTGGCGGCGCATCCTGAAGCGCGGACGAATTTTGTCAGCTTAGCACTGTTGTTCATCTTGAATCCCTCTGAGAATGTCGAGTGTTTTGAGCGGGTCATCGTTGTGGATGCTCATATCGGGTTTGATGGTTACTTTGTAGACTTTGTCGTAATATTGGGTCAATAATATCTCGGAAACTCTGGGTAAATCACCGTTCTCAAATGCGGCGATAGCGGAGGTTTTATCGTCACGGCTGATGTAAGGGGAGATCCGCTCCATCCGTTCCATGAAAAAGTGTTCATCCATCGAATCGTACATCCGCATGATCCGCTCCACACGCTGCTCTATAGGTGCGGTGATTTCAATGCGGAACCCTGATTCCATCTGCTTGTATAAAGAAGAGGGGAGCATGATTTTTCCGATTCGCTTGCTCTCGGCTTCGACAAACCCTTTTTTTTCAGGTTTTAGGGAAAGGAGAGCATGGGTGAGCCGATTTTGGAACTCTTTTTGGCTCGGCTGGGCACCGTTGACATCGCCGAAGACCGAACCGTAGTGGTTCGCCATTTTTTCCAAATCGATGACGTTGTCCAGTTCATTTAGGAGATCGCTTTTGCCGCATCCCGTATTTCCGCCAAGGGTTATAAAATTGAGCGGTGGGAGAGTATCCAGATAACCGGTGACAAAGGTTCGGTACGATTTATACCCTCCGATCACGCGGTCGATTCGGTAGCCGATGTTTGAGAGGATAGTCCCCAGCGAAGAGGAGCGCATGCCGCCGCGCGCACAATAGATCGCGATTCGCGAGTTCGGGGTGAATGCAGGATAGATATCGTGAATATGGCGCGCCGCATTAAGGCAGACGTATGAAGCTCCCTTGACGCGTGCTTCAAAAGGGGAAATTTGTTTGTAAATGGTGCCGACTTCGTGATGTTCCGCATCATTTAACGCATAAAAATTTTGTGCTGAGGGGACGTGAGATTCACCGTATTCGTGCGGACTTCGCGCATCGATGATGAGGTCATAGGTATTGTGAGATTCTAAAAAGGTTTCAATCGGTATGGTTTGTATCATTTCGCATTTTACCATTTCTCCGCTAATAGCTCCTTTATAAGCCCCCTTATGCCATAATTTCACACTTACAAGGGAGTTCTCATGGCGGCAGGTTCGACGATTTACAAAGTACAACTCAGTATCGCCGATATGGATCGCAACTACTACGAGACCCATGAGATTACGATAGCCCAGCACCCTTCCGAGACCGATGAGCGACTGATGATCCGTCTCGCAGCTTTTGCCCTCAACGCATCCGATCGGCTGGTCATTACCAAAGGGATCGGCGGAGACGATGAACCCGAACTGTGGGAGAAAGATTACAGCGGTGACATCGTGCTGTGGATCGATTTGGGACAGATGGATGAGAAACGGTTACGCAAAGCGTGCGGACGAGCGGAAAATGTGATCGTCTACACCTATAACCTCAAAAGCGCCACCGCGTGGTGGAGACAATACGGTGCGACGTATGAGCGGTTTAAAAATCTTCGTGTGATCCATCTGCACGCTGAAGAGATAGAGAAGCTGTGTGAACGCTCCATGCGTCTGCAATGCAACATCAGCGACGGAGAACTCAGTTTTCACAGTGAGCGTGGAGATGTTACAATACTACAAGAACAGTGGCAATAACACGTCACTATTCTCCACACATCTTCGCCCTTTATCTCTAAATTCGTTACCTTTAGCTATACTTATCCCCACTATTATCTCACTATTACGGATAAACCTATGAAACGAAAAATTGGAAAATTTAAAAGTTCTATCGCTACCCTCGAACTACAAGATCGCGTATTGCGCGAAAATACCCTTATCCTTGCCGAACCGGGTTCAGGTAAAACGCATCTTGCCAATAAAATCCGTGCTTTCGTCATCGATAGCGGTATTCCTACCCTTTATCTCGATTTTTCGAATCCGACACCGGATCAGGTTGAGGAGAAATTTAAAATCAGCAGTGAATTTTATTACATGTGTTTTGATGAGAGCGATGCGTTTAATGCCGCTTTGGATGCTGCCATTGCGGAACGTAAAAATATTTATATGGCGGTCAGCCCTTCGTTTTTTGCAAGCAAACGGGAGATCAAAAGTAAGCTTTCCCAAATGATGCAAAAGCGGGAACTTTTGGAAAATTACTATTACATTATGCAAGAGATCGCGAGTTTGGAAGGGTTCTATACCAAATTCGAAGACTTTATGTTTTACATCTTCGACCTCGTCAACCTTAAAAAATTCGGCCTCACCTTTTTGGCACAGCCGCATGAGATGTTTGAAAATCCCCGTATCAAACTTCTTTTCTCGTTTCTCTTTATCGGGCGCTGTTCAAATGCCTATTATTACAACACGACGATGCTCCGCTCAATGGCACCGAACACTTTTCTTTATCAGCACCGTGTCGATAACCGCTCTCTCCTCTTTAACAACATTCAAAGCGACATCGTCTTTATCGACGAGTAACTCTTTATCTCTTCCAAACGTTAATAGGCGTATTTCTTTCTAAACTCTTCAAAAGCTTTTTTCGGGAGAGGTTTGGAGAAATGGTACCCCTGTATTTCATCGCATTGCTGTTCGCGAAGATAGTTGAGTTGGGCTATGGTCTCTACCCCCTCTGCAATGGTTTGTAATCCGAGCCGCTTTGCCATACTGATAATGGCCGAAACAATCGCTTTATCTTCGGGATCGATAGTGATGTCTCGGACAAACGATTGATCGATTTTGAGTTTATAAATTTTAAATTTTTTGAGATAGCTCAACGAAGAGTGTCCTGTTCCGAAGTCATCGATAGACATTCGGATACCCTTGGCGTGCAGTTCGTTCATCGTATTGATCGCTTTTTGCGGATCGTCCATCGCGATACTTTCGGTCAGTTCAAGCTCTAAATATTCCGGAGGCAATCCTACCTTGTCGAGAATATCGGCGATGAGGGAGGGGAGATTAGGTGCTCGAAATTGTACGGCAGAGAGGTTCACGGCCATAAGTATCGGTGTATATCCTTGATCGATCCACTCTTTTGCTGTTTGGATCGCGGTGTGCAGTACCCACTCTCCTATCGATAAAATCATCCCGTTCTCTTCGGCAATCGGGATAAATTCTGAGGGAGATATACTGCCGAGTTCAGGATGATTCCAACGCAATAATGCCTCAGCCCCAATAACGATACCTTTTTGGGTTGAAAATTGAGGTTGATAGTGCAATTGCAGCTGATTACGCTCAAGTGCATAACGGAGTGCATTACTGAGTTCAAGATTTCGGATGGAGTGGCGCTGCATTTCGTGAGTAAAGAAACAATATCCATTTCGCCCCTCTTTTTTAGCCCGATACATAGCCGTATCGGCATTTTTATAGAGAGCTTCAAAATCATGTCCGTCATTCGGGTAGAGAGCAATCCCGATAGAGCCGCTGATACACAGCTCATGCTCATGAATATAAAAAGGGTGCTGGAACGTATTTAAGAGTTTTTGGGCAACCTGTGTCGCTCCATCAACGTCAATATTGGGGAGAAGAATGATAAATTCATCACCCCCGAATCGGGCGATAGTATCTTCTTCTCTGAGGATCGTCTTGAGCCGTTTGGACGCTTCGATCAGTAAGCTGTCTCCACAGCTATGCCCTAACGTATCATTGATCGTTTTGAAATGGTCGAGATCGAGAAACATAACGGTGAAAGACATATCGTTTCTTTTTGCCAAACTCAAGAAATATTGGATTCGGTTGTCAAGTTTTAAGCGGTTCGGCAGACCGGTGAGTTCATCGTAATTGGCGAGATATTGAATCTGCTTTTCCGCTGTTGTACGTGCTTTCTCTTTCGAAAACTGATCCAGTGCAAAACTGATGTCCATCGCCATCTCTTCGAGAAGTTTTTGAGCCGCTTCATCAAAAGCATCTTTCTCTTGAGCATAAAGAGAAAAAATTCCTATGACTTTCCCCTCACGCGTCAGCGGCAGTGCGGCTGAAGAGCCCCAACCGTATTGTTCACCCAGTTTATGCCACGTTTGGGTTAATGAATCATTTTGAAAATCTTGACACCAAAACGGACGATTTTCTAGGAATGCGCGTCCTGTCGGACCTTGTGTATTAGGGTCGGACGGATCGGTTGAGATGGTGAATCCTTCGAGACAATCGGTTCCCTCTCCGTAAGAATTAACGATAGTAAGTGTATCGGATGAGGGATCGAGCATCCCGATCCATGCCATTTTCATCCCGCCGAAATCGATGGCATCACGACAGATGAGAGGGAAAAGCTCTGATTCATTGGTTGAACGGACAATCGCTTGATTGCATTGACTCAGGGCTGCATAGAGATTTTTCAACCGCTCATTCGTAGCGTTGAGCTCTTTGAGTTTTTGTTGTGTTTCGCTGAGCCAACCCAGTACGCTCTCTTCATTTCCGTATTTTAGAATAATGGGGTGTGAAAAGTCACCGCTTCCGATATGCATTATATGGGTGTGCACTTCATCTACCGAGCTTCCCAAGGTTGTTTGCAGTGTTCGGTGCAGACGCCAAAGCATGAATAATAAAAAAATCCCTATCAGTATAAAAATAATTCGTAAAATGAAAGCGGTCGTTTCAGCCGAATGAACCGCTGCTGAGGTACGAGAATTCATTAGATCGTAAAATTCACCGATCGGAGACATAATGGAGAGTTTTGCCTGATGATACGCCTCATCATGGAGGAGTGCAAAGGCTTTTTCGGAGAGATTGGATTCAATAAGATTCATAGCTCTGAATTCGGTTTGCGTGAGGGTATCAGAGTTGTTTTTAGCTTCGGAGAGTTTGGCAAATTCGGCTTCGGTAAATCCTGCTTGGCGCATCATCTCTATAAGGGGAAGTGAGTGATTGCTAGAGGCTCGGGGGCGGATGTTATCCAATCCTACCAAATCCCAGTAAATATTTTGATAATCAAGGGGGCGGGGCTTTTTTCCGTTTCGGATATCGAGTATCTCTTCATAATGTTTTTTGTAGAGGGGGTTTCCGGTGGCGGCATAGGTGCGAATCATACGGGTAAGATCATCGGATGATTGGCGAAGCTCATCGGCTAGGAGAAAAGAGAGCAATCGCGCCTCATTGGCACGATCGATCCGTTTTTCGGCGGCAACATAGATAAAGAAAGAGAGAATAAAAAATATCAAAATGGCAGCCGTCTGCCAAAGATTTCGTGTAAAGGGAGAAGAAATATCTTTTGGGGCTGACATACCCACCTCTGTTCCTGTATGAATTTGTATGTATTATTCTTATAGGATAGCATAATTTCAGATAAACATCGCAGTACAGAGGAAAATGAGTTGTCTAAATCCCTTAAAACGGCTATAATTTCACAATTTTTTAACTCAATTCGAGGGAGCATACCGTATGGGAAGAGCGTTTGAATATCGTAAAGCGGCAAAAATGAAGCGCTGGGGGAATATGTCGAGAGTATTCCCAAAACTGGGCAAAATCATCACGATGGCGGCAAAAGAGGGTGGGGAAGATCCCGATATGAACCCGAAACTCCGCAGTGCGATTTTGACGGCTAAAGCGCAAAATATGCCAAAAGACAATATTGATGCGGCGATCAAACGGGCTTCCGGTAAAGACGCTATTTCATTGGCGGAGATGAATATCGAGGGGAAAGGGCCTCACGGCGTTCTCTTTTTCGTAGAGTGTGCTACCGATAATAATGCACGAACTATTTCCAATGTTCGTACGATTTTCGGTCGTGCCAAAGGGGAAACTCTTAATAACGGTTCACTCGAATTTATGTTTAGCCGTAAAGCGGTGTTCCGATTTCCAAAACCTGCTATGGATCTCGAAGAGCTTGAATTCGCACTCATCGATGCGGGACTTGAGAGTATCGAAGAAGAAGAGGGTGAAGTGAGTGTTTACGGTGAATATACCGCATTCGGAGCACTGTCTGCTGAATTGGAAAAAATGGGTATTACACCTGATAGTGCCGCGTTAGAGCGTATCGCAAACTCTCCGGTAGAGTTCAGCGATGAGCAAATGTCCGATATCGAAAAACTGATCGATAAACTCGAAGAGGACGATGACGTCCAAGCCGTTTATACGAATATCGGTTAACATTTCCCTTCGGGGATATCCCCTCTCTCATCACACTTTTATCACAAAGTTCAATATTTTCCGCTATACTCTTTTCATCATCATTAGGTATAGGAGTAGGAATGAAATTTTTAACGTGTACTAAAGCTGCACTTTTAGCATGTGTATTGCTGGGGTCTTCCGCAAATGCAAAAGAGTTTAAAGCCCTTCCGATTTTGGACAAGAACTTTTGTCCGAATATTCAAGTGGGATTATCTGCGGGGTATATGAATCTCAAAAATGTGAATGCGGCAGGTTCTACCGCAGGGATCGAAATCTCATTGGATTGCCCTGTTTTTACCCTCCCATGGGATAACCTCAGACAGCAAATTATGCTGAACCGTTTTGACAGTGACGGGCTGGAGATGACCAATCTTGAATTTAACCCGTATTATCTCATTACCTTAAATAACGGTGTGGAATGGGGATTCGGTCCCGGTTTCGGAGTTATCTTTTCAGATGCTGCTAAAAGTGACACGGTATTTACCCTGCAAGCAGGAACCGGTTTAAAATACAACATTAGCAAAGAGATCTATACCGGTGCCGATATACGGTGGCAGTGGACACAAAAAGCTGAATTGACTCCCAATCAAAAAGAAGATCTCGATAACTACCGTGCACAGGTAAAAATCGGATACCGTTTCTAAGATATATGCACTTCTCCCTCCCTTGAGCGGGAGAGTTTAGTTTTGTTCCGTATCGTCATTTGAATAATGAATTTTTGCATCTAAGAGAAGTGTTTTGGCAAAATGGGCTTTGGTTCCTGAAGGAAAATGGGGATCTTTGAGCAAAACAGACATTTTTTTACTGCCGTTTTTTTGAATCAGTCGACGAAGTGTCCCCTCTCCCATCGCATACGCGAAATCAGCCAAATACCAGCTTCCAAACTCTTTTTTTAGATATTGTATGTACCGTATTGCCGCATCCGTGGAACGATCTGGATCGAGACGTTCATCGTTCCCTTTTTTGACGCTCAAGCCGAAATTACGACCACTTTGTTTAGTAAATTGCCATAATCCTGCCGTACCGTACCCATGGGATGTAGGGTTGAATTTAGACTCTGCATAGGGGATAAGGGCAAAAAAAAGGGGGATTCCCGCATCTGCAAATTTCGCTTTGACACGCCCTAACTCTTCTGTCGTTACTTGGTAGCGTTTATACAGGGGAGAGATCGTTCCCCTATAGCGATCGAGAGTATTATCCAATACCGCCGTATCGAGAAGGGATTCTTCACTTTGGAGTGATTGCAAGGAGAGATTAATGGCTTCTACGTCGCTGCGCCCAAAGAGCTCAATGGAGAAGAAAAGAATAAATAAAAAGAGGATGCGTCCCATTTTTCTCCTTTTTGCATGAAGGGGATATTGTAGCATGTTCGTGTAAATGCGGCGAATCACCGTCATTGAAGTCGTTATAAACGGATTTAAAATAGGGATGTGCTAATATGGGCTTAAATTGTTAGAGTACAGAAAGAGGGAATACGATGCAATCAGAGCGAAAAAAGATCATTAGATTTGCGTTGGATTATAATATTGAGGATATCAATACGTATGCAGGCTATAAGGGTGATTTAGTCGTTAAAATCGTCTCTAAAGATATTGATGCTATTGCCGAAATACAACGCTATGCAAACGGATTGGATATTTTAGATGTCGTCGTCAAACATAATCCGCACCTTATGATCTATGAACTCTTTTGTGTAACCGAAGATAAAGCGGCCTATCATCTTAAAAATGAAAAATTTGACCACAAAGAACACAGTAAACATGACGTATGGGACAAAGGATTGCCTGAAGATTAACGGTTGAGCAACGCTTTCAGATTTTTCAAGGAATCGATTCGATACGTTGCCGCACTGAAATCATGACTTGCCGTAAAATCGTTTTTGACGACAGCACATTCGATTCCGGCACTCACCGCCGCAGTAAGTCCCCTCTGTGAATCTTCGACGACGATCGCTTCATGTGCTTGGGCACCAAAGCATTCTAACCCTTTGAGATAGGGATCGGGATGGGGTTTTGCCCTCGGATAATCCTCTTCGCAGAGGATAAAATCCATATATCGGGTGAGCTTTTTTTCATGATGAATCAGCTCGAAATCGACCCGTCGGGAGGTGGTGACGATCCCCATCCGGTAATCGTTTGAAAGTTCGGAAAGTACCTCTTCGACTCCATCGATAAAGATATTTTCACTGCGAAGATAGTGCTGATAATAGCGGCTTCGGCGCTCTCGGGCGCGGTTGATCTCTTCTACTGTCACACCCTTCTCCTGTGCGAGTTCCCACCAGTTCCCCCCGTGTTTCATCAGCTCCAGATAATACTCCAGTTCCAGTGTGACCCCCAGCTCTTTCATCGCCTTCTCATTGGCACGAAAATACCAGAGTTCCGTTTCGACGAGTACCCCGTCATTGTCAAAAAGGATAAACTGTTTCATAGTCCGATTTTTGTCGCCGTGAGGAAAAGATAATCTTTTCCCGTTACCGTTGCTCTAAACTTCTTTTGCTGTAAATATTTTTTGCAGTAGTAGATATCTTTGATGAGGATGGACATCTCCGAATAGGGGTAGTTCGGTGCTTTGGCTCCATAGATCATCTCTCCGCTCATCCAGCGACAATTCGGGAATCCCAAAATCATTGCTCCATCGGGGGTGAGATACTCTTGTACCAGTGATGCAAAGAGGGGTTTAAACTCTAAGCCGCTGCTTTGGAGGGTTCCGATCGTAATGATGAGGTCATATCGTCCCAGATTCAGTGAGGCGAGATCGTTGATGTCGTGGGCATAAAAAACGGCATTCCCTTCACTAAATCGCTCTTGAGCCACCGAAATCGCACTCTGCGAGTGGTCAATCCCGACAAGTTCAATATTCAGATATTCATCACGAGGTACAAGGGTTCGGATGAGGTCAAACTCATCCCCCGTATTGATCCCGAGATTGAGTATCCGTTTTCGCTCTCCCACTTTGACACTGTGAAGTGCCCGCAGATAGGGACTCAAAAATGCGGGCTCTTCGTTCTTATGGATGGCTGCAAAACAAGACGTCGTGCCGTACTTCTCCTCTTTCTCCTCAGAATGGTGGAAGGAGTCGCTGAGGTCGAGTTTTTCGTAGGTGATTTGCACCGTGTATTCCGAGAGCGACTTCGGGGTGAGCATCCGACAAAACAGCAGTTCCCCCAAATCGCTCCATGCCTTGTAACTGCGGTAGAGATAGTCGGTTCCGCCGTAGGAGAGGATCTCTCCTGCATAGCGTCCCCGCCCGAGATCAGGGTTGAGCACTTCGAAAGTGATCGTATTGGATTTTGTGAGAGCTTCGTGAGCCCATGCGAGGATAGTACTAAGAGGTTCAGAGGTAAATTGCTTCACATTATTCCATCATAAAAAGGTTGTTACTGCGATCACACGAATCGATAAAAAGCCCTTTTAGCTCTCTATCAAACGTCATGACGTAGACATCGGCATTTCTGAGGTGCAGTTGCTTGAAGTTATCCAATAAAACCCCGTCCGCCACATTTTTACCGTGGTCGCATTTGGTAAAGTTGAACGATTTGAGGGTTTTACCGTAATCGTAGAGATTGGCTTCCCATTCATCTTTAAAGAGATAGAGTGAATCGGGGTTGGCGGCGATGTAGATATGGTGATCGGGGATCTCGTATTTGTCGATCAGGTCGTTAAAAATCGGGCCGATATTGGAAAAGTTTTCAATATCCCAGAACAAGTAGGTGTCGGTAGCAGAACTTCTCTTCTCTTTATTAACGAGGGTAAGGCGTTTGGCGATATTGAAATGGTTGTGGGCAATGTCATTGGTGAGTTCGATACTGTTTTTGAGTTTGAGGGCATCTTCGGTGTTGAATCGGAGTATTTTCCCCAGCTCGATATAGAGCTCCAAATCTTCGAGCTCCTGACGTGATCCCCCTTTTTGATAATAGCTCAACGCTCTGAGTTTGGAAGGGGAAAATAGGAGGGTTATTTTGATCGGTCGTCTGGAGGCAAAGGCTTTGGTAACACTCTCATACACTCTGAGTGCCGCTTTGGTCTGGGGCATCTCTATCGAGCCGTACTCTCGGCCGTTAATACTGATTTTTTGCATCCATACCCTTTTGTCCCTATTGGCTGCCATTTTACCGATTGGAGCTTAGAGTCTACTTCTATAAAATTTTTAGAGAACGATTTTTGCTTGTCAAAAGTATTACTTAGTTAGCAGGAGATTATTATGAACGTAGCCTCTGTTTCCAGCTTATCTTTGGGCGGCGTGTCTGACGTTACCAAAGATGAGAGCGTCAACCAAGATTATATGGCGTTGATTGCGCAGTTTTATCACGCCGAAGAGTACAAAAGCCGTGATGAAGTGAATGCCGAAGATGGTGAACTCGGAAAGTTCAAAGATGATCTTCTGACGAAAGGTGCCGCTGTTTTTCTCAAAGAGTTGAATGAAGAGAAGATTGAAGCGCTGGTTGAAGAGTACCGTCAAAAACTTCTCAAAGAAAAAGCGGAGAATCCCGATAAACCGATGGATATCAACCAGATGGTGAGCGATTTTAAAAAACAGCTACTTGAAGAGCTGATGGAAGCGCAAAAAACCGAAGAGCAGAACAAACCGGCTCAGAATACCTCCTTGATGAGCAGCGATATCCTCAAAAATATTCAAGCCGCACGCAATGATGAACAAACAACAGGGTTGGCAGAGATTGGATTTTTGGAGCAAATGTTAAGCTCATCCAATACGCAAGCGAAGAAAAACGGCGAAAAAATCTAATCGGTTTTGAGATTAGGCAATTTTACTCGGAAGTACACTGAGGTGTGAGACCCAATGATCTCTGTTTTTAGGCATGAGGTGTACTTGTGTCAGATCGGGGGTAATGCTCTTACGCTGCGCTTTTTTGAGTAAATTACGCAGTTCCGTATCGATACCGAACAGATCACAATAGGTGAAAACTCCCGAAGAAAAAGCTTCCGGATCTATTTTGAGGAGTCTTTTTAGCTGGACATGATAGGCCATTCGCAAAATATCGCCCAGTCGTCCTTGACGCTGCGGAAGAGTTATAAGGCCTGAGAACTCTTTTTTGATAAAGGTGATATTCCCTTTGATCGCATAGTGTTCTGCTTGGGAGAGCTTTTCATTCCACCTTACGTTAAGCTCTTCTCCCCATGGAAGTATTAAGAGTTCAGGATGGGAATCGATGAGTCGATAAGCCGAACGCCAGTGCTCATTTGAAATAGCATGGTTTAGATTTTTTGCCAAGGTAAAAAGTTTTTTGAGTTGGGTATATTCGGATTCGTAGTGAACCATCTCTTTTAATTCGTTTAAAAGCAATTCAGCCTCTTCCAATGAGCGTTCATTTAAAGCTCTGGCGACAGCAGTGACAATCTCTCCGGTATTTTTGATAAGGTTAAGATAGGAGGGGAATTTTCGAAGCAGAGGATAATTTTGAGTAATAGTTTTGAGCTGAAAGTAGTTTTTTGTCTGAATCGCTTTGGAATAGCTTATGAGGATAGACGAATTTTGCAGGAGTAACAGGATAAAAGGGCGTTTAGAACTGACGGAAGAGAAGAGATGGAGCTCCTCTTGGATCTCTTTCATTTTATTGAGAAACATCAGCTTTTGAGCTTTTGAAAATTTTTCTGCCCAAAGTTTTTCCACTTGAGCATAAAGGGTCGTCTCTTGCAAAAGAGGGTACTGCTCCGCATGGCCGTAGAACGCCGATAACTTTTTTTGCTGAAAAAGGAGGATAAAACGATCCATAAAAGAGTAGGCCTTAAACAGCTCCGCGATCTCTTTTGTTTTTGCGGCGTTGAACGGTTCTAAAACACGTTTGGCCTCTTCGGTCATTTTTTTATTTAAGAACTCTTTTGCTTTTTTCATGTGTTCGGCATAAATTCGCTCAAGCACTTGGTAAAGATCACTGTGAATCAATAACGGTTCATTGGCGCAACAAAGATAGGCTGCGGCATACCTTTTGGCTCTAATCAACTCTTCAAGGTGATCAAACGGCTGAAGATCGAATTTCAACAACTCTTTGTTTTTATTTCCGCTCAAGAGATAATCATTCATAACGCACAACGAAGTGAGGGGAGATTTGAGTTCTCGGTACCGTTCTTGAATCACTTTAAACGTATCGCCGTTGATAAGGGTTATATAGGGTAAATCGGAAGCGACGATGATAAAGGGTTCAGGTCCTATTCGGCGCACATATCGGATGTTTTTATGGGATGTGCCGAGGCGTTGGTTAGGGAGGAGTCCGTTTCGGTCGATCTTAATCAGTGTTCCTTCCTGATTCCCCACAATTACTGAACTGTTATAAAGCAGTAGCGCCGTATTTTTTAAATATCCGGGAGTAAAGCGTTTCATAACATTCTGAGTGCGATAGTCGGTCACGACGATACTTCCGCCGTATCCCGATGAGGCTAACGTCATCCCCTCAAACGTTAAGGCCGAGACATAATTTGTTTTGGGTTTCGAATACATAGCACTGTACTCGGGAAAAGAGTGGAGTCTGGCAATCAGTGTACTGGAATCACTTCGCCACATCAATACTCTCCCCTGATCGGTTCCGCAGACGCAATAAAGACCATCAGGTGAGAAAGAGATAATCGTGGGGGACTGCTGGTCAAGATCAAACTGCATAAGCACTTTTTTCTCATTCAAATCTATCAGATTGAGAGAATGTGCCTTATCGCTTCCAAAGAGGAGACGATCGTGTTGAGGGTCAAACGCGCAGTAGAGGGTATCATGTTCGGGGATATTCGGACGAAAGATTCGGGTTGACTCTTTGCTGGAGAGATTGTACATATAAATAGTGTTATCTTGCGTAACAAGACCGACATTGGGATACTGTAGCGGTTGTATCAAAACAATCGGAGAATCAAACTGCGCCAAACACGTTTTTTGAGGCATCCCTATGAGCCTTTTAGATCAATTAATATTAGAGTATAACATATTTCGTGGCGAATATCAGGTTAATCCGAAATGCTCATTCGCGGCTTTTGCGTAATCCACTATGGTCTCATCTGTGGAACCGTTTTCGATAATTTTGAGCGTATCGTTGAGGAGAATTTTGCGTCCGTTGGGTGTTTGGATAACGGCAAGCTTCTTTTGGGTGAAGATAGTATCCGGGTGCGTCGCGTTGAAATAGTTGGCGAGGCTAAACTCGATCCACTCCTGAGCGGCGAGAGAAAACCCGTATTGAGGTGCCCACTCGTCATTAACCAAAGAACTTAAAACATATTCATTATTGCTCAGTTCCAAGCGGAAGCGATCTCCGTTTTGTTCGGCTATTTCTCCGTCTTGAATGTGAATCGGTTGACGCAGACCGTATCCGCCAAATCCCGTATCACAGAGATAATGCTCTCCATCGATGGTGACGATGACGACGAGATGGGTTTTAGGACGACGAGAGGGGTAGAACATCGGACGCGCCCCCGCAAAATACCACTCGAACCCGATCGCCGTGAGTGCCATAGCAAACAGACCGTTGACTTCGTAGCAGTATCCTCCGCGCCCGTGAGTAACGATTTTAGTCGTGATCTCTTCAGGCACCATCGAGGGGATTCTCCCCGCCTGTACCTCGGTGTTCTCAAACGGAACCGATTGGAGCTGTGCGCTCATAAGAGCCGTGAGGGTTGCGAGGTCGGGACGGGTTTCACCGCTGTAGCCGATGCGGCGGAGGTAGTCGGGGAGGGAGAAATTGGATGCGGTCATAGGGGAGCCTTTCACGTTATTATGTATTGAGTAATGAATCGCTGTGATAGGGGACTTTGCCTGAGGGGACATCGTGTGATGCACTGTCGAGATGGACATCCTGATCGTCAAAAAAGATATGGGGCTTGAACGCTTTGAGTACACGGCTCTTTTCTACTCCGCCGAGAAAAAATGCTTCATCCACATAGACACCCCATTCACGCAATGTTTTGATGACCCTCATTTCCGCAGGAGAATTGCGCGCGGTGACGATGGCAATACGAATAGGGGAGTATTCGACGCGAATAGGGAGGCGGTCTTGCAATCGTGAGAGTTTTTTGAGCAGCGTTGCGTAAGGGCCTTCTCCCAATGGAGTATTCTGCGCCGCATCTTCGGCGGCATGAAACGCTTCGATACCGTGTTGTTTGTAGAGGAGTTCACTGCTTTCATCAAACAATACCGCATCTCCGTCGAAAGCAATGCGTACTTGACCTTCGGGGATGGAACCCATTTGTTTAGGCGGTGCTTTGACGACAGCGGCGGCGCACGTTCGGCTGTCGATCACCTGCTGAGCGTCAGCTATGTCGGTCGTGAGGAAGAGATCGACATCGAACGCATCGAGATAATCGACAACGGTTTCCCCTGCCGTAAATGCTGAACGTGAGATAGGCAGGTTCATCTCTCTTACGGTATGGAGTACCCGTAAACCTGTTTCCGGACTGTTGCGTGACATAATTACCACTTCGACGAGTGGGGTATCTCCCGATTTTCGGTAGCGGTTGAGTTCAAGGAGTGCTTTGACGAGATGAAATCCCGTTCCTGCTTTTAGTGGAATATTTTCCCGTTCCGACATGTAGTGACGGTAGACTTCGATTGCGCTGTCGGGATCATTTTGGTACTGTTCTTTGAAGACTCGATCTTCTTCCGAGAGATCGAACAATGCTGTTGCGGTGATACCGACGACGAGGGTATCGGAGAGATCGAGTGCCATAGAAAATTCCTGCAACTATTTTAGGAGATTGTATCTAATCTTTTACTCAGTTCGGACAATTCAAGCGAATCGACTTTTTGATCCCATAAATCGGATTTAGGAAATGCAATCCTCTTTCCACTCCTCACATACCCTCTGCGCTCATAATACTCGATTAACTCTATACGGTGGGTGATGACCTCCATAATCGCGCTAGTAACTCCCCATTTACGGATCGCTTCGGATTCGGCATAGGCTAACAGCTCTTTACCGATCCCCCCGCCTTGAAGCGAAGGCTCAACCGCAAACAATCCGAAATGGACGTTTTCGGTTTCATGATGAGCATGGATGGTAGCGAGGATCGACTCCTCAGATTGGGCGATCAGGATCAGAGAATCGGGATCATTTAGCAGTTTGAGTATCCCTGTTTCATCGATTCGTTTACCGCTGAGGAGATCCGCCTCGGTCGTCCATCCCGTGCGGGAGCTATCACCGCGATATGAGCGGTTTAGGAGAGAGGTTAGGGTGGGAATGTCGTTGTAGGTGGCGTGTCTAAAAATCATAAAGTTATAAGAGGTTGTGTTCAGAGATCTTTTCAACCATATCTTCATAGCAGCATTCTTCTGCAATTCTCAATTCATCGTTCTCTAATTTCGTCTCCCGTAATGATAACAACGTTCCGACAAAATCAAGCAGATATTCAGGTGCCCCTAAAGATAGTACTCGATATTCATGATTTGGAGTCATTGCACTGATATCTCGATGGTACGCTTGTGTTTTTTCTTCATCATAGCAAATATTAGAGAGCGTGGCATAGAAAATATTTAAATCATCTTCGTTGATTCTTCCTAGCGAAGTTAAGTCTGAAAAAAGGGTCGGGTCGTGATGGACGGCTACGGCAATATCGAAAATATCTCTTGGATGCCCCTTGCTTCCTCGATAATGAATTTTTTTAGCGATGATTTCAGCGGGGGTTTCAATATTAAGGGTATGTCCCCAAAGATGCTCCATAGTATAGGGAGTTTGTGTATAGGGATTGACATCAAAAAACTGGATTTTGCTTTGATCGTCGATAGTGAATTCGAGATAATAGCCTGGAGCACGCATTACACCGCTGTACCCTATAGAAGAGAAGATGGATTCTATTGTATCTGACCAATCGCGGCGCAGCTTATCCAGCCGATCAGATGAGCCGTCAGGATAGAGGAATATATCGATATCGGTCGAATAACGATGATGCCAGTAAAAAGCGCTTAAAGCCGTCCCTCCGCCAAAGGCGAAAGCAGTGATATTTTTTTCATCCAGCAACGCTAACGCTGCATGAAGCAATCGTTGCTGAATGTGAAAGTCATGCAACGGATCGTCTCTTTGCGATTAAATCAGCAGCCTTTGTTCTTTTGACCGCAAATTTTTTCGGTTGACGCTCTATCGTGATCTCCAAGACAGTATCCCAACGGGTATCTAAAGGATTCTTTGAGTGTGAAGAAGTTCGATAGAGATTCGCGATACTTTGTTTATCTAACTGCGAAGTGGCAAGTAGTTCACTCAAATCACTTTCGTCGGCTTCTGCGAAAAAACGGTCAAGTATCAGCTTTTGATCTTCATTTTTTTCGTGATAATCCTCTCCCTCAAAAGCTTTGGTAATATCCGTAAGAGAGTAGTGTCGCTCGATATTACGGTTGATGATTTGTCGCAAATGTAACAACGGCTCTTTTGTTTTTCGGATATGTCGGGTATCTAAACGGATACCGCGTACGTGTGCAATCGATTGCTTTGCCATTTAGACCCCTTTGTATTTTTGTAAATTATATCCCTCTTCGCTGTTTTTGTCAAAATAGGGATATATTTTAGAACGATAAGAAGATTTTCAATTTTAATTCTAAGAAAAATAGAATCTAAATAATTGACTCAGTAGGTTAAACCCTTATCGCCTCAATCCACTCTCGCGTACTCATAATGTTGCTAAATCGAAAAGCCTGCTCCACAAGGGTGGCTCGGTGCAACTCTTCAGCCGTAGCCTTACCCGCTTTGTTCTCAAATGCGAGTGTTCCCGTCGCATCCGATAAAAACTCGACGTTGAAACCTAAATGATGTGCGTACCGCGCTGTCGTATCACAGCAGTGTTGGGTCATATAGCCGCTGATAACGACGGTGTCTATGTCGTTTTTACGAAGCCACTCTTCCAAATCAGTACCGACGAACGAACTTGCCATTGTTTTTTCGATCGTGTGCGCCGTTTTGGCATTTTTCACACTCTCGTGTAATTCCCATCCGTGTGTCCCTTTTACAAACGCTTTCGCCTTTGATGTATGTTGTACCATGACGATGGAGATATGCGCATTGTTCGCCGCTTGGATCGCCGTGACGATATTGGAGGTGCTGTTGTGCGGATAGGTCACGGGGAGAAGCCCCGTAAAATATTCGTTTTGGACATCGATGACGAGGAGTGCCCGTTTTTTGCTATTTTGACTTTTGATCGGAACCGTATCGGCGATGACACCGCTCGCGGCAAACAGTGCCGCTATTTTGAGTGCATCTCTGCGATTCATCCGTTATTCTCTATCTTGAACGTATTAAAAATAATATCGGTCGCCAACATTCGCGTTGCATGGTTTACCGCATCGAGAATATCACTATCACTCCATCCCATCTCCCGCAACGTATCGAGATCATTTACACTTACACCGTGAGCGTTACGTATCGCTTTAATCGCAAGGTTGAGCATCGCTATTTCACGTTCAGGCAGATTTGCATCATTCGGATCGTTTCGCATTTCTGCTACCTGATCGAAGCTCCATCCCGCCATATTGATCAACATCCCCGTATTGTAATCGATACAAAACTGGCACTCTTCGCCACTCGAAACCATGATGCGGATTGCGGCGAGAAGCGGCATAGATAGAGTAGGGTGGTTCATGTAAAATTTGATGAAATCCATTTGCTGACGCAACAACTCAGGAGAGACGCTGAACATTTTGGCATTGTTGCCGACACTCCCGCGCATCGTTTCGATGATGGTGTAGAGTTTCGCTAACTCACCTGTCGCTTCTTCGGGTGCTATGGTTTGAATGAGTGGCATGAGAATCCTTTTGGATGATGTTGACTATTTGGTCAAGTGGCATTATAAAACGATTTGACCGAATAGTCAAGTAGTGTGTTATAATTTCAATATGGAACAAAATACAAGACAAAAACTGATCGACGCTACCTATGAAGAGGTCTATTCGCACGGCTATCAAGGTGCGGCACTCGCCGATATACTCGCCAATGCGGGGGTACATAAAGGGTCAATGTACCACTTTTTTCCCAACAAAAAAGAGATGGCTCTCTCCGCAATAAAAGAGAAGATTGCGGAGCGGTTCGGAACCCGTTATTTGGCAATAGCTAAAGGGGAGGGTGATTATCTAGCGCATTTTTTTGAGGGTTTGCGGGATCTCAAACAACGAGATTTTCGTCGCGGATGTCCGGTCGCAAACATCGTTCAGGAGATGTCCAATATCGATGAAGATTTTAATGTAGCGATGAAAGAGATATACGCAAAATTCCGTCAAAGTATCAAAATTATTTTCGATAAAGCGGTTAGTGTCGGCGAATTACGCTCTTGTGATACGGCTAAACTCGCCCTTTTTACGACATCCACATTAGAGGGGGCAATCCTCTCGGCAAAAGCATCGGGGGATGCTCAAGACTATCTCGATTGTGTGGAGTGTTTGATTAGTTATATTGAAAGTTATACACATGAATGAGTCTAAAAACACCACTAAATACGTACTATGGATGATCGTCGCGATGCTCTTTTGGGGGTTTGCGTGGACGGCGGGGAAAGTGGCGGCGGAACACTCTAATGCCGAAGTTGCCGCTTTTTGGCGTTATGCGATCTCGTTTATCAGCATCATTCCCATTATCTGGTATTTGAAAACACCCCTCAAAACCGATAGAGCAGGTTTGATGTATATGGTGATCGCGGGGATTTTGACATCTCTCTTTAATTATCTCTTTTTCGCGGGACTTTCGCACGGGGATGCGGGTTATGGCGGGACGATGGTTACGTCGCTCGCTCCTATCATCACCTATATCCTCTCCATCTCATTTTTGGGAACCAAGGTATCCATTCGCCAAATCGGCGCACTCTCTATCGGTATTTTCGGAGCGTTGATACTGCTTCGCGTACCGTTTGACGGGTTTGCGTTCTTGAATGTCGATAGTGCTTATTTCCTCGGATGTGCGGTTGTGTGGGCGCTGGTGACGGTGGTCTCACAAAAAGCGGCGGATCGTGCGCATCTGATGTTTTATACCTTGGTCGTTTTTGGGATTACGACGTTTATCAATATGCTCTTTGCTCTGCCGCACCGTCCTTTTGATTTCGGGGCGTATGACGCGGTGTTCTGGTGGACGATCCTCTTTATCGGGGTGATTCCGGGGACGTTTAGCACCGCCCTTTATTTCATCTCGGCAGGGAAAGTGGGGGCACACCGAACGGGGGTGTTTATGTTTATCGTCCCCGTGGGGGCTATCGTGTCGAGTTGGGTCGTGTACGGCGAGACGTTGGCAATCTCGACACTGTTTGGATGTTTGATGGCATTTGCGGCGGTGATCTTGTTTAATATGAAAAGATCCTCTTCCTGATGCATTCAAATTAATGAGATTTATTATACTATATACTCTTTAGTAGCATTGGTTTCAGGCATCAATTTAATGGAAAGGACGGCTGTGAATAATTTATTGTCGGGTCTTAGCAACGGTACGGTAGCAACTCCCCCTATAAAGCTTTTTGAAAGCGGTGAACATTCGGTCTGGTGGGTAGGGATCAATGAGAATACGGCGTTTAGAAGCAATGTATATCTTATAAAAGATGCGGATGCAGCTATACTCGTCGATCCGGGTCATCGAGCTTATTTCGAATCGGTCAAGGATGCGGTATCCAAGATCATCGACCCGAAAAATGTGAAAGCCCTCGTCCTTTGTCATCAAGACCCCGACGTATGTGCGGCTATGGTCGATTGGTTGGACTTCAATCCGTCGCTAAAAATCGTTTCTACTCCCAGAACGCACGTACTTCTCCCCTATTATGGAAAAAGCGATTATGATCGATTTGACGCTGCCGATGATACGGAATTTCCTTACGGTAGCAGTGCTTTGAAGTTTATAGAGTGCCCTTTCATGCATTTTCCGGGAGCTTTCGCCACGTACGATCCCGTAAGCGGCTTTTTACTCTCCGGTGACGTGTGGGCGGCTATTGATTCGGATTGGAAACTGGTAACGGATGATTTTGAAGGGCATATTTCAGGGTTGGATATTTTTCATAAAGACTATATCGCTTCGAATATTGCGTGCAAAGGGTTTGTGGAAAAACTCCAAAACGTCTCTATCGAAGCGATACTGCCGCAGCACGGCTCGATCATCTCAAAAGGCGACGTCCCCTCTGCCATAGAGTATCTGGAAAATCTCAACTGCGGGCTGGATATTTTGTATCCGCATCTGGGAATTTGAATGAGTGATGATGTAGTCGAGCTTCAAAGACAAGTGACGATCTTAAAGCAGGCGGTAGATCAAAGTCAGCGCATCCATAAGAATTACGACCATGCTCTTTTGCTTATCAAACAAAAAGACAAAGAGCTAAAAGAGAGCTATGCCAAACTCCAAGAGATGCAAGCGGAGATTATTCAAAAAGAGAAGATGGCGTCTCTGGGATCGCTTGTCGCGGGGGTAGCTCATGAGGTGAATACGCCGTTGGGCGTCTCTATCACATCCGCGTCGATGATACTGGACAACTGCAAGAGCATTAAGCACTCATTTGAGTCCGAAGAGTTAACCGAAGAGGATTTGAAAGAGTTTTTGGAAAGTTCGATTGACGCTTGCAGCTTGTTGTTGCAGAATCTGGAAAATGCGGCAAGGCTTATCCGAGGGTTCAAGCAAATATCGGTAGATGAGACGAGCGATCAAAAGCGGGAATTTGACGTTAAGCAATATTTGGAAGAGATCATTAGAACGCTGAGACCGCAGCTCAAAAAGAGTGTGGCCGTCGTCGAACTGGAGTGTCCGGAAAACATCATCGTCAACAGCTACGCCGGCTCTTTTGCCCAAATAATCTCCAACCTGATTCAAAATTCGCTTGTACATGCGTTTGAAGGCAGAGAGAGCGGTAAAATAATGATAAAAGTTATCGATAAAGGGGATCGTCTGGATATGGAATACATCGATGACGGCATAGGTATCGATGAGAGTGTGAAAGATAAGGTCTTTGAGCCTTTTGTGACGACAAAAAGGGGGCGAGGCGGGAGCGGGCTTGGATTGAGTATCGTGTATAACCTGATCACCGGTTCATTCGGCGGTTCTGTGAGGGTAGAGAGTGAAAAAGGGTGCGGTGTGCACTTTTATATTACATTATTAAAGAGTTAGAGTATGGCTGGATTTTTGAAAAAACGGGATGTTTCGAGCGAGAAGCAAACGCTTGGTACGTGGAAAGTACTCATCGTAGATGATGAAGCGTCTATTCATGACGTCACCAAACTTGCGTTAAAGGGGTTTGCATTCGCGCAAAAAGAGATAGAGTTCTTCCATGCGATGAGTGCAAAAGAGGCAAAAGAAATACTAAAAAATCATAATGATATAGCCCTTGTTTTGCTGGATGTCGTTATGGAAACCGATGATGCGGGACTCGAACTTGTCACCTTTATCCGTCACGAGATCAACAATAATCTGATCCGCATTATTTTGCGTACCGGACAGCCGGGACAGGCTCCTGAAAAGTTTGTTATCGATCATTTCGACATCAATGACTACAAAGAAAAGACGGAGCTAACCCAAACCAAGCTCTATACGTGTATACGAACAGGGATACAAGACTATGTCCGATTGACCGAACTTCAGACGCAAAAAGAGGCGCTTTCGTATTTGGCCAAGTCGGCGGTCAATATTTTTACCATCGATTCATTTGAAAACTTTTTTAACCATACTTTGGAAGTTTTGACGAAATTTATCTCGCTTGTCGATAGCTCAAATCTAAGGCTGTTGGATGCTTTTGCCGTATTCCCCGTGGATGAACAGGGCGAATACAAGGTATGTATCAACTGCAGCAAATACTGCACAACGGGAGAGAAACGCAATATTGAACCGGTCATCAAAGAGATCCTTGAGAAAATCAGGGAAGAACACAAACTCTTTTTTCTGGAAAAAGATAGGTTTATCATACCGATAAAAGACTCTGAGGGGACAATGGCTATTGTTTTTGCCTTCGGAGATTTCAGATTGAACGGGTATTTTGCCGATTTATTGGGACTTATGGCACTTCAGATTTGCACATCCTTTAAAAACATAGATCTCTACGATATCCTCTCAAAAGACCATATAGAGACGATCAACATATTGGCGGTTGCGTCTGAATACAAAGACGAAACAACCGGAGAACATATCAAACGGATTGAACATATGACGCTGCTGTTGGCGTTGGAACTCGGTTTTAGCGAGGATGAAGCGATCCGCTACAGCAGAGCGGCAATTTTGCACGATATTGGCAAGATTGCGGTTCCCGACAGCATACTGCAAAAGCCGGGAAAACTCGATGAGGAAGAGATGCGTATCATGCGTATACACACCGAAAGAGGTAAAACGATTTTGCACAGTGACAAGCGGTTTGCACTTGAAGCTGAAATAGCGCTCTCTCACCATGAAAAATACGACGGAACCGGATATCCCTATGGGATCAAAGGTGAAGATATACCGCTTAGCGGCAGGATGGTATCCGTCGTAGACGTGTATGATGCCCTTGTGAATGCAAGACCGTATAAAACCGCATGGGAAAAAGAGAGGGCAATCGAGTATATCAAAGACGAAGTCGGAAAGCAGTTTGACCCGCACATCGTCGAGGCTTTTGTACGGTTGTACGAAAAAGGGAAAATTTAGTCGAACAAACCAATATCACCCTCGATCCGTTTCAGACTCACGAGCAATCAAAAGGAAATCAGTTTTCCGAAAAGGTTCACTTGACACCTATTGCTGCTATCAGATCGATTAGATTGTACTAGAGAATAAAAAAAAGGTATATTTATTATGAGTATTTATGCTTTGCAATCGCCGGCAGGTGGGTTTTTAGATGAAGATCTAAACCATTTTAATAAAGTTTTTGATAATTGGTGCGTACAGTTTGATAATTTTGAGGATGCTGCCACCATTGCGAGTACATTGGATAAAAAAAGATATTCTGAGGTCGTCGAAATCACTCCTCTGAGCTATCCTAAGTATTTTTTTCATAATTTACAAGGGATAATACATGCAACACGCGAAGTAGAGGGGAATATTGTCTGTATTGTGGAACCTTTTATGGGATCGAATTTTCGTATCGCCGTTTGTAATTTGGAGACAAAAGCAGTCAGATTAACGGCAACAAAGTATAAAAATACACTCAGTGTCGAAGGTGCGTTTGCCCATTTTACGATCAAAGATGACAAATATTCTGAAATCTAGATCAAGATCGGGTCAACACCCTGACCCATATTTTTAAAAGATAGAAAAAGGAACTATATGAGTGTATATGTTATCGGGCAAATCCGTATCACTGATCAGGAAAAGTGGAATGACTATAAAAGCCAAGTGCAGTCAACGCTTGTACCTTATGGTGGAAAGGTTCTAGTGAGGGGAACCTGTATCAATTCATTCGTGGGTACTACGGACTATCCTGATGTGGTAGCCATTGAATTTGATTCTGTCGAAAAAGCTAATGAATGGTATCACTCTTCCGCCTATCAGAGCCTAGTCCCGATCCGTGAAAAAGGGGCGGAAATCATTTTGCACGTGTATGGATGATCCTTATAAAAAGAACAGGAGAAAATGAATGTTGATTACCTACCAAATAACCCCCAATCTATCAACTGAAGATTTTATCGACATCCTCAACCGTTCCACATTGGGCGAACGCAGACCTGTTGATGATCTTGAATGTATCGAGAGTATGATCAAAAATGCCGACATCATTATTACGGCGGTTTTGGATGAAAAAATCGTGGGGGTGGCACGTGCCGTTACCGACTTCGGCTACTGCTGCTATCTGTCAGATTTAGCAGTCGATGCGAGCTTTCAACATCAGGGGATCGGAAAACAACTCATTCAAAAAGTACGCGAACAGTTAGGGGTTAAATGCAAACTGATTTTGCTCTCTGCACCTGCAGCGGTAGAGTATTATCCAAAAATCGGTTTTACGCAACACCCCTCGGCGTGGGTACTGGACAGTACGAAAGAGATTTTATAAAAAAGCAGCGACAATGAATTTCAAAAAACTGACAGAAGCCGAAACCAATTTTTTCATCTTTTACCCCAAAGGGTTCGAAGACGAAGCACTATTACCGATCATCAAACGGCACAATACGGCAAAAATAGGTGAAAGTGTAAGAGAACTCTTTGCACCTGAGAAATTTTTACGTACCGAAGAGATAGGTGAGAGTTTTGCAAAAATCGTCTCAAAATCCTCTTTGATTTCACTTTTCGAAAAACCAAAAGTACGTGATATGGTAAAAGCGATGAGTATGGAACAGCAAGATATGTTTGCCATCGGATTGTATGAATTTTTGCACGCCGATAAAGAGAAAGGATTTAGAATCCTCGTCGATATCCTCAGTATCTATAAGCTCGCAAAATGGTCTATCGTAACGTTGATCCCCTATTATTACGCACGGGATAAAGAGTTTTTTATCAAACCGACTACCACCAAAGATATTATCAAATTCTTCGAGATAAGCGGTTTGGAATATAAGCCCAAACCTACCTACGAATTTTATCTGCGCTATACACAGATTCTTCAAGAGATGAAATCACACGTCTCTCCACTGATCGGTGCTGATAATGCCGGATTTACAGGTTTTTTGATGATGGCGATGAAGTAATGATGAGGTGATATTGGAGCGGTCTATTACTCTTTCTCTTGTTTTTCCAACGCTAATAAAAACTCTTTTTTCTCTATTCCTCCGCTGTAGCCCCCGAGTCCGCCGCCGCTGGCGATAACGCGGTGGCAGGGGATGAGGATCGCGATGGGGTTGCGTCCGTTGGCATTGGCAACGGCGCGGACTGCTTTGGGGTTTCCGAATATTTCGGCTTCTTGTGCGTAAGAAATTGTTTCCCCGTAGGGGATCGTCTGTAGTGTTTCCCACACCTGTTTTTGAAACGGGGTTCCGTGAGGGTTTAGGGGGAGGGTGAAGACTTTTCGCTTCCCTGCGAAGTATTCGTGTAACTCTTTTTCCAATTGGAGAAGGAGCGGATATTTCGAGATTATAATCTGCGGGGTTTTATCGGTAAAATCGAGAGAAGCAATACCATTTTCATCGGCAGTTGCGATCATAGTTCCGATCGGGGTATCAATGGTATAGGTGTCGTAAATTGTTTCGGGTTGCATGGTATGATTATAACAAAATGAGTTAACAGCGAGGAGAATGACTATGAATCCTTCTAAAGTTATCCGAGAAAACGTCTCGAAACTCACCGACCTTCCCAATATTGGCAAAACGGTTGCCGCTGATCTTGTTCGCATCGGCATCACCTCTCCCGATCAGCTCAAAGGGGAAGACCCTTATGATCTGTATGTTCGCTTTTGCGAAGCGTTCGGCGAGAGACAAGACCCGTGTATGCTTGACGTGCTTATGTCGATCACCGACTTTATGAATGGCGGTGAGGCAAAAGTGTGGTGGAACTATACGCCTGAGCGCAAAAGACGCTACGGTGATAAAATTAGTATTGCAAAAAGTTTTATTTAAAAATTACAAAATATTATTCATTATTGTTTAAATTCTATTGTGAAATAATGACCTTAATTTCGTTAAAGGAGTTGGTCATGAATTTGCTTTCACCTATTACAATCGGAAACTATAATCTAAAGAATAGGATTTTTATGGCGCCGATGACACGGTGCCGAAGTGTAGATAATAATGTAGCGAATGAAATGATGGCTCGGTATTATGCTCAAAGAGCTTCTGCCGGCCTTATCATAACCGAAGCGACTCAGATTTCGACAAAGGGGATCGGCTATCCCTATACTCCCGGTATTCATACCCCCGAACAAGTCGAAGGGTGGAAAAAAGTGACTCAAGCTGTCCACGAGAAAGGGGGGGTGATTTTTTTGCAGCTATGGCATGTAGGGAGAATCTCCCATCCTCTCTATCATAACGGAGAATTTCCGGTTGCTCCATCCGCCATTAAACCCTCAGGCAGTATCTATACCTATGAGGGGATGAAAGAGTTTGTAACGCCGCACGCCCTTAGCATAGGCGAGATTCAAACCGTGATCGAGCAGTATGTCCATGGAGCCAAAAATGCGATGGAAGCAGGGTTCGATGGGGTTGAAATTCACGGAGCCAACGGGTATCTGATCGATCAGTTTTTGCGGGATGGAACGAATATCCGAGACGACGAATACGGAGGCTCCGTTGAAAACAGAGGACGGTTTTTGTTTGAGATTATTGAGGGTATTTGTGCCGCTATCGGTTCGGAGAAAACAGGGGTCAGACTCTCTCCAAGCGGTACGTTTAACGACATGAAAGACTCTGATCCTCAAAACCATTTTACCTATATCTGTGAGAAGCTCAACGACTTTAATTTGGCGTATCTCCATATCATCGATGCGTTGGAAGGGGATATTCGCCACGGGGCGAATGTCGTTGAACTAAGTGTTTTGAGAGAAGCATATAAGGGTGTTTTGATCGCCAACGGCGGTTATACTTTTGAAAAGGGAAATTTAGCACTTCAGAACGGGCTGCTCGATGCTGTAGCTTTTGCGGTTCTATTTTTGGCCAATCCTGATCTACCGGAACGGTTTAAAAGCAATGCCGAGCTAAACGCCCCTAATCCTGAGAGTTTTTATACTCAAGATGAAAGAGGGTATTTGGATTATCCTTCTTTGCAGTGTGATTAGAAATTTTTTCTAAAAACCAGATTCTTCAGACTTCGCTCTTCCTCGATTTCGGGGAAACTCTCCAAGTTTTTGAGCCTCTCAACGTACCGAAATTCAGGGGCATTTTCTTTAAAAAGGGTTTTGATGAATTCACAATCCAGCTCAGGGGCATTAAGTGCCGAGAGGACGATGCACTCCTCTGCCGCGAACTCATGAAGCCGCCTTATAATCTTCTCATAATCGCTTGTGGCGGCGAATGACCCTTTTTGAAAGCTGGGGGGATCGATGATGATCAGATCATAGGGGCCGCTTTTGCGGATACGGTTCCATGATTTGAGGATGTTGTAGGGCATAAACTCCACTTTTTTGGTATCGATGGCGTTGAGGCGATGATTCTCCCGTCCGATGGAGAGGACATTTTTGTTCATATCGACATTCACGACGGCTTTTGCCCCCGCTTGCATAGCCACAACGGAAAACGAGCAGGTGTACGAGAAGAGGTTAAGGACTTTTTTCCCTTTAGCTGACTCACGGATAAATTCTCTTCCGATCTTCATGTCGGGAAAGAAGCCGATATTTTGGGCACTCTGAAAATTGACATGATAGTTGAGGCCGTTTTCGATGGCAAAACACGCTTGCGGCAAGTCACCTGTGATAAGGGATGAGGGAGACGATGGGAGATAGCGGTGTTGAACTACGAGTGCTTCCCATTTGCCTTCAGCATCAAAAAAACTTTCTATCATCGAAATAATGGCATCTTCCTCTTCATCTGCTTCAAAAAGGACGGCAAAGAGCACTTTGTCCACACTGTCCACGGTAAGAAAACGATACCCGTTGTAGGTATTGCCACGTCCGTGAAACAAGCGAGTATATTCATCGCTAATATCGCGTGAACTTATCAGCAGTAGCTGATGCAGATCTTCTAGACTCATATTTTGAGATCGAGCAGGCTGCCACGTCTTTGCGTATCCGGTGCCAATGCTGATGGATTGAGCGTCAGATAGTTTTGAAGCGATTTTAGAGCTTTTTGTTCTTCTTGGGAATCGGGCGGATACAACTTTGTCAAATCTTGTGGGAGAGATTCTCCTGAGAGGATGTCTCCGTTACTGTCGTGATAAATACCTGCCGCACGCATAAATCCGATCGTCACGATCCCTTTGGCGGCTTGGTAATTTTCAGCATTTAAGAGGGTGTTATAAAGCTTCCGTTCTGAGGGGTTCAGCTCTTGGGAAATCATACTGAAATCGTCTTTGAGTTGGTCGATTTCTCCCGTTTGCGATATCTCTTTGTACGAGGGGGGAGGCGAATAGGAGGATGAGGCAAAAGGGTTGGAAAACGGATAGGAGCTGTTCGTTTGAACTTGCATTTGTACTCCTTAATAATTATAGTTATCAATTTCTTAGCAAAAAACAGTCCAATTTTTTTGTAGAGAGTGCTTATAGAGTAATCTGGGTGTAAATATTTCGAGATATACTGTCAAAAAACGGGGCAATGATGAAAATCTTACTTTTTTTACTCCTTACAATGGCGTTATCCGCAGAGGATCTTCGCAATAAAATCGATCATATTATTGTCATCTATCTCGAGAACCGTAGTTTCGATAATGTGTTTCGGGGGTTTGAAAAAGCTGATACATCGGATAAACCTCTATACCCCTATTCTCAACAAATTGATCGTAATAAAAATGTGTATACAACCCTGCCGATGGGAGAAAAATCGATACAAGCTGGCTTTTCATCAGCTTTGAATAATCAACCATTTTTACTCGATACTACTGTTTCACATACGGGGATGATCCCTGATCTTGTCCATCGGTTTTATCAAAACCGACTTCAGATTAATGGAGGCTCAAACGATCGTTTTGTCGATATCAGCGATGAAAAAGGGCTGAGTATGGGGTATCACGATATGCGGGATAGTGCAATGTGGCGCTATGCGAAAGAATTTACCCTCTGTGATCGTTTCTTTGCGGCGGCATTCGGAGGATCGTTTTTAAATCATCAGTGGCTGATCGCCGCACGAACTCCGTACGTCGGAACAGAGTCGAGTGTTTCTCGGTATGTGTTGGATGAGCGCGGGGAGATCATACGTGACGGTATCCTCACCCCTGATGGCTATGCGGTTAATACGATACAGCCATATTATCCGCCGTTCAAGGCTAAATATTCCGATCCCGCACTGCGTCTTAAACCGCTCGAATATGACACGATTGGGGATCGCTTGAGCGATAAGAACATATCTTGGAGCTGGTACAGCGGAGGGTTTGATGTGGCGCTCTTGGGGCGGGGCGATGCAATCCACTACCAATACCACCATAACCCGTTTTTGTATTTTTCACGATATGCACCTCATACCCAAGGGCGTCAGCATCTCAAAGACGAAAAAGCTTTTTTTAGTGAATTAGAGGAAGGAAAGTTACCGAATGTCGTCTTTTTTAAACCCTCCGCTGAGGATAATCAACATCCAGGATACGCAAGCATCAAAGCGGCGGATAAAAAACTATCCCAAATCGTCGAAGCGGTACGAAGTAATCCGAGTGTCTGGAAAAAATCGCTTATCATTGTCACGTATGATGAAAACGGCGGTTTATGGGATCATGTGGCGCCACCCGTAAGTGATCGATGGGGACCGGGTACGCGGATACCGGCTCTTATCATCTCACCCTATGCTAAAAAAGCGTACGTGGATCATACAGAATACGATACAACCTCGATATTGCGCTTTATCGAATGGAGATATACTTTGGAGTCGTTGGGCGAACGTCGAAGTAATAATTTGCTAAATAGCTTAGAATAGCTCCCACGGTTTATTCCAGACTTTGAGTTGGGTACAACATTCCGCACTCACAAACCGCTCTCCCACATCGGGGGGCGAGACAAAACAAAACTCCTCATCACCCAGACGAAACCGCAGTGCGTAGGCGTGTAAGTATCCCCGTTCCTCTTTTCGTGCTTCATCAGATGCCGCGTAGCGTTCATCTCCCGCGATGGGAGAGCCGAGGCTTTTGAGTGCGACGCGAATTTGGTGGGTTTTTCCCGTATGGGGCTTGATCAAAAAAAAGCGCTCATGGGTGCGCAGAGCGCAACTGATAAACTGGGTGATGGCGGGATTTTCCATCGTGGTGAGGAGTTTGTAATCCCCCCTCCTTGCACTGCTCATATCCCCCTTGACCCACCCCATTTTTTTCTTCGGCTTGCGCATCGAGAGGGCGAGGTAATATTTCTCAATCTCGCGATTTTCAAACATTTTTCCAAACTGTGCCGCCGTTTCGGAATTTTTGGCGAGGATGACGAGTCCTGAAGTCATCTTGTCGAGTCGGTGGACAGGGAAGAGGGGGATGCCAAGCTGTTGGGAGACTTGCACGACGAATCCCGCTGCCTCTTCGGAGTGAAAGTTGACACCTGCAGGTTTAGAGGCGATGATGAAGGCATCATTTTCAAAAATAAGGGCAATTTTTTCCATATGAGAGTTTATCCAATCTACCCTTTTGCTCAAGCAGATCAGGGGAATATTTTTTGCTTAAAAGGAGAAACACATCAAGCGGAGTATCTAACAATGCGGATATTTACCAATAGAACCATGATTTTGATCCATGCTAGGCGTGATACTATACAAGAGAAAGTGATTGTCGATTTTGTAAATCGTCATTTCAAATACAAGGTTCAGGGCGAATCAGGTATCTTCATCCATCACTGCACCGAAGAAGTCATCAACAAAAAAAGGTTCTTTCATTGGCTCTATTGGAGCTATCAACAGATGCACGGAAAAGACCCTCGCGATTTAAGAGCAGAAATCGAATCAAAACCGCAGCGCCCGATAAAGATCAATTGGATTGAAAAAGCCAATATCATTACGAATATTCCGATTTCAATCGAGGTTATCAACACTATTTATTTAAAATTTACCTTTAAACAAGAGAATACTGCAACGTATATGCATAACTTTTTACGCAGCTATTTTAGAACCCATATCATTAGCCTTGAGGAGAATAGAGATCACTATCTTGTTAAAGTTGATAATGAGGTTGTTAAGGAAAAACTTCTGGCACTTTTAAAGCGTACCCGCATCATGCAGTATTACGTCAGTTTTACCTACAATCAACAGCAAATCTCACAGCTTCTTGCCGCCAACAACCCCTTTATCCCTCAAAACGAGAGCGAAGAAGCAAAGATAGAGAAAGCCTACAAATTGCTTAAAGTCTCACGTGAAGAGGAACTTTCCGAGATCAAAAAAAGATGTAAAAAGCTTCTGTACAAATACCATCCCGATAGAGTTTATAACCAAGGTCAAGCGCTTATCGACAAATACACACTCACTTTTCAATCGATCCAGAGTGCATTTGAAACGATCCAAGCCGACAAAAGCACTCAGACAACACTGAGAGCTTCTTAAGATAGTAATCTTCTAAAAAAGGGCATATTTTTTTCTGCGCTAAAAGTGCTACAATCTCTTTATCCGCTCATCATTCAAATGAAGGAGGCATAGATGGAAAAAGATGTTGTCTGCGGGATGGAGGTCTCTCCCTCCACCCCCTACCGAAGCGATTATAAATCTCAACATTTCTTCTTTTGCTCCGCACACTGTCAGCACACATTTGAAGAACACCCCGAACACTACCTCCCCTCCGAATCCGTAAACGTATCGTGTCCCACCGGCAGCTGTGCGCTCGATTCTCGCATCTACACCTGTCCGATGCATCCCGAAGTGGAGCAAAAAGGGCCGGGGATCTGTCCGAAATGCGGGATGGCACTGGAACCTAAATCGATACAGATAGAGGAAGATACCTCCGAAGTTGATGCGATGATGCGCCGTTTCTGGATCAGCACGATCTTCGCCTCCGTTGTGTTCATCAGTGCGATGGGTTCGATGTTCCTGCCGCATACCTTTTCCGCAATCATCACCCCCAAAACGGCTCAATGGGTCGAGATGCTCCTCTCCATCCCCGTCGTGTGGTGGAGTGGATCGATTTTTTATGTGCGCGCGTGGGAGTCGATCCAAAACCGAAGCCTCAATATGTTCACCCTTATCGCGCTGGGGACGGGGAGCGCATGGATCTACAGTGCGGTTGCCGTCCTTTTCCCCTCACTTTTTCCCGAAAATCTCTCCATGCACGGGGTTATCCCCGTCTATTTCGAAGCCGCTTCGGTTATCACCGCATTGGTATTGCTCGGGCAGGTGCTGGAGCTGCGCGCCCGCAGCCGAACCAACGATGCGATCCGTCTTTTGCTCGGACTCTCGCCGAAGAGCGCGCACCGTATTAATCCCGATGGGAGCGAAGAGGAGGTCTCCATCGACGCGATAGAGATCGGTGATCGCCTCCGTATCCGACCAGGTGAGAAGATTCCTGCAGACGGTATCGTGACCCTGGGGGAGAGCCACGTGGATGAGTCGATGGTGAGCGGCGAGCCGATCCCCCTCTCCAAAAAAACGGGCGACCGCCTGATCGGTGCGACGATCAACACCACCGGAGGTCTTGTGATGGAGGCGCAGAGAGTCGGAGCCGATACGCTCCTTTCCCAAATCGTCTCTATGGTATCGCAGGCGCAGAGAAGCCGCGCCCCGATCCAAAAAACGGCTGATCGTGTATCGGGGTATTTTGTCCCTGCGGTTATTGCGATTTCTGTTGTGACCTTTATCTTCTGGTATTTTTTCGGCCCCGAACCCTCGCTGGGGTATGCTCTGGTCAATGCTGTCGCGGTGCTGATCATCGCCTGTCCGTGCGCTCTGGGGCTGGCTACACCGATATCGATCATGGTGGGGACGGGGAAGGGGGCGACGATGGGTGTCCTCATCAAAAATGCCGAGGCGCTGGAGATGATGGAGAAGGTCGATACCCTCGTCGTGGACAAGACGGGGACTCTCACCGAGGGTAAACCCAAACTTGCGACGGTCATTGCCATAGAGGGGTGGGCGGAGAGTGACGTTATCCGATTCGCCGCCTCGCTGGATAGAGGGAGTGAACATCCTCTGGCACGCGCGGTCGTGAACGGCGCACAAGAGAGGGGGATAGCCTTGAGCGAAACGGCTCAGTTTGCTTCCCTAAGCGGCAAAGGGGTCACCGGGGTGATCGAGGGACGGAACGTTGCCCTCGGAAATATCAGACTTGTGGAAGAGCTGGGGATGGATGCATCAGGACTCTCTGCGAGAGCAGATGCTCTGCGCCGCGAGGGGATGAGCGTGATGTTCCTTTCCGTCGATGGAGCCATAGCGGGTATCCTCGGGGTCGCCGACCCGATCAAAGCAACCACCGCTCAAGCGATCCGCGACCTGCACGAAGAGGGGATCACCGTCGTCATGCTCAGCGGGGACAGCCGCATCACCGCTAGAGCTGTCGGAGCGATACTAGGGATCGATCGGGTGGAGGCGGAGGTGCTTCCTCAGCAGAAAGCTGACGTAATAAAACAGCTCCAAGCGGAGGGGCATATCGTCGCGATGGCGGGGGACGGGATCAACGATGCACCCGCACTTGCTCAGGCGCATGTGGGGATCGCGATGGGGAGCGGAACCGATGTGGCGATGGAGAGTGCGGGGGTCACTCTGGTGCAGGGTGATCTGCGGGGGATCGTCCGCTCCCGCCGTCTCAGCCGATTTACGATGCGCAACATCCGCCAAAATCTCTTTTTCGCCTTTGTCTATAACAGCTTAGGGGTGCCGATCGCGGCGGGGATACTCTATCCCTATTTCGGGATACTCCTCTCGCCGATGATCGCCGCTGCGGCGATGAGTTTCAGTTCAGTCTCGGTGATTACGAATGCGTTGAGGTTACGGGGGGAGAAGCTTTAAAGTTTCCGAAGCGAATATTGACCCTTTGTTGATTCGAGCAGTGCGGATGTGATTTCTTCTTCGCTCTCTCTGAGCGATTGTGTCCGTTCTTCGCTCATCTTTTGATGATGATGATGATGGTGTACTTCATCCTCGTTGGCTAATAGCAATGGAAGGTCGATTTGGAATAATGACCCCATAAGAGGTTCACTTATGAGAACAATATTGCCCCCCATCAGTTGGGCAAGTTGACGGGCGATGGAGAGGCCGAAGCCGGTTCTCCCTTTGACTGAGTCTTTGGCTAATTGGACGAAGGGGAGGAAGATATGCTTTTGATCTTCTGGATTGATCCCGGGACCGGTGTCTTGGATCTCGATCAAGAGATGGTTGCGAATAGTGGGTTGGAGGCTTAGACGGACCGTTACCCCCCCCTTTTCAGTAAATTTGACGGCATTACCGATCAGATTGATAAGAATTTGGCGAAGGCGGGCTTCGTCGCCTTTGATGTAGCGTGGGAATTCGGAAGATTGAATGAATTGCAGCAGAAGCCCTTTTTGTTCGGCGCGCATACCCATTATCTCTTGAATATCGCGTACCATAGCACCGAGGTCAAAGGGGGCAATTTGCAGTTGCAGTTTACCGGATTCAATTTTGGCAATATCCAGAATGTCGTTGATGAGGGTTAGTAGATATTCGCCGCTGAAATTAATGATGTCGATATTTCGACGTTGGGTGTCACTCAAGAGTGGGTCTTGATGGAGCGTTTTGGATAATCCGAGGATCGCGTTAAGGGGTGTACGTAATTCATGACTCATATTGGACAAGAACAGACTTTTGGCTTTGTTGGCACTCTCGGCTGCATCACGTGCCTGAATCAGTTCCACGGTACGTTCTCCTAACTGTCGGCGGTCTTCCCAAAAGAGTTTAAGCGCATGAGCCATTTCGTCGATTTCATCGTGGCGTAGGGTATCGCCTTGGTGAGTCTGTGGCTCTTTGTTTGCCGATGTACCCGTTGAGTCTAGGCGTAGATCACGGCTTACCTGCTGTAAACGACCCAGTACATGCACTCCTAAAAACCATCGTGCCACTATCCCTGCAATTACGAGGCTTCCTACCAGCAGTAATGTTACCCATTGCACATTACGCTGGGTCAGTTCATTGAGTTGTTGCACCGATTCTCGGTAGTATCGGGTGAATTGCTCTGATTGTAGCTGTGTTGCGGTCATTAGCTCCTCTGCTTGGTTGTGCAATTCTTGAAGATATCCTCGTTCCGACTGGAGTGCATTCGGGTAGTTCCGATCGGCTTGCAACTCTTTTTCTCGAAGCTGTGCCGCAATATTGGTCGTATTACGGAACAACTGGCTGGAGTGATGGAGTTCCAGTAATGTATTCCCTTCTGACTCGGAGGCAAGCTGATCGACAACGTCATCGAACGTGCTCAAATGCCCCAAAATTTCTCCGTAATTATCGTGCAGCTGCTCTCGTGATTCAGCCTGTGCTAATTGGTAGGATTTACGCTCGATCAAAAGCGTCAGCTGAACAAGCTCTTGAGCCTTTTGCATCTGAACCAGACGATGTTCTGCTAATGTATGAATGGTTGCTGCAGAAGTATTCAAGGTATAGACCGCCATGATTCCCCCACCCAGTATCAGCACTATTAATGCCGATATCGCCAGTAGGAACTGCTGTCGCAGTGTGTGCGGTAACCATGAGGTTAAAAGTTTAAAAAATACCACAACCGCTCCTCTTAACGTTTCCAGATACGACGGTATATTTTTTGATAACCATTGTCGGGATCGAATTTCATCCATTTTCCGCCGTCATAAGCGATGTTTTCAGGAGTCACAAGATGTACGGGGGTGATATAGCCGCTGACACTTTGAGCTGATAGTGCTCTGTTGAGTTCATCCATCAACTGCCACCCTTGCAAGTTCAACGGTTCAGCTACCGTTCCGTATTGAAATGTTCCGGCTTGTATCCGCATAAAAGCTGCCGGACTCCCGTCTCCAGCAGAGAAAAGGTGGATATCTCGCCCCGTTTTGGTAAATTCGGGAGCCGCATAGTCGAAATAAATATCATTAATCGCGAGGGCATGTGTCCAGCGCGACCCATAGCGTGCCATTAGATCGCGGGTTATTTTTGGCATGAGCTGGGCACTTTGCGAGATCGGTACACGGCGTATTTCGAGCAGGGTACACTTTTGGCATTCACGGATAATTTGCGCCATGGCATTTGCCTTGCTCATCGCGATTTCGAAGGTACTATCGGTGAATATGACTACCCCCGCGTGAGCTTTACTCTCGACGATGGCTTTCATCGCAGTGACCTGTGCTACTTTTAAAGGATCGGTAGAGACGTTCATCGCTACGCTTCCTGAAGAGAGTTTTCCCGCGATCGGTCCTATATGCCACCCCACTACAGGAATCCCCTCTTTTTTAAAGTGTGAGAGGCGGTGTTCAAGAGTATGGGCATCGCTTCCGAGTAAAATTACCCCATCCGGCTTCATGTCCAATGCCGAATCAAGAGCCTTATTACGGCCATTTACAGTGCCGTGTGCATCCAGTGTTTTGATGCGCCATCCTAATACCTTCGCCGCTTCGTCTAAGCCTCTTGCGACACCCAAAACGCCGCCGTTACGCAAGTCCTCGCACACCACCGCAACATTCACCCCTCTGCGTCCGACGGGTCCGGATGTGGGACCGTCCCACTTTGAAACGCGTTGCGCTGCTTTGGCTACAATCTGTTCCATTTCAACTAGAGTTGTCGCTTTTTTCTCACTTGGACGATCTGCGGCAAACAAGTTTACACTTGTGATCAGTAAGAGAAAGATAAGTAGAGCACTATGTGACATTCTGAGCATCTACTCCCCTTTGGATTAATAATCAACGTGCAAATTAGTTATTTTAATTGTTTTTAATTATATCACAAAGTTATAGAGTGGTTACGTGTAAAAGTCTTGAAGAGATGCATTGAAGAAAACGGCACAAAATTTTTTTGATCGATACGGAAATTACACCCAATAAAGCTTTCTCTTTAAATAAGGTTCTGTTAGAGGGCTTGGGAGCTATAAAGAGGGATAGCCTCAGGAGAATGAGGGAAATTATTTAGTATTGATTGCTAAACTTTTTAATTACCTGAGAATTCTTTTTCGAGGATAGTATTTACAACCGAGTACAAATCATCTAATTTATGTGTCGCGATGTCGAAAACGATTTCGGCATTTATATCGATATAGTGATGTGAAATCACCTCTCTCGTTTTGATGATTTGACTCCAGTAGGCGGCATCTTTGTAATTTTCAAGAAGCACGTTGTATCTTTTATTAAGGTTTTTTGTTGCTTCTCCGATAGATTGGATGCGCATCAAGATGGAATCGAGTTTTTCTTGACCTTCTTCGGTATCTAAAAAGTCATCGATACTTTTTATCGGAACCATTCGCTTTTTAATGATTTCGATACTCTCCGCGACGAACTCCAATAGCTCTTGTGCATTCTTTTTATCCATAAATCACTTCATTTTCGATAGTACTTTTTAATCCCGGTCTCATGTGGGTATGAGATGCGATCAAATCTACTTTTTTGCGCAGATCAGCTTCGATTTGAACCCATAGTCCGCTGAGGGCATCGAATGTGTTTTTTTCGAGGTGGACATAGAGATCGATATCGCTCTCATCGCTCGCTTCGTCTCTAGCATAGCTACCAAAAAGCCCGATTTGTTGTACACCGTACTTGGTTTTAAATTCTTGTATATGTGTCGAAAGGTAGCTGAGAATGGTTTGTTTGGTGTACTGCATCCTAAACTCCTTTTTAATTTTTCTCAATTATATCCCTCTATACTTTTTTTGTCAAAAGAGGAAGATGATTGCGGATGGATTAAAGGCGCATGGGTAATCATTGCGTACTCTTTAGAGTAGATTGGAAATCTTTTTATTAGTATTTTTCGTTTATTCTTATGCGTTTCATTGAATTAAAAATTTAAGATTTAGATTGGAATAAAAAACGTGGATGATATAGAAAAAAATAATAGGAATTCCAACACAGCTGATTTGATTAATGCGACGACTGAATTATTTAAAGCTGTTCCAGTTTACGAAGATGGATTAAAACCTGCAGTTAAAGAACTTGGAAAATCTTTAGAAACAGTTGCTAAAGCTATTAATGTTGCTTTACTTCCAATTAGTGGAGTAATTTGGGGAGCAGAAAAATTTAAAGATTTTTTTGAAAAAGATGTTGTACAAAAATTAAAAGATGTTCCAATAGAAAATATCTGTGCACCAGATCCAACTGTTGCAGGACCAGCGTTAGAAGCATTAAAATTTGCTGGACACAAAGAAGAGTTACGAGAAATGTATGCAAATCTTCTTGCTAATGCATTAAATAAAAACACAACTGACAAGACACATCCATCGTATGTTGAAGTAATTAAACAATTGACAGTAGAAGAAGCAAAACTTTTACAATTACTTTCCAATAAAGAGTCATATCCCATTATATGTAAATTTTTGCATATAACAAAATCTATGGCACAACCTGTGTTGCTGAGAAATAAGTTTAATCAAATTTGTAGTGAAATTAATATTTCACAAGAAAACTCCAATACATATTACGATAATTTGCAAAGGTTAAGAATAATGGAAGTTATCGAAACAAGAACACAAGAAGTTGAAGAAAGTTTTTTGAGTAAAAATGGTCTTCATATATCAGGCTCAGATAAATTTGAATTTAAAAGTAGGACAGATTATGTATTGAAATTTACAAACTATGGAAATAGATTTGTGGATATATGTATAAAAGATATACCATGAATTATTTAAAAAAGCTAGATTCTCGATCAAGTCGGGAATGACGGATTAGTTTGTCATTTCCTCTAGGTCAAGTAACCGATACTCCCCCTCTTTTAAATCCCCAAGCGTCAAATCCCCAAACGACGAGCGGTGCAATGCCATAACATGATTCCCCACCGCCGCAAACATCCGCCGTACCTGATGATAACGTCCTTCGGTAATCTCCAGCGTCACGTGGGACTCATCTATGATGGTGAGCTTCGCAGGTAGACAAGGGTTTTTTTCGCCGTTCAGCATCAACGTTCCCGAAGCGAATATTTCTGCTTCATCTCCTTGTAGAGGCCGATCAAGTGTCGCTTCATATACTTTGGGTACTTTGTGTTTGGGGGAGGTGAGGCGGTGGAGTAACGCTCCATCATCGCTAAGGAGGAGCAGTCCGCTCGTCTCTTTATCAAGCCGCCCGATAGTGGAGATTTTTGGATCGCGCATTCTCCATCGCGGCGGGAGGAGATCGTAAACAAGTCTCCCCTCGCCATCATCATGCGAACAGACAAGCCCGAGCGGTTTATTCATTAAAATCACGATTCCCGTAGGCGGATCAAGCGGTTCGCCCTCATACAGAATTTCCTCATGAGAGACTTTGGTATCGCTTTTGAGGGAGAGATTGTCGATATGGGTAATGACACCATCGCGTAAAAGAACGGCAACCTCTTTGCGCACGCAATACCCCAGTGAACCGAGGAGTTTGTCGAGGCGGACTTTAGAGGGTTTCGAGTTTTTCATCGGTCTCTTGGGTGATTCGCTCAAATTCATTCGTAGCGATTTCGAGCCTCTCAAACAGCTCTTCGATCATCTTCTCATCGCTTGCAACTTGTTTTGATACCTCCATCAGTTTGCCGCTTTCCCCTTGGTTGGAGTAGACGATGAGCTGCTCATGCGCCGTTTTCACTTTATCTTCCAGAGTCATAATGGTATTCTCGCAGTAATCGATCTCTTTTTTGAGAGGGTTGAGGAGGCGGGAACGCTCTTGGATTAGTTCGGCACGCTGCTGTTTTTGCTCTTTTTTATTACTATTTTGGGTCACTTTGGGAGGTTTCGGGGCGTCGGATATATCTTCGTCCCATCCGATTTTCTCCAAAAAGTCATCGTAGTTTCCATCAAAAAATTCTGCTCCCCCCTCTCGGAAGATGATGAGCTGATCGGCTAACTCACGCAATAGCATTTCAGAGTGGGTGACGATGACGACAGAACCCTCGAACCGTTTTACGGCATCACACAATGAATCGATGGATTGCATATCGAGGTGGTTGGTCGGCTCATCGAGGAAGAGGAGGTTGGCAGGGGTCGCGATAATCTTCCCCAACATAACGCGGCTGCGCTCTCCCCCTGAGAGGATAGAGATTTTTTTATCGGCATCGTCGCCGCTGAACATCATTGTTCCGCAAATGCCTCGAATACGAACATTTTGAAGTGTATTGTCGGCACTTTGTATCTCTTCGCTAATGGTGCGGTTTTTATCAAGACGGTCGATGTTCGTTTGGCCGAAATGGGCAATAGCGGTGGCGGGGTGAGTCAGTATTTCACCCTCGGGCGTTAATAACCCTGCGAGAGTGTTCAGGAGGGTTGATTTTCCTTTACCGTTTTTCCCGATGATGGCAAGGCATTTGTTTTTTTCTAAAACAAAAGAGAGCTTTTCAAAGAGCGGTTCATCGGGACGATAGCCAAACGATAGATTTTTGACTTCCATCGTGATTTTGGAAGGGGTAGGGCGGTAGGAGAAGGAAAAACTTAAATCCCTTTCCCCCTCTAGCGACTCCATGATCCCCATTTTATCCAGCTCTTTTTGTTTCGATTGGGCGAGGGTTGCGGTGGAAGCGCGGGCTTTATTACGGGCAACAAAATCCTCTAACTCGGCACGCTTTTTGTCATGATTTATTTTAGTTTTGAGGTAAAGTTCATCTTCACTCTCCATCATCTCATAATATTTATGGCTATTGCCTTTGATAATAGAGATACCTCGACGACGTAATCCCATCGTATGGGTAGTGACCGAATCCATAAAATCACGATCATGGGTGATGAGGATCACTTCCCCCTCGAACGCTCTGATAAACGACGCCAGCCAGCGGAGAGAGACGATATCGAGGTAGTTGGTTGGCTCATCGAGGAGCAGGAGATTGGGCTCGGTGACGAGGAGTTTGACGAGGTTGAGTCGGATTTGATACCCCCCTGAAAAACTGAGGGGATCTTTTTCCAAATCGTCCTGCGTAAATCCCAGACCGAAAAGGATTTTCTCGACGCGATACACTTCATGCTCCATGTCCCCCGTGAGAACAGAGGCACACTCTTCGCGTACCGTTTTATGGGTGAAGTGGAGGTGCTGACGGAGCGTACCTATCCGATAGTTTTTCGGGATGATAATCTCTCCCGAATCGTAAGGCTCTTCGTCCAAGATGATTTTAAAAAGGGTTGATTTCCCCGTTCCGTTGCGTCCTACGAATCCGACTTTGTTTCCGGCGTTCAGTTTGAGGGAGAGGTTCTCAAAAAGAACCCGTGTGCCGTAGCTTTTGGTGAGGTTATTGATTTGAATCATGAAAGTAGTGTCTTAATAGTAAATTTTTTAGTAAACATTATTTTTGAATTTCGAGGATTATAACTTGCATAGGAAGATGTATCTCTTAGGCTTTTATAATTATACCAGTATTATTTATTGACTTTTAATATATGAGTAACTACTGTTGACTTACCGTGCATCCCATCTGTAAAATCGGTAGAATTAAGGTTATACTTATTTGGATTGTATGATCCAAAAATTTTAATGTTATTTTTTTGTGAGTATTCTCTTAAATACTTTTCGGTATAAAGAACATTTTTATATTTTTTATTACTCGATAAATATTGGTATACAAGTGGATGATATGGCGGTAAAAAGAACATGATTTCAACGTTTTTACTCTTTAAATAACTCATTAATTGTTCAAATAATTTTATATTTGATAACTTATCAAACTTTTCAATACAATATACGGGACCCGAAATATAGGATTTTGCAGCCATTAATGTGAATATATCCTTTTGATATCTAATATCGAAGGGATAAACTATTGAACCATCCGATCTTTTTATCATTTTATCAATACTTTCATTCTTTATAATTTTTAGGTTACTTTCGTGTTTAAAGTTTAAAAAATTGTTTTTTGTATTTTCATAATTTATTAATTGTAAATATTTATTTTGTTTTTTTGGTAATATTAATTGAGTATTTTTTTTAGTAATATTAGTCATCATATATGAATAAGAATCATTCAGACTTTGCCAATTTTTTGTATCGTTGTTCTTATTAAAAGTCCAAGGATCAATGCCAAAAATAATTTTTGTTGGTAAAGTATTGTCTTTAGCATACAAACCAGTGATTGAAATATAATCCTCTAAACTTGCACCTGAAACTGAATGATTAAAAAATTTACCGTTATGTTGAATCATTTTAGATTCGATCATCATGCTTCTTGAAGAACCAATTACAATACATTGAGGTTTTTCTGTAAAATTTTCAAATACTTTTTTTTGAAAAATTCGTTCATCATAGTTTTCAAGCCCAGCTATTTTTTCTCCAGAAGCAACTGCTCTAGCAGCAAATATAATATTTCTGTTATCTCGAAAAAAACCGTAACTATCAAAGAAATAATTGAATGTAATCTGTAACGAAAATAGAACCAATAATATGTAAAAAGTATTAATTAAGAAAGATTTATTTTTCATTATTTTCAGAACCTAAAATATAAAAATTCACTGTAACGTGCAAGCATTACAATTCCTGTAAATAACATCAAGGGGGTAATGATTTGATATAATTTACCTGTTTTAAAAGTTGAAGAAAAATAATTTGAATTATTGAAAGAAAATACAAAAAAGATAAAAAATATTAAATATACAAGATCTAGTGTTCCTTTCATTCCTGAACTATTTAACCATCCACCAAATTCGATCCCATATGATCCCAAAAACGCTAATTTATTCGCAGCAGCACTCGGTAGTATGATTCCACTTAACCCTGCCATTCCAGTTAAAACTTTTTTAGCCATATACCAGTTTTCAGCTCTGAAAAATACCCACGCGATATTAACGAAATTGAAGGTAATAAGCCATGCGAGCCATCCCCACATATGAAATCCCAAATCTTTCCAAATACGATGGATAACAATAGCAATCCCGTGTAATGTCCCCCAAATGACAAACATCCACGAAGCTCCGTGCCACAATCCACCGATAAAAAAGACCATAAATAAATTTAGATAATTTCGGAATCGTGAAACTTTATTTCCACCCAATGGAATATAGATATAATCTCTTAAAAAGCGCGAAAGTGTGATGTGCCAACGCCTCCAAAAATCTTGAATGTCTCTGGCTTTGTAAGGGGAATTGAAATTGATCGGAAGCCGGATATTGAACATTAAGCTCATGCCGATCGCCATGTCGACATATCCGCTAAAATCGAAGTACAACTGAAATGTGTAGCTCAGGCTTGTTACCCATGCTTCAAAAAAACTGAGAATTTTTGACGTATCAAATCCACTATTTGCCCATGTAGCAAACGTATCGGCAATGACTACTTTTTTAAACAATCCTATCGAAAATAAAAATAATCCAATAGCTATATTTCGCCAACGAATGGCAAAATTCCATTTATTGGCAAATTGAGGCATCATCTCTTTATGATGTAAAATTGGACCGGCTAAAAGGTGAGGAAAATAGGTGACGAAGAGCATGTAATGTAGCAAGTCATATTCTTTGACGTCGTTTTTATACGCATCTACCAAAAATGCTATCTGTGTAAAGGTAAAAAAACTGATTCCGAGGGGTAAAACAATATGGGGGAGCGGAATATTCGCAGCAAAAATACCATTGAAATTTTCTAAGAAAAAATCGGTATATTTAAAATACGCCAGTAATGCGATATTAAAAATTATTCCGAAAATGAGAAGCTGTTTTTTTGAAATACGATTAACAAAATCTTTTTTAGTAGTATGATCCCATTTGCTTTCTCTCTCCGATAGTGCCGAGCCTACAAAAAAATTAACGAGAATACTTCCTAATAATAGAGGAACGTAAACGACGCTCCAATATCCGTAAAAGAATAAACTGCCGCCTACTAACCATATCTTAGAGCCAAGTATCAAACGCTGTCGTAAAAACCAAAAATAGCCAATCAATATAATCGGTAAAAAGGCAAAAATAAAAGCGTAGGAATTAAAAAGCATTATCCCTCTATTTTGTGGGGGAGTTTACCGGGCATCGCCTCTTTATTGGAGAGCATATCTTCGATTTGGCGTTTCACTTTATCGTAGCGGAATTGCTCTTTAAACCCTTGGATTCGTCCACCTGCCGCGTTCGGATGACCTCCGCCGTTGGCCCATTCTCCTGACATCATCGCTACATCGACTTTGTCATGGCCGCGCAGACTCATCGTTCCGCGTGTACTGACATCGACGATAAAATCAAAATCAGGAAATGCGGTGAGAAATCCGTTCCCGATAATCGACGTATTTCCGAGTCCGTAGCTCAAAAATCCTCTCCACCCTTTGTAATAGATCGTCATAGTCGAGCGTTTGGTTCCCAGCAGTGCTACAATGTATTTGGTTGAAAGATTATCGAGAGTATTGTCAACCTCGTCTTTAAAGAACATTTTTTTCATTTTATGGAGTGATTCATCCAAGACGATGTTAGCTTCGGGGAGAAATCGCATCGTTGCCGCCTCTTCGAGCATTGCGAGTTTGTAGGCGCGATCTTCATCGGCAAACATGACGCGGCTAAGCTCTTTAGCGTCGGAGATGAGACGCATACACACTTTTCCGTATTCGAAATCGTCCTCTTCATCTTGGTGCCAGAGATCGACGGCATTGACCACTTTGACAAACGCCTCTAACCATCCTCCCCCGCTCAAGCCGTAATGCTCCATAGCGTATTCATAGACGATTTTAGTGGCGCATCGTTCGGTATCGAGGAAATACCACGGGTATTGTGCCGCCGTATCTTTACCGCTTCCGTGGTGATCGAGGAGGGTGATAGTGATCTCCCATCCGCCCTCATTGAGGCGGTTGACTTCGTTGTTGAGCCATCGTGCCTCATCGGGATAGAGGTTTAGGTCAGTGATAAGGATAGTAGCCGTTTGTTTGCTTTTTTTGATCGTATCGATAATCTCTTCGAGGCGATCCATTACTTCGGCACCGTAGTTGGCGTTGTAGCTGAACATGGTGTGGGGCGTTTGTGCCATGACGAGTTGGCAGCTGTAACCGTCGAGATCGATGTGGGAGAGGTGGTAAAACGTTGTGGTCATGAATATCCTATTTAGTATCTAATGTGATGGAACCGAGTACTTCGAATTTCGCATTCGAATCGATTTCGGCGTGGGAGAGGGTGACGATGTCGAGGCTGAAGCGTTCATAAATCTCAGCCAACGGGCGGCGGAGTTTCGGATCGACGATAACGATGATAGGGGAGATCCCTTTTTGGAGAAGCTCGGTTGCTTTGAGGCTCGTTGCTTGGATAAGTCCGTTGATCTCACCGACATTGAGCAGCAGCTGGCGCGTGCCGTCACGCTCTTGCGATTTCTCCAGCATCATCTGCTCGCTCATCGTATCAAACGTAAGGAGTTTGATGACCCCATCAGGGCTGGTGTACGATTGGGTAATAATACGGGAGAGTTTTGCACGGACGTGTTCGGTGATAATATCGACGCTTTTGGTGTATTCGGCGACATCGGCCATCGTTTCGAGAATCGTGATCATATCTTTAAGAGGGACACGCTCGTGTAAGAGGGCTTTGAAAACACGTTGGATAAGACCGATATTAGCCACTTTAAGAAGATCATCCACCACAACAGGATAGTCGTTTTTGATTTTCTCGATAAGTGCTTGGGTCTCTTGACGGGTGAGGAGCTCTTCGGCGTGGCGTTTGATGAGTTCACTCATATGGGTTGAGATGACAGTAGCCGGATCGACGACGGTATAGCCGTTGATAATAGCATCTTCTTTGAGTTCCGGCACGATCCACAGAGCATCGAGCCCGAATGCCGGCTCTTTCGTCGGTTCTCCTTCTATTTCTCCCATTGCCATACCGCTGTCCATCGCGAGATAGCGATCGGGCTGAATAAGACCGTCACCGATATTGACCCCTTTGAGAAGGATTTCGTATTGGGTCGGTTTGAGGTGAAGATTATCACGGATACGTACCTGCGGCATCAAAAAGCCGAAATCGGAAGCGATTTTGCGCCGCATGGAACGGATACGCTCTAACAAATCTCCCCCCTGCGCACTGTCGGCCAAACGGATAAGCTGATACCCGAGGGTGAGTTCCAGCATCTCAATTTTGAGAATATCTTCGAGAGCCGCTTCTTCCTCTTTTGCGATCTCTTCGTTTGATTTTTTACGCGGTGCGGATGAGGCACCCCCTTCTGACGTTCCTGAAGCTCCGGCAGCAGGAGCGCCGGCTTTGTTGATGAGCGGTGCGGAGGTGAGGACGAGATCCCCTTTTTCGTATTTATACAGAGCGTATCCCAATCCGGCAAAAATAAGCCCTACAAACCCCAACGAGAAGGTCGGTAATCCCGGAACCGCAGCGAAAAGGAGCATAATGAACCCGACGATGATCATAACGCGGGCATTCCCCATCAGCTGGTTGATACTGCCCTCGGCGAAGTTTCCGCCCGTATCGCTGGAACCGCGAGTGATCATAATACCCGTTGCGGTAGAGATGATCAGCGCCGGTACTTGGGATACGAGACCGTCTCCGATCGTGAGGATGGTATAGGTTTGCGCACTCGCCCCTACATCGAGATCGAATTGGAAGATTCCGATCAAAAACCCGCCGATGATGTTGATGAGGGTAATGATGATCCCTGCGACCGCATCCCCTTTGATAAATTTGCTCGATCCGTCCATGGCTCCGTAGAAATTGGCATCTTGCAAAATCTCCGCACGGCGTCGTTTGGCTTCGGACTCTTCGATAAGACCGCTGTTAAGATCGGCATCAATCGCCATCTGTTTACCGGGCATCGCATCGAGGGTGAAGCGCGCTGCAACTTCGGCGACGCGGCCTGAACCTTTGGTGATAACCATAAAGTTGATTAAGACCAAGATAGTAAAAACGATCACCCCGATGACCATATTACCGCCGACGACAAAGTTTCCGAAACTGGTAACGATATCACTGACCGCTTCGGGTCCCTCGTGACCGTGACTCAAAATCATACGGGTCGTTGCGATATTAAGAGCCAGTCGAAAGAGGGTAATAACGAGCAAAAGGGTCGGAAAGGTGGTTAAATCGGTCGGTTTAGGGATATAAAGAGAGATCAAGAGTATAAGAACCGACAGTGCGATAACGACTGCAAGGAGAAAATCGAGCATTCCGCTTGGGAGGGGGACGATGATAATCGCCAAAATAGCCATAACGAAAAAGACGACACTAAGGTCGCGTGAGGCGAAAAGTGCCGATAATACCGTTTTTACGTCGGGTGTTCTATTCTTTGCTTTTGCCAAACATTACTCTTCTAATATAGCTTCGAGGGTCAGGATACCTAAAAAAGCGTCCACTTTCCCTTGCAATCGGTTCAGAAACGGCCACAAACCGCAACTCATCGCTTTGTTTGAGGGGCAATCTTCTTGGGAAGGGGAACAGCTAAATACCGCAGGACTTTTCCCCTCTGCCGCTTCCATCACTTCCAATACGGTAATATCGCGGCTGTGACGGGCAAGTTCAAATCCTCCGTTAACCCCTTTGTAGGAGTTGAGAATCCCTTGACGTGCAAGAGATTGGAGGATTTTTGCCAAAAAGCTTTTGGAAATATCGAGTTCGCGAGAGAGGGTATCCGCATCGAGAGGATGCCCCGCTTTGGCTAAAACGATCAGTGACAACAGTGCGTATTCACTCGCTTTAGTCATAAGCATCTAAAACATCCTCCGGTATTAAAAAGGTTATTATAGCTAAAAATAATTAGAGGCTACTGCTAGATAAATTTAGCGTAAAATAGAAAAAATTCCGCTATAATTCCGACCCTGCTTGAACGAATCGTCTTTCAAGTAAATTAACTACCCATCAGGAGGCTATTATGGCTTTAGATACGGCGAACAAAACGCAAATTATCAAACAATACCAAAGAACTGAAGGTGATACCGGTTCAAGCGAAGTACAAATCGCACTTCTTTCAACTCGTATCGCTGCTCTTACTGAGCACTTGAAAATTTTCAAAAAAGACCATTCATCACGTCTTGGTCTTTTGAAATTGGTTGGTCAACGTCGTCGTTTGATGCGTTATTTGAAACGTACAAACCGCGAAAGCTACAACAAATTGGTTGCTGATCTCGGTATCCGCGACAATATCTAAATCTTCTTCCCCGATTTTCGGGGATTTCTTCTTTAATCGCTACATTATTTAAATTTTCTTCTCTCTATAAAGATATACGCTACAATAATTCTATCTGTTACATTTTCCAACTCAAAGGAGAGGACAAATGATAGACGACAATCAAACACCTAAAAAGTCTAAATTCCCTATTCTGATACTGTTTAGTGTGATTACTATAACGGTTATAGCCGCGCTGCTGGTTTATTCAGAGTTTGAGAAAAGAGAGACAAAAGAGATGCAGGGGCTTTATCATACGAAAATAGAAACGATAAAAACCCACTTGAACGAAGGCAATTGTACCCAAGCCGCTTTTGAATATGCTGAGGCTAAAGTGATGCGGGAAGATATTGTCAGCAGAGGGCTCTATTACAGTATAAAATCTCATGCAAAGCAGGCCTATGAAATAGAGATAGCAGAGTGCTTTGCCAATCGCAAAGAGTTTGAGAACGCGATAGGGATGCTCCATATCGAAGAGAACAATGACCCTGATTATCTCTTGCGAGCCTCCGTAATTTTTAAAAACTCAGGGGATTTATCCACAGCTCAGAAAGCGAAATCAAAAGCAGAAGAGTATAATCATTAAACGTCGTGATGATAGTGTTCTAATACTCTTTTATACTCTTCATACACCTGTTTAGGGGTTATTGATGTTTTGTACATTTTCAGGATTTGACGGATAAAGTCGATAGGGTATTCGATCGACAACCCTGCATTACGCGCATAAATTTTGGCTAATGTTTCGTACATCCCCTCATACACTTCAGGCTCTTCTTTTTTGAGCCGTTCCAGATTCTCTTCGGCTTGAATCAGTTTTGCGTCGTTGAATTCGCCCCGTTCGTTGATTGTTTTACGAACTTCCACATACTCTTTGAGACTTTTGCGGTTGAGAACATAGTCGGTAAAGGTTTCGATGAGTGACATAATTACTCCTTAATGCATAAATCAATGCAATTATTGTACGCTCAGAGCGTAGCAACAGTGTAGCACGAATAATTTTGACTTAAATAATTTACAGACTAACCGATGTATAATAAACTAACATTGATTGAGAAGGAGTCATGATATGACCGCTGTTAGAACTATATATCGTGATATGCCCAAAACACTCACTATCCCCTTAGAGCTTCAACATCGTGCCGTAGAGGTGATAATGATCCCTCTCGAAGAGGAAAAGAGCGGTGATGATTTTAAATCATGGCTTTGCGGTATGCCCGAAGAGGTAGACGAAAAAGTGTTTGAACGTCAATAATATATAGTCTTTTTTCCGTTCGTGGTGAGCTTGTCGAACCATGAACTTTTTACCCTTCGATATACCAAAAGGGCACGTGGGCTCAGAGTGAGGGGGAAGTTTTACACTCCGAAAATCTTCTTCGCCCGTTCCAAATCTTCCACCGTATCGATCCCGAACCCTGCGCTTGCCACTTTGGCTATTGAGTTATTTTTTACTGAGTTGAAGCAATTTTTTTTCAAGAATATCAATATACTTTTGGTTGCCACATTCTCGCTCTATTTTTAGAGATGTTTGATAGTGGACAATTGCTTTTTGTTGATCATACACTTTTTCTAAATCACCCAGTTCGAGATGCGCCATGGCTTGCCCAGAATAATTTTTACGTTCTATTTCAAGTTCCAGACTGCGTTCAAAATGCTTTTTCTTGACATCGGGCTCTTTTTCGAGTTTGCCCAGTTCGAGATGCGCCATGGCCTCTTGTTCTTTACGATGCGTCTCTTTTCCCAGTTCCAGACTGCGTTCAAAATGCTTTTTCTTGACATCGGGCTCTTTTTCGAGTTTGCCCAGTTCGAGATGCGCCATGGCTTGCCCAGAATAATTTTTACGTTCTATTTCAAGTTCCAGACTGCGTTCAAAATGCTTTTTCTTGACATCGGGCTCT
>Ga0209417_1000509_pt1 | contig 90703 bp, 80 predicted proteins | sample RifGroF2_FD_184002 | JGI IMG/M metagenome (GOLD analysis project Ga0209417, IMG submission 184002) | Groundwater microbial communities from Rifle, Colorado, USA - Groundwater F2 (SPAdes) (version 2) | ecosystem: Environmental > Aquatic > Deep subsurface > Groundwater | place: Rifle, Colorado... | reverse complement strand
TTCCGCTTCCCGTGTTACTTTCTGCTTTCATAAGTCCTTCTCCTTTCTTTTTCTTAAGCTGTTATAATTTAAGAAGGGAGAAGGCTTTTTCTAACTATTCTATGTTTAACATAAGGTCTTTAGCGTGCATAACCTATTTAATACCAAGACAAACTAAAGTTTGAACTCCAACGGAGTATATTGCCGCAACAACCGTTTTCTGTAGTTTTGAAATCAGCTGCCTGTATGTTCGAATTTTATTTTCGGTCACAGACAGGGATGTCTGTGCTACTGCCGGGCTCCACTTTGGAGAAGGAACTGCGCAGATCATGCCCGGGGCCGAACTGCGCGAGAAATTCGATGCTGTAGAGCCTGAAGAAAACAAGCACCGGCAGAAGCAGTACAGCCCATATGTAGGGAAGGCTGAGGAGGATGAACCCCATGCAGCAGAAACAGCATGTTGAAACCAGGAATACTATTATCGCCGTAGTGGCGCAGATCCAGAGAAGGAAATACATGAGGAAGAAACGGATGAAGGCGAAGGGATTAAGATTCACCAGTGAAATGAAATCCAGCATTGCATCCCAGGCCCCTCCCATCCTCTTGAACATGATCGGAACAATGAATGATTCTATGGAAAGAGAGATCGCCGCCGAGGCGATGACGATGAGAAGCACTGAAGCCAGCATGAATATGATGCCGCCGATCCCCAATGCGTCAATCCTGCCGGCCATGATTGATTTCAGGAGGAGCAATATGCCGATTGCCAGGCATAACACCACGGAAATGAAAACTATGAATCCGACCAATATCCTTAACAGAAAAAGGGAGTTGCCCTGACGGGAATACCTGTTCCATGGCTGGACTATCTGTGTCTTTCCGGCAATCAGGTTATGGATGAAGACAAAAGTCCCCCTGGATCTGACCCACTTCATCACAAGTGCCAGGATGATGGCTATGAAGACTATAAGAATGGCTATTGCGGCTATCATGAGGATAAAGGCGACGGAGAAGAACCTGCTGTCGAATAGCTGCTGCAGGATTGACAATGTGCTTTCACCGCCGTTACCTTTGATGGATGGACTTGAAAAATCCGAGCTCTGGGGGAACGAATAGTTGAAGCCCATGTTCATCCCCTGCCCCAGATTCGCCAGCCAGGCGGAGAAACCAAGGAGGAACCATTTCCCGGCTTCAAACGGCCGGAAGAGGATATCCTCCATCTTGTCCCATGCGGAATAGACTGCGGACACACAGCTTATCGTGTTCTTATTCGAAGATTCCATCAGCATCTCCTCCCAGCAGTTCGAGCGTTCTTCAAGCAGATACGCCCTTCAGGGCTGTCTACTATACGCATACTTTCCGCTGTTCGATTAGCATTACACCCTTTTGTCTTCATCGATTTAACACACACATTCAAAATGCGTATATCAGACAGGACTGAAGTTTACCCGCCTGCGGAGCCTGTCGGACCTGGGAACTCCACCGGTAAATATATTGTTTGCAAGTAAGGAATAAAGTATTAGTTGTAAGAAAAGGAATGTTTCGTGTTCTGTGGCTAAAATCAAAAATCGAAAATATTACCATGTTCGCCCTAGCAGACTGCAATAATTTCTATGTTTCATGTGAACGGGCCTTCAACCCGAAGCTCGAGGACAGGCCAGTTGTCGTGCTTTCAAACAACGACGGCTGCATCATCGCGCGTTCGGAAGAGGCGAAGTCGATCGGGATAGGAATGGGCAACCCGTTCTTCCAGGTCAGGGATATCATCGACAGGTACGATGTCCAGGTCTTCTCATCCAACTATACGCTCTACGGCGACATGTCGACACGGGTGATGTCCATCCTCTCGGAATTCACACCTGAAATTGAAGTATACTCCATCGACGAGGCGTTCATGAACTTCAACCATCTGAAGGTCCCGGAGATGGAATCGACGGCGCGCGAAATCCGCAGAAAAGTGAAGCAGTGGACAGGCATTCCTGTCAGCATCGGGATTGCGGCGACAAAGACACTTGCGAAACTCGCAAACCGGACTGCGAAGAAAAACCCGGCCTCCGGAGGGGTGTTCCTTCTTGACAGTGATGAGAAGATAAAGGCGTCTCTTGCCAGAACTGAAACTGGCGACATCTGGGGGATAGGCAGGCATCTCGCCAAACGGCTGCAGCGTGAAGGCGTCTATACCGCGCAGGATCTGGCAAAAGCTGATGACGTAGAAATCAAGAAGATTCTCGGCGTCTGCGGACTTCGCACGGCGATGGAGCTGCGCGGGGTTTCGTGCATAAAACTGGAAGATGCCCCTGCCCCGAGGAAAAGTGTCTGCTGTTCGCGCTCGTTCGGCAGGGATGTTTCGACGCTGGACGATCTGTCCGAGGCGATATCGCTGTATACTGCCGATGCTGCGGAACGGCTGAGACATGAAAAGCTTGCCGCAGGAACAATGACAGTATTCCTCGACACAGGAAGGTTCAGGAAAAAGTGCCCGTATTACTTCAATTCAGTATCAAAGACGATGGCAGTCCCGTCAAGCAACACCGGCGAACTGGCCGGGCATGCAATCAAGCTCATCCAAAATATTTATCGCGAGAAATTCATATACAAGAAAGCCGGAATCATATTCACCGACCTCAGCGCGACTGCAGCCGTCCAACTCGACCTGTTCTCTGAAAATCCTGCGAATTTCGCAAAAAGCTGCATGCTGTCGGAAACGGTCGATTCCATAAACAGGCGCTTTGGCGACGGCAGTGTTTTCTATGCGAACGAAGGCGTAGGCAAGAGCTGGGCGATGCTAAGGGGAAGATGCTCTCCTCACTACACGACGAAGTGGGATGAAATCCCGGAAGCCGGATGAGAGGATTCCAGTGGAAAATTTATCTGGGAGTATGTCGGGTTTTAACCCGACACGGAGTTGGCGGTTTAAAAACCGGCAACGCATCAGTCTTTATTTCTAAAGGTAGGGACGCCTCTCCGAAGTGTCCGTTCTTGAGTCGGCGCGTTACCCCGATATCCTTTTAGGAACCGGGGTAAACTCTGAACGCGCCCTACCTTAAACAATCTCAAGATTACTCCTGTAAAAAATGATGCATTATAAAAACCACCCTGCTTGCGAACCTGGAATCTTGACTTTACAGCCCTGCATGTTCTATTGTAGGCGTGCTTAGGCAGCATAGGATGGCACCGTTGAGGCTAGAGCGTCCACGGAGTTCCGTATTGCAATGAGTTGGCATAAGGGGCAAGCAATGAAAAACATTAAAGCGGTGGGAGACCGTCGGCGTTATAAACCAAGGACACAAAAATGAAAACAATACCAATGCTGCTGTTAAGCGTATTTCTTGTCGGCTGTTCATCTACGGCTACTGTATATCAGATAAACAGGGGCGTTGATGCAAATGCGATGATAAGAGACATAGTAAGGCAGGTTTCAGAAAAGTACGAATTGGAAGAAGAAAAGGATCTGCAGGCGCAGTCAAATACCATTGTATATTCCAGCAACCTGGGACTTTTCTCCATGATTGCAATCCGGGCCTATAATGACCAAAGCACTATTATTGTTTCCCTGCGGGAAGGGAAGATGGGCTCAAGTCCTTCCGACAAGTATGCCGAAATAAAGAATGAACTGACCAGGAAATTAAAAGATGCTTTTGGCGACAAGGTCATAATTGAAGACAATACCAAATGAAATTCGTCTGAAAAGCAGCACAGACAGGAATGTCTGTGCTACCTCCTTTCCGGGCAGGTTCTAGATGGAATTGCCTATCTTGCTGAGTATGGCGAGTTCGTCCAGGAAATCCGAGGCTTTCAGGCTTTCACCGTTGGCGAGCTTGTGGAGCTGGAGAAAATAACAAATTGGGAAACAGCTCTTCCGCCACTCGGAGCGATAGCCGAGGAATCCATGTTTCCGCAGGAGCGCAAGCATCTCGTCGCGCACCGATTTTATAAGTTCATCAAGCTGGACTTCTGCGGATATGCTGACAAAATCCTTGATATGTATTCCGGCATTGACGTTTTCGCAGAGTGAGATTTCAATTTTCACGATCCGGTTCTTCAGCGGGGTGAACTTCAGAGTATACTGGGAATCGCTGCCTTCCCAGAAAAGATAAAGTCCATCATTCGGGGAGTCCGAAAAGTCATCGCCTGAACTGCAGAGGTCATTCAGCTTGATCAGCATGTCGGGGAGTTCTTCAAGCGGATCAGACTTATTGCTGACCTTCATTGGAAAAGTATTGCCGGAGCCGGCCGCGCTCATTTGAACCCAGCCGGAACTTATGGATTCTATCTTGAACTTAAAATCCATGCAGACCTCGATTATAAATCCCGGCGGTCCTCGGCCAGGATTTATTACTCGTTCTTTCTCGCCGTGTAATGAGTATGCAGAAGCTCGTGCGCCAGATGGCTTCCGGGCTCGCCTAGGAATTCCCTGTATATCTTCTGTATGTACGGATTCTCATGGGACTTGCGTATCGTCTTGCTGCGATCCTCATCGTAGAGCGCCAGGCGGCGCTTTTCAAGTATCGTGGTGTCTCCGTGGATATAAGGCTGGCCTCCGCCGTTCAGACAGCCGCCGGGGCACGCCATGATTTCAATTGCATGATATTTGGATTCGCCCCTGCGTATCTTCTCGAGAAGGGTTCTTGCGTTGCCTAGGCCGGACGCAATGGCGACCCTGATCTCAGTGCCTGCCACATTGACTGTAGCCTCCTTGATTCCGGCAAGTCCGCGGACGTCTTCGAAATCTATGTCCTTGACTTCCGTTCCGCTGACCCAGTCGGCCGCAGTACGTAATACAGCCTCCAGCACACCGCCGGTAGAACCGAAGATCACGCCTGCTCCAGTCGACTCGCCCATAGGATTATCAAAAGCAGAATTACGGAGCTCGTTGAACTGGATCCCAGCTTCCTTGAGCATGTTGGCAAGCTCGCGGGTGGATATCACGATGTCGACATCCCTCACGCCGTCCCTGGCAAATTCCGGACGGGCCGCCTCGTTCTTCTTGGCGAGGCACGGCATGACGGATACAACCGTAATTTCACTTGCTTCAACTCCAATTTTCTTCGCGTAATATGTCTTCGCCATAGCTCCGAACATCTGCTGCGGAGATTTTGCCGTAGAAGGAATATGCAAGAGGTCAGGGAACTGATGTTCGAAGAACTTCACCCAGCCGGGGCAGCAGGACGTGAGAATAGGAAGATTCTTGTTCTCCTTGAGCCTCTGTATGAACTCGGTGGTTTCCTCCATGATTGTAAGATCCGCTGCGAAATCGGTGTCGAACACCTTGTCGAATCCGAGCATGCGGAGCCCGGTCACCATCTTGCCGGTGCTTATGGACCCAGGCTCGAGTCCGAATTCCTCGCCGAGAGCGACACGTACGGCCGGGGCGGTCTGCACTATTACATGCTTCGTCTCATCATTGAGGGCGCGCCATACGTCGTAGGTCCTGTTCATCTCTGTCAGGGCTCCGACAGGGCATGCCGCGACACACTGTCCGCAGAAAGTGCATTTTGTTTCCGCAAGAGGTTTTTCCGATGCGGTGGAAACTATGGAATTGAAGCCGCGTTTTACGCCGGAAAGTATTCCGACGGTCTGAATCGTATTGCAGGCCGTCTCGCAGCGGCGGCACATGATGCACTTGTTCATGTCGCGTACGATTGACTCGTTGGCGAGATCAATCTTCCGTTTCGCCTGTTCGCCCTTGTACATGATGCGGTGGAGGCCCATTTCCTGGGCCAGCGCCTGAAGTTCGCAGTCGAGATTCTTCTCGCATGTAAGGCAGTCCTTCGGATGGTTTGAGAGCAGAAGATCGAGCATCGTCCTTCTTGCGTTGATAGCCCTCAGCGTATGTGTCCTAACCTCCATGTTGTCCTCGACGGGAGTACAGCATGCGGGTGCGAGGTTCCTTCTTCCGGAGACCTCGACCACGCAGACACGGCAGGAACCTATCCTGTGCTCCAGGTTGAAACAATCGAGCTCCATATGGCAGAGGGTCGGGATTTTTATGTCAAGCTTCCTGGCGGCCTGAAGTATGGTGGAATTGTCCTCCACCGTCACAGGCATTCCATTTATCCTTAATTTAAGCATTTTATTATATCCTTAATTTTATTTTTGATTTTCAATTCTTGTCAATCGCATGGAACTTGCAGGCCTCGTAGCAGACTCCGCACTTGATGCATTTGGCCTGGTCGATGAGATGCTTCTGTTTCCTTTCTCCTGAAATACACGTGACGGGGCAGTTCCTGGCGCAGAGAGTGCAGCCTACACAGTTGTCGTTTATCTTATAGCTGAGCAGCTTCACGCATACCTTCGCCGGACATTTCTTGTGATCGATGTGTGCGAGATATTCGCTTTCGAAATTCTTGATTGTTGAAAGGACCGGGTTCGGCGATGTCTGGCCGAGTCCGCACAGAGCAGTATCCTTTATAGTTTCAGAAAGCTTGCGCAGTTTTCCAAGTATCTCATGCGTACCGTTTCCTATCGTGATCTCGTTGAGCATTTCATGCAGGCGTTTGTTTCCGATCCTGCACGGAGTGCACCTTCCGCAGGATTCATCAAGCGTGAATTCCAGGAAGAACTTCGCGATGTTGACCATGCAGTCGTCCTCGTCCAGGACGATCATTCCACCGGATCCCATCATCGAGCCGAGAGCTATGAGCGAGTTGTAATCGATAGGGGAGTCGAGATTGGCTTCGGTTATGCAGCCGCCGGACGGTCCGCCAGTCTGGACGGCCTTGAACTTCTTATTGTCCTTGATGCCTTCCCCTAGGCTGAATATGATGTCGCGGAGAGTGGTCCCCATAGGAACCTCGATAAGGCCAACCTTGTTGATCTTTCCTGTAAGGGAGAAGACCTTGGTGCCGGGAGAATTTTCTGTGCCGATCTTCTTGAACCATGCCGCACCGTTCCTGATGATGGCGCAGACGTTGGCGTAAGTTTCAACGTTGTTTACGACAGTAGGTTTTTTCCAGAGGCCGGAAATGGCAGGGAACGGAGGCTTGAAGCCTGGTTCTCCGCGCTTCCCCTCGACGGAATGTATGAGGGCGGTCTCTTCGCCGCAGACGAATGCACCTGCTCCGTATTTGAGTTCGATGTCGAAATCAAAGCCGGAACCAAAAATATTCTTTCCGAGAAGCCCCATTTCCTTTGCCTGGCCGATCGCATGGTGTAGGCGCTTGACGGCGAGAGGATATTCGGCGCGTATGTAGATGACGCCGTCATGTGAACCCACCGCATAGCCGGCGATGATCATCGCCTCAAGCACTGAATGAGGGTCCCCTTCGAGGACGGCACGGTCCATGAACGCGCCCGGATCGCCTTCGTCGGCGTTGCAGATCACATATTTGGCATCGGCTTTCTGCGCTGCCGCAAACTGCCATTTTTTTCCGGTGGGGAATCCGCCGCCGCCTCTTCCCCTCAGTCCTGAGTCCAGGATAGTGCTGATGACTTCCGCCGATTTCATGGAGGTCAGCGCCTTCGCGGCCGCCTGATATCCGGAACGGGAAATATATTCGTCGATGCTCTCAGGATTGATCCTGCCGCAGTTGCGCAGGACTATCCGCGCCTGGAGGGCTGATCCGGTGTTCTGGCCTTCCTCGGGATAATACCATGTCTTCGCTACAGGATCGACTCCTGCGGCCCGTATGGTCTTTGCTACAATCGCCTTCGCCTTGTCGGCGGCGACGTTCCCGAAAACTACACAGTGTCCGCTTTCCCTGTCAATCACTTCGATGGTCGGTTCGCTGTGGCAGAGCCCCATGCAGCCGACCTGCACGATCCTGACGGAATCCTGCATGTTCTGTTCGACTACTTCCTTCTTGAGTTCCTCAAGCACCGGAGTGGTGCCGGCGGCGATTCCGCAGGTGCCCATGGAAACAAGTATTTCCGTCTTTATATTTCCAGACAGCTTCCCGTTGAGCTCCTTCTGGTATTTCGTTAGCTTGTCAGAAGTATTTAGCAGTGTCATTAGCATATCCTCATTGTAAAAAGAAATTGTTTATTTGCATTCCTCGAGTATTTCCGGAACCTTCTTGGGAGTGACATTTCCATAGACCTTGTCATTGACCATTACGACCGGCGCCAGGCTGCAGGCTCCGACGCAGCGGAGTCCGCCGAGCGAGAACTTCATGTCCTTCGTAGTCTCGCCCATTTCAATGTTGAGGAACCTCCTGAATTCACCGACGATGCTGTCGGCGCCCTTGACGAAACATGCGGTTCCGGTGCAGACGTTGATCTTGAATTTGCCGACAGGGACGGTGGTGAAATAAGAATAGAAGCTTATGACACCGAACACTTCGGACAGATGGAGTTTCAGCTTTTGCGCCACAAAGAGCTGGATCTCCTCGGGCAGATACCCGAAGATGCCCTGCGCCTTATGGAGGGACTGGATCAGGAACCCCCTGTTCCTGTCGGAATCACTTCCGAGGGGAAGGCTGTCAATATATTTTTCAAGCTCCTTTTTCTTGTCCGGATACATGTTCAATATGGAAACATTATCGCAGCACTTAGTACATTGGTCTGTCATTTTAAGAGGCTCCTTGATGATTTCTACAAAGCGACATTCAACGAAATTTTATCAAAATATTTTTGAAATATAATTGAATATCCTTATTTAAAAAGTATTTTTGTTAAATTATTAACAGAAAATATTACGTCTAAACTGTTTAAAAATAAAGATCACGGGAAAAAATGAAAAAAGATAAGATTACCATAGCTGAAGTCGTACAGGCCCTGGAAGGCGAACTGATTTCGGGGGAAGACAAGCTTGAAAGGGCTGTTGAAAGCTTCGGCGCCACCGACCTTCTCAGCGATGTCCTCGCCATGGGCAAGACCAATTATGCGCTTCTCACAGGTCTGACGAACGTGCAAATCCTCCGCACCGCTGAGATAACCAATGCGTGCTGCGTTGTCATAGTCAGGAATAAACAGCCGCAGCCTGCGGCTGTCAGCCTCGCCAAGAGGAACGGCATCCCGCTGATCCTCTCAAGGCTGACGATGTTCGACGCATGCTGCAGAGTAGGCAGACTACTGGAGGATCCCGATGCCAGAGCTGAAGGAACGCCAAATACGCCTAGTACATGAGCTGATGTACCAGATCAAGGTTCACCAGGTGATGAACCGGAACGTCGTCTCATTCCCATCCACTGCAACCATGCGCGAAGTACAGATGTGCATGAAGCAGAAGAAATTCTCCGGAGTGCCTATTGTCGACAACGGGAACATATCAGGCATCATAAGCATCGACGACATCATCACCGCGTTCGACCATGGCCATATCGACGACCAGGTCGGGAACCACATGACCAGGGGGGTGATGACCATCCCCCAGAACTATTCCGTGATCACCGCCACCAACATCTTCAAGAAATACCATTATGGCCGGATCCCGGTAATCAAAACCCAGGGCAGCCAGGAAATCGTGGGCATCGTCACCTATGGAGACATCCTATCCCATCTCCTCATGCAGGTAAACGCCATAGCCGAACACTTCGAGACCATGGAAACCATTTCGAAGCGCAGCGACCAGGCGCAGGGCAACATCTACCGCTTCGAGATAGTCCAGGACAATTTCGATCTCGCCGGGGTCGCATCGACCACAATCAAGAAGCATCTCCAGGACCGCTGCATCATGCCTGAGATAGTGCGCCGCATAGCGATCATCTGCTACGAGGCTGAAATGAACGTAATCATCCATTCGCTCGGCGGATACATGGAAATACAGATCCAGGACGACAAGGTGAGGATATTCGTCGCCGATGAAGGGCCTGGAATACCAGACATTGAAAAAGCGATGGAGCCTGGGTTCACGACTGCGAACGAGAAGATACGCGCGCTGGGTTTCGGAGCCGGACTCGGCCTTCCGAACATGAAGAACTGCGCCGACAAGTTTTCCATCAAGTCCTCGATGGAGACTGGAACCGAGCTCGAGGCGATAGTCTACACGAGCCCGCAGGTGCAGGAACCTGAAAAGAAAAAAGCCTGAAAATCAGCTCCGGATATCTTGTATAAAACTCTTAAGGAATAATTTTACCCTAATTATGAAATCGAAAAAGAACTCCTTTCTTGTAAATCTTGAATATTTCTTCTTCCTGGTGGCGATGCAGACCGCCAAGATGATCCCTTTGAAGCTTAGCTATAAGATAGCCGAACTGGCCGGACTCCTCTTCTTCATGTTCGACATAAGGCACAGAAACAGGGTCGTCCAGCACCTGATGCATGCAGGTGTCGCGAAGGACCGGCAGGAGGCCATCGCCATCGGCAAAAAGAATTTCATCCACTTCGCAAAGGTAGTGGTGGAGATATTCGCCTGCCGCAGGCTGATGACCCCGGAGAACATAGGGAACATCCTCAGGATTTCCGGCTCGGAAAAATCAAAGGAGCTCTTCTTCAATCCCGGAAAATCAAAGCAGGTGATCATAATCTGCGCCCATTTCGGGAACTGGGAGATGGCCGGACAGGGCTACACGATAAGTTCGGGAATCCCCCTCATGAGCGTCATGCGCCCTTTCGACAACCCGAAGATCGGCGACTACATACTCGGCAGCAGGACAGGCCATACGCATGAGGTCTGCGACAAGAAAGGTGCCGTAAGGCCGCTGCTTGTCGCATTGAAGAAGGGGTATTCAATAGCCATCCTGGCGGATCAGCATGCCGGCGCGGTGGAAGGCGTGGTGACTAATTTCTTCGGCCATCCAGCACGAACTCACGCTTCCCCGGCCCTGCTCCACCTCAAGACCGGCGTACCGATAATCACGCTCATGCCGAGACGTATCAGCGATGATTTCACCTTCGAGTTCATCATATCGGACCCCATTGTCCATGCTCCTACCGGCGACAAGAACGCCGACGTCCAGAAGATAGCCCAGATGTATACGAGCGAGGCCGAAAAGGTCTTCGCGAAATATCCGGAACAGTGGATGTGGGCCCACCGCAGATGGCTCGACATAAACAGGGACTGAGGACATTTCCGTTTTCTTATTTCCTTTTTTCGATTTCAAGCACTATAATATGGACATTGCAGTGCAAGCCGTGCAATAACAGACAACCGGTAATCGTTTTTCAGGAGGACTGACCCATGAAACTGAGACAACTTGTCGATGAACTATCCCTGAAGACCTACTGCGCCGACGAAAACAACCTCGATGCCGAAGTGCCTACGGCCTACTGCGGGGATCTCCTGAGCGATGTGATGGCCCATGTGCCGCAGGGAGCCGTCTGGTTCACAGTCCTGGCGCACTTGAACATCATAGCCGTCGCACAGCTGCGTGATGTCGCATGCATTGTCATTGTGAACGGCTCCGAACCCGACAAGCAGACCCTCGGCAAGGCGGCCGATCACAGGATCGCCGTCTTCGGCAGCACTGAGAATTCAGCCCAGCTCTGCATGAAGATAGCCGGAAAACTGTAACCCCTAGAAAACAGACAGGACAACAGGATTTTCAGGATATGTAATTTCCTTTATGAATTATTCAATCCCATTCATCCAGACATTCATCCAGACATCCAGACATCCGCATTCGGTATTTCCAATTCATTGTTTCATGGTGCTGCAATGACCCGTTTTGACCTCCACATCCATACGGCATTGTCGGCCTGCGCCGAGAACGTAATGAGTCCGCGCCAGATAATCGCCCATGCAAAGACTTCCGGACTCGGCATGATCGCCATAACCGACCACAATGCATCCGCAAACGTAGAAACTACAATTGCAGCCGGCCGGGAAGCGGGAATCAGAGTGATCCCAGGGATTGAAGTGTCGACACTGGAAGAAGTCCATCTCCTCGGGTATTTCGAAACCTCCGCCGATCTTGCCGATTTCCAGGAACTGGTTGACAAAGCCATTCCCGAAGGAGAGAACATATCAGATGTCTCGGGCTACCAGCTTTTATTCGACGGAACCGACGAGATATCCGATATCGATGAGAAGATCCGGAACATCGGTATAAGCATCCCGCTGGACAAGGTCGTATCTGAAATACACAAGCGGAATGGTTTTGCGGTGCCCGCACATGTATTCAAGAAACGCTACAGCATCATAAGCCAGCTGGGATTCATTGACATCGACGCAGGTTACGATGCGCTTGAAGTCCAGTCGCCGATGTGGATACATGACGGCTTCAAGCTTGGAAGGAAGATTGAGGGATACCCCGCAATTTCGGGTTCGGACTCCCATTTTCTCGAGTCAGTCGGGCGTTTCTACATGGAAATTCCGGAAACTACGGGCAATCTTAAGGAGCTGTTCGAAATAATTTCAAAACATAATTGACCACGAAGCACACAAGCTATACGAAAGTGTTTGACAGGATAACTGGATTTTCCGGATTCAAAATATAAGAATATCTTTTTTCGTGTGATTCGTGTATTTCGTGGTTAAAGGATTTGATGAAAGAAATATCCCTGCATATACTGGACATAGTTGAGAACTCCGTAAAGGCCGGAGCCAAGACTGTCACACTCGAATTCAGCTGGAAAGGCACTTTTTTTTCCCTCCGCATCACAGACGACGGCCCTGGATTTCCGGATTCCATAAAGGATAATCCGACAGATCCTTTCAAGACAACCCGCAAGGAGAGGAAAGTCGGTCTTGGACTTCCGCTCCTGAAGGATTCCGCGGAGCAGACCGGCGGAAAGCTTAGAATCGGCACCGGCGAAAAAGGCGGCGTGGAAATAGAGGCCGACTTCGACATGGGACACATAGATTCAAAACCCATCGGAGACCTTGCCGATTTGATGACGACCTGCATTGCCGCCTGGCCAAAGATGAACTGGATTGTCAAGCTGGGCGAAGAAGGTGAAATACTCAACACAGCGGCCATAAGAAGCGAACTCGGCGAGGTCGATATGGGGAACCGCCAAATCAGGAACTTCATTTCCGAACAGCTTAAGACCGATTTCAAGCCGCTGAACGACTGGGTCGAGAAGATCAGCCCGTCCATCTAGTCATCTGGAATGGCACCAATGCCGTTAACTTAAGCACAACATTATAATAATAACGGTATTGTGATTTGTTTATCTATACGCATATATTTTACCACGTGCATCCATGCCTGGAACCGAGTCAAGAAGATTTACCACAGAGGCGAACGGAGTCAGTATGGAGTCATCAAACACAGAGGGCTTCAAATCGGCGCCCTCGTTGCGAGAGCGCCGATTTGAAGCCAATTGTTATGAGTAAATTATGAGGAGGACTGGAAAAAAGACAATGGAAGAATTCTCAGGGACACGATTTACTCCATCTCATTCCCTTCTCAATACAAAGTATTTGGCTTTCGCCTGATTGGCCTAAAGTCAATCAGACGAAAGCCGAATCTCTGTGTTCTCATTGCTCCGTATCTCCGTTCCTCTGTGGTTAGTCCTGTTTTCGGACAGAGACTTAAATGCCCCTTGAGGCTAGAACTGCGGGGAAATGCGTATAGTAGATAGGAGTCCAGATATTTGTGTCATGCCTCGCGTATAACTATTTTTACATCATCATCAAAACACCTATCAACTTATGCCTCGATTTTTAGTACTTTTTCCATTGCAATAGCATATAATGCAGTTAGATTAGCGGTTTTATGAAAAGCGGAAATACAGAGCGTAGATTTTGAATTCCAGGACTTCGACTGGATTTTCATATTTTTTTATCATCTGTTGTTAATTTTTAAACAGGAGTTGTCATGAAAAGCCTTGATGAACTGAGGAAGATAAAAGAAGACGTCAAGAAGAGCATGGAAATGAGATCCGGCGGCCAGCGCGTCAAAGTTGTCATAGGAATGGGCACCTGCGGGATAGCGGCCGGAGCAAGGGATACGATGAAGGCTTTTATGGAGACACTCGATGCCGAGAAGCTCTCCGATGTTGCGGTGACAGCCACTGGCTGCGCAGGATTCTGCGAAAGGGAGCCTGTCGTGGATGTCGAGGTGCATGGTCAGAAACCGGTCCGCTACGCAAAGGTCGACGGCGAAGCGGTTAAGAAAATCGTCAAGCAGCACATCATCGGCGGAAACGTCGTACAAGAACTTGTCTTTGCCTGAAAGGAACCACCATAATGTCCAATTGCGAATGCAACACCAAGGTATGTCCGAATCCACTGTATGAGGAGTTGGACAAGTTCATCAACTCCCAGAAGAGAAAAAAAGGGCAGGAAATCCTGATCCCCGTACTGCACAAGGCACAGGAGCTCTTCGGCTATCTGCCGATAGAACTGCAGGAGCATGTCGCCAAGAAACTCGAAATACCCGCAGGTGAAGTCCTCGGAGTCGTCACATTCTACCATTATTTCACAATGCAGCCGCGCGGCCGCCACACCATCAATGTCTGCATGGGCACTGCATGCTATGTCAGAGGCTCGAAGAAAGTCATGGAGGCGCTGACCAGCGAACTCAAGATCAAGACCGGCGAGACAACTCCCGACAGGCGCTTTTCCATCACCATCCAGCGCTGTTTCGGTGCCTGCGGGCTCGCGCCGGTCATCATGATAAACAATGATGTCCATGGCCGTGTAACACCCAAGAAAATCTCAGGAATTCTCGCAAAATACGAATAGAGGATAAAATATTATGGCAGCCAGAGCTCAAGTACTGTTATGCGCAGGCGGTGCCTGCATATCGTCCGGAACGGACAGCGTCAAGAGCGCTTTCGAAAAGGAATTGACAAACCACAATCTCACAGATGAAATAGACCTGATAACGACAGGCTGCATGGGGATGTGCGAAGTCGGCCCCACCGTGATAATCTATCCAGAAGGGATCTTCTACCAGAAGGTCAAGCCGGCCGACGCAAAGGAAATTGTCGAAGAGCATCTCCTCAAGGGCCGCGTGGTCCAGAGACTCTTCTACAAGAAGCCCGCGACAAACGAGCTCATCCAGGCGATAAACGGAATCGACTTCTTCAAGCTCCAGAAGAAAATCGCACTCCGCAACTGCGGCGTCATCGATCCCGTGAACATCAATGAATACATCGCGAACGGCGGATATGAGGCGCTTGGCAGGGCGCTCACTGAAATGCAGCCGGTCCAGGTCGTCGCCGAAGTAAAGACCTCGGGTCTCCGCGGTCGTGGCGGTGCAGGATTCCCTACAGGACTCAAGTGGGAGGCAGCCGCAAAGGAAATCTCAAAGCAGAAATATGTCGTATGCAATGCCGATGAAGGAGACCCTGGCGCATTCATGGATCGAAGCCTTCTTGAAGGCGATCCCCACAGCATAATCGAAGGAATGGCGATATGCGGCTTCGCAATTGGCGCAAACCAGGGATATGTCTATGTCCGCGCCGAATATCCTCTGGCAATAGAACGACTCAGCATCGCCATCAATGACGCCAGGAAACTGGGTCTTCTCGGCAAGAAGATCTTCAGCTCGAAATTCAGTTTCGACATCGAAATAAGAATGGGCGCAGGCGCATTCGTCTGCGGCGAGGAAACAGCCCTGATGCATTCAATAGAAGGCAAGCGCGGCGAGCCGCGCCCGAAGCCCCCCTTCCCTGCACAGAAAGGACTTTTCGACAAGCCCACGGTACTCAACAACGTTGAGACACTGGCGAATATTCCTTATATAATTACCAACGGCGGCGCAGAATACGCCAAACTCGGAACTGAAAAGAGCAAAGGCACGAAAGTATTCGCACTCGCCGGAGACGTGAACAACACAGGTCTCGTCGAAGTCCCTATGGGCATGCCCATGGGAAGCATAATATTCGATCTCGGCGGAGGCATTCCGAAGGACAAGAAGTTCAAGGCCGTCCAGATCGGCGGACCTTCAGGAGGCTGCATACCGCAGGAGCATCTCAATACGCCTGTCACCTATGAATCACTGCCCGCGCTCGGCGCCATCATGGGTTCCGGCGGTCTCATCGTAATGAACGAGGACACCTGCATGGTCGACCTCGCCAGATATTTCATGGAGTTCATCGCCGAGGAGTCCTGCGGCAAATGCACGCCGTGCCGCGTAGGAACAAGGATAATGCTCGACCTCCTCAACAAAATCTGCGCAGGCCGCGCCACGATGCAGGATCTTGAGCGTCTCGAACTGCTCGCCAACACCGTCGGCAAGACTTCCCTCTGCGGACTCGGCCAGAGCGCCCCAAATCCGGTTCTATCAACATTGCGCTACTTCAGGCATGAATATCTCGACCACATAAATGACAAGAAATGCGCCGCAGGCGTATGTTCGACCATGATGTGGGCGCCTTGCGTGAACGCATGTCCTGCAAACGTGAATGTCCCAGCTTATCTCGGCTACACTAAATACGGGCGTTTCGACGATGCGCTCCGCGTCCATCTCAGGAACAACCCATTCCCGTCGGTATGCGGAAGAGTCTGCCCCCAGTGGTGCACGGTCAAATGCCGCCGCGACGATCTCGAAGGCCCCCTCGCCGTCCGCGCCGTCAAGCGCTACATCGGCGATCTCCGCGAGGACTACAGGGACCTTTATCCCGTAAAGGAAAAGCCCAACGGCAAGAAAGTCGCCGTCATCGGCGCCGGTCCTGCAGGTCTGAGCTGCGCTTATTATCTCGTCCTTCTAGGATATGACGTGACTGTATTTGAAAAGCAGCCAGAAGCCGGCGGTCTCATGCGATATGCAATCCCCGACTACCGCCTGCCAAGAAAAGTCCTCGCCAAGGAAATCCACAACATGGAGAAGCTCGGGGTCAAGATACAGACGAACTTCACCATCGGCAAGGACAAGACTTTGGTTGATCTCCGCAAAGACGGATTCGAGTCCATCTTTGTCTCCGTCGGCGCAGGCAGGGAGCTCCTTCCGAAGATCGGCGGCATCGACCTTCCGGGCGTTCTGCCCGGAACCAAGTTTCTCGAACGCGCCGCAAAAGGCGAGCAGATCAAGGTTGGAAATGACGTCATGGTCATCGGTGGCGGCGACGCCGCAATCGACTGTTCGCGAATTGCGCAGCGCTTCGGCGCAAAGAACGTAACAATTGTATATCGCCGTACCCGCAAGGAAATGCCTACGAACCCGATTGAAATCCGCGAGGCCGAAGTCGAGGGCGTCAAGGTCGAATTCCTTGAGAACCTCATAGCGATCAAGCAGTCAGCAAACGGAAGACTCATAGCCACGCTGAAGAAATACAGGCTTGGAGAGTTCGACAAGTCGGGACGCCGCGCACCTGAAGAAATCCCGAATTCCGACGAGGACCGCGAAGTCGACACCATCCTTCTCGCGATCGGGCACAAGCCGGATCCGGGCTCAATACTGTCCGGCGACTATGAAAACGCCATCAAGGACGGGACTCTCGTGGCAAGCGAAAAGACCGGAACGACACCAGTGGAAGACCTGTTCGCCGGTGGAGATTTCGTGGTCGGACCTTCGACAGTTATCGAAGCGATAGCCGCGGGACAGCATGCCGCAAAATCCATCGACAAGAAGCTTATCCCGGGGAGGAAGGAATATTTCTGGGAGAAGTTCGATCTACCTGCAGTCGACTTCGATCCTGAAAAGGAAATCACCGAAGCCCTGCCTGTCGAATTTCCGATGCTCAACGCCACAGAACGTCTCATCAGCGTGGAAGTCGAAAAGACTATCACGAAGGAAGGCGCCTGCCGCGAAGCTGGCCGCTGCCTGAGATGCGATTATAAGGTGTAGGGGCAAAAGCCGTCAGTTGCCAGTGGTCCGTCGATAGTTGTCAAGGCATATTAGAATTTGAACTCGTGTTCATGTTTGTAGTTAAGCCATTATTGGCTGTGGTCTTTAAAACAGTAAACACGCAATATTGCGTTAACTACCAACAAACCAACTGCCTCAATGCAGATAAGTGTGAAATCACTGGAACAGAAAACCATCTTCTTATTCCCGTGACTTTATCGCTTTTGCGACCTTTGAGGCGGAAAGGCTAGATACTTCGCGATGCATGTCCTTGCCGTGGGTGTCAATCGTCACCAGCAGGGGGAAATCCTTGACTTCGAGCTTCCATACGGCTTCAGGCGGACCAAACTCCTTGTAATAATATACGTCAAGGACTTTTACAATGGATTCCGCGAGCACCTGGGCGCATCCGCCTGCGGCGCTAAGATACACGGCGCCATACTTACTGAGAGATTCAGAAGCTTCCGCGGAAAGCCCACCCTTCCCTATGAAAGCCTTCACGCCATATCGTCTGACAATATCGGAAATATACGGAGAAGTACGGTAGGAAGTTGTCGGTCCGGCAGCGGCGACCCGCCATCCATCGCCTTCCTTGACAACGATAGGGCCGCAATGATAAACTACCGAGCCTTTCAGGTCGACAGGCAATCTGGCCGAAGCCTTGGCTTCAAAAAGGAATTTGTGCAGCGCATCCCTTCCGGTATAGATGATTCCCGACAGCAGGACAGTATCTCCGGAACGGAGCTTATTGACATCCTTTAAACCCAACGGTGTTTTAATATTATGATTCACGCTTGCTTCCCGATGTATTCCTATAATGTACCACAGGCATCTTGCCTGTGGTGCCTTAAATACAATTCCATATGCGATTAAATTAATTTTTTTTAATCATATTTCAAATCCGAGTTCACATTATCCTCTCCGGTGAAAGCCGTCTTTCCGAGAGGAAGTGGAGGATTGGATATCCATTCTTGTTCAGCCAGGAGCGCTTGACGGAAGCACCAGGCGATATCGTCTCCAGATAATCCCAGAAATCCTTTCCATGCCTCGGGACCTTGAGATGAGCAAGCTCATGAAGCAGCACATACTCGTAAATCTCGTCAGGGGCGAGTATCAACCGCCAGTTGAGGGTTATGATCCTCTGCCTGCTGCAGCAGGTGCCCCAGCGCGTACCCATATCCTTCAGGACAAGCCTGTCTATTCTGAACTTCCCGGAACCACAACACCATCTGGCGCCTAGGATTTTTGCGAAATTCGCAGACTGTGAAAAATACCAGAGGCGCAGCCTGTCCCTTACATTTTCCGGATCCTTGTCAGGAACGCAGAATTGAAGGACATCCCTCCCGGCATCATAACTGACAGCATTGTCGCCTTCCGAAATACCGAGAGTCAACCTCTCCCCCTTGAAAAATATTACTGATCCGTCAACCAGATTGGAGTCCAGGACGGAGTTCCTCATGCTCTGATAGTGTTTCCTGATCCATCCGGCATGCTTCCTCAGGATCTTTTCGGATTCCGTGACGAGTGAAGGTGAAATAGTGAGTCTTGCGCCTTTTTCAGAGATCGTGATCCTGTATCTGCTGCGGATATGCCTTACATTGATCTCTACGGGAATGTCAAGGCCATTGTCCGTGGAAAGGGTGGCTGCGGGGAGCTTCATTTGAAATATCCGTCGAGGAACTTCCTTCTTTCCGGATGGCGGAGTTTTTCCAGTGCCTTGATCTCGATCTGGCGGATGCGTTCACGGGTGACATTGAAATGCGCGCCGAGTTCCTCGAGCGTCTTCTCCTTCTCGCCCATCAGGCCGAACCGCATCATTATGACCTGCTGTTCGCGTTCGGAAAGGGTGTCGAGGGTCTCCTTCAACTTCTCCTTGAGCATCTCGAAGGCCATGCTCTCCACGGGATCTCCTCCGTCGGAGTCGGCTATGAAATCCTGCAGGAAAGACTCTCCGTCTTCTCCTACTGGCGCCTGGAGCGACAGCGTCTGGTGAGCCATTTTCTTGAGAGCCCTGATCCTCTCCTTAGGCATTTCAAGGACTGCGGCAAGTTCTTCGGGAGTCGGCTCACGTCCGTTTTTCTGGAGGTATCTCTGTTCCTCATGGAACATCTTGTTGATGGTGGCAACCATGTGGGCTGGAATCCTTATCACCCTTGACTGGTCCGCGATGGCCCTGGAGACAGACTGCTTTATCCACCAGGTGGCATAAGTGCTGAAACGGTGTCCCAGCGTGTGGTTGAACTTGTCGACGGCCTTCATCAGTCCGATATTGCCTTCCTGGATGAGATCGGTGAGTGGAAGCCCCTTGCTGCGGTATTTCTTGGCGATGCTGACGACAAGCCTGAGGTTTCCTTCGAGCATTTTCTTCCTGGCGAGCTCAGCCTCCTCCCTGCATCCCTTCAATCTGACCATCCTTACATGGAACGATTCGACGTCCATCAGGACCTTCTCTTCAACCATTTTCTTCAGCTCGCCTGAAGCACCTTTCGTCCTGGATTTCTTATCGGGTACAATTCCTGTCTGACGGAAATATTCCCTTGCGACCTCATACCATTCCTCGAGATATTCGTTCTGGACATGATGTTCAATGAGGTTCTTGACTAGTTTGTCCCGGAACTTCTCGATGTTTTTGTCGTTTGAACTGAAGGCCGACCTGAGCTTTGCATAATCCTTCTTGATGGAGTCCTTCCAGCCGGGGAACTTCACGAACACGGATTCCGCAGGAATGTTCAGGTTGTGGTCTGCAGAGAGATGTATGTTGAAATAGCTGTCAAGGTTTTCGACAGTGCATTTTTCAATGATAAGCAGATGGTCGAGTGCTACAAACCCGAAGCCGTAGAGGTTTTCACGGAAGGAATTGATGGCGGAGCTGTACAGCTTGGCATAATGCACCTCTTCCTCGCTGGTCAGAAGGGGGTTTGCAGCCATCTGCCGGAAATATATGTTGAGGGAATCAATCTCCCCGTCGTCGACTCGCGCCGCAGGAGCCGAATCTTCGTTCTCAGAGTCAGTTTCGGGCTCGTTGTACTCCTTGTCATTGGAGGCACCCGATGAACCGTCTTTCTGGAACATTTTTCTACCTTTGAATGGAAACATGGTCATCACCTTGAAAATGTGTGGCGGAACCGGCTGTTAAGTTAAACCCGAATTCCCATATTGGAAATGAAATCTTAAATAATTCCAACAGATTTGAATTCAGAGGAAGACAGGATACTTTATCCGCTCATTTGCGTGCATTGGATTTCAATGACCCACAAGACAATCACAGTGGGGCTGTAGCTCAGTTGGCTTAGAGCGATACGTTCGCAACGTATAGGTCAGGGGTTCGATCCCCCTCAGCTCCACCACTTTAATCCTTGGACACCAAGGTTATCTTATAATAAAGCCCCAGTGCAGTCAAGACCGCGATTCATTGCATTTTATCACGTTTTCGAAACCTAAAAGCGTACGGGCTCTAAGATTAATGAACTGAATCGAATGTAACCGTTTCAAGCCGCATTCGCCGGCCTTCCTCGCAAGCCAGCCCGGATCTCCCCGCTCCACCTGTAAAAGCACGTCGTAGTTAACGCAATCCTGCGTGTTCCATCGAGTAAATCAAGAACAGCCAATAAGGCTTAACTACCAACAACTCCCAGCAACCAGTATTGAACAACAAACTTTCCTTTGCATGAGGAATTCCTCCTGAAAATAGCAAAACCCCAAAAAGACGCCTTTCCCGTTCCGCACTTGTCAGCTTCAAAGCTTTTCAGCGGAATCCAGCACCCCGTTGCGTGTTGTAATTAATCGAAAAAACTATTTCTTGCAATCAGACACAGATATTTTGAACTTGTAAAAGAAATAATTGAATCAAAACCAGATCTAGCAAACGCAAAAGCAAAGCAGCCACCAAAAAAAAAGATGATGGACAATCGCCATTGCAAGTTGCTTTTAAAACTGGAAATTTTATAGTCGCGGGGGGCACAGGGTCAACCCCTACGCTATCAACTATCCCATCCGGGCGTCTCAGACCATCTTCTTGAGTGCCGTGAGGTCGAGTTTTCCGGCAGGGATCGGGGTCGCACTCTTGCTATGGACTTCGATGCCGTCCCGACCTTATTTAACGCCCTGCTAATTTCAATATCTTTCCCATTCGTCTCTATCAGGCGATTTCCATATTTGGATAACTCACTTATCTCCGAAGTCAATAGCAAGAGTGTGAGCGGTGCAGTTATTCATTAATTGTTGAGGAAACCTCTAGAATTTTGCAAATTATAACATAAATTTTGTTTTCGCTGATAATGACGGACTTTATCATAAACCTTAATTATTTCCGGTGAACATGAATTACAGGATAGAGATTTCAAATTATGACAAGTGGCGCGACTCCCGCGGGGAATCGGTCAAGAAGCAGATACACAACTTCCTCAAGCTGCCTGTCGACAAGGTCAGGACCAGGGATGCATATACGATAGTCGCGGACATAACGCCTGCGCAGGCTGCGAAAATCGCGGCTGAACTCTCCAACCCGGTGCTGCAGAAGGGGATTGTCGGCGAAACACCCGGCACAGGATGCGACTGGCTTATCGTAGTCGGATTCAGGCCCGGCGTGACTGACAATGTCGGACGTTCGGCGCATGAGGCGGTCGGCGACATCATTGGAAGAAAGTTGCGCGACGACGAATTCGTGTTCAGCTCTATTGAATATCTCATCCACGGCTCAGCCCTCAGCAAGAGCGACGCTGGAACGATCGCAAAGAAACTTCTCGCGAACGAACTTATCGAGACGATAGCGATTTACGGAAAAAAGGATCTTGCCAGCTCCCCTATTCCGCTCAACCTTCCTTTCGTCAAGGAATCTGAAGGCGGAATCATAAAGGAGATCAATCTCGAGGTGGAGGATTCAAAGCTCCTGGAAATAAGCAGGAAAGGGATACTTGCACTGACTCTGGACGAAATGAAGGTCATACAGAATTACTTCCGTAAGGCGAAGGGACGCGGCAAGGCCGGCCTGAAGAACTGTCCGACTGACGCGGAACTTGAGATTCTCGCCCAGACCTGGTCGGAACACTGCAAGCACAAGATATTCGATGCCGAAATCGATTATGCCGATGAAAACGGAAACAGATCAAAAGTCGTTTCATGCTTCAAGTCATACATCATGAAAAGTACTGCTGAGATATCCAAGAAGGTCGACTGGCTTGTTTCAGTATTCCATGACAACGCAGGCGTCATCGCATTCAACGACAAGATTGACCTGGTATACAAGGTTGAAACACACAACAGCCCTTCAGCGCTTGATCCCTACGGCGGTTCGATGACCGGAATTGTAGGAGTCAACAGGGATCCCATGGGCACCGGCCAGGGAGCCAATCTGCTTATAAATGTCTGGGGCTACTGCCTTGGCTCTCCGTTCACGGCGGCAAAGGATGTTCCGGAAGGGCTTCACCATCCAAGGCGTTTGCGTGACGGAATACACAAGGGAGTGATCGACGGAGGAAACCAGAGCGGGATACCATACGGGATAGGCTGGGAATACTTTGAAGACAGATATCTGGGCAAGCCGCTTGTCTACTGCGGCACGGTCGGGACACTTCCGAAAAAGGTCGGATCCGTACCAGGGCACAGCAAGAAAATCCTTCCTGGAGATCTGGCGGTAATGGCTGGAGGCAGGATCGGGAAAGACGGGATCCATGGCGCCACATTCTCGAGCGAAGAACTTCATCAGGACAGTCCTACGCAGGCAGTCCAGATCGGGGATCCGATAACGCAGAAGAAGATGGGCGACTTCATTTACGAGGCCAGGGACAAGGGACTTTACAGGTTCATCACAGACAACGGCGCGGGCGGTCTTTCATCCAGCATAGGCGAGATGTCCAGCCTCTGTGGCGGATGCAGGATAGACATAGGGAAGGCGCCATTGAAATATGCTGGGCTGCAGCCGTGGGAGATAATACTTTCAGAGGCGCAGGAAAGGATGAGTTTTGCGGTACAGCCGGAAAAGCTCGCCGAGTTCCTGAAACTCGCTGAATCCAGGGATGTAGAAGTCACTGTTCTTGGCGAATTCACCGACAATGGCAAGTTCCACGTGCTCTACGGGGACAGGACGATAGCATATCTCGACATTGAATTCATGCATGAAGGACTTCCGAGGATGAAGCTCAAGGCGAAATGGAATCCCCCGAAATTCGCGGAGCCGTCGCTGGACAAGCGCAATCTGAAAAAGGATTTCATAGGGATGCCCGGACGTCTCAACGTATGTTCCGACGAATACAAGGCCAGGCAGTACGACCATGAGGTCAAGGGGCTCAGCGTGATCAAGCCGTTCAGCGGAAAGTTCAGGGATGTGGTCAGCGACGCGACCGTGACGATGCCGGAGCAGCTGAGCAAGGAGGGAATAATCCTGTCATCTGGAATTCTGCCGCGCTACAGCGATATCGACACCTACCACATGATGGCTTCGGTGATCGACCTTGCCATCCGCAGGATAATCGCGGTGGGTGGAAAACTCGGGCACATTGCCGGGATTGATAATTTCTGCTGGCCGGATCCTGTCCAGAGCGACAAGACGCCGGACGGAGAATACAAGCTGGCGCAGCTGGTCAGGGCGAACCAGGCGCTCTACGACTACACGAAGGCTTTCAAGGTCCCATGCATATCCGGCAAGGACAGCATGAAGAACGACAGCACCCGCGGTGGCAGGAAGATCTCGATTCCGCCCACGGTACTTTTCAGCGCACTGGCCAAAATGGATGACATAGGGAAAGCCGTCACTCTCGACGTGAAGAATCCCGGAGATCTGGTCTATGTGATAGGCCCGACCAAATCCGAACTTGGCGGAAGCGAATACTATGCGATGCTCGGAGCAACCGGGAACAGTGTGCCGAAAGTCGATGCAAAGAAGTCAATCGCAATTTACAATGCGGTCAGCAATATCACTGGAAAGGGGCTTGCCTCATCATTGCACACGCCTGCGATAGGCGGACTTGCCGCCGGATTTGCGAAGATCGCAATCGCTGGAAGGCTTGGCCTTGAAATAGATCTCGCCGAAATTCCGGCCGAAGGTGAATTGTCGGCTGAAGAGATCCTGTTCTCGGAGAGCAACTGCCGTTTCATAATGACAGTTCCTGCCGGAAACAGGGCGAAGGTCGAAAAGCTTCTGGGGAACATCCCTCATGGCATGGCTGGAAGGGTTCTCAAAGGAGAAACCGTGAATATCTGCATTGCCGGGAAAAAGCTGTTTTCCACAGGGCTTGCAGAGCTCATCAAATCATACAAGGGCACCTTGGCGGGAATTTAACGATGCATTTCCCCTGCCGGCTTGATTTTTAAGGACTTAATTTTAAATTAGATCCGAGGGGACTTCAACAAAACAAGAATTAAAGCCTACGGGAAATCATATTGAAACTTCGCGTCAAAGCTCTTGTCTACACTGGGACGACCCTGCTCGTATTGACTGCGCTGATATCCATATTCTCCTCAATTGCGGTACTTTCGGGGCTTAACCGTCTTGAAGAAGATCAGATGCTTAAGAATGCCAGGCTGCTTTCTGAGGCCTTGAAGTCGGAAACGGCGAGGCTCGACACTCTTGCAGCCGACTGGGGGAGATGGGATGAGAGCTACGCTTTCATTGAAAGCAGGAATCAATCCTATATAGACTCCAACCTCCAGGACCAGGCAATAGGCAACCTTGGAGTGGACATGATGGTCTTCATCGACAATACTCAGAAAATCACATACGGCACTGCATTTGATCCGGTGAAGAAGGTGAAGATCCCCCTGCCCCCGGAAATAATCGAGTGCATTGAATCCAACAAGGCAATATTCAATGGGGGCAACGACAAGGACTACTCCAGACATGGAATTCTCATGTCGAGCAGTTCCCCCTTCATTTTCTCGGCGTGCTCGATACTGACAAGCAAGCTGGAGGGCCCTTCACGGGGAATGCTTCTCATGGGGAATTACCTGGACAAGGATTTCATCGGACGCATCGGCAGGCACATCCAGAAGGATTTCACCGTCACGAGGACCGACATGGATATGCCGGCTGAAATGCTGGATGTCTCAACTGAGCTCAGGAAAACTAATCTACCCCTCATATCATTCCCCGGTGGCAATTCCATATCAGTCTTCATGCCGATCAATGATGTCCACGACAAGCAGGCGCTGATTGCAGAAATGACGGTCAAGCGTGAAATCTATTCTGCTGGCAAGCAGGCCCTGATCACCTTCATCTGCAGCCTGATAGCCTCAGGAGGAATTCTTTATCTGCTGATCTACTTCATCCTTGAAAGGGCGGTACTGTCAAAGATCAGGGACTACTCCCAGCTGTTCAGCAGGATAAGGCAGATGTCCGATCTTTCCCTGCGTGTCGATGAAAGCGGAAACGACGAACTCGGTGACTTGAGCAGGGAGATAAACAAGATGCTCGCCACCCTTGAACACTCGAAGACAAGCCAGCAGTATGCGGAAATCTCGATGCTGAACAATGAAAAGAGATACCAGCTGATAATCGAACAGGCGCCGATAGGGATAGTCACCTGCCACATGGACGAGAGATTCAGGACGGCCAACCAGTCGTTCTGCGACATCATAGGCTACAAGCCGGAAGAACTTATTTCAAACAAGAACATCAAGGACATCACATATCCCGAGGATTATGTTCCAGTCATGAAGCATTTCGAGGATCAGGCGAAGAAAAGCCAGCAGCCCATGGAATATGAGAAACGCCTCATGCGGAAGGACGGGAAGATCATATATGCCCTCATAAGGGCCCAGGTCTACAGGGATCTGCTGGGAGAACCGCAGTATCTGATAAAAACCATACAGGACATCACCCAGCAGAAGGAGAACCAGGCAAGGCAGAAGAGGCTCGAGGAGGAATTGAGGCAGGCGCAGCAGCTGGAGTCGATTGGCCGTCTTGCCGGAGGATTCGCGCATGATCTGAATAATTTCCTGGTGCCGATCCTCGCCTATACGGACATGCTTCTTTCCGTGACGAAGAAGGACGATCCGCTCTACAACGGGGTGCTTGAAATAAAGAGCGCGGCCGAACGCGCGAAGACGCTTTCACAGAAATTCCTGGCCCTGAGCAGCAAGCAGATGCTGGAGGTCACTACGCTCAATCTCAACGATCTCATCGCCGCCTTCAAGAACATCCTGAACCGACTCATCCGGGAAGACATCAGGATCGAATACCACCTGTCCCCAGGGATATCCATGATCAAGGGCGATTATGCGCAGATAGAGCAGGTCGTCATGAATCTCGCCGTCAATGCAAAAGACGCTATGCCCAAAGGCGGACTTCTGACATTTGAGACATACAATGAAACACTTGAAAAGGAAATACCTGACTCCCATCCGGCAGTAAAGCCCGGCAATTACGTGGTCCTAAAGGTCACCGACACGGGAACAGGAATAAGCAAGGAGACCATGGCGCATCTCTTCGAGGCGTTCTTCACGACAAAGGAACGCGGCAAGGGAACCGGGCTCGGGCTGAGCATGGTCCACGGGATCGTAAACCAGCATGGCGGCGGAATCAAAGTCTGGTCTTCGGAAGGGGAAGGGACTTCATTTGCGATCTATCTGCCTGCCACCGACGAGGCGCTTCCGATCCTTGAAAAGCAAAAAGCCCCTGTCGAGATAAAACCCGGCAGAGGAGAGACGGTACTTATCGTTGAAGACGAGCCATCCGTCCTCAGGATAGTCTCTTCAGAGCTTAAGAGGAACGGCTACAATATTATTGAATCTGAAGGCGGTGCCGAAGCCCTGGAGATGGCCAGGAAGCACAAGGGGAGGATAGACATACTGCTCACCGATGTCATCATGCCTGTGATGGACGGGAAGGAACTCTACGTGCGCCTCTCCGAAATCCACCCGGAGATCAAGGTGATGTACATGTCGGGGCATACATACGATGTACTGTCGCAGCACGACATACAGGCGCCGGACGCGCAGTTCATATCCAAGCCGTTCTCCATGGAAATCCTGAGGAAGAAAATACAGAATCTGCTGCGGTGATTATAATTCGGAAGGATTCTCAAGCAAGGTCACAAGCAGGGCAGGCTCATTTTCCCACATTGTCCCTACGGCCGTCATCCGCACTTTTGACATTTTCCCGTCGGCTCCGCGCAAGTCGATTTCCGCCGTCCTGCCGGCGACTACTGGATATGGGAATTCAGCGCCCAGCATGTCCTTTATCTTCTGGCCAAAAAACTTTTCAGAAGCGCTGTTAACGAACTTAAGCCTCTTCTTCGAGTCGACGATCAAAAGCGGACATGGAAGTTTTTCAATTACATTCACAAAGTTGTCACGCGCAATTTTCATTGATTCTTCAAGATGCCTGTGTCTTGATTTCTCGAGGGAAAGGGAGAAGAGGTTGCCCAATGAAAGCGCAAAATTCTGCTCCTCTATCGACCATTCCCTTGGCTCACCGCAGTGTTCTATGCAGATTACACCGATGATCTCGCCGGAAACATAGACAGGCACGTCCAGGAGGGACGCAATCTTTAACGGCTTGATATAACTTTCCAGGAAATCCCCGTATCTGGGATCGCCTGACGCATTCCTGCACACGATCACGCGTTCATTCCTGATGGCTTTGAAATAAGAAGGGAAATCCTTTATCGCAAGTTCCAAATCGTGCACATGCCCCGCGGACCTAGCATCATACAGGTCGGCACAGTAGAGCCTGGTGAAGTCGGTATTGAACAGCCAGATGCCGACCCGGGCGACTTTGAATATCCTGGAAGCCATCTCCGTGATCCGCGTCATTATGCATTCAAAATCGGGGCGGTAGAGGATTTCAGGCGAAGTCCATTCGACAAGGATCTTGTTCTGTGCAATGAGGGCGTCGCGGCTGTTCTGAATTTCGACCTCGGCCTTCTTGAGGTCGGTAATATCGAGGATGGCTCCGACGAGTCCGTTCACGCTGCCCTTGATGTCCTTGAAGGTCGCCTTGTTGAAGATGACGTCACGCAGACCGTGCCTCCTGGTCTTCACCTTCCACTCATAAACCTGTTTTCCGGGCTTGTTGAAAAGCTCCTCGTCCATCTTGAAGTATTTCTCGGCGATGTCCGGAGGGCCCACGTCAAAAACCGTCTTGCCGATGATTTCGGCCTTTGACATACCAAAGAAATCTTCAAAGGCCTTATTGCATCCTGTATAGCGTCCCTGCCTGTCCTTGTAGAACAGCGGGATGGAAATTGTCTCCATCAGAGTTGCAAGGAAGTCGAACTGTTCAAACACCCTGGTCTGTATCCTTTTCTTCTCGCTTATGTCGTCCCAGACGAGGAGGAAATATTTCCTGCCCTCGAAGGAGAGCGTCCTCGCATTGACAAATACATCGATGAACTCTCCGCCCTTCCTCCTGTAGCGGGCCTCGTGCCTGTCAGAGAGCCCTGACTTCAGTATCCTGTCGAACCTCGACCGTATTTCAGACAACGGTGCGAGTTCATAATCCTTTACGTTGAGCTTCTCAAACTCAAGATGGGTGAACCCCAGCAGCTCATTCGCCCTGCTGTTGAAATCAAAATTACCCATGGTATCGGCATCCAGGAGTACAATCGCGCTTGACGAGTTCTCAAAGATGGCCCTGTACCTCTCCTCGCTGCTCTGGAGCGCGCTCTCAAGCTTGCTCTTTTCAACCTGCTTCCTGCTCATCTGGGAATCCAGCTTCCTGACAAAGCCATGAATCATGAGGGTGACAACTGTCATGACGATAATAACAAAGGCAAGAGTAATCAGATGGGATTGCCATATAGGGAGAACCGGAAAGAAAAGATGCTTTAAGTATTCGAGCGCGATAATTGAAAACGAAAGCAGGAATATTGTCAAAATCAAAAGTTTTGTCCTCGTCGGATTCATAGTCAAAACAGCCCCCCTGTCTTCTTGCAGCCTTCAATTTCTCAATGAATTATATTGCATGCAGGCCTCTGTCACTCGCATATTATAACAGGAAAGGACATTTTTTTCAACATCATGGAGATTTCATAGGATAAGTATCTGACACATCCACCTTGCTGATTGATGTAAAAGGGCGATTGTATACTATATTAATAAACAGGTAAATGAAGGGTTGCTTCCACATTGCCATAACATGAAGGTACTAATAAATGAGGAACCTGAAATATACATTTGTCCTTCTTCTGATCGCTCTCTCCTTTTGGCTGGGCTATATGATTTCTTCCAGCCAGAATAATCATCGTCCAGGAGCAACAGCGGTGTCTGACGCGTCTGTTTCTGTGGGATGGACATGTTCAATGCATCCCCAGATACGCCAGCCGAAGGCCGGAAAATGTCCGATATGCGGAATGGATCTGATCCCAGTCAAAGGCGATTTGGGCGGAGGCTCTGCATCTTCGGAATTGAAACTTACGCCTGAGGCGGAGAAGCTCGCCGAAATAGAGACCGCCCCTGTTGAAAGGAAGTTCGTCACGACTGAAATCAGGATGCTCGGAAAAATAGCCTACAATGAGGAAACCATGGCATTCATCACAGCGAGGATGCCCGGCAGGATTGACAAACTTTTCGCAAACTACACTGGAATAGCCGTGAGGAAAGGCGATCACGTCGCTGAAATATACAGTCCCGACCTGCTTCTTGCCCAGCAGGAGCTCATCCAGTCCCTCAACCTCCTGAAAACCTCTAAGCCTGAAGATGAGTTCGCCCTCAGGATATTGAATTCCGTCAAGGAGAAATACCGTCTCTGGGGTTTCAGCGACGCGCAGGTGCAGGAAATAATCAAAAGGGGCAAGGTGTCGGATCATCTCACCATAACTGCCCCCATACAGGGCATCGTGACTGAAAAGAACGTGGCGGAGGGCATGTATTATGAAAAAGGGGAGAAGCTTTTCACCATTGCGGACCTTAACATCGTATGGGTCAACCTCGAAGCATATGAAATGGATCTGCCATGGATAAAATATGGGCAGGAAGTCGACTTCACCACCGAAGCGTATCCTGGAAAGGGCTTCAAGGGGAAAATAGCATTCATACAGCCTTTCATGAACGAAGCGACCCGCACTGTCAAGGTAAGGCTCAACGCCGACAACTATGACGGCATGCTCAAGCCCGGAATGTTCGTGAATGCAGTACTCCGTGCGAAACTCGCAGCAGGCGGAAAAATCCTGAACACCTCGCTTGCGGGAAAATGGATAAGTCCGATGCATCCGCAGATAGTAAAGGACGGCCCCGGCAAATGCGATGTCTGCGGAATGGATCTGGTACCGGCGGAATCGCTGGGGTTTTCGGATGAGGACGACAGGAACCTCCATCCTCCGCTCGTCATACCGGCATCAGCCCCGCTGCTGACAGGGAAACGGGCGGTCGTATATGTCGCGGTTCCCGGCAGGAAAGGAGCCTACGATGGCAGGGAGGTGAAGCTTGGTCCGCGGGCTGGAGACTATTACATCGTCGAATCCGGCCTGTCCGAAGGGGAGAAAGTCGTTACAAGAGGAAGTTTCAAGATTGACAGTTCGCTGCAGATCCTGACGAAATCCTCGATGATGTCGGCGCCGGTTGACGGCAGGATTGGAAACAGGCCTGCTGTCCAGGGAAAAAAGGAATCCTACTCCCAGCCACCTCCTCCCGACGAGATACTCGCAGCGTACTTCGCGGTTCACAAGGCTCTCTTCTCCGAGAATCTTGACGAGGCAGCAAGGAATGCGGCAAAGCTGGACGAACGTTATTCAACCACTCTTGGAACTTCAAAGGATATCAAGACCGCCCGCGAGAATTTCGCGCATATCTCGGCGCATCTCTACAAGGAGGTATCAGGATCGGCGATGCAATTGAAGAAGCCGCTGTACAGGATATCATGTCCGATGGCATTTGAGGACAAGGGGGCCTACTGGCTGCAGGACAGCGACAAGGTGCAGAATCCATACTTCGGCTCGATAATGCCGAAATGCGGAGAGCTACAGGAAACCATTCCTGACGGGAAGTAAACCGTATTAAATAAAGAAATCAGAAGAACATGCCTTGCGGCATTGATCCGCCGTAGCTTTATGCGGAGGAGGTTAAGCCCACAAGGGCAGTTCTTTTATATTTTCCAGGACATTGAATGATCGGCAGAAAATCAAAACAGTGGCTTGAACGGTATGTTGACGGCAATGAAGTGACGCTGCTCCACAGCGGTGATCAATTCTTCAATGCCCTTGAAGAGCATATGCGGAACGCGAAGAAGCTCATACATCTGCAGATCTACATATTGGAACCAGACTCTACTGGCATGCACATCATAAAGCTCCTGAAAGAAGCTGCCGCGCGCGGAGTTCAAGTGTACGTGGTTCTAGATGCTTTCGGCTCCCAGAACATGCATGCCAGCCACATGCAGGACATGCAGGGCTCCGGGATCAACATCCGGAAATTCGCCCCAATGCTGAGGGGGATTCGCATCAGCATCAGCCGCAGGATGCACCATAAGATATTTGTCGCCGACGGAGATGTTGCGATCACAGGAGGATTGAACATTTCAGACAGCTATTTCGGCATGAACATGGCGCCATGGCTGGATTATGGCGTCCAGCTCCGGGGCCCGATCTGCGCTGAACTGGAAAGGACCTGCCGCGAACGATGGAGACGCCAGTTCCACAGGAACAGGCTGCCCGTCGAGCATCCCAAAAAATGTGGCGCCATCCGTGCAAGGGCGAGCCGCAACGACTGGTTCCGCAACAGGTCGCAGATATCCAAGACCTACCGCGACATGCTTTCCAGGGCCAGCAAGGAAGTCCTGATGCTTTCACCTTATTTCCTTCCTGGCTACCATCTGACAAGGCTGATCATGCGCGCCCGGAAGCGCGGCGTGAGGGTGGTGCTTGTTCTCCCCGGGCTGTCCGACGTGCCCCTCGTAAAACATGCCACCGAACATCTCTACTCGACATTCCTGCACCGCGGGATTGAAATCTATGAGTGGAAGGAAACCGTGCTCCACGGCAAAATCGCAGTAATGGATTCATCGTGGTGCACCATAGGATCCTACAATCCCAACGCGCTGAGCGACTACCTGAGCATGGAAATGAACATTGACATAGACGACATAGATTTCTCAGCCCGTCTGCGCAGGGAGATTGAAAGCAGGATAATCTCGCACAGCAGGAAAATAACCGAGGACAATTACCGTAAAAGCAACAGCCTGTACATGAGCATCTTCAACAGGATCGCCTACTACATAATCTGGTTCCTGCTCAGGCTGCAGTACCTGCTCACATCCTCGAAATGAAAATAATACCTGCCTGTATTAATTTTATTCATCATTTTTTATTCATCATATGAATAGCGCATTTGGCAGTTTATATTTTTTTAAATATAATTCCCGGAGGCTATAGATGGAAAATGCCAGGACCCAGATAATCGCCACGGTCGGACCGGCAAGCAATGATGAGAAGACCATGAAATCGCTCATCGATGCCGGCGTCGACATATTCAGGATAAACCTTTCCCATTCCGACAGGGAGACGCACCGGGCTTCGATAAGGAAGGCCAAGGCCCTGGGTGCAATAGTCATGATCGACCTTCCGGGACCGAAACTCCGCATCGGAGATACAAGCGTCCCCCTCCCCTACAACGTCAAGGTCGGAGAAAGGATTTTCTTCACTGGTTCGACTGCCGACTTCAAAGACTCAATGCCCAGCTTTGCCATCCCGAGAGGGGTTAATTTTTCAATGGCTGAAAAAGACATGCGCGTACTGGTAGACGATGGAAAGCTTGAATTCATAGTCAAGGAGGTCTCGCCAAAGGGAGTCGTCGTGCAGAGCGATTCCGAAGGGCCGCTCTGCCCCAGGAAAGGTGTTGCGTTCTCAATAGACCTGACAAACTTCCCACCGCTTGTCGACGAGGACCGCCGTGCGATTGCGGAACTCGCGGGCGAGCCATTCGACATAGTCGCGGCCTCATTCGTAAGAAATGAAGATACGATAACCGAACTCCGCGACGAACTGGCGAAGCATGGAAGTTCCGCCCGTATAATCGCCAAGATAGAGGATCCGTCCGGCGTAAGGAACATCGAGGCCATCATCAAGGCCGCCGACGGGATCATGGTCGCCCGCGGGGATCTCGGGGTCTGCACTCCAATCGCCGCCCTTCCCATCCTCCAGAAAAGGCTTGTCTGCCTTGCCGTCTACTACAGGAAGTACGTGATCGTGGCTACACAGATGCTCGAGTCCATGACTGAGAATCTTTTCCCGACCAGGGCAGAGGTCACTGACGTGGCGAATGCCGTGCTGGACGGGGCCGATGCGGTGATGCTTTCCGGAGAAACCTCCGTAGGCAGGCATCCGGTCAAGGTCGTCGAAACAATGTCGAAGATAATATTCCATGCCGAATCCGCATTCAGGACAGGGCTCAAGGACATTCTATAGGCTATGACTTAATGAAAAAATTCAAACCAGTACCATTCAGGCACAGGCCAAAGGGCATGACAATCCTCTACGAGGACATGGATGTCATAGTGATCGACAAGAGTTCCGGCCTTTTGACTGTGAGGACGAATTACGAGAAGGAGAAAACAGCCCATCAGATCCTGATCGACTACATACGCAGAGGCGACACCAAGTCAAGGAAGCAGCTTTTCGTAGTACATCGGCTTGACCGCGACACTTCCGGGGTCCTCGTATTCGCCAAAAGTTTCGAGGCCATGGAAAATCTCAAACAGCAGTGGGGTGTCAGCGTAAAGAAGAAATACGTGGCTGTTGTCCATGGAATAATGAAGGAGAAGAGCGGGAGAATTACTTCATATCTTGCGGAGAACGACGACTATGAGGTTTTTTCAGTCAACGATCCGCAGAAGGGGAAACTTGCAATCACTGCCTATGAAGTCATAAAGGAGACAAAGAGATGCAGCTTGATTGAGATCGACCTGCTGACAGGCAAGAAAAACCAGATCCGCGTTCATTTCCTGGAGAAAGGGCATCCGATCGTCAATGACGAAAAATATGGGAATATGTTCAAGCGCAATGGCCGCCTTGCACTTCATTCACAGTTCCTGACCTTCAACCATCCATACTCGGGCAGGACGATGACCTTCGAAGCCAAAGTTCCTGACTGCTTTGACATCTATTTGAATGCGTGAGTGACAGAAAAAGTCGCTCAGCTTGAAAATCACGCTGCCTATTTCACAGGCTTTTTTTCAGCTGCATCTTCAGGCACATATACGACATCGCCATTCTTGAGCTGGTATGCTGTTCCAAGACGCTGCCCCTCGCCGCCGAGTTCCCGGTCTGTCGGCCGGTACTTGTCAAGCTTGTAGCCTTCTGTATTGAGCTTCTCCAGAACAGGATTCTTCTGCGCCTGTTCCGATGGATTGGCCTGGGGCCTGTGGTTTTTCCAGGCTACGGCAAGCGCAAGTATGAGCGCGGCGATTAGCACCATGCCTACGTCGAAGAGGTTCGCGACTCCGGTCAGCGGATCCTCCTCAGCAGAGGACAGAAGCCTTTTATAGCCTGATTTGAATTTAATCTTTCTGTCCTGCATCATGCACTCCTTCCTTTGACAGGAAATGATAGACATACTCGATGTCTGATAGGTCCTTGGCATACCAGTGCCGACGTCCGATTGATATGAAATAACAGATGGTGCTGACTCCGAGACCCAGTATGGTCGTGCCGAAGGCAGCGGCAAGGTTTCCTGCGATTGAAGCGACATTCCCTGCTGAAAGACCGAGAAGCGCGGGCCCCATAGGGATGAGAGTGCCAATTAGACCAAGTGCAGGTCCGAGCCTTATTCCAAGGTTCATGCGCTGATGGCCATGCGACGCCTCTATCTCGATGTCGGCAACAGTCTTGCCAAGGTGTTCTGTATCGTTTACAAGATGAGCCCCCTTCGCTGCAAAGACAGATACGAAGCCTGGATACTCGGTCCTGTCGAAGAAACTTCTGGCGACTTGTAACGTATCCTCGTCCTTTGCAGCAATAAGCTTTTCTACAAACGCCGTCCAGTTGCGCTTATTCCTCCTGCGTTCAATGCATTCCCTAGCGTACCCTCCTAATTCGAGAAAAGCCCAAATAAGAAGGACAAAGAGCATGGCAAAGACCGGTATGATGAGTATTCTGGAAATGATTATCAGGATTTCTGTATTAAATGAAAACATAAACATGGATTCCTATCTATTGAAGTTTCGGTGCGCCCTGCCGTAATTTGAAACCCAGCACCAGTGCGACGAACATGAAGAGAACGGGAATAAGCAGGAACTTATATCTGTCCAATTGTTCCAGAAGTGTCTGCTTCTTTACGGCCAGCTCCTTTCCCTTTATCTGTTCGGTTTTAAGCTGATCCTGCGCCTGCTGTTCAGTTTTTTTTGCAGTATCGGTCGCAGGATCGGGCTGAACCTGCGCTGTCGAAGATGCATTCTGCTGCTGGTTCTGAACTACGTTCTCCTTGTCCATGGCCGCCTTGTAGTCGGCAAGCAGATTGGCGTCACCCGGAGCGGAAAGCTTGTCCTCCAGGAACTTCTCGAAAGAATTGTTGCCACCGGTACGGATTCCGCCGTCAGGGCCATATTTCACAACGGATCTGGCGTATTCCTGCGCAAGTTCCTTCAATGTCGCCGCATCGGCATTCCAATATTCCTTCCTCGAAGCCTCCATGAGCATGTGGACGAGATTCTGGAAGGCGTGCGGATTCTCCTTGTCGAACCATTCCCTGACGTGCAGCTTCTTGCTGTCGTGGACATATACGTCGACGACTTCATTCCACTGGTCGTCCCTGATTGAGCCTTCCCTCATTATCTTCCATCCCAGCATGTTTGAAACATTCGTCTTGACTTGGTCGGCACCGGCGTAGCCTTCCTTCATCATGCCTTCGATCCATTTGCGGTTGAAGAGGCGGACATGGAAGTCGGTGTTGATGGCGTCTTCGGCGGTGACCATCCTGACCTTGGAGGGATCACGGACATCGGCGAAATAATATTTTGGTTCCTTTCCGGTAAGTTGCTTGATGGCCATAGAAAGACTGCCGTCGATGTACCAGGTATACTTGTTGGAGAGCGGACTGGAGACGCTATCGGCCCAGCTTCTTATGACTATCTCGGAACCTTGGATTGCCTGCCTGTATGACTCCGGAGCCTCTTCGCCCCAATGGTTCTCGGTGTAGAGGCTGCGGCTGTGTTCAAGATAGGTGCGCATGAGATCCTCGCGGGAGTTCCACTCGCCGGTCTTCTGTACCAGGTAATAGTACCAGCTTGATCCCATCTGCCCCGGAGGCATGCCGAACATTCTGGCAACAGATGAGTATTCCGCCTTGGCCGGCTCCATTCCACTCTGGAGAAGTTCGTCTTTTACCTTAAGCGTATTTTCCCTTACAGTATTACCGGGTTCATCAATATTTGAGATCAACCTTATCGCCTTGTCGATAAGCTGCATCCTTGTGGGAAGCTGGTCGCGATAGAGTCCTCTAAGCTGGATGAAGACGTCGACGCGGGGACGTCCGAGTTCCTTTGCCGGAATCAGTTCTACGGAGCCTACGACCCTCTTGGCATCCCACACGGGACGCACTCCCATGAGATAGAGTATCTGGGATTCGATAACTCCGAAATCCCTGTAGGTGGACATAGGACCAAGACTGAATGCTACCTTGTTGGGATATCTGCCGTTCTTCTCAAATTCACCTTTAAGGAGATCATCAATGAGCTGCTTTCCAATCTCCCATGACTGCGGAGTGGGTATCTCTTCCGGATTCACGACGAACATATTGCGCCCGGTTGGCACGGAGCCAGGATTCCTGTCGGGACTGTTGCCGGGACCCGGGACAACAAAACGTCCACCAAGGGCGGCCATCAGTCCGGAGAACTCATTGCCGGTATTCCGTAGATCTGCATTGAGCTGGACAATCATTGCGAAAGTCTCTTTCAATAGTTTCGGCAGGCCATCATCCGGAACTGCCGCGCCGATGGATTTAAGCGATTCCTCAGGGGAAAGCCCCTTCTCAACCACAAGGCGTATTGCACTCTCCCCTTTTTTCCTTATGACCATCTCTCGGTCCAACCCGTTTTCAGGAGACAGCAACTTTCCTACAGCATCGAGGAATTTATTTCCGGCGCAGCGCACGTAATATGGTATCAGCTGTTCTTTTGAAGGCACCTGTCCAAATATGTGGAGTGAGACCGGAACCGATTCATTTGCTATTGTTTCAAGATGGGTTTCAACGGCCTCGATCTCCTTCAGTGTCGGCAGGCGTCCTCCTGAAAGATCAAGCTTGAGATCCTTTGCCAGATCCAACTTTATAACCTGTTCTCCGATGGACTTGGCGAACTTATCCTTGAGGGCTCCTTCCTCGACACGAGTCCATTTCTCGATGTCGGACTGGAGATTCTTCAGGTCATCGGAAAGTTCAGCTTCGACAAGAGGAGGGGTAAGATGGTCGACAATCGTCGCGTAAGTCCGGCGTCTCAACGGGACCGACTCTCCAAGGTTGTTGATTATCCAGACGCCTATGTTGGGAAGCCTTCCAATGATTATGTCGCACCAGTCCGTACTGACAAGGGCATCTGCTTTTCCAGGAAGAAAAAACTCGGAACCGTGCGTGCCAAAATGTACGATCGCGTCTGCCGGGAATCCTTCCTGCAACCAGAAGTATGTGGCAAGATAGTTATGAGGTGGCGGAGTAAGCTTGTCATGGGTCTGCACTGCAAGAGCAGTAACCGATTGCGCCTCACCCCTCAGGGGCTGCGGGAGAAGAATGACGTTCCCCATGTCCAGACGCGGTATGACAATATATTTCTTCCCTTCGTTCTCCCAGACGAGGAAATCTCCAGGAGGTGGCCCCCACTGATGTTCAAGTTCCTTGCGCCTGATTTCCGGAACCTTCTCATCATACCATTTCCTGTAAGTCTCCACAGGAAGCAGTATTGCCTTGCCGCTGCGTGCGAGCCTGTCGAGTACAGCCGGATTCCATATCCCGACCTGGCGTCCATGATCCTTCATCCTGGAAAGCAGTTCATCCTCATTCCGGGGGGCATCCTTCACGCCATATCCTTCGGCAGAAAGTCTTTTGAGGACTTCAACCATGCTGCGGGGCGCGTTCATGTTCATGCCTGTAGGAGTACCACGCATAAGTTCCGACTTGCCCATCTCCCGGTCATAATAAATGAAGGCGACCTTGCGTGATGGTGCCGGCACACTGCGGAGTTTCAGCATGGCGCAGGCCCTGTCGGCCAGATGACCGACGCGTTCCTGAACAGGAGTCAGCGCCTCTTCGCTTCCTCCCCCCTTGATGGTTGCGGATACGAAGAGCGGCTGTGTTCCGCCAATGCATTCCTGCGTGATGATCTGGTGGGCGCGTCCATTGTTCAGTCCAAGCATGTTTGATGGATTGAGATATTCTTCCATGGACTGCCCTTTGTTGAAGAGCGATGAGATATGGGGGACGTCGAGTTTCTTCCTGGTCTCAGGGGATTCGCTGCCATGGCAGGTGTGGACGACGAGTCCTGGCTTGAACTCCAACTCCCTTTCCTCATAGCCATTTTTCCCGTCGGTCAGCCCAATTGCGAGAACGCCTCGCTTCTCGAATTCCCTGATAAGAGCGTCTACGACCTCAGGCTGCTGGAATATCAGGTGATTTGAGTGGGCTAGGACAATCACGCGCTCCATCTTCGATATGTCGCGTTTTTTAGAAGCCCAGTCAAGAAAACTTTTGATGTCCGAAAAACCATCAGGCTTGTCAGGATGGTATACAAGAGGTGCTTCGGGATCCACAGGCGGCTCGATCTTCATATCCCTGCCACAACATTTGACAAGCGCGTAGACCAGGAACCTGCGGAGGTTCTCCTTGTTGGAATTGTAGTATTTCTTCAGCTCGTCGTCATTGACAAATGTTCCATCCTTCGCCATCGCCGGCATCAGCAGCGCCCAGGATCCGTCGCCGGAACAAGGATATGCCCTGAACTTTGGATTTTTTCCCCTGGCAATCCTGAGCAGTTCAGTGTACTGGTCCCTGGCATCCTGTCGCGAATGCTGGAGGAAGACGGCATCGTATTTCGAGAAGTCCGCCTTCCTGGCGACGATCTCCTCGTCGTTGATGTATTCAACCTGTACTCCTAAAGGTTTGGCGTATTCGGAGAAAGACTCAAACATTCCGCCGTGGAGACCTACAAATCCAAAGTACGGCTTCTTGTCAGCATCCAGGCCAAAGGCGAGAAAAGAAAGGCATACACAGGCATGCACAAGCAGAATTTTCAACTTCGAATGGAATGTAGCCCTAGTATTCATGGAAGTTTCGCCATTTCCGCATCGGGATTCGAATAGCAGGTGAATGACTCGTTAGTCCTTCGTATCTCAGCGTTGGACAATGAACTGCCATCAGATTTTATTGCACCGGATGTCACAGGGAAGTCACCGCTCCTGATGGTGTCAGCGTGTCCGTCTGCACAGAGCACATTGCTGGATCTGTTAGGTCCTCCGGGATGTCGGAACCCGACCCTGCGGTACTGAACTCCATAACATGATCTGTTCTGCCGTCCGGCATATATTCCATCCGCTATGGCAATGAGTTTTGAAGGGGCCTTGAAAGAGGTGATCCTCGTCGGAGCTATTGTAATAGTGGAGCTTGGAGTCGTACCGGTGCATGTTCCCGTCCATCCCGCCGAACCTGAATAATACATGTCCTGGTAGTCGCCAGTACTGGCGGTACCTGTCGGGTTGCTGGCATTCATCCAATAGGCGACATTTATAATCTTATTGAAGCTGCGTGCGGGAATCGTGACACCGACGTTGGTTGAACCTGATTTGGATAGAGGCCAGGGACACCAGCCGTCCGCATTCCTGTATGTCCCGTCATTAAGACCCGTGTTCCCGGTCAGCCATCCATTCACATCCGCTGCATCCGGACAGTAGAAGACATTGCTGTCCGGCCTGTCTTTCTCACCTGTAATATAGTTGTCGCGGTCGAGTATGGGAGCCCAGCCGTCCGCTACCGTGACTGATGTTCCACTCATGTTATAAGATGGGACGACTCGTTCGCTGTTGTCATTCTGGTAGCCGACAAGAGCAATTCCAATCTGTTTCAAATTGGACATGCAGGCAGTTCCTTTCGCCTTCGCCTTGGACTTGCTGAGCACCGGCAGGAGAAGTCCGGCCATTATTCCTATTATCGCAATCACCACGAGGAGTTCAACAAGCGTGAATAATTTCCCCGACCTAGACATAATAATATCCTTTCACCTTTAATTATCAGAATCAACTTTAATTATTGAGAATCCTTTTTCCGATCTTGCGAGTTCAATTATGTATCCGCCGGCATTGTCAAAATTACAGAAGGCCGAATAGCTTTCAGGATCACGGCGTTGAACTATCGTGCTGACAGTAAACGGCTGGCCCGATATGAGGTTAAGGTTCCCGTAAATTTCATTCTTCCGCGGACCTGAAACATTTCCCAGGGACAGCTTGTCGGAATTCATGAGGTCGGCAAACTTGACGCCATCGAGTATCTTGTGGAGCTGATCGCCCACGTCGGCAGACGCACTGGAACCAGGAGGAAGAACCTTCGTGGCCGGCGCCCTGAAAAGATCTTTCCCATTCAAAATCAGATCACTGCACATCCATAGTGACACACATATAGAGGCGGTGCAGAAAAAGATAATCGCATATTCATATCTGACGCGACTGAGGAAATTCTCAACTTTTACATGCCTGGATGCATGAATGACGTCTAGAATTTGCTTCTTCTTCTTTTCGGCCTCACCATGGAGATGCCTATATTCCTTCAACGTTTCTTCTTCCTTCGCTCTGTCCTGCTGTTGCCGTTTGGCCTCTATCTCCTTTGAAAGCGACCTCATGTCATTTAATGTTTTCAATGTAGAACTATCCTTTTCCTAAGCCTAACAGATATAATTATTTTATTATTATTGGTCAATTTATTAATTTTATTAATATTGTCAAGCAATAATAACGAATTTATAAGTTTTTTTTAATCCAGAAATTTTATAGAAGAATATTGCAGTAGGAAAGTAGCGATACCAGAGCTAATTAATTGCAGGAGGATCGTCGTCGTTGGCTGTACCGGAGAACATTTTATTTGTGCCGTTGACATCCACCGCGCCGTCAGCCTTGACGTTGTATCCGAGATCCTGCAGGCTGAGCACATCGACATGTCCGTCCAGGAATGCGATGTTCGCAAGTTTTGAATGTACGGCATATGGAGCTGAACGGCTGGCGGGAGCACGTGAACTGTCGTTGCAATAGTCGCTGCTTCCGGCGACAAGCCTCGGCGGATCAAGGGCCCAGGCATGATTTCCGATCTTGCTGTCGCCATTCGCCGTCCCGCCCTGCAGGACGGCATCATAAGGCTGTCTCGCCGAAGCAGCTTTTCCAGCGGCGGTCCCCATGCAGTCGGCAAAGACAACGGTACTGTCGAGATTCTTGATTGAACTTATCTTGCGCGGCCAGCTTATATACTTGGAAGTCGCACTGTTCAACCTGGAATTTCCAAGGAACTGGAAGTTATAACCATATGAATAATTTCTTCCGTTGTCCCTGTCAAGTCCTGTGACAGGATCGGGCTGGGGACATACGAATATCTTGTTGTCGACCCGCTGTGTGTTGTCACCGGCCGCAAGCGGATCCGGGGTGCTGAACGCATAGAATTTCGCGGAGACTCCGATCTGGGCATACCATCTTGGCTTGAACTTCATGCCATTCCCCACGTCATACACACCACTCGGCATCCTTCCGGCGACCATGTATCCCGCATAATCATCGGCATACATGGTGAATCCTACTGCTATCTGCTTCATATTGGCCATGCATAGAGTGCCCTTGGACTTCTTCTTCGCCATGTAAATTGCCGGGAGGAGTATCCCTATAAGGATGAATATTATCCCAATCACCACCAGCAGTTCGATGAGAGTGAATCCATTTTTGATTTCCGACTTCCTGTTTCCTGTTTTCATTCTAACTCCCTATTGCCTTATTACTTAATATTAATTTCAGGCGGCCTGAAATTAATCCTCGATGTCTATTGAACTTATCTTGTAGTCGCCTTCAAGCCGGTTCAGCCTGAAGGTGATATTCCTATCCTTGTCAGTCAACGCACTCGCATAATAGCAGTCTTCATTCTTCACGTAGACGATTGTCTTCAAATCCAAGCTGTCCGTCTCGCTCATGAAGCTTTTTATCTTATCCTGGTTAACAGTGTTGAAGAGCTGCGCAAGGGAAGGATTGCCCTTGTTGGATTTTACTTCCTGCATCAGCTTGTCCACCGTGGCGGAGATGACTCTGTTGCTGCTTTCCTCTGTGCAGACAGTGACTTGGTATTTAGCTCCCTGCAGCGGCGAGTTTATTATTCCGTTGGCATGCAGATAGAAGCATTCTCCGGCAATTATGGCGACAAGAATGGACAATCCTATGTAGTCGAAGCGTATCCTGGAAAAATAATTTTCAATATGGATGTAGGCAGAAGACTGCAGATCCGCCTGGATTTTATTTTTGTTTCTAGCAGCCTCGGAATGGAGACGTATTTGCTCCTTATATTTATTCACTTCCTGGAGCTTCTGAAATTGCTTCTTCCTGCCTGCCAGATTGCGTGTAACTTCACGTAGTTCTTTTAAAGACGATGACATATGAAAACCCCTAATTCATTTTAATCTCAACTTGTCACTATTGCTTATTTTATTAGTTTTATTAGATTTGTCAAATCGACTTGTTATATTATTGTTTAGAATTATACTAAAAGAGCACGAAATATTCAAAGTTATCTGTCAAGAGAGACTATGAACCAGGAATTAAGCTGTTACGAATATGAGATTCTGGAAAAGCACGGCATCGGAAGGCTGGGCGAACAGATTTTCCTTGGATTCGATCCGAACCTCAACCAGCAGGTAATGATCAGAATGCTTCCAGCCGACATGATTTCCGAGAACGATACTTTCCACAGATTCATGCAGGGCGCAAAACTGACGGCCGCACTCCATCATCCGAACATCCTGACCGCCTACAAGGCCGGAGAAGCGGAAGATGGAAATATTTTTTTAGTTACAAGATTCGAGGAAGGACTCTTCCTGGACAAACATCTGAAAGTGCACGGGAAATTCAATGAGGATGAAGCCTCAGACATGATCGCATCCCTGGCCGACGCCCTGCATTATGCGTGGGAGACCAAAATGATAATCCACAGGAACGTGTGTCCGGAAACAATACTGATATCGAAGGACAAGCGCCCCATGCTGACGGATTTTGGAATTGCAAAATCACGATCCCTGAATTTAACAGACACCTTGAAAGGCGTCATCCTGGGAAATCCGCAATATATGAGCCCTGAACAAGTCAGGGGAGAAAAGGAACTGGATTTCCATTCGGACATGTACTGTCTCGGGCTCGTCTTCTATGAAATCCTTGCGGGTTTTCCAGCTTTCCATAATAAATCTCCTGAAACACTGATGTCGATGCAGGAAAACAGACAGCCTGTAAGCCTGAAATTCAGGAATCCGGATCTTTCGGAACGCTGCGTTAAGACAATAAACAGGATGCTGGAGAAGAATAAGAGCAGACGCTATCCATCATGGAATGAACTGAAAGAGGATCTGGAGAAACTGTCGGGACGCATGGAAGCCACTTCCGAGCATAATCTCCCCGACGAAGCCGGCAAGTACAAAATATCCTCCGCCGCAGGCAGGATAAGAAGCCTGGCAACCATGATGCTCACAAAACTGGGCCGGCGATAAATTTGCCCGCAGGCAAATTTATAAAATTACAATTTCCCATGCGTTCAAGTTGAAAAAATGTGACTTGAGCCTATTTTATCATTCCTGTTTGCTTAAAAACAGTTGAATGTCAATGAACATTAATTTAGGAGAAATAGAAAATGGTGAAGATCCTTCATGACAGCGACGCTGATGCCAGCGTGCTCAACGGCAAGACAATTGCAATCATAGGCTACGGAAACCAGGGTTCAGCCCAGGCCCTTTGCCTGCGCGATTCAGGCGTCAATGTAATCATCGGTGAAACAGAGACACTCAATGGCAATCCTAACCGGTCATGGCAAAGAGCCGTCGATGAGGGATTCAAGACAATGACGATCTCCGAGGCCGCCAAGGCCGCCGACATCATACACATCCTCCTTCCCGACGAATTCCACGGCCCTGTCTACAAGAAGGAAATCAAGAAATACATGAAGCCTGGAAAAGTCCTTTCCTGCTCGCATGGTTTCAATATCATATTCAAAGGGATAGTCCCTCCTGCAGACGTCGACGTGATCATGGTCGCTCCGAAAAGCCCGGCCACTGAAGAACGCAAGGCATTCCTTGCAGGTTTCGGAGTTCCTGGACTTTTCGCAGTCAGGCAGAACCCCAGCGGCAAGGCCAAGGAAATAGCGCTTGGAATGGCCAAGGCCATGGGCTTCACGCGCGCAGGCGTCCTTGAATGCACGTTCGAACAGGAAACCTATGAAGATCTCTTCGGCGAACAGACCGTGCTCTGCGGCGGACTCGTCGAACTCATGAAGGCCGGATTTGAAGTCCTCACAGAAGCCGGATACCCTCCGGAAATGGCTTATTTCGAGTGCGTGCATGAAATGAAGCTGATCGTCGATCTCATCTACGAAGGTGGAATCCAGAAGATGAACGCAATCATATCAAACACCGCCGAGTGGGGCGAATATGAAGTCGGCCCCAAGATCATCAACGCCGCTACCAAGGCCAGGATGAAGAAGGCGCTCAAGGATGTTGAAAGCGGCAAATTCGCCCGCAAGTGGCTCAAGGAAAGCAGGAGCGGCGCCCCGAACCTCCTTGCCAAACGCAAGGCCCTCGGCGAACATCCCGTTGAAGTTGTCGGCAAGCAGATCAGGGAAATGTTCGAACACAAATAATATCTGGCGATTGGGTGATTTGGCGATTGGGTGATTGGACAGATGTGAAAAACTTAAACTCTTTTTCCTTGTTCAATCACCAGATCTCCAAATCATATCAATCCAACAATGGTACCAAGTGAGTAAACTACTCAAGACAAATGATGCAGCGAAATACCTGGGAGTATCCCGCTCCAGCCTGACCAACTGGGTCAAGCAGGGTCTGCTTGGCAGCGGAGTGACTCCCGGCGGGCATTACAGGTTCACGGCAGACGAACTCGACAAGTTCGCGGAAAAGCGCGGCCTCAACATACCGAAGGCCATGAACGACTCGGGCAAGGTGAAGATACTTGTCATAGATGATGATGCCGCTTTCCGTGAGTTCATAAAAAACGCACTCGATGTCTTCTCCGGATACGAACTGAGGGAATCAATCGACGGCATGCAGGGCGCCCTCCTCATCGGCACATGGCAGCCTGACCTCGTAATCCTTGACTTGAGGATGCCGAACATGAACGGAGTTGAATTCTGCAGGATGCTCAGGCAGAACGAGGATACCGAGGACGTGAAAGTAATTATCGCCAGCGCATACCTGTCACCGGAGGCGAAATCCGACATTGCGAAACTCGCGGTCGACGTCGTCCTTGAAAAACCGGTCCGGCTCGGTTCGATTGTCGCCGCTGTTGAAAAGTGCACTGATTTGAAGCTCAGGTGATCCGGGAAGGATGCGTGGACGTCTGGATGCCTGGATGGATGGAAAAATAATACAGAATTGCCCGTGTTTCCCGTGTGTTCCCATTCATCCATCAATCCACACATCCATTCATCCTCCCCAAGTTTAATCTGATTTCGGGATAAAAGACAAAATGCTCTTGTCATCTTACACCAGGATTCCTGCCTCATCATTGCTCCTTTCCCTGTTTCTCCTCTTTCCTTCAGACCTCAGGGCCGGACAAGGCGTGGCCGTTGAAAAGAAGGCCGCGCCGGCCGAACCCGAAAAAGAACTGTCCGTGAAAATCGACGGCAAGGCCGATGACAAAGCCTGGGAAACGCTTCCTTTCAGAAACGTGAAATACGGGACGAAGGATATAAAATTCAAGATTCATTCCGATGACGCATATGCCTACCTCCTTGTCGTCTTCCCTTCCGAAAAGGAAAACAGGCAGCACATGCCATGGCGCTGGGATCCGCTGAAACAATATTACATTGTCGGACCTGAAAGGGAGGATGAACTCCATGTCCTATGGACGGAGCCGCCTGTTTCTTTAAAATCCGATGCCAGTCCGGAGAAGGCTGATGTCTGGATATGGCGTGCCGGCAGGACGGATCCAGCCGGTTTTGCAGATGACTACTCCATGCCCGGGAAAAACCTTGCGGATGACAAGACCGGCGATGGACCCGCTGAATTTCTCCCCGACCAGGGCCTCTCATGCTGGTTCAGCAGGTATTTCGTATCATTCACCGAGGACTCAGTTCCGCGTTTCTACCAGAGGCCTCCAACAGGCAGCGCAGCCGATGTCAAAGCAAAAGGTACGTGGAAGGAAGGAGTCTGGACAGTTGAATTCTGCAGGAAGATCAAAACCGGCAATCCTGACGACATGGATCTTTCCGGCAAATCAAACATAGGTCTTTCAATATTCACCGGCGCTCCTGTCAAATCCAGACTTTCATACTCATCCTTCACTTCCGTACCAGCCGCGGAGGATGAATCAAAATGAAGCTGAGACTGAACCACAGGATGCTCCGCCAGCTGATATTCTCGGCATATATCCTCTTTACAATACTGTTCTGCTCTCTTCTCATATATATAGGGAAAGGTGAAATCAGCAAGGCCAGGGCATATGCCGAACACGAACGGTCCTACATAGAGGCCCTGCTCTCATGCAGGAACTCCCTCAACCTCCTCGGCGATTCGGCAAAGGCGATACTTATGTCGCCAACAACGGAGAGTTGCTCGGTCTTCAACGAGCAGGCTTCTTCGTTCCGGAAGACGATAGGACTTCTGGCAAGGATCGAATCCGAAAGGGCCCTGCCCCCGGCTTCTTCGACGACTGAACTCCAATGCGAGACGCTGCTGCTCGCTTCAGTGGCCGAAGCGCTCTCCTCGGACATCCTTTCCTACGGGAATGAAAAGCAGCTTGTATCCGATGATATCCTGCAGATGAATGAAACCCTTGAGAGCATACAGACAAAACTCCAGGATATCCTGAAAATAGAAATGGATCATGCCGAAATGTGGCAGAGGCAGAGCCTTTTCTTCTTCAGCAACCTCCAGTACCTGCTCATACTTTTCTTCGTCCTGACGGCGATATTCAGCGTCGCCGCATCCTTCCTGTTCGGATACATCCTGAGGAGCTCCCTGCGCGAACTGAGCGAAGGCACCAAGGAAATCAGTTCCGGAAACCTCAAATACCGTTTTGAAGACATACAGCATGATGAGATCGGGAGCGTGATGCATGACTTCAACGTGATGGCAAAACGACTTGAACAGCAGAAGCTGGCCCTGGAGAAAATCAACCGCGAACTCGAGGAGAAGGCCACGCAGCTCATCGAGGCGCACAAGCACAAGGACCGATTCCTCGCGAACATGAGCCATGAACTCAGGACTCCATTGAATTCGATAATAGGCTTCTCGGAACTCATCATAAAAAGATGCGGGGTTCCTGACGGAGATCAGAAGACCCTCGCGCATTCACGGAGAATACTGTCAGCGGCCGAACATCTCCTCGATCTGATTTCGGATCTCCTGGAAGTGGCCAAGGTCGACGCCGGAGTCCTGAAACCTTCATTCGCCGAAATCAATCTTTCCAGCTGCGCCAGGGACATTCTCATGATGCTCAAGCCTATTTCCGAGCAGAGAGGACTCGCCCTTGATTCCGACATCGCCGACGACATAATGGTAACAGCCGATGAAAGACTCATCAAGCAGATCCTGATAAATCTTGTCAACAATTCGATAAAGTTCACGCACCAGGGCTCCGTCTCGGTAAAACTCCATGTATCCAGAGAGACCGCAGTAATCGATGTCGTCGACACCGGCATAGGCATAGCCGAGGACGACCAGAAGCGCATCTTCAAGGACTTCCACCGAGTGGAAACCGGGCTCACCTCTAATTACGAGGGGGTCGGGCTTGGACTCACTTTGAGCAAAAGACTCGTTGAATTGCACGGGGGGAAGATTACTGTAAAAAGCGAACTCGGGAAAGGCAGTACCTTCACAGTTTCAATACCATTGAAACGATGAACGGCATAAAAAATAAAACAGGAGATCACAGATGAAGAATAAAACAGCAGGAATGATAGCCGGCTTGCTTGTCCTTTTGGCTTTCACAGGATGCGAAACAACCAATCCAGCGCAGGAAAAAAAGGATGCGGAGGAACCGAAGCTGTCTGAAACACTTCGGCCCGCCCTTGCCGAGGCGGAAAAAGTCAATCTCGCCGAAGTCATTATAGACAGGATGCTTTCCGGCATGAACAAGGACAGCTACGACCTGTATACCGAGAATTTCTTCAAGGGCCTCAAGGACCAAGTCAAGGAAAAGGACTTCATGACCTTGAACACGGATCTGAGGAAGCAGCTTGGAGACTACAAGTCGAAGACATACATGGGCATGCTCAACAAGCCGCTGATCGACATATTCCTCTGGAAAGCCAAGTTCACAAAGACCGACGAGGACGTGCTTATCCGTCTCTTCCTGATTGAAGAGGATGGAAAATACAAGGTCTCATCTTTCAGCATAAGCCCGTTCTGAGCATCTGATATGGAAACCCGATTTGATTTTGAGTTGCACCGGTTATATTTTAACACATAACAAAGGAGGAAGAATGAAGAAACTAATTGCACTTGTCATTGGACTCGGCGCCATCGGATTCCTGCTCGCAGGATGCACGACCATGAGACTTGCGGGAGCCACCCAGGAACAACTCAAAGCCCCGATCGAAAAGGTTGCCGCAGCCATAAAGGTTGCCGCTCCGAAGGCCGGACTTGAAGCCATGACCCAGGAGAAAGACACTCCGGTTGAAGGCGAATTCAAATCATCCGAAGCATTCGTGATATACAAGAAGATCGATGACAACAGGACGAACCTGTATGTGAGCATCGGCGGAGTCCCGGACCGCGACAGGGAAAAACTCATGATAAACGAGATCAAGAAGGCGCTTGGAGTGAAATAACTCTTCCAGCTGCATTTTCAAAGGCCGTGGAGCCATAAGCTTCACGGCCTTTCCATTTACTGGAAATCACTTCCCGGTCATTGCACGGTGATATGCGATTATGCCCTCGGCTATGCCGAATGTTATCTTGTCCTGATATGAGCCTGTGGCGAGGTTCCGCTCCTCAGTGAGATTTGAAAGGAACCCAGCCTCAACCAGGACTGCAGGGCATCTGGCATCCCGCAAAACTGCAAAGCGCGCCTGCTTTACACCCCTGTCCGTCGCTCCGGTATTTCTCAATACTCCCCTCTGGATGCAGTAGGCGAGGTAAAGGTTGTTCTTATTGAAGCTGTTTCCATCTTCCTTCTTGGAGCTTTTTGCTTTTGCATCAGCTGATGAAGGAGCACCTTCAGGAGTAAGGCAGTATGTCTCGACGCCATTTATCCCCGAAACTCCATGTCCCGCTGAATTGCAGTGCAGCACAACGAACAGGTCCGCCTTCAAGGCCGCCGCCTTGGCGGGACGGTCGGGAAGCTCGATAAACGTGTCCTTGTCCCTGGTCAGCAGGACAATATATCCTTTCGCACGTAGAATATCCTTTAGCCGTCTAGCCATCTGCAATACCAGATCCTTCTCCCGATAAAATCTCCCCTGCGCACCATTGTCCTTGCCGCCATGGCCGGGATCGATGACGATAACGCCCAGCCTATGCTTTGTAACAGCGGCCCTCAATATTGGATCCAGGATAAGGAGGAAGTCATATTCGCTTATCATGACCCCCGCTCTGTTCACATACGGGGAAAACATGTAGATGACCTTTATGCCGTTTATCTTGCCTTCACGGTGATTGAAGGTGAATGTGGCATTTCCCGCCTTGCTGCGAATGTCGCAGGTCTTGTCGCTCATCTTGATCTTCATGCCATAATAAGCGGCTATATCGCTGAGATAAACATACCTCATGCCGTTGTTTGAAGCATATCTAATATACTGGCCGGCCTCCGCTTCGGACACGCATGTCAGGGAGAAAACAAAGGCTGAGAAAAAAATAAAGACTATCAGTAATTTCCGCATTGTTCAAGCCTTACCTTGTTTGAATATTTGCCTTCAGGCGGGAACATCGACTCAATCCTCCTGCCCGGCCTAACGAACTCAAGAAGAGAGCCATATACAAAAGCCTTTGCCGCAAGAAGGGCCTTTTCAAGAAGTGCGCCCTTGGCGGTTTCCGCCGCAACGGCAGCACTGAATGTGCATCCGGTACCATGTCCCGCCATGGTCTTCAACTCACGGCTGATTAATTTATAAAGCCTGCCGTCATATGCAACCGCATCAGCTTTAATACCTCCTTTAAATTTGACATGTCCGCCCTTGATGACCGTACCACAGCCCCACTTGAGCGAAATCTCAGAAGCCGCGGAAAGCATGTCGTCAAAGGAATGCATCCGCCTGCCAAGGATTAGTTCAGCCTCGGGAATGTTTGGTGTTACAAGGTCAGCCACCGGAAAGAGTGAGTCAAGAATCTCGCCGACGGCCTTCTTCCTGAGAAGCACCGCTCCGCTTGTGGAAACCATGACAGGATCAGCGACAACAAAAACATCCCCCCTCTTTCCCAGGAGTTCGGCGACTGCCCTTATTATTTTAGAATCAAAAAGCATGCCAGTCTTGACGGACTTCACATCAAACTCTGTAAATACGGCCTCTGCCTGCATCCTCACTGATGCCGCCGGCAGCGCATCAATCCTGCGAACTTCGCGGGGATTCTGGGATGTGACCGCAGTAATCGCACTGCACCCGAAAACGCCCAGGGCCGTAAAAGTACGCAGATCGGCCTGTATCCCCGCCCCGCCGCCGCTGTCACTTCCCGCTATTGTCAGCGCTACTGGTATTTTTCTGTTCATCAGACTTCATGTCCTTGTTGATGCTTTCGGGTTTCCTCTTGAAATCAAAGCTGATTTCCTTCTTGCAGATATACATCGTTATGCCGTCCTCCTTGTTTTCAGCCAGGACAGCGAGTTTCTCGTCGGATATCTTCACTTTCCTTCCGGCTATGAGATATTTAAAGTCAAGTCCGCTGTCTATGTCTTCAACATTTGAAACTTTCCCTGGAAGCTCATTGGAATCAAAAGTATCCAGCCCCTTTATGAGCCCGGTCTTATAAAGCTCTGAAAGATTCTCAGGGAAGAACTCGTTGTGTTTCACTGAATAATATATCAGATAATAACCTATACCGTACATTTTCGCGGCGCTGTCGGAATTCGCAGGCGCCCCCTTGAGCTTCTCGGTCGAGGGGAGGATCAGCAGAAGCGACAATGCTATCATGCAGAACAGTCCCGTCACCAGCAGGAATATCAGGATGAAATTCCTCCTTGTTCTTTTCAGGTTCTTCTTTTCCTCATCAATTTCTGCGTCATTATCTTCAGTCATCGGAATATTTTCTCATGTTTTGCCCTGGGGGTTTCAACGCCACATCAAAAACTGCGCCATATCTCCCCGCATGAGGCATGTACAGCGGAAGACCTATATCGGCATGTCTGGCTTCAGAGCACCAAGTTCGCCGACGCTTCAAGCGCCTTATCCATCGCGGCGGCGATTTTCGAGGCGGCAGTGGCCGACTTGATTATTTTTCCTATCTGTTTCCTGGATTTCTCGATCTTGACAGATATCCTGCTTGCCTTGAGTGCAAAGCATTTGAAGTCAGCCGTCTTGTCGGAAAAGGCCTTTGATTCCAGCTCGGAAAGCAGGTCATAGATATCTCCTGACAGGTCCTGTATGGAGTTTTTCGCCGTCCTGTTATCCGTCTTCCAATATGCCTTCACGAGCTCCGAATGAAGTTCCTGATAAGCCCGCCGCACAGCCCTGAACGGGTTATTTTTTCTTTTTGTTTTCAAGTCCGACCTTCCTGTTCCATGCAGTCCTCAGAATAGCAGCCGTATCCTTCAATGCCTGCGGGACCACCCTGGCATCTCCTAGGACGGGCATGAAGTTTGTATCGCCGGCCCACCTCGGGACAACATGCAGATGCACGTGATCTTCAAGGCCGGCGCCTGCGGCTGCCCCGATATTGAAGCCGATATTGAAACCGGCTGGTCTCATTACCGCCGTCATCACTGCCTGGGCGCGCAGTGTCATATCCATGAGCTCATAAAGAACCTTCTTGTCGAGGAGCATGAGTGAGCCGACATGCTTGTACGGGACGATCATGAGATGTCCTGAATTATACGGGAACCTGTTGAGGATGGCGAATACATGCCTTCCTTTTGAGATGATCAGCTCCTCCTCATCGCCTCCGAAGCGTCTGTTCTTCGAGCACAGGAAGCAACGGTCCGGCTTCGGCGAAGTCACAAAATCTATCCTCCAGGGAGCCCAAAGCGGTCTTTTATTTACGGCAGCCATTTTAATTGTCCATTTCCATATTAGGGTAAGCTCTAAAGTTTCATACAGGAAAAAACGTTAAATACGACTTTTTCTCTTGCATAATTTACGGCATGTATTATATTCCGCACCTTGTTTATTAAAAAATATAATATAATCCAATAAGCTGGAGATTCTTCTAATGAAAAAGAAAATACATCCTGAATATGGTCCTTCAAAGATCCACTGCGCATGCGGCGAAACCGCGGAAGTCAATTCCACGCGCAAGGAAATCAGGGTCGGCATATGCTCGAAATGCCACCCGTTTTTCACTGGCAAGCAGAAGCTTGTAGATACTGAAGGGCGTATCGAGAAATTCAACCGCCGCTACGAGAAGAAAACTGCTGAAAAAGCCAAATAGTTGTTTTTTAAACCGTCTTGTCTTCTGCGGATTCCGCTGAGAAAAGACGGTTTTTTATTGCCTTTACCATAAACCAGGACAGGATTCCAACGTGACTCCGTCAGAAATAGCGCCTCATATTGAAAAGCTCAGGAAGCGTCTGGAGGAAGTGAAAGAAAAACTTTCCGACCCTTCCATATATACGCGCCAGGATGAGTGCCGCAAGATATCCCGCGAACACCAGAAGCTCGAGGATTTCTTCAAGAACTTCACAAAATGGACCAGTTCCCTGTCACAGCTCGAAGAAAACAAGAAGATGCTTGGTGCTGAAAAGGACGAGGAACTGAAGACCCTCATAAGCGCCGACATACAGACCCTCGAAAATGAAATACCACTGCTCGAAAAAAAGATAAGGCTGTCCCTCATCCCCCAGGATCCTAATGATTCAAAGAATATAATCGTTGAGATCAGACCGGCCGCAGGCGGCGAGGAAGCCTCCCTCTTCACCTCCGAACTCTTCCGCATGTACCAGCGGTACGCTGAAGCAAAAGGATGGAGGACCGAACTCCTGGACCTGACCACAAGCGGTCTCGGCGGCATGAAGGAAGTCGTCTTCTCGCTTGCCGGCGACAATGTATATTCCAGGATAAAATATGAAGCCGGTGTCCACCGCGTCCAACGTGTTCCCGCCACAGAGGCCAGCGGAAGGATACATACTTCCACTGTGACCGTTTCCGTATTGCCCGAAATCGAGGAGATTGAGTTCGAACTGCGTCCGCAGGACCTGCGATTCGACGTCTTCAGATCCTCCGGCAACGGCGGACAGAGCGTCAACACTACAGACTCAGCCGTCAGGGCGACACACATACCGACAGGTGTCAGCGTCGCCAGCCAGCAGGAGAAGTCCCAGCACAAGAACAAGGCCATCGCCATCAGGATCTTGAGGGCCAAGCTCTATGAAGTCCAGAAGGCCGAGGAGGATGCAAAGAACGCCGAGGCGAAACGTTCACAGACAGGCACCGGCGACAGGAGCGAGAAGATCAGGACCTACAACTTCCATCAGAACAGGGTCACCGACCACAGGTTCGGCATCACAATACATGACATTCCCGGGATACTTGACGGTGACCTCGACAACCTTCTTGACCAGATCATCCTCGCCGACTGCGACAGGAAGCTGAAGGCGCTGTAAAAAAACAATTTCACCGGCAATTGCCTGTTTTTTTACCTTCCCACGTGATATAATATGCGGAAATCAAAGCTGCCCCCTGGGTCGGGGAATTTGACCCATTAAGATTATAAAGAAGGATATGGAAATGAAACTGAAAGTGATAGTTCATAAGGCTGAGGAAGGTGGATATTGGGCGGAAGTTCCAGCTATTCCAGGCTGCATGACTCAGGGAGAGACAATGAAGGAATTAATGAAAAACCTTCATGAAGCAGTGAAAGGATGCCTTTCAATAGATTTGGAGAAAATCAGACTGAAGAAAGAGGACAGGGTTCTGGAGCTTGCAGTCTGAATGAAGGTTATAAGCGGCAAAAGAATGTGTGCGATTTTAGAGAGAAAAGGTTGGTTGCTTGCGAGAATTGCGGGAAGCCATCATATCTACATGAGACAGGATTCAACTGTAAGACTTACCGTACCAGTCCATGGAAATCACGACCTGAAAAGAGGCCTGCAGCGTGCGTTGATGAAGTTTGTCGGAATAAGCGAAAAAGATCTATAGGATTATCTTCAGATAAATAAGACAAAGGAACATATATGTCTCCAGCAAATATAAATCCGCCATCCAATTTCATACATGAAGTCATCGATGAGGATCTCAAGAACGGAAAGAACGAAGGACGGGTAAATACAAGATTCCCGCCCGAACCTAATGGCTATCTCCACATCGGACATGCGAAGTCCATATGCCTGAATTTTGGCACTGCCCTCAAGTACAATGGAATATGCAATCTGAGGTTGGACGACACCAATCCGAGCAAGGAAGAGGTAGAATACGTAGATTCCATCAAGGAAGACGTCAAATGGCTTGGCTTCAGCTGGGATGACCGCGAATACTACGCCTCCGACTATTTCGAACAGCTTTACGGCTACGCGGTCGAGCTGATACAGAAAGGCAAGGCCTATGTCTGCGATCTGAACGCTGAAGAGGTAAAGGAATTCCGCGGTAAATTAACTGAACCCGGCAAGGAAAGCCCCTACAGGAACCGCATGTCCGAGGAGAATCTTGACCTCTTCAAGAGGATGCGCGCCGGGGAATTCCCTGACGGCTCACGCATTCTCCGCGCCAAAATTGACATGAACTCACCTAACATCCACATGCGCGATCCGGTCATATACCGTATCTTAAGATCGACCCATCATAGGACAGGAGATGCCTGGTGCATATATCCGATGTACGATTTCGCCCACTGTATTTCCGACGCCATTGAAGGGATCACTCATTCCATATGTACCCTTGAATTCGAGATCCACCGTCCTCTCTACGACTGGATACTCGACCAGATTTCGGTGAAATGCCATCCGCAGCAGATCGAGTTCGCAAGACTTAATCTCGGATATACTGTCATGAGCAAACGCAAGCTCCTGCAGCTCGTACAGGAGAAACTCGTCAATGGCTGGGACGATCCGCGCATGCCGACGATCGCCGGAATGCGGAGAAGAGGATACACTCCTGAAGCCATCAGGAATTTCTGCGAGACCATCGGCGTGACAAAGTTCAACAGCCTTACCGACATGGCCCTGCTTGAGCATTGCGTCAGGGATGACTTGAACAAACGCGCGCCCAGGGCCCTTGCCGTTCTCAGGCCATTGAAGCTTGTCATAGACAATTATCCTGAAGGCCAGACGGAAATGATGGATGCCATCAACAATCCGGAAGATCCATCTGCAGGCACCAGGAAAATTCCTTTCTCCAAGGTTCTTTACATCGAGAAGGATGATTTCAAGGAAATTCCTCCTAAGGATTATTTCCGGCTTGCCCCTGGCAAGGAAGTCCGTCTCCGCAGTGGATATCTCGTGACCTGCGCAAGTTTCATAAAAGATCCCGCAACAGGTGAAGTCACCGAAGTCCATTGCAATTACGATCCTGCCACAAAAGGCGGGAATACGCCTGATGGAAGAAAAGTCAAAGGAACTATCCACTGGGTATCCGCGGAACATGCCGTAACGGCTGAGCTCCGCATATACGACAGGCTTCTTTCCGTAGCCGATGCTTCAGCTGAAGAAGGCGATTTCAAATCTTTCCTGAATCCAAACTCGCTCGAAGTCCTGAAAGGCTGCAAGCTTGAACCAGAACTTGCGAAATCCGCAGCTGGCCAGAAGTTCCAGTTCGAGAGACAGGGATATTTCTCCTGCGATCTTGACTCGAAGCCAGGAGCTCCTGTCTTCAACCGCATCGTCGCCCTCAAGGATTCCTGGGCGAAGATCGAAAAAGGCCAGACGCAGAAGAAGAAGTAAACTTGACTTGATAACAGGATTTTCAGGATTGGGACTCTGGACTTGATGTTTGTCGTTGACCTGAAGATTTGAATATTGTTCGTAGTCAAGCCATTATTGACTGTGTTTTAAAACCGTAATACACACGCAAAAATGCGTTAACTACAAATAAAAGCCACAACGCTATGGATTCCCTGGTATTAGTCCTCCTTCGGAGGATTTGCGAATTCTTGACGATATTAAGCTTCCATAGTAAAACATCACAGTCTATGTCGCCCCCACCTATTGGCCCATCTGTCGTTGCATCTTGTTTGTATTTCATGTATACTATCCGTATGAAATACACCGACGATTACAATGCCAAGTTCAAAATCTGGGCACAGGTTAAAAAGGTTCATCCTCTGCCCAAGTTCGACTTTCCCTTCAAGATAGAATCAAGGAAATTCAGCAGCTACGAGGAATTCAACCGGTGGAAGGACGATCTTCTTCTCAGGATAGCCGATGCAGGAGGCTTGAAATGGAAGAAATAATCAAGCTTCTTAACGATAATCAAATACGTTATCTCGTCATAGGCGGACAGGCTCTCAGGCTCCATGGAATGCCAAGGTTCACCATGGACTGGGATTTATTTATTCCAAGGAAAGACCAGAAGAACCTTGACATGTTGAACAAAGTCTTGGAACCATATCTGGATATGCCAGTCGAACCTCTTGGACAGAAAGGACAGAACTTCGTGCAGACTTACCAAACCCAGTTCGGAGTCATCCAATTTCATCTGATTCCGCCAGGAATACCTGATTTTGACGAAGCTGAGAAAACATCTGAGGTTTTCAAGACTGAGTCTGGAATTCCTGTAAAATGTATTTCTACAAAAAATCTTTTGGATTCGAAGTTGAAGACCGCCAGAGCGAAAGACGGAGACGATATCTCCTTTCTGAAAAGACTACTCGGGATGAAATAACTTGGAGAGAGTATGAAAAAACTAAAACTTCCTGTTATCAAAGGCAAGACTGAATGCTGGCCTAATAAAGCAATCTGTCCAATTTGCGGGAAACACAAGGTATTCGAACCACATTCAATGGCCATACTCAGCGCTGGCGCCTGTTTAATGAATCGAAAGGAGAAATACGGAGGTCCATCGAATCAAATGGACGGCTTCATGCACATTTCATGGCATGGTGCTCATGACGGAGGAATAGGTAAAGACAGAGAAATCGGATGCATAGTCGATATAGTCAAAGATGTCATTGGCGGACAGGCTGAACTTTATTTCTGCTCGACACAATGCCTAAGAAAGTTCTTTGACTCATGTGTTAATGAACTTGAAAAAAAGATTAAGAAGTCAAGAAACTTCAATTAATATTCATATAAAGATTACCCGCACTGGCATACTGTAATTGCCGATACTCCGACGATATCATCCACTGAACAGCCGCGTGAGAGGTCATTGACAGGTTTGGCGAGTCCTTGGAGGATCGGGCCGTAGGCTGAGGCGCCGGCGAGTCTTTCAACGAGCTTATATGAGATGTTTCCGGAGTTCAGGTCAGGGAATATCAGGACATTCGCATTTCCTTCGATCACTTCGTTCTTGCATTTTCTTTTGGCAACTTCAGAAACAAGTGCGGAATCAGCCTGGAGCTCGCCGTCGACGTCGGCTTCAATTCCCGATGCCCTTAATTTTTCCATTGTCATAGGAATGGCATTTCTTATCTTTGAGATTGAATCGTCCCCTGCGCTGCCGTGCGTGGAAAACGAAAGGAACGCTATCCTTGGCTTTTCTCCGCAGATGAAACGGAAATGCCCAGCGGACAAGACTGCTATTTCAGCGAGCTGTTCGGAATCCGGATTAGGGTTGACTCCGCAATCGGCGAAGAGAAGGACTTTCCCCCCGAAGGCAGTCGGCGTCTTTAAATCCATGAAAAATGAACCGCTCAGGGTTTTAACACCCTCCTTAAGTCCAATGACGGTTATAGCCGCCCTCAGAGTCTCAGCCGTAGAAGCCAGGCTCCCGGCGACCATGCCGTCGGCAAACCCGTGCCTCACCATCATCGCGCCGAAAAAGAGCCGGTTCCTGACAATCTCAAGCCCCTTTTCATGCGTCATGTTCTTTCTTTTGCGAAACAAGCAGAATTCAGAAGCAAACCTGTCGAGCATTTCGGATTTCAAATGGTCGAATGCGTGGAATTTCTTGTCATCAATGCCGTCTTCAGCGCTGACCCTGTCAATTTCCGCTTCCGTCCCGAGGAGAATTGGCACAGCTATTCCTTCTTCAGCGATCCGCTCTGCGGCAAGCACGACTCGGGGATCATTGCCCTCCGGAAAGACAATCTTCTTTCCCGGGGTCTTCCTGGCACGTTCGATTAGTTTTTGAAGAAGGCTCATTATTACTTGGTGATTTTAAGATTATAGAGATTTGATGATATCTGAATGAAAGACACGCTGACATCTACGCCCCAACAAATTTCAAAATCCGAATGTCGAAATTCGAAACAATTTGGAAATTAATAGCAATTCACATGTTTCAAACATTGTTTTGAGAATTTATATTTCTATCGTTTCGGGCTTGTTTTTGATTTCGAGTTTCTGACTTCGTGCTTTCATTTGGCGGCAGGATGACCGTGGTTCGGGTCGTTTGTCATTACCGAAAGAGTTTCCCTGGCTATCATGAGCTCCTCGTTTGTAGGCATCACAATTGCCTTGCATTTGCTGTTTTCCTTTGTGATGATTCCGGGCTTGCCTTTGCATGCCTCGTTCTTGTCGTCATCGAGGTCAAATCCAAGTCCGTCTATCCTGTCGAGAATCTTTTTCCTGACATATGAGCTGTATTCGCCGATACCACCGGTGAATACAATTGCGTCCGCGCCATCAAGAAGAGCCAGGTAGGCGCCGGCATATTTAACAGCCCTGATTATGAACATACGGAGCGCACGCAGGGCCTGCTGGTCACCGCTTTCCGCGGCATTGATGATGTCGCGCATGTCGCTGCTGTTGATTCCGCCGACACCGAGAAGACCGCTTTTCTTGTTGAGCAGCTGGTCCACTGCCTGGGGCGTCATGCCAAGTTCGATCAGGCGGATCACGACGGCCGGATCAATGTCCCCGCATCGTGTTCCCATTACAAGGCCTTCGAGGGGAGTCATCCCCATGGAAGTATCGATTACGACGCCTTTGTTGATGGCGGTAACACTGCATCCGTTTCCGAGATGGAAGGTGATGAGCTTGAGCTGGTTGAAGGGTACATCGAGGAACTTTGCAGTCGCGCGGGCTACAAAGCTGTGGGAGGTTCCATGGAAACCATAGCGGCGTATTCCGTATTTCGTGTAGAGTTCGTATGGGATTGCATAGAGATAGGATTCAGGGGGCATTGACTGGTGGAAGGCGGTATCAAAAACTGCTACATTCGGGATTCCGGGGAAAATAGCTTCACATGCTTCAATTCCTGAGTAGTTCGGCGGATTATGCAGGGGGGCCAGGGTAAAACAGTCCTTTATGATGCCTTTTACATGCTCCTCTATGATGACCGGCTTGGTTATCTGCTCGCCGCCGTGCACGACGCGATGTCCTATCGCCTCGACTTCCTTCAGGCTTTTGAGTACGCCTATCTCCTTGTCGGTCAGCTTTTCACATATGAGCTTGAGTGCGTCGACATGGTTCTTGACATTTGCCTTGATCTCAATTCCGATGCCGTCATTTCTCTTATACTGGAACTTGGGTTCCGAAAGACCGATCCGCTCGACCTGCCCCTTGGCAAGCATGAGCTCATTCTTCATGCTGTAGATGGTGAATTTGAGGGAGGAGCTCCCGGCGTTGACGACAAGAATTTTCATACAGATATTATCCTTTTGATGCTCCTGGCGGAGCGATTAATTAAACAGGCGTAAAACGTTAATAAAGATTTAAGCTGAAAAAAGTCAAGAGAGCACACTTAAATTTGCGGAAAAAGCGGTTAGATTACTGATATATGAAAAAAACATTTGCAATCAGGATCGGCGACAGCGGTAAAAACCTCCTGGATTTCCTTGCGGTACAGCTCAAGCTCTCACGCAGGAAGGCCAAGGATGTCATAGACAGCAGGAATGTCCTCGTCAACAGGAAACGCGTCTGGATGGCCAAGCATGTCCTTGAAAAGAACGACATCGTGGAAATCCTCAATTTCCAGTCTGAAGACACCCCGAAACAGGAAATCAAAATACTCTACCAGGACGATGACTTCATAATCGCCGACAAGCCGGCGGGAATCCTGACGAACGACGAGGACAGCGCCGAATCCATGCTGCAGGAGCAGCTGAAAAACCCGGAGCTCCAGGCGGTACACAGGCTTGACCGCGATACCAGCGGCTGCCTGCTTTTCGCAAAGAACCAGACTGCGTTCAGGACAATGATAGATCTCTTCAAGAAGATGGCCGTCAAGAAGACATACCATGTCATAGCCATCGGGTATCTTGAAAAGGACGAACAGCAGATAAGCTTCAAGATCGACGACGAGCATGCCATGACGAAAATCCGGAAGCTTGACGGGAACAGGAGGGCGAGCCATATAGTCGCGATGATAGAGACTGGACGCACGCACCAGATAAGGAAGCATCTCGACATGATAAACCATCCGGTTCTTGGAGACCGGCAGTACGGCATGAGGTTCGGGGTTGCGGAATTCGCAGATGAAATACCGCGCCAGATGCTGCATTCCCATTCGATTGAGTTCAGGAATCCTGCAAACAACAAGAACATCCTTGTGAAGGCCCCTCTTCCAGAGGATTTCAAGAGATGCCTTCATAAACTCAGGCTGACATGAAGACAGCTGACGGATGGATGGGTTGTTGGATTAATGGATGACTGGGTTTAAACACAAAAAGAAAAACTAGTAATGCCATTAATCCCATCATCCATGGAACGGCATCTCTAGGCAAAAAGCACGATTTCCATCTTGATAAAACAGCTTCTCCGAGTAAAATAAGCAAATCTAAAATAAATCATATCATAGGAGCGACGACATATGTCTAAACTATCACTTGGCATACCGAAGGGGAGTCTTGAAGTAACAACCGCTGAAATGTTCGCGAAGGCAGGATACAAGATCCAGATAAGCTCACGTTCATACTATCCGACAATAGACGATCCGGAAATCGAATGCATGCTCATAAGGGCGCAGGAAATGTCCCGTTATGTCGAAGAGGGCGTGCTTGACTGCGGTCTCACCGGCAAGGACTGGATCGTCGAGAACGGTTCGGACGTGGCTGAAGTCGCCGAACTCGTCTATGGAAAAGTCGGACGCAAGCCCCTGCGCTGGGTGCTCGCAGTTCCTGAGGACTCCCCGATCAAGGGGCCGAAGGATCTTGAGGGCAAACGCATAGCGACCGAAGTAGTCGGAATGACAAAGCGCTACCTTGAGAAGCACAACGTCAAGGCATCAGTTGAGTTCAGCTGGGGCGCAACCGAAGTCAAGCCTCCCCGCCTGGCGGACGCCATAGTTGAAATAACCGAGACTGGCTCATCGATCAAGGCAAACAAGCTGAGGATCGTCGACACCCTCTGCGAAAGCACCACCCGCTTCATAGCCAACAAGGCCGCAATGAAGGATGGATTCAAGAAGGCGAAGATTGAAAAGCTCGCGCTCCTCCTCAAAGCCGTGCTCGCCGCCGAAGGCAAGGTCGGACTCATGCTTAATGTACAGAAGAAGAACCTGGACAAGATCATAGGCAAGCTTCCCGCGCTTGAACGCCCGACAATATCCCCTCTTGCAGAGGACGGATGGTGCGCGTTGAACACAATTGTCGACGAATACGTCGTGCGCGACCTGATTCCGGAACTCAAGGCCGCAGGCGCATCAGGAATAGTCGAGTATCCGCTCAACAAGATAGTCGAGTAGTAAATATTCACTGAAGTATCCGCCGCGGCGGATTCAATGAATATGCGATCTTTCCTTTTCATGCCAGCTGGAGTTCTCCGACATGCCTGACATGCGGCACAAGGCCTTTCGAAAGGTCATGGTGGAGATCCTTAAGATGTTCCTGCAAGTCCTCAAGGGAAGTCCCCTGTGTCACATAATCGGGATATTCCTCAAGATAGCCCAGCCAATAGCCGTCATCCTGCCAGTATGTATATTTCGCTTTTTCCATTGCATGCCTCCTTTTTACTCAATATATCCCATAAACAATTCCAGATAGACTATCGTTCCAATCTTATCTGCATACTACATATACGCTATTGCTGGATATAGCACGACCACGGGATTGTTCAATTTTTCAACCAAGGACACGCTGGACAATTCCCCCTTGCATTCTATTGTAACAAACATGCTTAAATCGCAAAAAAACATCACCTTCCTCGAAGTCAACTCCTCGTATTCGCATACGATGCTTTCGTACGGATATCTCCGCGCGTTCACGGAAAAGATGTCCCCTGCCTGGAAATGGGAACACATATGCGCAACAGCAAATGATGTTCCGGAGAAGATCCTAAGCAATCTCGCCACCCTGAGCCCCGATGTCATATGCGGTACTCTCTACCTCTTCAACCATGAATATTCCCTGAATCTCCTGAAAAGATATAAAAAAGAAAATCAGCGTACGCGGATTTTCCTAGGTGGTCCCGAATTCCTCGGAGACAATAAAAAGTTCCTCAGGCGAAACCCGGAGATCAGCGCAGTCCTGAGAGGAGATGAAACCAGTTTCCATCTGATCCTCGCCAATATTGCCAGTCCGTCAGAATGGAAGGATGTCCCAGGGGCGTGCTTCATTCTCGACGAAAAATACCATGACGGCGGATTTGCGAAATTCGCAGGTGATCTCGATGGAATACCTTCACCCTACGAAAAAGGATATTTCTCAACTGACAGGCCTTTCTGCCAGATCGAGACCTCGCGCGGCTGCAGCGGCAGATGCAGCTTCTGCACAAGCGCCCTGTCCGAAGGTACGCGATGCTTCAGCCTCGGGAGAATCAAATGTGAGATCGAATGCCTGCACGATGCTGGAATCCGCGACATCCGGATTGTGGACCGCACATTCAATGAGGATAAACCGCGCGCAAAGGCACTACTCGGACTTTTCAGGGAATATTGCGATACAAGATTCCATCTCGAAATAAATCCCGCGCTTGTGGACGATGAACTCATGGGACAGCTTTCCATGTTCAAGCAAGGCAAGCTCCACATTGAAGCTGGAATCCAGACTTTCTGCACAAGAAGCCTGAATGCTATAAGAAGGTTCGGTTCATCCGCAAAGATGGCATCCGGGCTCAAAAGACTTGTTTCACTTGAGAACGCTCAAATCCATACCGATCTGATTGCAGGACTCCCTCTTCAGAAATATCATGACGTATTGGCTGACGTCCGTAAACTCATAGTCCTGAATCCACATGAAATCCAGCTTGAAAACCTCAAGATCCTGCCCGGCACGCCGATATGTTCAAATCCGCCCAGGGGGCTAGTCTGGAATCCCCTGCCCCCGTATGAGGTTCTAAAAACTGCGCAGATGAAAAGGTCAGAGCTTCTCAGGACAAAGAACCTTTCAAGGATGCTCGATTCATTCCTGAACTATGGGAAGCTTAAAAATCTTTTCAGGTTCGGATATAGAAAGGACAGAGAATTCATTGTTAAATTCCTGGAATATCTCGAACGGAATTCGGATCCGGAGCAGAAAGAGCATCTGGACAGGCGTCTTCTGCTAATAAAGGAATATGCCGACAAGAATGATCCTCTTCTTTCGGAGCTGACAGTTTTCTTCTGGCTTGCCTGCGGTTTCTCGGCTCACAGGTTCAACATGGAAACAGAAAAGATAAACCCTTGGACGGAGGCGGATAAGACACGGGAAAAAACAATATATTCATCTGCCGACTCCATTCCTCCATCACGAATCATCAAGGGTTTATTCAGTTTCAATGCGGGCGCTCTCTGGCTTGACGCAAATGCGAAGATCGCAAGGAAGAAGCTCATATACCGTTTCTATTCGGCTCATGGAAACAGGATGCTCAGCATCACTCGTACGGATTAAGCAAACTATGTCGTTTACTTAATCCGTACTAAAAATAAACAAACCAGTTATTTGAGGCAATTTCTAAACTGCCTCTTTTGAGCTGATTTCAAAAGTTGGAGTGCCCTGATACATCCCGTTCGGCGGAGGGATCGCAGCAAGGGCGCCACCACCCGCGACGGCTTGTACCTTGGTATCTGCAGGATAGAAGTTGGCGTCCAGAAGCGTCGCCTTCTTGAGCTTGCCGTTTTTGAAAGAATCCTTGTTGTTGACTTTTCAGCATTGAGCGGAACATTACTTCATATGAAACAGAAGAACAAAAAAATGGCGCCTGTAAACGGCAAGACTCCTGAGCTGAGGGAGGACATGTCAATCAGGGATGCCGCAATTGCATCGTTTGCATATTATTACCGGAACATGCTGTTGAATGAAAAGGGGACACTGGAAGACCGGGATCCGGAATTCCTGCATTATCTGCGCGTGGCTTCGAAACGCCTGCGCGTAGCGCTGGCCGTCTTCGGAAATATTATCGATGAAAAAGAATCAGCATACTTCAAGGAAAATCTGAAGTCTCTGGCGCCTGTCCTTGGGAAGTCCAGGGATACGGATGTATATCTGGAATTCCTTGATGAGAAGGCTGCCCGCTTGATGACACATGAAGACCAAGGCGACTTCCACAAATATAGGAATTTCTTTTCCAGGCGGAGAAAGCTCAGGAAGGGAGCCGTTCTTGCGAAACTCGCATCAGCGGAGCACAGGAAATTCAAGAGGAAATTCTCCAGCTTCATAGCGAAAGGGCTCACATCGGAATCCGTCGAAGGAAATGCCAAAGTCATTGAAACTGCCAAGGCGTGCATGGACAAGTGCATTGACAAGATGGTAAAATGCTCAAAGGAACTCAGAAATGATTCTACCGATCCGGAGATGCATGAGTTCAGGATCAGGTGCAGGAAATTCAGGTATGCGACCGAAATATTCATTAATCTGCCGGGAGTACCTGCTGAGGCGCTTGCGGAAAAGCTTATCGCACTTCAGCGCGTGCTGGGCACGCATCAGGACGCTGTCACCGCCGGGGCGAAGCTGGATTCGTTCATTAGGACTCATCCGGCGCTGGCAAAGTCGAAGGCTTTAGGGAAAATCAGAAATCTCCAGGATGAGACAGTCCGTAAAAGCAGGGAGAAGTTTTTTTCTATCCTGCGCGATTCGATGAAGGATATCACGTCCTTCAGAGGGAACTCATGAGAATCCTATCAGGCATACGCCTGAAAATATCACCAGGACTCCGAGAAGCCTCGGCACAGAGAAATCCTTTTCAATAAACCACATCTTATATGCTGTCTTTCAGCCTCTGGATGACTTTCTGGTTCGCCTCATAGAAGCACATGGCGTCAGGGGCGGTTGTGACATCCTGCCTGGCCATGTCGAGAGCCTTCTTGCGCTTGACAGTGTCGCTATGGTAGCGTTCAAGGTATCTGACGAGGGTTCTGGGGCTGAGCTCCTCAAAGACATGCTGCCCGAACTCCTCGACATAATCCGCGGCGATCACGGAGACGAGTTCCTTGTTTGGAGCCTTCATCCCCATGGACATGAGGAAGTCATGTACCATTTCCTGGCATGTTATCTCGTCGAAGAACGGAAATGTAAAACCGCCACCACGGCTCAGGATATTCGCCGGATACTCGTAGTTCGACGCTATTATTACGGTGATGTTCTCAGGAAGCACGCAGCTGCCTCCGATATTGGTCCTGAAATAGTACCAGTCGATCTTCCTGGTATCGACATCGTCGAAGAAGAGGACGAACCGCCTGTTGGAGCGCTTGCCCAATATCTGTATGATGTCCACCAACGGTTTCTCCAGATGGTGCGGTTCGCAGAGGATCAGCGTCAGATTGTCGAAGGAAAGCGTATATGAAATCGTGAAATGTGTCTTGCCCAGTCCTGGAAGACTTGAGATCAGCAGGGGGAAATTCTGGCCTTTCAAAGAGAAAGCCGAAAGATATTTCCTGAAAAACTCCTTCGCTGGCAGGAATCCGTAGAACTGGTTGATCGGCCTGACTGGTCCGAGATTGGCAGGGAAGAATTTTGTTTCCGAATAACGGAACGCCCTGTCGCCCGAGAGAAAAGGATCCATTTTCTGGAAACGCTCCTGAAGCTCGGAGATAAGCATTGATTTAAGGTCTGTCTTTGAATTGAATATTTCCGATGATGAAATCTTGTCCCGCATCGAAGGTGAAAGCCGCGAAAGAGAGCTCCCAGTATCATCGAGCCTTGAAAGGAGGTCCGTGTAATCAACCAGGAGCTTGATCCCTGACTTTACCAGCCTGTCGCCATGTGCGAGCTTGAACTTGATTATCTCGTCATCCTTCTTTTCATTCCTGCGGGTCTGATCAAGAGTCGCGGCCTCAATGATGGCCGCAATGAGTATATCGCTGAAGTTCTGCTTCCTGCACTGGGTGAGGAGGGAGTTCATGTAGTCTATTGAATCAGGGACGCTCCCGGATATGCGGCTTCTGCGGGAAGCTGCACTTGGATCTGCCAGAAGCTGGTCAAGCTCGGAATTGACCGCGAAAAGGATCTTGGAAAAAAGAGAAAGAAGCTCGCTGTGCCCAAGTTCGAGGATCTTGAGCTCCTTATCCGATGTGTGCTCAAAAAGGACATTGAAGCTGGCAAGGGAGTCCATGGCAAGAACCTTCAATCCGGCGATTTCATCCCGAACCTCCTTGTCCACTGAAGTTTTTTTGACTGCCTTGGCCATAACGGATAATATAGCTTGGAATCCTGAAAATACATTCCAGGAGATCTTAAACAATGCGGTACAGGCGTCCCGTCCCGCCTGTACCGCATTGTTTATTGCCGGCCAGAGGCCAGCGCTCCCCATAAAAAAAACGGCTCCGGATTTCCGGAGCCGTTTTGTATTACCATTTATGAATTCTTACGCAATCCTGCGGAAAAATTATTTCTTCTCTTCACCTTTGTCGTCGAGTTCCTCGAGGGCTGCCTTGCGGCTGAGGCGGATCTTGCCGCGGTCGTCGACACCGATGACCTTGACAGTCACCATGTCGCCTTCCTGGCAGATGTCCGTAACCTTGTTGACCCTGTAGTTCGCCATTTCGGAAATGTGGAGGAGTCCGTCCTGTCCAGGAATTATTTCGACGAACACGCCGAATTCCTTCATTCCGGTGACTCTGCCACGGTATATCTTTCCTACTTCGACTTCAGCTGTGATGTCCTGCACAGCCTTGGTGGCTGCATCAAGAGATTCCTTGTTGGCGGCGAAGATCTTGACAGTGCCGTCGTCGTCGATGTCGATCTGGGCGCCTGTCGATTCAGTGATACCACGGATCACGCTGCCACCGGGTCCGATGAGGGCGCCGATCTTCTCAGTGTTGATCTTCATTGCTATGATGCGAGGGGCGTACTTGCTCATTTCGGCCCTGGGCTCTGCGATGCATGCATTCATCATGTCAAGTATCTTCAATCTTGAATCGAGATTGCGCTTCATGGCCTGGTAGAGCAGGTCGATTGAAATTCCTGGGATCTTGAGATCGAGCTGGAATCCTGTGATGCCGTTCCTGGTTCCACAGACCTTGAAGTCCATGTCGCCGTAATGATCTTCCGCACCGATGATGTCTGTGAGAAGGATATTTTTGTCTCCTTCACAGATGAGTCCGCAGGATATTCCCGCCACAGGAGCCTTGAGAAGTACGCCTGCATCCAGGAGGGCGAGTGTTCCACCGCATACGCTTGCCATCGATGTTGAACCGTTGGAAGCCATGATCTCGGAAACGCATCTTACAGTATAAGGATAATCATCGGGCATCATCTGGGCGAGCGAGCGCTCGGCGAGATTTCCATGTCCGATCTCCCTGCGTCCGGGTCCGGAGATCCTGCCGACCTCGTTTACGCTGAAATTAGGGAAATTGTAATGAAGGAAGAACTGCTTTGTGCTTATTCCTCCTGTTATAGGATCGCTGTCCTGTGCGTCGCTTCCGGCGCCGAGGGTGACGATCACGAGGGCCTGAGTTTCACCGCGTGTGAAAAGACCGCTTCCATGTACCCTGGGGAGTACGCCGACTTCGCAGCTGATCTGGCGCAGGTCGTCCATTCCTCTTCCGTCCGGACGTACGCCTTTTTCCACGATGGCGGTCCTGATGGTCTTTTCAGTAAGATGGTCGAAGCACATCTTGAGCTTGACATCGAGATCCTCGACTTTTCCATCGAACTGGGGTTTTACGGAAGACTCAATGCCTTCAAATATCATATTAAGGGCGGCGTATCTCTCCTCCTTGCTGTTGATGAGGCATGCGCCTTCAATCTTTCCCTTGCAGAAGCTATGGACTGCATCCTTGACTTCGGCGGGGACCAGGTGGAGCGTGGGTTCCTTCTTCTTCCTGCCGGCGGATGCCGCAAGTTCCTTCTGGGCCACGATCTGCTTCTTGACGATTTCATTCGCGAAGCTCATCGCATCGCGGAGAAGGTCCTCGGAACATTCCTTCGCATCGCCTTCGATCATGATGACCTTGTCGGCAACGCCTGCATAGACAAGCTCCAGTTGGCTTTTCGCCCTTTCATCGTGTGTGGGATTGGCGACAAACTTACCGTCCACATATCCGACGCGCAACGCGCCGATCGGTCCGAGGAACGGCATGTCTGAAAGGGTGAGAGCCACTGAAGCTCCGAGCATTGTGAGCACATCCGACTCGTTTTCACCGTCGGAACTGAGCAGGAGGGCCTGTATCTGGATTTCATTGAAGAAACCTTCAGGGAAGAGAGGCCTTACGGGCCTGTCAGTCATCCTGCATGTCAATATTTCCTTGTCGCTGGGTCTGCCTTCCCTCTTGATATAGCCACCGGGGAAGCGTCCTGCGGCACTGTATTTTTCGCGGTAGTCGACCTGGAGCGGCAGGAAATCGCCGCCTTCCTTGGCGGGGCCTGTGCATGCTGCGACGAGGATGACAGTCTCCCCGAGCTTGATCACGCAGGCGCCGTTTGCGAGGTTCGCAAGTTTTCCGGTTGAAATTTCGATGACACGGCCGTTGCCGATGTCAACATTCACTTTTTTCTCATTCATCTTGATTCTTTCTGTTTGTTTGTTTTGTTGTTTGAGATTTGTTCTGGTTGGACAGAGCCATGGCGGCTGAAAAGAAAACAGAAAGCAGTTGTTGAGTCAAGGCCGGAAACCTGGCGGAATCGCGGTATCAGGATCCGGATCAAGTCCGGTCTCTGATAGCGGCCGAATTCCACACATGTCTTACGGCGTCGTACTCAGACTGCTGCTTTTATTCTCAAAAATCAGTCGGCGATGGCACTGACAACTTATTTGGCTTTTCTGATATTCAGTTCTTCGGTGAGCGACTGGTATCTCTCATGATTCTCTTCATTGAGATAGCTGAGAAGCTTACGTCTCTTGCTGACAAGAGTGGACAGCCCTTTCCTGGAGCTGAAATCCTTCTTGTGGTCCTTGAGATGACCTGTGAGTTCATTGATTCGTTCAGTCATGATCGCAATCTGGACTTCCGGAGAACCGGTGTCGCCCTTCTTGCGTCCGTATTTTTCAATCACGTTTTTCTTTGAAGACTCATTCATGAAATCGAAAAATCCTTGTTGTTGTCATTTTATGTTCTAGAGCAGCAGGGAATTTAAGCCGTAACTTTTTTTTTACAAACGGCGATTCAGAAAAAAAGCTAAGTTTTTTGTAAAGCTTGGTAAATTTCAAAACGCCAATTATATTACGTGGAATCAATTTAAGCAATCTCACTCAAAGATATAAAACAATGAATGTAATTGAAACGAAGGAACTCACGAAATTCTATGGCTCCCTGTTCTGGAAGAAGAAGGAACCCGCGCTGGACAAGCTTACCATAGAAATACCGGAAGGGTCGGTTTTTGGATTTCTCGGGCCGAATGGCGCAGGCAAGACGACGACGATCCGTCTTCTCATGGATCTGATAAAGCCTTCCTCAGGTGAAGCCCTGCTCTTCGGACAGCCTCCCGACAATCTTGAAATGAAGCGGGTGCTGGGATTTCTTCCCGACAATCCGGTATTCAGCACCTACCTCACGGCGTATGAATTCCTCGACATCTGCGCGAAGCTCCTGAGAATCCCCTCCACTGAAAGGAAGAAGAGGATCGAGGAGGTCGTCGACACAGTGAAGATGTCAAAGCACCTGTTTTCCAAGCTCGGCGGCTTTTCCCGCGGAATGACTCAGAGGATAGGAATTGCACAGGCGATACTGAACAAGCCGAAGCTGCTCATCCTGGACGAACCGCTTGTCGGCCTCGATCCGCACGGCAGGCAGGAACTGAAGGACATCATCCTCGCCCAGAAGAACAGGGGCACGAACGTCTTCTTCTCCAGCCACATCCTTTCCGACGTCGAAAAGATGTGCGACAGGATAAGCATTCTCTACCAGGGCAACCTGCTGTGCTATGGCAAGCTCGAGGATCTTCTTTCGGAGACGGGGTCCAGGGTCCACGTGAAACACGGGGAGGACGAGATAATAAAGGATCTGCTGCCGGAGGCAACGGGAACGATACGTCTTTCCGACGGAAGCTGGGAGCTTGTCTTCCAGAACAAGCCGGAGCTTTCAAAACGCCTGAAATCCATGGCGGAACAGAATCCAAAAGCGCTGACGATCACACCCTCAAGAGAAAATCTTGAAGATTTTTTCTTCAGAAAGATTGAAAATGCGCAACAAATTATATAGATTAACGCAACCTTAATTTGATATATATTAATAAAAAAGGAAGGGGATAAAAAAATGAACGAAATAATGGCAATCGCTGGAGGTACATGGCGCAGGATTCTAAGAATGCGCGTCGTCTATTTCCTGATTATTTGCGTTCTGATTCTGATCGGGAGCGCCTACAACTACGACATTCTCTCACTGGGAATGCACAAACAGTTGATGATGGACATCTCACTCGTTCTAAACACAATCGCAGCAATTCTCGTTACGGTCTCAATCACGTTTGAGATCCCGAAGGAGTTGAAGGAGGGTGTGGCATCCACGCTGCTTTCAAAGCCGCTTGGAAGGACACAGTATCTGATTGGAAAGCTGGTTGGCATAGCAATAACCGGCTTTGTAATCACCGGGCTTATCACAGCCGGATTCATATTCGTGTTCAACTCGGCATTCGGCGAGGTCAGCGGTTCAATGATCAAAGGGCACATACTTATCATGGAAAGCGTGATACCCATGTCCGCCATAGCCGTACTCTTCTCGGTGTTCATACCCGAGTTCCTTGCGGCCACGGCCACTGTCATTGCGATATGGTTCGCCCACTCAACTGTTGCAATAAGCAAAGTGAAGTTCCTATACGGGGGAGTGATACCCGACCTGAACCTCTTCAACCTGCGTTCTGAAGCTGTATACGGCGCGCACATCGGCTGGGGCTACATCATAATGGTAATGATATGGGGAATAGTGTTCAGCGTATTTGCAACTGCCGTAGCGAGTCTCATCTTCAGCCAAAAGGATCTTAAATAAGGGGGTTTATAATCATGAAAAAATCACTAGTAATACATATATTGGTTATTGTAATAGCCGCCGCTGCCGGATCAATGATTGCCTCAGCGCTTGTCAATGATCAGGGCAGAGTCAGCGTAAACAGGAACAAGACCGCCAGCAAGGCAATGTTCGGCTTCAATAAGTTCCTCGCCGATGTCCAGTGGATGCTCTTCATCAACTATTGCGGTTCCATTGATTCAATCAAGGACCAGAACGTGGATGAAGTCTACAACAGGCTTGCGGCCATACTCAAGAACGATCCTGATTTCCAGAAGGCCTATGAAATCGGCGCGCTGATGATATCCATCAAGGCTTCCGACAAGGCCGTTGAACTGCTCAAGCAGGGAACGGACAATCCAAGGCTTTCAACGAACTGGAAGATTCCGTTCCTGGCAGGATTTGTCATGAACCACAATGTTCCGAAAGACAAACTCGGAGCCCTGATCGGAAAAATCAAGGCTGATTCTCACTGGTTCTTCGAGACGGCTGCAAAACGCAGTTCTCCTCCGGAACCGCATGTGATTTCCTCCCTTATGAGAGCCAAGGCTGAAAAGCTCCTCAATAAGAAATGGAAGGAAAACATCACCATCGTGAATGAAAAGCATGCCCTGCTCTGCGCATGGATCGATGAAGCCCTAAACGCTTCAAAGGTTAGAATGGGCACTGATGATTCAGGCTATTCCATCGTCGTGAGCTCGGTAAAGGATATGAACCAGAAGATTCTTCAGCAGGCTGCAAACCTCAAGAAGAATTATCCGGACAACCAGAACGTCCTCAACACGATAGCCTACTTGAAGGCGAACTATCTCAAAGGGCAGAATTTCTGCGACGCATGTCTTGCAGTCTATGGTCCTGGAGATAAATTCTGCTCTTCATGCGGAACAAAGGTCATCGTCTTCGGCGTATGCGAAGATTGCGGTGCCGTGAAGAAAGGTGCACATTGCAGCTCCTGTGGCGCTCCCAAGGGCGCAGCGGCTGCGCCTGCTCCGAAGGCTGCGGAGAAGAAATAGCGGTCAGGTAAAATGAGACATACAGGAAGAGCCGTACCAATAATATTTGCTACGGCTCTTTTTTTATATTTTTACAGCGAGTCTGTCCTGAGGCAGGCCGCACTGAGCAAGCTGAAGACCCCTAAATTCAGCTCGGAAATGATTCTGTCCAAACTGCCTGCGTCCATCAGGAACAGCGCCAGGAAAAGCCTGGAAATAGGAAGGCTCAAGGATGCTGTGAGGGATGCCTCCGACGACTCCGAGAAGGTGAAGGCGATCGTCAACCTCGCAATGGCCATAGACAACAAGAAGGAACAGGAGAGACTTTACAGGGAGATAATCAAGCTGCCCCAGATACCTGAGTCATATCCCGCCTATTCCTACTTCCTGCTTGATGCCAGGCCAGAGCAGACCATAACCGTGCAGGACTATCAGAAGTTCATAGGCAAATGCCCGAAGGAATCTCGTTTCGATGTCTGGAACAACGGCTTATATTCCCTGGAAAGCAAGAATGCGCCGGCAAATGTAATAAAGGAATACCTGAAACCGCTGCTTAACGAACCGCCGCCATACAGGGATTATCTTTCACTATATGAGAAGATCACCGATATCGCATTCAGGCTTGGCGATACAGCCATGCTTGAAAAGGCTGGAGCGCTGATGGAAAAAGCAATCAAAAGGCCTCCAGTATTCGAGGAACTGGCAAAGAAAAATGAAAAACAGGTGAAGTAATGAGGGACAGGATATTTGCCATAGCGGAACTGACATTCAGGAAACTGAAGGATCCAGCCTTCTTCCTTCTTTTTGTCTTTGCAGCATCCGCCGCCTATGCGATGTCCGAGATGGAGGCGCTCTCCTTCCAGAAGGAGAATCTCATCCTTGCCGAACTCATATCCTCAGGTTCCGGCTCCCCCCCGCTCACAAGCTTCCTGTTCATCACCTGCATGACACTGCTCCTCGCAATATTTGCGGGAGCTACCGACATACCCCGGGACATAGAGTCCAGGATGATAACGGTCCTTGTGGGAAAACCGATAAGGAGAGTTGAGTATCTGCTGGGCAAATACCTTGGCGTATGCCTTATCTGCGCCACATTCTTCACTGTTGCAGCAGTCAGCGCCAATGTAGGGCATGTCATAAAGACAGGCCATCTCTACCCGATCGCATCCATTATCAGGCAGTTCCTCCTGATCTTCACAATATTCCCGTTCGTGGCGATGACAGTGATGTTCTCATGCTTCTTCAATGATATCACCGCAATGATCATCTCGTCGGTCTATCTCATCTTCTCGCTCTTCCTCTCAGTCATTCCACTCCTGGTTGAAATGCTCCCTAAAAGCATTTCGATAACCACATATCTTTATTTCATATACTACGTAGTGCCCAACTTCCTATATTATTTTCTAACCTACAGGATAGCGGGCCTTGTCTCAATCGCCCTCATAGTGTATTCCCTGTCAATAGCAGTCATATTCCTGACGATTGCTTCATTGAGGATGAATTCCAGGGATATGCTGGCGTAGCCACCAGCAGCTGGATGGCTGGATTATTTATTCGCCTATGGCGAATAAATCCAATCATCCATGGAACTGCAGGGTGTAAATAATAAAGAAAAAGGAGGCTTTCGCCTCCTTTTTTATCATTCGTATAATATGTCCTTGTATGTCTTGCCAGGCGGTATCATCGGAAGAACATGCTCGTGGTATTCCACGTGGACATCCAGGACAAATGAACCCTTTGTCTCAAGCATCTCCTTGATCGCATCCTCGACATCTTCCTTACGGTAGACTTCGCGCCCTGGAATCATATATCCCTTGGCAATCGTGACGAAATCAGGATATGGCCTGTCAACACGCTCATTCTTCAGGACTGTGTTTCCGCGTCTGCTTCCATAGAAACGGTCCTCCCACTGGGCGACCATTCCAAGATGCTGGTTGTTGAGGATGATCGTCTTTACCTCAATCTCCTCGTTGTGCAAGGTGCCAAGCTCCTGGATATTCATCTGGAAACTTCCATCACCGTCAATATTGACGACGAGCTTGTCAGGCCTTGCGACCTTCGCACCCATTGCGGTCGGAAAACCAAATCCCATGGCACCAAGCCCGCCAGAAGCAAGAAGCTGCCTCGGATGCTTGTACGTGTAATATTGCGCAGACCACATCTGGTGCTGGCCTACTCCGGGGACGATCACGGCCTCACCGTTGGTAAGACGGCACAGGGTCTGTATGACATACTGCGGCTGGATCTTCCCGGTTTCCTTATAGGTGAGAGGGAATTTCCGCCTCCATTCATTGATCTGGGCAAACCAGTCGGAATACTTCTTCCTGACAGGTTTCCTGTTAAGTGTGTCAAGTACGTCCTTGATATTGGCGACAACTCCTATATCGGCAGGGACATTCTTGTTTATTTCAGATCTGTCGATGTCGACATGGACTATGGTGGCGTTGACGGCAAACGTACTGGCAGGACCGGTCACCCTGTCGTCAAAGCGTGCACCAAAGGCCAGAAGCAGGTCGGCTTCATTGGCCGCATTATTTGCATATACGGTTCCGTGCATGCCAAGCCACTTGAGCGAAAGCGGATGCGTCTCCGGAAACGCCCCAATGCCCATGAGGGTTGTTGTAACGGGGATATTGTAGGATTCGGCGAATTTTTTCAGGGATTCCGCTGCTCCTGAGGTTATTATCCCGCCGCCGGCGTAAATACACGGGCGCTTGCATTTTTCAATGGCATTTTTTATCTTCTCAATGTCTTCAGAGGAAACCTGATGATCCGCCCTGTACGATCTTATGGTCGTCTTTTCCGGAAAAACAGGAGTGCATATCTGCTGCTGCACATTTTTGGGCAGGTCAATGACAACCGGACCAGGCCTGCCGCTGTTTGCTATGAGGAAAGCCTCGGCAAAAATCTTTGGTATCTCGCTTGCGTCAAGAACAAGATAGCTATGCTTGACGATTGGCCTGGTCACGCCGATTATATCGATTTCCTGGAACGCATTCTTTCCTATGAGACTGGAATGGACCTGTCCGGTTATCGCGACAAGGGGTATTGAATCCATGTATGCGTCGGCAATACCGGTAATAAGGTTCGTAGCACCTGGACCGCTGGTCGCCATGCATACGCCTGTCTCTCCGGTCATTCTGGCGAATCCTGCGGCGGCGAAAGCCCCGCCCTGTTCATGGCGCGGCAATATGACGCGCATGCTCGAATCCTGGAGAGCCTGATGTAGTTCAAGTGAAGCGCCTCCGGGATATGCGAACAACGTCTTGACGTTGGCGCGCTCAAGGCATTTGACTGCGATATGCGCGCCCTTCATAGGCTTTTCAGGCTCATTTTTCTTATTTTTCATAATTACCTTTCTGAAATAGTTGGCTGGATATGTTTTACTTGAGTTCTAGCGAGGGGTGATAACCCGGAGGCGGTACTGGAATTCCCGGCAGAGAGTCACAGGCCGGCAAGCTCGGCAGCATCCGCAGCCGGGCATCGTACAGCGACAAGAGGATATTCCAGGATAAAGTACATAAAATTCCCTTTAAAAACTGTTTTCGGATTCTATCTTACCTCATTTGAAGGGAAATTCAATCGCCATATTGATTTTTTTGGAATTATGCATTCTTTTACTACTGTATATCAAATAACAGGCAATATTAATTGAAGTTAATCCATGCTCAATCTATTCGTCATACTTTTCGTTCTTTCTTCCGCCATGGCAGTGGTTACCGCCTTTTTATTTCTCCTGACCAGGAAAAAGCTCGCCGAGAAGGAGTCAAAACTCACAGCCGCAGAATCCAGGATCTCCGAAATAGAGGCCAATCTCACGAAGACCACTGAAGAATTAAAGAAGGAAATCAATATGATAACCGAAAGAAACATCAAGCTTGAAATCGACAAGCACAAGGTCGAAAATGCCTGTTACGACCAGCTCAACCAGATTGAAAAGCTGAAGGCGGCGATAAAGCCCGACTCCTTTGACGGTTTTTTCCCGATATGCTCGAACTGCAAGGACATCCGCGACCCAAAGGGGTACTGGCATTCCATAGAAGAATACATCCAGAGCCTTTCCGTGACGGATTTCTCCCACAGCCTCTGTCCTGAGTGCGCAAAGAAGCTTTATCCTGACCTCTTTGACGGGGAAAGGAAAGCCATATGCCTCAAATGGAAAACTGGTTCCGACAAGCCGTTGTGAGGATAAAGACCGTGTCATCCCACAGGATGACGGATTGATGGATTGTTGGATGAATGGATTATTTGGGTTGAATTCAAGGTAAGGATAAAAGGGAAGGATTGGGAGAGGAATTCCAAAAGAGGCTTTTCGGATTTTATGAATCTTCTTTTTGTGTATATCTCCTTCTCAAGAGAAATCAATAATGGTACACCCTGAAGGGCTGTCTACTATACGCATTTTTTTGCTCTGTTTAGAATTCTTTATGATGAGTCCTCCAGACGGAGGACGAATCTTTTGCGCAGATCATTCTGCGCTTTGGATTCCACTGGAACCGTGGAGAAGATAACAGCATTCGCTTCTGTTAAGATGCCATGGCGTGACGAACAGCTCTAAAAACAAAGCGGTGAATAATCACCGCAGTCCAAAGTCAGGCCGAAGCGCCTGACGTAAAGATGCAAAGACAGAAGAACCGGAGAACATGACGTGGACAGTACTGGAATATGCGTATAGTAGTCAGCCCTGAAGGGCGTACCTACTTGAAGAATGACACATAAATGTGCCAGCTGCCGACAGATCAACCTGCCCGCCCTGCCCACCAATTTAATGCATCTTTAATTTCTAAAGGTAGGGACACCTCTCCGAGGTGTCCGTTCTTTCCGTTCTTGAGGCGCCGCATTACCGCCCATTATCGAAATATCAAAGATTTCATGTATCAAGACTTTAAAGATTCCGGATTAAAAATATATTATGCGGCGTTCTTTTTGTACTCACATCAATTGAAAGGTCACAGTAAAAATGTTTATAAGCGGGTTGAACAGGTTTTTCGCCAGACACGGAAGAGTCATATTCTCCATTTTCACTGGGGCTATCATTATTTCATTCGTATTGTATTTCGCACCGGGCTTCAGCTTCTTCGGCATGATGCAGGAAACCCAGCAGTCCACGGAAACTTCTTCCGCCCTGATCCTGGGGAAGAAGGTATCTGAAAACGAGATCCGCGCCAACCTGGATTCAATCGTGATCATGGAAATGCTCCGAAACCCATGGACGAATACAAGCAGGGACCAGGATCCGGCGCAGGCCCTTTACATGACGATGTATCTCCGCGCGGCCAAGGAAAGGAACATTTACGCCGACGACATGGATGTCGCCAACTTCCTGCGTGCATACCCGCTGTTCCAGAAGAGCGGCAAGTTCGATTCCTCGGTATTCGACATGTTCGTCAAGCAGTACATCATTCCCCGCGGATTCACAAAACTGGATCTTGACCAGGCGGTAAGACAGCAGCTCACCATTGAAAAGCTGATCAAGGAAGTCACCGCAGGCGTGATCGTCACTCCTGAGGAAGTCAGACAGGCATTCAATATCAGGTACGAGAAGTTCAAGATCAAAGCCTGGAAGTTCTCAGGCGATGACTTTGCCGCCAAAGTTGAAAGCAACGACAAGTCCGTCGAAGCATTCTTCAATGCAAATGCTGAAAAATATGTAATTCCCGCAAAATTCAAAATCAAGCTTGTCCGTTTCAACTATCTGGGCTATGAAGGCAAGGTATCCGTCACGGATGAGCAGATCAAGAAATATTATGAGTCCAAGAAGAACGAATTCAAGGAGAAGGATGAAGTTCTTCCTCTTGAAAAGGTGTCCGACAGGATCAAGAAGATACTGGCCGAAGATGAGATGAAGATGCTTGCACTCAAGGATGCACAGTCCTTCTCGGTTGATGCATACCAGGCCACGTCGGACCAGAAGAACCATAAGACCACAGTTGACGCCTTTGCCGCGTTTGCCGAAAAAAGGAACCAGAAGGTCTATGACATAGGGTTGTTCAGCGTTGAAGATCCGGTGATAAAGAATGTAGGCAGGGAACCTGAACTGGCGACTGCTACCGCCGCCCTCTTCAAGGATCAGCCCGTATCGGATGCGATACAGGGCGCAAACGCCTGTTTCGTCGCCTGCCTGACCGAAAGGGAGGAGCCCAGACCCGCAAAGCTTGATGAAGTAAAGGACAGGGTCCAGAAGGATTTCAAGAAGGAAAGATCCATCATGATCGCCCGTGAGACGGCCAGGAATTCAGCCTTGAAAATCTCGGAGGCCGTTGACGCCAGGAAGCCTATTCCGGAAGTGACAGGCTGCAAGATCGAAGATATGCCTGAGTTTGACATGATGGCTCCGCCTTCACAGTCTCCTGACGCCATGCACGTCATGCTTCTGGCGGCGGACACAAAGGCAGGCAGGATTTCAGCCCCCAGGGAAACACCATCCGGCTCCGTCTTCGTATATGTTGAGAAAAGGACGTTTCCTTCAGAACAGGAGTTCAAGGAAAAGGAAAAAGACTTTACCAAGGCCTATACGTCAATGAAAACCAGCTCCGAGAGGATGCTTCTCGACGCATCCCTGACGGCAAGGTGCACGTTCCCCGCCGCCAAGAAGGATTCGGACAATCAGCCTGGAAAGGCAAAATAACAACGGCAGGCATCCTTTCAAGGGCTTGCTCAAAACCATTAAAAACTGCAGGAGATGAAAATGATAGAACTCGATTTCGCAAAAAGTGATGGGCTTATACCGGCAATAGCGCAGGACTGGAAAACAGGGGAAGTCCTGATGCTTGCATACATCAACAAGCTTTCCTGGGAAGAAACCCTCAAATCCGGAAATGCAACCTACTGGTCGCGCTCGCGCAACAAGCTGTGGAAAAAAGGCGAGGAATCCGGCAACGTCCAGAAAATCAAGGAAATCCTGGTGGATTGCGACGATGACACGGTCATATTCAAGGTCGACCAGATAGGCGGAGCAGCCTGCCACACCGGCTACAGGACATGCTTCTACAGGAAAATCGAGGGCGAAGAACTGAAGACTGTAGGAAGCAAAGTCTTCAATCCTGAAGAGAAATATAAGAAGTAGTTTAGAAGGTGTCAGGTGTCAGGTGTCAGGTGTCAGGTGATGCTATTCGTTTGATTCGAAATACTATCCGTCATTTTCGTGTTTTATATGCGCGATTATTTGAAGGAATATTGGTAAGTTCTTGCTGAGCAAAACCTTGCCAATGGCTTTTTTGTGTCATTCGTGTGTTTCGTGATGCTTTTTTATCTGTGTCATCTGTGGGCACATGTTTTGGCTGCAGCGTAAACTGCTCCATGTGTTTCGTGGTTGAAAATTGAAAATCAAAAATCGAAAATGTTTAAATGCCCCGCTTGAGTAAATCAAAGATATTTGAAATGCAGTCCCTTCTGCCGGGGCTGCATCTGCAGTTCAACGTACCGTGGAAAAGCGTAACCACCCTTGGCATCGGAACTAAAATACCGGTCCTCGCGGAACCGGAAGATGACATACAGCTCTGCGAACTCCTGAAGTATTGCGACCAGAATTCCATACCTGTCTTCGTCCTCGGCGAAGGAAGCAACATGGTCGGCTCCGACAAGGCCATGCCGGGAATAGTAATCCGGCTCAGTAAAAATGACTTCAAGAGGATAAAAATCAGCCATGTCCATGTGACTGTCGGTGCAGGTGTCTCGCTTTATAATCTTATGAACACATGTGCGGAGGCCGGACTCGGCGGCTCAGCCCCGCTTGCTGGAATACCCGGTTCCCTCGGAGGTTCGCTCAAAATGAATGCCGGCGCGCGTGGAATCTCCCTGGGCGACATCGTGGAGGACATCTGCGGCTTTGATTTCAAGGGCAACCACTGGAAAGCTTCAGGCAGGGAAATAAAATGGGGCTATCACAAGACCTCTATACCCGACGACGTGATCATCCTCGCGGCAATATGCAAATTTGAAAAGGCCCAGACATCGCTGGAAAAGGACAAAATCAAAAACGAGATCCAGTGGAGACGCGAATCCTATCCCGCCGGCAGGAGCGCAGGCTGCGTGTTCAGGAATCCAGTTCCGGATCTTTCCGCAGGAAAGCTTATTGACATTTCAAGCGGGAAAAATCTTTCCAGCGGAGATGCAGTTGTAAGCGACAAGCACGCCAATTTCCTCATCAACAGGGGGAAATCCACCGAAAAGGATTTCACCGAACTGATGCTCAAGGTTAAAAAGACTGTATTGTCCTGCACGGGGATATATTTGAACTCGGAAGTCAACTTTGCGAACCCCGAAAGCGACAAGGCGGTTTCCATCAAGCCTGCCAGAATAGCCCTTCTAAAGGGTGGCACAAGCAGCGAAAGGGAAGTTTCATTGAAGTCCGGCGGCTTTGTCGCCGAAGCCCTGAGAAACGCAGGATACGATGTCGAGGAGATAGATGTGAAAAAGCCCGAAGTGACTCCTGAAATGAAGAAGGCCGACATCGTCTTCCCGGTACTCCACGGCGGATTCGGAGAGAACGGTGAAATCCAGAAGGCGCTTGAGGACGCAGGAATTTCACATGTGGGATGTGACAGCAGGGCATGCCATACTTCAATAGACAAAATACTAAGCAAGAATCTGATGTCAGGCGAGGACATTCCCACTGCGAAATTCGCAATTCTCACTCGCAGGGACAAATCAATCCCTCCGGATTTGAAGGTGCCGGTCGTGGTAAAACCCCCTACGGAAGGTTCCACTGTCGGAATCAGCATTGTATTCAATGAAAGTGACTTGGACAAGGCAATTGAGACCGCGTTCAAGTACAGCGCAGATGAAATACTTGTCGAACAGTATATAAAAGGCACTGAAATCACAGTTGGAATTGTCGGTGAACAGGTCCTGCCCCTTGTGGAGATCAGGTTTCCCGGCAAGACGTATGACTATGATGCCAAATACACGCATCAGCAGGGCGAAACGCGTTACTTCTGTCCTCCTGACTCAGTTCCAGCCGATGTCCAGGCGAAATGCCAGGAATATGCCCTTAAGTTCTTCAAGGCGCTGGGAGGCAGGGATCTCATGAGGATCGACATGATCATCAGGGAGAAGGACAATGCAATCTTCGTCCTTGAGTCAAACAACCTGCCTGGCTTCACCGAAAGCAGCCTGCTTCCAAAGGCCGCCAGGACAGCCGGAATATCCTTCATAGAACTCTGCGCCAGGCTCGCCCAGATGGCGATGGCGAGGAAAAAGTAGACAGTCGGACGTCGTCTGTCGTCGGCAATCAAAGTGCTCAGAACTCAACTAATCTTGGTCTGAACAATTCAAAAGCAATAGACTCTCTTGCCTGCGTCACCCGTCCCCGATGTAGAGTTGTCCGTCCCGGACAAGAGGGATTGGAATCTTCGCCGTGACTCAGTCATCCGACGGGGCGGACGGCGAACACTACATCCGGATTAGAATATAAGTAGAGCTGAAGCTTGGACTCCAACAGGAAGGATGTAACCGTTAAGCTGGATGAAGTGAGGCTGCTTTCCCTTGAAAGTATGTCGGGTTTTAACCCGACACTTGGTTGGCGGTTTAAAAACCGCCCTACTTGTCAGGCGAAATGACCAGCTTAACGCCTACGTAAGGATTCTTCTTTGGCATTCACCCTTTTGTGTGCGCCTTTTTCCCATTTTCTTCTCCAGTGATTTCCAGGAATTCATCGATGAGAGCGATATCTGCAAGGTCTATTGGACGCCCGATTTCGAGCTTCATCTTCCTGATTTCATATAAAGCGGCAACCCGGATATTAAAATCCCCGAACTCTATCTTTCGGGAGGATCTTAAAAGTCCAGAAAAATCCTTTGGATTCTCAAGAAACACATCAATAAGCTGAGGACCTTTTGGAATTGAAAAAGAAAGGCATTGTCCGTATAACAATTCGGGTCTTGTTACAAGTGGAAGAAAATCCTCGTTATCAAGCTTCAATCCTGCCTTCTCCAAGCCATGGACCAAACGTCTGATATTATCTTCTGTTGCGGATATCTCTATATCCACATCTATCGTTGTCCTCGGGATTCCGTAGAGAGTCAGCGCGGAACCTCCGATGATGACAAAATCAACTTCAATTTCCGAGAGGGACTTTAAGAAGCTTTGCCAGTCTGTTTTTTCTCTTGATTTTTTCCGCATTTTTGATCTTGAGGTAAATTTTCTGTTTTTCGGGCGAAAGATTTGAAAACATTTCAGTTCCGGCATCAAGACACCACAAAAGCCTGTCCAGAGGATCAAGCTTCTTGAACTTGAGAATCTGATTTTTCCTTGTTTCAGCCGGAGACATGGATTTCCTCATCATTATGATAATAACTTAATATACAGTCTTTTCCTGAAAAATAAATCCCCTGCGATATATGCCAGATATCCTGCCTGCGTGTTCTTTCTACAATGTAGAGTTGTCCGTCTCGGACAAGAGGGATTAAAAATCTTCGCCGTGACGGCGAACACTACATAAGGCCATATCTAGATATTCCCTTTGGTAATTTCCTAGATTGCCTAATAGAAGAAAATCCATTAAAAGCTGTTTTTGCCACTAAAAAATGCTTCTAATGGCATATAACATGAAAAATATCAACTCAACATGCACACTAACAAAACCTTAAGTGCAAACGACACCGAATTAACCAAACGACACCGAATTAACTAACACCGAATTAATTAGGTAATAAAGCCTATGGTTTCAACCATAGGTATTAGATCCCAAAATTTTGCCCTGAAGGGGCAGAGCATACTCCGTCCCTACAGGACGAATCATTTTTCCATATATGTCCTGTGGTTGAAACCACAGGCTGTATTACTCAATCCCTTCAGGATTCATCATCAGGATATAACATGTGACACATTAACGTGTTATATCTTAAGTTAACGGCATTGGAATGGCACCAATGCTCCATTTCCTCATAAGTAGGGCGGTTTTTACTTGTCATGAGCTTGTCGAATGGAGCCGCCACCCAAACGTCGGGTTAAAACCCGACATACTTTCAAGGATAAACAGCCTCATTTTACCCAGTTTAACGGTTGCCTGAAATACGCTTTCAAGGGCTTAAAACATGGAGAATAACAACGCAAGAAGCTCATTACTAGAATCTTAAGCGCAAATGACACCGAAACACTGTATATCATCCACCCTTGCCGCCAACTTTCTGGGGATGTTCAAGCAGATATATCATCTTTTGGACGAAATCCTTATAATTGACTTTTAATTCTTCTATTTTGCTTGTTTCATTGTTTAATTTTGCAAGCTCCATGTTCTCTCTGAATTTTGCAAGTTTATTAAGATTATCGGCAACAGACTTATACCAGACACTATAAATTCTAGTATCTTTTTCAACCCTTGGCAGCTTCGAGTACGATTCGAAAAGCATCGAGTAACTATTAAATTCACATGATAGCAATGGTTTATTTTCCTTCTCATTTTTTAGTCTTTCAACAACAGCCTTTATCGATGTTTCGACAACAGCTGGATCCAAAACTGACTTTGAAAGGTCAACAGGTGCTTTAGGCTGATTCGGCACAACAGCCTTTTTCGTTCCGTCAGCAGTACCAGCAGGCTGAGTCACAGTCGCAGGGACTTTCTGCTGAGCCATGCCGGAAAATGCGAAAAACAACAGAGAAATTAAAACAATATTTTTTTTCATAGTTCCCTCACTGATCAATATATTCATATCTTAAAATTTTCCATTTATGCGTGATCGTATCGCGGAAAACCTGCACTACAACCTTCTGTTCAGCGAGAATTTCATCGGCGCCTAGGTCATACTGGCCAAGTTTGCAAGCATTTATTGCTTCATCAACAGCAATTGGCGGAGCATTATATGAAGGATCATCCTCGCTGCCATCGGCATCAGCGTCATATAGATATCCTACATTATAGGCCGTAGCGGCAATATCTGTAGCTGCATCAACGGTTCCATCCTGATTTAAGTCTTTATTAATGAGAACGCCAGAACTTGCAAAGGGGCTACCCACATCACGAATTGATTGGGCAATGGCAACAATAGTAAGAGTATCAGCGGAACTAACCTTGGCAAGATTCACAACCTTCCCGATAATCTCATCGCGGGTCGCTTTTGTCGTCTGCGATGCGCAATTTGTAAGTTCGGGAGTCCTCACCATCTGTGCACGGGTCTTAAATGGAGTGGTAGCGCGGAAAGTTATAATTCCATTTACTATCGTTAAGCCATCTGTCCCCCAGTCAACAAGAGTTCCTGCACCGTCATTCCTGCTTCCCGGAGCATTGTCGTCGGCAGTTCCCCCTGCTCCATCCGTTCCATTATTAGGCAGTATGGCACCTACTCTCACGTAACCAAAAAGAGCTCTTAAAACAGGGGAAGGATCATCATCACCTGTTCCCATGACACCATCAACCCCTGGATCATTTCGAGCCGCCTGGACATTGACTTTACCATATACTTCGGTCTCATTTGTGATTTTGACTTGGTCAAGAATATTAGCATCTCCATCAGTATACTCACCTATTCCAAAAGTATTCAAAACTCCATGTTCAGCGGCTGCAATTACACCGTTATTGTCGTCGTCAGAATTATAAGTGTGGATGTTCAAGGTCTCCCATTTTGCACCTCTGTGAATAAATCCAAGTTCCCACGGTGATTTCATAGGAGCGTTTCGAATATATGCCGTAGATAAAGTTGTAGGAGTGCGTCCTGCAGCTGCAAGCCTAATATCACCATCTGGGTCGTCCGCAATGGGGCAACCAACGAAAGGCACAATCCCGGTATTGACTCCACCTACAGCAGCAGCGCTTGTTCCAACAACATCATATTCTACCGGAAGACCTGTGCTCGCCGCATATCCTGTCTTGGCCTGCGCCCAGTCTCCATTATTCAAGTTCTGACGGGGGTCTAATGCCTGATATGAAAAGAAATACGCAAAAGCAGGCGCGAAAGCTGCTCCTATTCCACAGGGAGTCGTAGTCGGATCTATAAGTGAATATTCCCCCATCGCATCGGGTTTTGAAAAATCCGCAAAGTTAGTCGCGGTAATGTCTCCACCATAATTTAACAGCACCTTTGTTATCTGTACTTTAACATTTGAAATTTCAGCGCCAGCCGAGGGTGCATTCACCACTGGAGTTGAAAAAGCATTGTTAATAACCTTAAACCATCTAAATTTATATCCTCCTGCGTTGGTGGTCATTCCAACAGCGTCTGACTGGTTTGTCAGAGGTATGACACGTGTATCAGTTGTACCATCAGGCTTCAGATAAGTATACGTCACATTACCTTCTAGCACATGGATATAAGCCGTCTGATTCAAATCGACTGCTTTTCCGGAATAAATATTTATGATTTCACCCCCGAGATCCACGGTAACTGAATAATTATTCTGGTAATTACCGCTCCCGAGATTCTGTGAAGCAACCGAACAGGCAACCCTGACACCTATTTCATTGATGTATGGGGTCAGTTCATTTCCAGTATATGTTGGATCGGAATCGCTGTCTCTTGTAGGAGAGGAATTAAAATCGCAGTAGTCTACGATATTTGAGGCAATCTGCTTTGCCCGTGTCTCAGCAGTTGTAAATGTTGCTACAGGAAGACCTGTATAGTTCTTCAACCATTTTATTCCAGTTCCGTCATTTGTGACTGGACTTGCTGAAAACACAACTGGATCCACCAATATGTTGGCCAATGTTATAGTCTCCTCGCCAGATTCAAATATCCCGTTTGTATTCGCATCATTGTACCGTGCGAGGTTGTAGCGGTGATAAAGCTCTGCAGGTTCATCTTTGCTGTCATTGCTCAAATCCACCCAGAAAGCCTCAGGATCCTTGGGATTGTTAAGGACGAACCATCTCTGAAACTGAGTTTTTTGAGCTGGAGCAGCAATATTTAGTGCACCTGGAGCAAACATAGTCTCCCAGTCAGCCCATCGAGCAGTGGCGAGTTTTCCACTCCCTACAAGAGGTTGATAACTGAAATTGGTAACCGTAGCTGCTGGGAGATATGTACTTGCATTCTGGTCGAGATTAAATATCGATATCTCGCTCGCTAATTTCCCGTCCCTGTCCTGCATATCACCGAGATTGCCACCATATGAGGCACCTTCATCAACGGCTACTGTTTGATTGACGCAGGCGGCCGGATCAAGCTTGCCTCCAGCCCCGACAACAACATAGGCAATTCTTCCAATGAGCTTCTTGTCGCTTCCAGTAAGTCCATTGTCGATATACTGCCAATGCACTGCGCCTGGCGTGGCCCTGTCATAAGTTGCCTTAGGCCACTCATAAATAGTCGTACCATCAATAACCGTGCCCAACTTCCAGAGGAAGTCAAAAGTCTCCCTGTTCTTAACAGGATCATCTGCTAAATCCGCCGCAGCGCTTTCATAATGGCTTATAATGCCATCATAATCTGCAGTAGGAGCAAGTATGGTAGAGTATTTCATTGCACCAATCGCCCTGTTGACCGCAGATTCCGCAAGCATCCGTGCGACGGTGAGGTCGTTGTTGTTGGCAGCCGCCTTGCGCTCGGTTATGGCTGTCGTCGCAAAGCTTAAGGCTATTACAAGAAGAACGGAGAGGATGCCGAGGGTGAAAAGAAGGGCTATGCCTTTTTCATTTCCCGCGTAAAATCTTGCTAGTATTTTTTTCATGGCTTCTTCTCTAAATTTATTATGTTTTGTATTTTATCTCATCGGTAAAATGCTTACATTGCTTTATTTCTCAATTGAGAAAAAGGCAGTTCTTAATTCTGTCCTCTTTCACCAAGGATGACCGTCTTGATAAATATCCTTTCGTTTTTCACACGAAAATCCTCTGCTGTCGCGTTGCCTGAATCTACAAGCACCCCGCTTGAATCAACGTAGCGCTTGCCACCCATGGCCTTCCATTTCGTCCATGCGACTTGATCCAGAAGGCTAATTTCAATTCTCACCGAATAAGGAAAAGTCATTTTATAAGTGGATGCAGGAAGTGGATACGAGGCACCATCACCAACAAGATCTGGTGCGATTTCAATGACGCTTGGAGGGAGCCAAGTTGCCGGTGTCACCGAACGGTAATAGCTGATAAATTCAAGCTTGGTAACATAGGGAATAACCTTCTGGAAATCTTCTGATGATGCGCTATTCGCAGTAAAAACGTTTGTCGTAGCTGTAGGGGCTCCATCCTTAGAAACTGTAAAGTTATTGTAGTAGTTCAATTTTCCCGACACGTTTAAGGCAGAATAGACATTGTCGACATAAGTGCCTGAACCTACGGGATCTTCCCTTCTATCACCAGTCGCACTTCTCATAAGCCAACCTTCTTTCTTGGGATCCAAACCGCCAAATGAGGCATCGTAATTGTATAGCTGATATTTCACCTCGCAAATCTTCGAATTGCAATTATCGCTTGGAGGAACGCTTGTGACAGCAACAAAGGCCAACATCTGCTGATTATACATTTCATCTGATGCACCTGAGTAAGACGTATAGCCTTTGTACCAGAAGGGAGTCTTGTCCACTTCATAATAGGCGCACTGAAGATCCCTAGTGATGAGATCCATTGCGACTCTTGCGTTTTCATAAATCTGTCCGCGGTTTATACAGTTTGACCAAGCACGTTGCGCGCCGTCAAAAAAGGAAAGCATTACAAGCATGAGTATGGAAAACACTCCCATTGCGGCGATTAGTTCAATTAAAGTAAAAGAGTTCTTCATCACATTGCTTTTATTTTTCATGTAAAACCTATCTTTATTGCCGTTAGCAATTTCTTCATATGATTAGTCCGCCTGCCTGAAAAGCTCGGTCGTGTAATACCTTTTCTCGCGCTTGTCATAAGGTTTTTCAACAGGCCAGCTTATTTCAACGTTGATCCTTGTCGCAATTGCATAAGGAATATCACTGTTAGCCTCAAAGATCCAGAGTCCATTGATCCGCGATCTCCAGATTCTCACAGTCGCATGAAAATCTATCACAGTAGTAGAGCCAGCTTTTAACCTGTAAAGCTGTTGATTATCAGAAGGGAAAATATTCCCATCAACAGGAGTTGCACTAAACGTCGCCGCCGTCTCATCTGCCACAGTTGGCTTTGTTGTTGGAATACTTCCATCAACATCATCTGCAAAATTCGAAGCTGTATTATTATCCCACATGATACATTCTTCCCAGAAATCCTTACTCGTATCATCCACAGGGTCTGAAAGATCATCCAATGTCGGGTCATTACATTTCCTTGAGAAATATGAAATGAACTGTTCAGCCGCACTTGAGGCGTAATTATCCCCTATGGCATCACGGCTGGCCTGGAATCCTACAGGAAAGAGGGCCATCACCCCGGCTATTCCAATGCCGACTACGGCGATTGCCAGGGTGACTTCAACCAAACTGAAAAACTTTTTCATAAAACACCTTTATTAATTTTGCCTGAATTCAGACAAAATTATTATACTGCAAACAATATATTACTCCGAACCGTATGTAACTCTTCCGGTGAACTGGTCAATAATAACATCAATCCAATTTTTCTTGTTCGTATTGGTCAGGGTAGCACCGGTTCCGTTGTAGGTTGATTCCGAGACAGCCACATGTCTGTTTCCGCTGACAACCATTTTTCCTGTAGGTTTGAATACTATTGCCCTGACATTGTCAACTGCATTGTATGTGGTCGCGGTGGGAGGATTATTAAACTCTTTAAGGGAGACGTCATTCACAACATCCAGCAACGCGGTCGCCCAATCAGAGTCACTGCCTACCGCGTGGGCAGTACTACTAATATCATTTATTGCATTGCCAGTTTGAAGGAAACTCCAGTTTTCCGATGGAATCCAGCTCTTGAACGTAAAGTTGTTCGGAGTGCCGGCTGTATATATTGACGACACTACACAAAGCTTGTAGCTCTTGAAAATGTAATCGTTGGGCAGCTTTGGAGTGGTTGCGGCTGTAGGCATAAGTACTGCGACAAATTCACGTTTGGTTATCGCATAGCCCCTTGCCTGCCCTATCTTGCTTGTAAGATTCCTTGACCCAAGCTCGACCCCGCTGCCCTTGGCGAGTTTTTCGAAGGCCGGGAGGCCTATGAACATCAGGATGCCCATTATGGCTATGACCACAAGAAGTTCTACAAGAGTGAAGCTCCTGCGCGTGGGACATGCCGTGGCTACAAATTTGGTTTCCGTCATTAAGATAAGCTCCTTAGTCTATGAACGGACGGTTCGGCGAACCATCCCTACCTGCAAATACATATTTCCCTGAAACGATTCCCCCTCATCCGACATCAACCTTGGCCCATAACCTAATACAATAGACACTCCTTGTCAAATCACATGTTAAGCATATCTTCTGCCAAGAACACGGTATTCAATTTAAATAATGAATTATCCTCCTATGCCAGATAGACAGGCTGGAGACAGCTTGGAAATATGAAGAAAACAGCAGGGATAAATATTTTCCTGCGGAAAATAATTATAAATGTATTGAAATTACCTCGAATTGACAAAAAGGCAGGGCGCGTTCTCCGCAACGCGCCGCAGACGGCTACGGAGAGCCGTCCCTGCCTAGTGTCATGTATCGCAAATAGGCCGAAATAAAACGTGGGGGATTTTGGATGTTCAGCCTGTACGACTCCGCTAAGGCGATGCTGAAGCATCGTTGTGCGGAGGCGGACGGGCTGAACGCCGAAAG
>Ga0209417_1000508_pt1 | contig 90793 bp, 91 predicted proteins | sample RifGroF2_FD_184002 | JGI IMG/M metagenome (GOLD analysis project Ga0209417, IMG submission 184002) | Groundwater microbial communities from Rifle, Colorado, USA - Groundwater F2 (SPAdes) (version 2) | ecosystem: Environmental > Aquatic > Deep subsurface > Groundwater | place: Rifle, Colorado... | reverse complement strand
TTCACAAGCTGCGGAAATATATCAAGTTCCTTGAATTAAAGCTCGGGTTCAAACTGTCTGCCAAGATTACTCTTTGCTGACTGTGATAACCGTCTAAGCCCCAATATGGGTTATGCTTGACGCTTACCGCAGTGGATACCACAGCTTCAGCTTGTTTCCTCAAATTCAATGCAAAAATGAATTATTTAGCGTTCATTATCTTATTTTTTCACATCACTAAAAACAAAGGACAGCGCTATGGAACCGTCAGATAAACTTATTAGGATTATCGAGATATCAGTTGTTCCTATGTAGATGGTAATCGCGTATCCAGCACTGCGGCAAATAACATTCCTTCTTATTGACTCGAATAGATTGCCAATCTGGCCTCTTCTTGAGGATAATGATTTTTTGAGGGATTTCTTTTTGCAGTAGTCTTGAAGTATTTCGAAATCTTTTGCTGAATTGTTCTAATAGTTAGCATCTTACATGTATGCAGTCGTGGGCTGTATGATTTTTTCAGGTGTAACTTCCAGCACTCCGAGAGGGCAGTAAATCGTGCACATGCTGCATACCTGGCAGTCTTCTATGTATTCGATTTTTGTTTTTTTCTTCTCCTTATCAAGGCGGAACACATCGCAGGGACAGGTATTGACACAACTTCCGCATCCTGTGCAGAGTTCGTATTTCGCTATTCTGACAGCCATATTATTTGCCTCCGACATTCTCTAGATATTCTAATTCTCCGGGGAAGCGGAGAGTGTATCTTTTTTCGTATGGTTCATTAATGTTTCCTTGCCATTTCTGTGGAACAGGTTCTTTTTTTAAACTCATTTTACTGTCTTTTCCTTTACTGATAAGAATCCATGCGAGCCATTCCTTGTCATTTCTTGCAGGGAAATCCTGACGGTAATGGTTGCCGCGGCTTTCTGTTCGCATCAGGCATGCCCTGAGTTTCATTTCGGCATTTAAAGTCATATTGCACACTTCATGAACCAGTCTTAACTCGTGGTTATCTTTTGCTTTCATCCTGGTCACAAGATTCTGCTGGAGAAATTCGATTTGATTCAATGTGCTCTCAAGTCTCTTCTTCTCCATTACAAGCAGAATGTAGTAGGGAGCCATCGTATTCAGAAGAACCTGATTGACCCATCTTGGATTAAATCCACGGGAAGACTTTAAAGGAGCAAACATCCTTTCAGAAGCTGAAGTTACAGAGTCACTTGATACAGTTGAATTATTGCATTGGGATGCAAAAACAGCTGCGGCTTCTCCTGCACGGTAACCTTGAACGGCAGAACCTGACAGTCCCATGCCAGTGGAAGGGTATGCTGCTCCGCAGATCATTGAAGCTAATGCATCTCCTGCGGCATACAAACCCGGAATTCCTGAATAGCACTCATTGTTCACAGGCCAAATTCCCTCAGACTTATGAACCCCAAGACCTGTCGCTGCGCCCATAACAATATTGCCCTTAGGCAATTTAGGCATAAGGCTTTTTCCTTTATTGCGGTAGTCTTCAGGATTTTTCGGGGGTGGCTCTTTAGGAAGGAATTCATTAAGAGGTGGAGCATTCTTGTGAATTTTAAAAATAGGATCAATGCTTACGCTCGGCCCTTCCAATTCTGGGCCTTTGGTAGGGTAGATACGGTTAACGAAGATTTCCTCTTCCATCTGGAAAACATCCCATGGATTGATATCTCCCGTGAAATGGAAGTCCATAAAGTCTTTGCCTGCAATGCTTGCTCCTGCATTATAAGCCATAGCATCTCCATCAAAGGTTGAACAGTGTATCGGATACCCTGGAGCCTTGTACCCCCCTGCGCCTGTGCAGAGAATTACTGCTTTTGCTGAAAAGAGCATTATTTCAGAGCTTTCCATATGAAAGCCTATGGCTCCAATTATTTGTTTATCGTCTTTCAAAAGCTCAGTTATCATAACTCTTTGAACCATAGTTATGTCTGCTTCTTTCAAGATCTTAGGCATTAGGATTCTGCGGTCATGGCCTAAAAGGTATTTTCGGGAAGAAATTGAAGATGTTTTGTCCCATTCTTCTGGACGACTATCAACAATTCCCCAGTTTAAAAGCTCTTTATATCTGGCTAATGAATCCTCAATCTGCATATTGAAGTAAGCAAGATTTACGAGGTATTCTCCTTTTGACTGTACTGCTTTTATCCACTCTTGTGGATCGTCTCCCAGTGACTCATCAAAAATACTAAAAGTATTTGCCCATGGTGTAAAGCCCGAACGGCCAACAGTCCCTTTATCTGTAATCGTTACTTTAAGCCCTTTCTGATTTGCTCTGATTGCCGCATAAAATCCTGCCATACCGCCGCCTATGACCAGGACATCGCATTCGAATCTATTGGTCTGTTTCTCCTTTGAAATCATTGTGTCAAAATTCTCCTTCTTTTAGAGTAGTACAGAGAGACATCAGCTCTTCTGCTATTCATAGATTCTTTCTCATGAGTAAAAATTTCCATTCAGATATTGTTTTACCTGCTCCTTTAGCTCTGATGAATAAGTTTTTTGCTAATTTATATTTTAGATTTAGTTTTTGTTAGATTAATCAGTTTCTGAATCAAGAAATAGAATACAGGCACGAGGAGAGTTCCGAAAATACATGATATAAGCATTCCTCCTAAGATAACTGTGCCAAGAGATTTTCTGCTTACTGCGCCTGCTCTGGTGGCCAACACGAGCGGGACTACTCCAATAATGAACGAAATCGAAGTCATAAGTACAGATCTGAAACGGAGCCTGGCAGCAAAAATTGCAGAATCAAAAACATTCATGCCTTTTTCGTGCTGCTCTTTAGCAAATTCTACTATCAGTATGGCTGTTTTGGCTGCCAATCCGAAAAGGATTACAAACCCTACCTGCGTGTAAATATTATTCTCCACATTCCACCACCACAGGAAAATCAGAGAGCCGACAAACGCAATAGGAATCGATAACATCACGGCAAAAGGGATCATCAAACTTTCGTATTGCGCTACAAGGAAAAGGTAAATAAAGAGCAGGGCAAAGGCAAAAATGTATATTGTCTTATTTCCTGCAAGTTTTTCCTGATAAGAGAGGTCTGTCCACTCATAACTGTATCCGTCGGAAAGGTTTTTGTCGGCTATTTTTTCCATAGCAGTCATTGCCTGCCGGGAATCAAGCTGCCTTCCTTGTTAGGGAAGAGTGCCTGAGTAAGCACTGAGCCGGTCGAAGTATTGACAGTATTGTCAGAATAAGAAAGATACCCTGTTTGGTTATATATAATTCCGTCATCAAATTTTAATTTGACAATTACTTCTTTAGAAGCTTTGTCAAATGTGGGTATTCCGCGGGTTAAACCAAGAAAATGGTTTTCAGGGATACTGAATTGAACTCTCATGGGATCTATGGAGACAAGTGTTGTAAATTTAGTGTTTCCTGTCAGCGTGTCACTGTCAAGTTTTGAGTTTTTAAGTGTCACCTGGCTGTCATCAAGGTTGAATATATCACGCCCTTTTAATGCCTCATTTTTATTAAAACTACAACTGTCCACATTTACAACTGTAGCACCAATCTGTGAAGCACGGCTGATTACATAGATAGCTCCTCCATCTTTTCCGGCGCTGTTTCGATTAAAAACACAGTTTGTATAGTTGCTATGCGCTCCGTAATCATCATACATGGCTCCTCCGTCTGATATTGCCATGTTGAGCCTGAAAAAGCAGTTGTTGTAGTTTATTACATTTCCTTCTCTGGATAGTACTGCTCCTCCGTATATGGCTTGATTATTAATGAATGTTGTATTTGAGATAGTAAGTTCGCCTTTTGCGAAAATATATATTGCTCCGCCTTCGATTGCCTGATTATTGACAAAATTGCAGTAGGCAATACTCATTTTGAATCCTACGCCTGGACCCGGATTATCTACAGGTATGTATTCTTTGCCTGCGTGGTATGCCAGAAGCCCGCCCCCTTTGCCATTGTAAGTGGAACCGTACGCGATTCCGTCTGATATAGTTAATCCGTCGAGTACAGTATTATTTGCTCCGTATAAAACATGGGGGTAAGTAAAGTTTGTATTTTTAACTTTTGCGCTCAGAATTGTCGGATTCTGTGGGATGTTTCTATCACTGAGATTTTTCTCAATTCCCTTGAAACCGCCATAAAGTTTTACATCATCGTACATTATAAATGCCGCAATCTTATCATTTGAAGCAATTGACGGAGTGTATGTTCCTGACTTTATCCAGACTGAGCCTTTCTTTTGTGCAGCTATGTCTATAGCCTGCTGGAGGTTAGAAATAGCTTTTTCCCATGAAGAACCGTCTTTCTGAAATTTATCAGCTGATTCAGGAGCAACGAAGACAATACCTCCAATTGCATCTTCTCCAGATTTAATTTCCGGCCTTTCATAGGTGTTAGTATAGGTAACAGCGCCTTTATTCTGATAATAGGTGCTGATCAGTTTTTTTATCAGGCTGTTTTCCATGAGAGTTAAACCGTCAAGGTTTGATTGATACCCTACTAGGGTGTCGGGTAGTTCGGTAATGGTGTTTTCGTCTAGAATGTCTTTGAGGTTGCTGAATGGAATAAAATTATTTAAAGATATAAAGTTGAACATTGGAATAAAGGAGTTCAGTGAAACTACTATGTCTTCATGCCAGTTGTAAACATTATCAATTGATGAATTTATGACTATGGGGTTATTCTGGGCACCGGTTCCCTGGTAGAGTCCGCTTCCAATTCCGCTTGAAACCTGATTGTCCTTGATGGTCACATTTACAAGAACAGGAGACGAACCTCCGTCATTGCCTATGGCACCTACTATTGTTGCGCTGTTTGATTTAAAAAGACAGTTAAGAATGATAGGCGATGCGGCGAAATCGTTATACATTCCCCCACCCTTGTCCCCGCATGTATTACCTATAAAAGTACAGTTGATGAAGAGTGGCATCGCTCCTAAATCATTGCTTACAGCGCCACCGCGGAATTCTGCTTTGTTGTTGAGAAACTGAACATTTATAAACTGAGCCTGAGCTTTGTCCGGGTCCTGCACATTGTAAACCCCGCCACCTTTGGGTGAAGAATTGTCTTTGAAAATACAGTTGCGCACAATCGGGCAGACCATGAAATTACTCATGCCGCCACCGACATGCATGTCATTTCGTTTTATATCGTCGGGGAGTAAATGCATAGTGGAACTGCCTGATTCATAAGAGTCAGAAATTGTGAATCCGTCGAGTATAGCTTTACTTGCTCCCTTGACTACTGTAGTGCTGTTTTTTGTTTTGTCGCCGTTTCCTATATTCCCGCTCAGAATGGTCAGGTTCTTATTGAAATCCCTCTGGGTAAGTTTACTTTCATCGCCGGAGAATCCGCCATAAACAGTTAGATTTTCCTTTAGTTCAAAAGATTTCCCGCGGTCAGAAGAGTCCGGGTAATATGTGCCTTTTGCTACCCATATTTCATCCCCTGGTTGTGCTTTGCTTAAAGCGTTCTGAAGAGAATTGAAAGCATTCTGCCAGCTCAGTCCGTCCTGATTTGACTGATTTGTGCTGTTCACATACCAGAGGCTCTTTGCAGAGGCAAAAATTGAGAACATTACAAATCCGCAGGCCAATAGCAAAGTTTTCTTATAAGACCTATGAAAGTTAAACATAAAGATTCCTTTTTCAGTAATTATTTTATTAGTATTGGTTTAAAAATTGTGAACGGCGGGAATTTTAGCCCGAAGTATTCATCGAGTATGCTTAAATACTCTTCCTCGGTTACCGTGATTGTTTCCTGATGACCGTTGCGGCGGATTTTTAAATTGTGATTATGCAGAATGATTCTTCCTTCAGGAGTAGGTCTTGTGGCTATCCTGTTCTGGAGAAAGACTGATTTTTTTGAATGTGAAGTGAAGTAGTTAAACTGGTCAAAATCTTCAGGAAGGCGGGTAGTTAGAGTAAACGAGTAAAGTTTTGACCAGTTTTCCTTTATGAACACATAGAGGACATATTCTTCTATTTCTTCAGATCTTGGATGTTCAAGCATGAGTTTGAATGTTTCTGAGAACTGTTTGAACGGAGTATCCGTTATCAGAGGTAAAGGCTCGATAATGCAGTTACCTCCAAAACCTGTATCTGCAAGATATTTATTATTGCCAATTGTGACTAAGAGACATTTATGTGTGCCATTCGAAGGAGGAACGCTCCCGAGAAGCCTTTTGACTTTGAAGTTCAATTGAATAAGTACTAGAGCAAGCAGCTCATTAAGTTCATGGCACCAGCCTCCTCTCTTGTTTTCTATTATCTTTTCAAAAAGAGACTTTTCGTCGAGTTTGATTAAGTCTTCAGGGTCGCTTGATGTGTCATGAATTGCCAAATTCTCAAAAGGTATAGAGAATGCTTGGGCTTTGTGGATGTTTCTTAGAGTCTCATAGGAAACATCAGTAGAGCCCATGTAGTTTATGCGTTCAAAATATTTGTCCAGATCTATCATATAAATAGAAGAGGGTTAAAAAATGTATTTGTTTTTTTAGTTGGTTTTTGCAGCCTTGACAATTTCGATGTTCTTCACATCAATTTCTGTCGTTTCGAAACTATCCTTGTCAACCTTTCCTGAGATGATTATTGTCATGCCTGGAGTAACATCCTGGTTTTTCCAGGCTTGCTTGGATACTTCTATCTGAATTTCCCCGGTTTCATCCTTGAAGGTGTACTAATTATTGTCAAGCTGTTTGACGATCTGACCTTTGAGCTTAACCCATGAGTCATCATGGGAAGTTTTGACCTGCTCAACTGTTATGATTGTTTCCTTTTGGGAACTGTCAACAAAGTCGGCCCTTGCCACATAAGATGTTCCGATGATAAGCAGTGCTGTTGCAAATAATGTTTTTTTCATAATATAACTCCATGGTTTTCTTTTTGTTTAAAGCTCTTGTGAATTCTTTTGATAGCAATATTATTACAGAAATTTATGAAGTTTCTATTTCTAATTTTTAATTGTGTTATAATTAACTGAGAATATATGGGGAAACAACTATTTCTGGAGAACTCACGAGCAGCAGGAAATTGATTATGTAGAAGAAAAAGATGGCGCCTTTAATGCTTTTGAATTTAAATGGAACCCAAATGCTAAATTTAAATTTTCAAAAACCTTTACCCAAGCGTATGATGTCCGCACAAATAAAATTATACATAGAGAAAATTACGAAGAATTTCTCCTTCATTAAATTATTTGATGCTAAAAAACTTACATTTGTTTTGGATCCTTGAAAATACGGTTTCCTAAAGGCTTTTTCCTGAATCAAGGATTGATTTTGCTTCTTCAAGAATTGTTATTGTGGCTGTAGCACCGACTCTTGTAACACCTAAGGAACGCACCTTCATCAGATCTTTCAGAGTTCTTACGCCGCCAGCAGCTTTGACTTCGATGCTTTTATCTGTGACTTTTCTCATCAGCTTCAAATGAGGTTCTGTAGCTCCTTTAGTAGAGAACATCCCGTTTTCCTGTTTGACAAAACCATAACCGGTCGAAGTCTTAACAAAAGCTACTTTGCATTTGTTGCAAATCTCACAAAGCTTTGAGATGTGTTCATCCTTTAAAAAATCGTTTTCGAATATCACTTTTAGGATTGACCCATGGGCGACTACAGTTCTGTTTATCTCATTTATCTCATCGTAAACATAATCCCAGTCATTTCCTAAAGCCTTTCCTATGTTTATTACCATATCAACTTCTACTGCTCCGTCATCGCAGGCCTTCTTTGCTTCAAGTACTTTTATTTCTTTTGAACTGTTGCCGTGAGGAAAACCTATCACTGTGCCGACTTTCACATCGCTGTCTTTGAGAAGTTCCTTTGCCATTTTAACAGCATAGGGTTTTATGCAGACCGAAGCTACATCGTACTTCTTAGCCACTTCGCATCCTTCGCGCAAGATTTCATCAGTCATTGTGGGATGCAAGAGAGAATGGTCTATCATCTTTGCCAAATCTTTTAGTGTTGTTTTCATATTCTAACTCCTTTTTTAAGTTTATTGTTTCTCAGCCGCTTTATTGCTGCTAATGGTCTAAAAATACATTATATAATTATAAATTGGAGAAGGCCATTGACTTATTAAGCGCATCCAGTTTGCCTGTAAAAGATATAAGCTGCAAGTTGGGCTTTGACAACCCTTTTCACTTTTCCAGAGTTTTTAAAAGATATTTTGGCAAATCCCCAAAAATGCTAAGAAATGAAACTCTGAAGAACAATCACTCTACTTCAGAATAGGGGCTATTTTTGAACCATTTACAATTTCAGAAGGAGGAGTCTGAATTACTTCATCATTCTCTTTTAATCCCTGAAGAACTTCAGCAGAATCTTCATTAATCAGCCCTATTGTTACAATTTGCAATTCTGCTCTGTTGCCGTTGTTCTTGTAAACAATCCATTGTCCGTTGTTATTTTTGGTCAGAGAAGATCTTGGAATTATCAGCGTGGCACCTTTATTGGCTGTGAATATTCTTGCAAAAACCCTGTACTTATACCCTATGCGGCTGTTAATACTTACAGAGTCTTGACGAGTTTTATTATCTATTGAGATTGTTACTTTAACTCTCTGCTCTTCAACACCAAGCGAGGATATTTTAGTAAAAGCCTGAGGATCGACTTTAATTACTTTCCCATCGAAAGGATTACTGCCGTCATAAGAAAGAGATATTTTTACTGGATCATCAACTTTGATTTCAGGAGCATCGGTAGAGAGTACATCCGCTTCTATCTGCAGGTCGTTCAGGTAGCCTATATCTAAGAGTTCCGATCCGGCAGGTAAAAACCTTTCATTTTCGACATATTTGCGCAGTACTACTCCATCTATCGGACTTGGCATTGTAGATAAGGCTATATCGTTCTGGATGCGCTTTAAGTCTTCTTCCGCTTGTTTTAGCTCACATTCAAGGACATTCTTCTCCAGTTTTTTAATACTCATGAATTCACTAATGTAAACAGGGGCTATCTCAAAAATTTTCTGGATAATAACCATTGTCTGAAGCATGAGCATGGCAGACTCGACATCCAGAAGTTTTACTTCGGCTTCCATTTCGGCTTCAGCTTTTTTTATTTCACTGACTGCAAGTCCACTGAGAATCTGAGAATCTCTGAATTTTATAGCATACAAACCGATATTTTTTGTTATATCGAGCTTTTTTTGGGCAATTCCAACGATTTGTTTCATAGCAGTGATCCAGTCCGCAGCTTCTTTGTTAGCCGTGTCCCATATCGTATTGTACTGATTAATCTCTATTTGCCCTTTAAGTTCATCTCTTTTGGCCAGAGCTATCTGAAGCTGAGTGTTTAGAACATCAGGAACAATCTGAGCTACAATATCGCCTTTTTTAACAGCATTGCCTTCGGAAAATTTCGGAGGATAGATTCTACCGTCATATGGCATTGTGATTTTATATACTCTGGGCAGAGAAGTTTCTGCGCGCTGATCGATGTACTCGGTAATATCGCCTCTTTTTACTTTTGCTGTTTTTACCGGAATTCCAGGCGCTAAGACATAGTAAAGAATGATAATAATGATTATCAGGCAGATCAGAGATAAGTAGAACCACTTCTTTTTCATTGTTTGCTCCCGTTTGTATATTTTATTGTTTGATTTTTAATGCATCCTGCCAGTTTAGCGAGCCTATTGCCTTTCTTGTTATCAGGTATGCGCAATAGACAAAAATTATTGCTATTATAAGAGATATAAACCATGTGACATCAGATAGGTGAACAGGAATACTGTACATTTCATTCTTATATGAACTGCAAATTCCTAAGAGGAAGAGATACCCAAGCGGAAGGCCGACTATTATTCCGGGTATATTTATAAGCAGGATTTCTCTCAGGAAGAGTTTGCCTACTTCGGAGTTATGGTAACCTAGAACTTTGAAAGTAGCTATTTCAATTTTTCTTTCTGAAATTGATATCAGTGCAGAGTTTAGGATTGATGCGAAAAATATTATAGCAGCGAAAAAAATAAGAGAGTAAATCATTCCTTTCATTTGACCTATAAAGTTATTCTCCATTTCAATTTTATTTTCTTCCACGACAGAAACAGACTGCAGAAGCGGCGAGTCCTTCAGGCTTTTAAGGAAATACTGCTTCTGAGCTTCGGTCTGTTGAGCTTTTATCTGGAGCATGGAAACAGATGATTCCTGATGGGCAATTTTGTTGAGATAGTTAAAATCCGCGTAAACAGGCAGTCCGAATGTTGTTTCAAATACCCCGGCAACTTTTACTTCTATAGGATTCTGATACCCTTTGACCGGAAAGATTGCAACAGTATCTCCTGTGCTGGCATGGAGTTTTTCTGAAATCCGTTTGCAAAGAAGAATTCCTTCAGTGGGTATTTTTACTTTTTCCCCCTTTATAGTGTAAGGAGCGACAAGTGTTTTATTAGGAACAAGGCCTTCAATGGCGGCCTTATGTGAATACTGTCCATGTGTAAGAGTGCAGTCAATTATGAATTCAGGAACAGTTTTTGAGACGGTGGAATTTTTATTAATATCATTAATGATGTCTATAGGCGCTTCGTCTCTAAGATAAACTACATAATCGGCCTTGTTTGAAAGGGTGTACTGGAAGTAAAGCATGTAATCAAGCGCGTCTTTCATTCCCAATGACATGACAATAATAGCTGTTCCAATTGCAGCGCATATAAATCCCACGCTGCTTCTAAAGGGATTTCTGAAGACACTTCTTATGACATGCTGCCACATAAATCCGAGTCTGCTCCAGATGACAGTAATTCTTTCAATAAATAGCCGTGAGCATTTCTGAGGCGGTGAAAGCCTCATGGCTTCAGCAGGACTGAGTTTAATCATCGAATCTGCCCCTTTAGCTGCTCCTAGAACAGCGAAAGTTACTGACAATAATATTGCAAGCAGATATACAGTCATGCATAAATGGTTGTCAAGGTGAGAAAAAGTGAAGAAACTCTTATATATATTTGTCATGCATGAAGCAAAATAATAACCTAGAAGAACTCCTCCTATACCTCCTGCAAGGCCGATAAGAAAACCATATTTCAAATTATACATGAGAATATTCTTGTCAGAGTAGCCAATTGCTTTGAGCGTGCCGATCGTGAGCCTTTGCTGTTCAGCCATTCGTATCATAATTATGTTTAGAACCATTATCGCCAGCCCAAGGAAGACAATTGGCATGGCTACGGCCATAAGCTGAAGCCCTCCAAGTTCGCCCAGGAGCGTCATGTTGGAAAATTGTTCTGAAAGAGGTGTGACTGAATAAACCCCGTAAGGTTTTAATATTTCTTTTATTTCATTTAAAGCAGACTCTTGTTCATAGCCTGAACCTGTAGCAATCTTGCCTATTAGATTGTTAAAGGATCCATGAAAACTGAAAATGTCTTCAGCAAAAGTTTCTTTTATCCAGAAAACACCAAAGTTCATTGGATCGGGCGCCATTCCTCCAGGAGGGGTCATGAAAAGATACTCGCTGCTTATAGCTGTTCCTGTAACGAAAAGTTTCTTCTCTATTCCGTTCATTATTATGTTTATATAGTCTCCAGGATAGATGCCTCGAGCTTCTGAGAATTTTTCAGAAATTATAACTTCATCTTCATCGTCGTTTGTAAAATAAGTGCCGCTTTTTATAACTATATCATTTATTATGTCTGATTGAGTTTCAGGCATTGAAATCATGACGCCGCTTATAGGTCTGCTGATATTTTTTATATCTACAATAACAGGAAATAGAATTCTCTGGCGAAGGTCAGATATTCCCTTAATGTTTTCCAGTTCTTTGATTATGTTATCAGGCGCTTTTTTTATATCGACCCAGAAATCGGCCATCCGACATTGAGAGTAATAGCTAATTTGGGAAACAGTTAAATTATAGTAGGTCTGGTACATGCCTACCATGCAGGCTATACCGATTGCGATAATTGACATGACCGCGCAAATTTGAGCTTTTGAAGCTAAAAGGTCTCTGATTAGCTTTCGATTTAGAACGCTCACTAGTAGCTGATCTCCTCAGGGCGCAGAATATTTTGGTTTTCTTCATTTTTTGTAATAATTCCGCTGCCTATGTGGATTACTCGGTGAGCCATACAAGCCACAGCGTTACTGTGGGTAATTATTACAATTGTTCTCTTATGTTCATGATTGAGATTGTATAAAATTTTAAGCACCATTCTGCCGGTTTCCAGATCCAGCGCTCCGGTGGGTTCGTCGCATAGAATCAGTGAAGGATTTTTGGCAATAGCCCTTGCTATTGAGACTTTCTGCTGCTGGCCTCCTGACAACTGTGATGGGAAGTTGTTTTTTCTATCCTCGAGAGAGACAATTTTGATTGCTTCAAGAGGGGACATGGGGTTGGTTGCAAGCTCAGTTGAGACCTGTACATTCTCAATTGCCGTTAGTGTAGGGACAAGGTTATAAAACTGAAAGACGAATCCTATATTCTCTCTTCTGTAATTTGTTAATTGTTTATCCGTAAACTTGTTAAGATCATTTTCTTTAAAAAGGCAGTTTCCGGAGGAGGGTCTGTCAATTCCGCCTATAATATTAAGAAGTGTGGTTTTTCCTGAGCCTGAAGCTCCAAGTATGACAGTAATTTCCCCTTCGAATATTTCCAGGTTAATGCCATGAAGTATTTCAGTAGTGACTTCGCCGGAAGTATAAGATTTTTTTACATTTCTCAACGATATAAGAGGTTTCTTGGTGCTTGCAGTCATACTATTTGTCACTTAACTGGTTGGAGATGTTTTCAATATTGTTATTTAATTCACGGTAGTTGCTGTAATTAAATGATGCTTCAGATGGTTTGCTTTGGTCAATTGATGTATCAGCTAAAATATTTTCTGAAATATTGTCCTGGTTTATATAGTTAAAGTTGTTAAATTCCGAGTTGACTGAGGCACTGTTAGCTTCCTGATTTATTGCTGTATCTGTCCAGTTGTTAAGATTATTTTCTTCTACGACTTTATTCATTGAAGCGAAGTATTTATCCTGCGCTTCAGTGTATTTCTTCAAATCCTGTTCTGGTATCGTTTTGAGAGTACTGGAATAGTCTGGAGTATTCAGGTAGTTTTCAATATTTTCATCCGATAAGAGAAGGGTAAACGGAGCGAGAAATAAAATAGAAAAAAATAACTTTAGCTTATAATTGCACATGGCTGATTTTTGTTTACAGTTTTTAGTTTGATTCATCAGCAATGTTAATCAAAATGGGAAGTTATGTCAAGTTTAGATTCTATTAATTTAGAAATAGGCTGTCAATATAAGTATCAGAAAAATCGGGATCTTCATTTAGATTCAAAGTTAAACCCAGAGATTTTATTTTGGTCAGTTCTTTTGACGGAGAATTCTGAAGTATATATTTATAGCAGCCTGCAAGGGAGCTGTTTCCTACGCATTCAATCTGAGAGACATTGAAATTGCCAAGTATTCCTGATCCTATTGCGTACTCTTTTCTAAGGTTGGAACCGAAACTGCCTGCAAGATAAACTTTTTTAATATCCTGTTCAGTGAGTTTTGCATTCTTTAAAACTATTTTTATGCCTGAAGAAATTGCTGCTTTTGCCTGGAGAATTCTCGCGATATCAGCTTCGGTAATGACTATTGAAGTTCCTTTAACTCTCAACTCCTTATCTCCATTTTTGAATTTCCCCAGGGTATCTATAATAGATGCTTTTCTGGCAGTTGACAGGAAGGAAATATAGCCAGAACCGCATATTCCGATTGCTTCTTCGTTATTTATTGTTTTGAACCTGATTTCGCTGTCATGCATATAAAATTCACTTATTGCTCCGTCAATGGCTGTAAGACCGCAGTCCAGTCCAAAACCTTCAAAGACAGGCCCTGCCGCAGTAGAAGTAACCAGTAATCCGCCATTGTGTTTGAGAGTAATTTCTCCGTTTGTTCCGATATCAACCAATAGGAAGTTCCCTGTGGTTTTAATCAAATCAAGCGCATAGACTCCCGAAAGAATATCTGCCCCTACAAAAGCGGAGAACCCGGGCATCAATGTAGTTTTGGCTCTTATCGCTTTTTCGCAGTTAGAGTGCATAGTGATTTTATCGAATGTAGTTTCTATAGATTCAGTAAAGAGCGGAGTAAATGGGTAAGTCCCCATTGAAGAGGGGTCTTTTCCGCAGAGAAGATGAAGCATTGTCGTATTGCCGCTTATTACTATTTTTGATATATCGTCGGGGTTTACCAATGTTTCCTTCAAAATTAAATCCAGCGTAGGAATGATGGATTTTTCAACAACGCAAGCCTCAAGAACAGATATCATTGCTTTGTCTCTATAACAAAGATCTATCCTCGAAACAACATCACCGGCAAATGCTATTTGAGAATTAATGACATGTTTTTCACAGATTATCCTGCCATACTCAAGAGAAATAAGTATGATAGACATGTTGGTGGTTCCGATATCTATAGCTAAGCCGTATTTGTGTGTTGAAGGAGAGCCTGCTGAACATATTCGAATAGAATCGAAGAGGTCTCCTATCTGACCGGTTCTTGATGACAAGGATTTTTTAGTTATCTTTTCAGGTATTTCTATTTCGCAGTCGCCTGATGAAAAAGTCAGCCTGCAACTTTTGAGATAGGCTGGGCCGTTGATAATAGAGTTATCAGAAAGCATCTTCAGCGTTCCAGAGATAAGGAATATCTTGCAGCCGCCGCATATCCCTATTGAGCCGCATGGAGCGGTCATAAAGAACCCTTTTTCATTGAGAAAATTCAATACGGATGAATTTGTGTGGGAATCAGGTTCGATAAGAAATTCGGTAACTGAATTATTCTGTTTTATTTTTACCAGACTTGACATTAAGTATAAAAATTTAAAAGATTAATCTGTAAAAACCATGTGCAGATAAGTTTAGTTTTTCCTGAATTTCTTTCAATAAGCAAATGAAGAGTATTATAGTTTATTAATCTTCAGGCGAAGATAGCCCTAAGCCCATCTGACAGGGAATTAATGCAGTCAATTGACGCTATCATAACCATTTCTGAGTTTATGACATCGTCTTTATAATCTTCAACCCTTAGTCCATCCGGAGAAAATTGGAAAACCTTTGTTCCCTTTTCAGTAAGGAGTATCCCTTTGGCTCTGAGTATGCGATCTGCGTTGATAGAAAAAAATGTAACCAAACTGTCATGGGATATACACGATGATGAAGTAAAAGTTCTGCTTGAAATACCTTCTGTGCTTGAGTGAATATGAGTATTGTCCTGTTGTGGATTTATTTCTGTTCCATTCTCTCTGCAGATATTGAAGGAACTGTTTTCTGTGTAATTTTTTATCCATTGGGGTATTTCTCTGAAGATTGGCTGAAAAAGTAAATTGAAATCAAGTTTGCCAAATTCAGCTTCAAGTATTTTTATATCCTGTTTAGATACGGTTCTTACTTCACCCTTTATCTGTATCAACTCCTTTTCAGAAATAAGATCAGTTTTGTTTAAAACAGCAAAATCCGCTTCCTTGAGCTGAGCATTGATAATCATGAACATTTTGGACATGCCTAGATATTTTGCGCAGTTGACAATATTTATGATTCCCGCGCAATAGATTCCTGATGATTTGAAGTTGTCAATATCAGAGGCAATATCTTTGGGCACTGCCAGTCCGGTTGCTTCAATGAGTATTACATCAGGTTTATAGTCATTAACGATCGCAAGAAGCGCTTTGATTATGTCAACTCTCAGAGAACAGCATATACATCCGGAAGTTAGTTCGAGCACTTCATATTCTCCGCGTTTTATGAGCCTGCCGTCAATGGATATATTTCCGAATTCATTAATGATCAGTGCAATTTTTTTATCTGAAGGAATATCTTCAAGAAGTTTATTCAGGAGCGTAGTTTTGCCTGAACCTAAAAATCCCGTAATCAAATATACCGGTGTAGACATTTTCAATTCCTTGCTTTGTGCTGTGTGAAGAAAGTAAATCTGTACCTGAGTATTGTATTTGCAAGTATCAAACAGATGATTCTATCTTTCAAACTCTAAATCCTTTTGCAGTCGCTCCAAAGCAAACCGATAATTTATTAAGGAAGATAGAAGTGAAATTTTAAACGGGAATTAAACCGCAGACTTTTGAATGTTTTCTGTATGCAGCCGGGGACATTGAGTAGGTATTTTTGAATTCTTTGTGAAAGTAGCTGATACTTTTAAATCCGAGTTCACTGGCAATTGTGAAGATTTTATCCTGAGTTCCTGAGAGTTTTCTTGCAGCTGTTTCAAGTCTATATCCCAGGATAAGTTCTGAAGGAGTTTTTTTAAGATATTTTTTGCAAACTTTGCAGAGGTGTTCATGAGTACACGGAGCCAGCGCAGACATTGCTTCGATTCCTGTTCTGAGATTTTCAGGATCTTTCAGTTTTCCGCATAGAGATTTTAGCCACTGAGGAACGGAACTGTTGTTTTCTCCGGAAAAATCATCGGACAGAAAGTATTTTGTAAAAATATTAACAAGAAAGACTTTGGCCTTTATGCGGGATAAAAGCGGATTGGTAATCTGATACGAGTTTATGCTAAGAAGTTCGTTAGCTGTTTCATCAATCTGATAATTCTGCATTTTAAAAACTACTGGAATCACCGAGCCTGTGAAGTTCTCCAAAAATTGGTCATTGCCAAGATATCTGCTTACATCGATAAGAGAGTCGAGTTTTACGGCAAGATTGATAAGTTCGCATTTTTCATCCTTTAAGGGAGCGAAATAATGGTGGTCAGAAGGCCTGATGAACACCAGATCGCCGGTCGAGAGAGTTTGGAGAGCACTATTTATATGATGATTTATTTTTCCATTGAGCACGAAACAAATTTCAGCAAACTGATGAGTGTGGGGTTTTGTAGCTGAAATCAGCGATTGGTGGATGATATTGCCTCCGCTGGAGTAAATTGAAGAGCTTCCGTCTGAATTTTCCAGAGTGATAGTATGATACGATATATAGACATCTGCAGTATTTGAGATAAAATCATCAAAGACAATACAGATTTTAAATCAATAAATTAAGGGAGAAGAAATTATGAATCAGAATTTATTCACTGCTGTATGTAAGGGCGACAGAAACAAAGTTAAGGAACTGGTAAATTCCGAACTTGCCGGCAATACATCGCCAAATGTTATTCTAAATGAAAGTATGATTCCTGCGATCAGAAATATCGGAGAGCGTTTTTCCAAGCATGAAGTATTTGTTCCTGAGATGCTTATAGCAGCAAGAGCTATGCAGGCTGGGCTTGACATTCTTTCACCCGTTCTTGCCAAGGCAGGCCATAAAGCTCTTGGAAAAGTTGCAGTAGGAACTGTCAAAGGCGACCTTCACGACATTGGCAAGAATCTTGTGTCTATCATGCTGAAAGGCGCGGGGTATGAAGTCAACGATCTGGGAGTAAACTGCCCTGTAGAGAAATACGATGCTGCCGTACAGAACGGAGCTACAGTTGTACTTTGCAGCGCTCTTCTTACAACTACTATGACATATATGAAAGACATAGTTGATCATTTTAAATCAAATCCAAATGTTAAGATCATAGTCGGAGGCGCTCCGGTAACAAAAGATTATGCCAACTCTATAAGCGCTCACGGTTATGGAAGCGATGCTTATGAAGCTGTACAATTAGTTGACTCTCTATTTAAATCTGCCTGATAATGCCTCAGACATCAAGGGAAATCGTTCGAAGATCTCTGGACTTTGATACTCCTGAAAGGATGCCCAGAGATCTTTGGGTTTTGCCTGAGATGGAGAGAAAACACCCGGGAATCCTTAAGAAGATAAGAGAAGCTTATCCTTCTGATTTCGCATGGCTTCCCGGAACCTCTAATTTTAACTGGATATCTTCAGTATATAATGTTTCTCCCAGACTTAAGGGAAATCCATACAAAGCGGGGGAATATATTGACGAGTGGGGATGTGTTTTCGACAATGTTTACGATGGGATAATTGGGGAAATCAAAAAACCTCTAATTGAAGACATTTCAGATATTAATAGAGTTATTCCGCCTTACGAAATTCTTCCTTCCGATTATGCAAAAGCGAGGGACTTTGTTAACTCCTTTTGCGGAAATTCGGATAAATTTGTCTTTGGTTCCTGCTGTCCGCGCCTCTGGGAAAGAATACAGTTTATTCTCGGTACGGAAAATGCCATGATGGACATTATGCTGTATGAAAATGAATTCAGAGATCTCCTCAGAATAATACATGATTTTAACCTTAAAGAACTTGAGTTCTGGGCTTCGACTGATGTGGATGTGCTGATGTTCATGGATGACTGGGGCTGCCAGAACCAGCTTCTTCTGCGCCCGGAAATCTGGCGTAATATTTTTAAGCCATTATACAAGGAATACTGTGATTTGGCGCATTCAAATGGCAAATACATATTTATGCACTCCGACGGCTATATAATAGATATTTATAAAGACTTGATTGAAATAGGCGTCAATGCCGTTAATTCCCAGCTTTTCTGCATGGATATGAGACAGATAGCAAAAGAGGTTAAGAATAAGATTACATTTTGGGGTGAAATCGACAGACAGCATGTACTTGTTAGCAATGATCTGGAAAAGGGCAGGGCTGCTGTAAGAAAAGTTGCCGAATCACTTTATAATCCGAAAGGGGGAATAATCGCACAGTTCGAATTGGGCACTGGAGCCAATCCTGATATGGCGATGGTTATTTATGATGAATGGGAAAAAATCCAGAAGCGTTAACTATATGAAAACTAAAATATCAATTATTGTACTTTGTGTATGTCTGTTCTCTTTTTCACTCCTTGCAAAAGAATATCGCGATATAAATGTATATGTGACTTTTTCCAGTGGGTCAAAGGAGTATATGGTTTCATTTAACAACTACCTTGAAGCCCAGGGAATCCTGAAGAAATATAATATTGTACCTTTTATTAGAAGTCATCCTGTTCACCTTAGCTTGTATTTAACGACTTATGATGTAAAAAACCTGCCGGCAATAATTGAAACAGTGAAAAAACTTTCCGTATATATGAAAAGATTTAAAATCAAGGCTACAAACCTTGAAGCTTCTGCAGGGAATTGGGTTCTATACAATGTAGACAATTCCAAGTTAGAAGATGGCAATAACAATCCGCTTCAGGTATATGCTGATGCTGCAGTCAATATTTTACAGAATTTCAGATACAAACAAGCCACCATCCCTTCATGGGCGAATGCCTATCCTGAAAAAAAACAGGCATTTTATCTATATGGAAGCCCAAATGTTTATATGCAGTTTAACCCTCATTTCAGCGTGTATGCTGCCAATATCCCAAAATCGCAGGAAAAAGAGTATCAATCTGATATTACTAAATGCATAAAGGATTTTCCTTCAAGAAATATAGAGTCTGTAGCTCAAGCAATATGTGTAGGGTATGTCGACACCAACGGTCAGGTAACTGAAGAATTAGCTTCATTTCCTCTGAAATAGCCGCACTGGTATATCGTTTTTTAGAAGTGACTTATTTTTTCTCTTTTTCGAGTTTATCGAGATATTCTAATAATATTCGAGTAACTTCCCTAATTCCTTCCGTGGTTTGATGAGCGCCATGACTTGACTTGATAACAATCTCGCTCTGGGTATTGTCGAGATGAGCGCTGGAGTAGGGGACTACGCCATCAGAGCCTGACCTTTCTCCGGCTTTGTTTTCATTGCCGATAATAGTGTGGATTTCAAGATTATCTTTGAATGGAAGGTCAACTGAAGTTTTCAGATATCTATTGCTTGGTTTTAGACTGTCTATACCAGTGGGAATAGGGTTATCATCAGGTTTTAAACCTGAAGCAACGGCAGCTTTTTTTACCAATCCGGCTCCACCCTGAGTAACTTTGACAGGGAGGGTAATTAAGTAAGACCCGATTCTTGAAAATTTCCATGTCGCCATATCTGAACCTCTGTTAGGAGCAGATATCAGAATCACACATCCTATAAATGGTATAGGTTTGAATATCCCAATATTTTTAAGATAAATTTTTTCTTTATCATCAAGATTGAGTTCATCCAGACTGTTTGCTTCTAAAGCTTTCTCGGCAAACTTTGTGCCCTGGCTATCCTGCACTGCTAGTCTGGAGAGCACTCCGCCCATACTATGACCGATTAGAACCATGTGGTTAAAACAGAAATCCCTGCTTTGAGGATCATATTTCTGGTGTAAATCCATTATTGCAGTCCTGAACTGATATTCTGAATAGAAAATAGGCTGACCGGTAGGGTAGGTGTAAAGCCAGAACTGATAGTTTTCCCGTATCCTCTGATTTCCTAAAAGAGTGTTGAGCATTTCTGTCCAGGTTCTCGGATTTGACATAAGCCCGTGAGTCAGAAGAACAGGTATTTTGTTAGGATCATATGGCGAAAACATATATATCCCCTGCAAATTAGCCATTGCCTCAGGATTGAACATATAATCTATCCCGCTAATCATTTCTTTGTAGGAGTCAATAAATTTTGCTATGGCAAGAGTGTAGTCTTTTGATAATGGGACTTCTTCAGAGTTAATTTTGATGTATTCGCTTTTAAAGCTGTCATAGAATTCAGGCTGAGCTTTTATTGAGGATTTGCTCAAATCAAAACTTTCAAATTTTATAAGAAAAGTAAAAGGGTAAATCATGCTTAAGAGCGCTATATCTTTATCTTTTACTGGAGCATATTTCTGCAAACCCAGCATAGGTACGCCTAAACCACCTACATAACTGTGTGACTGCATGTTTTTTGGCAGATAGTCGTATCCATTTACATAGTCAGTAAATCTGGTATATGACCATATCAGGTCAGAGTGAGCAGGGAGGAATTCTACTGTGCTTAGGACAAGAGGAAAAGTCTGAGTTTTTTCCAGGGATATATTGTTTTCAACGCAATAAGGGAAGATATTGGACATAGCATAATTATAGAAGCGGATATTAGCTGCGTAATCCAGAGAATTATATGCCGTTGGATTATGATTGAGCGACTTATCAAAAAGATATTTATATGAATAATAAGCAGCTGACATCCAGTATTTTATTGTTTCTTCGCCAGATGTTTGCTGTGCCTGATAAGTGCAAAGTTCTATAATAGCGCTGAGCGCATCAATTCTGCTGTTTTCCCCCGGAATAGTTTTATCATTGGGGTTTTCTATGAATAAAGCCAAGCGTTCAATAACTTTCTGATGATCATTGTTGTAATATTCAGACAAAGAACATTTTACAAGAAAAAATTCAGTTTTGTAAGACAATTCGCCGGTCGTCAGGGCTGATTTTGACATTGCTGCAGCCCAGTTATCTCTGCCTACGCAAGTAAGATGCGAAGTTGTGCATCCTGACAGAATCAGGATCAGTATTAACAGCAAATTACGAAATTTATTTGTCTTTGTCATGTATTTTTCCTAATTGAAAGTTATTTACTTTGTGTGTTTCTCATACAAAGCAAAGAGGAATTCAATAATTTGATATTATTCCGATATGATAATAGCCTCAAAGACTTCGAATTTTGCGTCAATATGCTTCCATGCGTCAGGGCGCAGTCCGGCTTTCATAGATAAATGCTGCAAAGTTTCCTCAAGCATCCAGCCCTGCTCGTGGGCTACCTGTGGAAGAAATACAGACTGATATCTGCCTAGCTTGAAAAGCACGCCGTGTTTGCCGATTTGAATATCTTTATATGAGGACACTGGAGTCATTGGCGTCAAAACCGAGATTTCAATCTTCAGACTGTTAAGTTCTTCAACTGATGAAACAGGCTGAAACCTGGGATCATGGAAAGCAGAATTGATGGCATTATGGATGATATTGTCATAGAGTGGTTCGTGAGCTATTATATTGCCGATACAGCCGCGAAGATTCCCGTCTTTTTTGTGAAGAGTGACAAAACATGACTGAGTTTGCGATAGATACTTGGGAGCTGCCTCTCTCTCTTTTATATGAGCAATACCTGTAAGTCTGTCTTTGATAGTTGTTCTGACAAGGGCGAGAATGAATTTCTGCTGTTCGGGTGTATAGGGTGATTGTGAATTCATATTTTTGTGAGGTTATTGTCTATTATTGGGGGGAAATGTATTTTTTTAGTTTTGAGTATTTACAGATGATATCAAAGTGTTTATCCGTTGTATAGATGGAAAGATCGCGGACTATGCATATCTCTGCAATAATGAGATCGGGTAATGGAATTGTTATGCCGTTTTTTCTCATTTTACAGCCAAGAACTCCTGCGTTGATATAATCATTTGTCGTTGTTTCTAATATATTTAATCCGCTGGAGTATTCTTCTATCAGAGTTGATTCCTTATCAGACTTGGCTCCAACGAAAAGTTCTGCCAGGATTATTCTGCAAATATAACCTTCCGATTTTCTGATGAGAGATATAACATGTTCAACATTAGAACTCTTTTTGTTTCTGAAACAATCAATCCAAATATTGGAATCAATTAAAACTCTATCTGTCACAGGAGGTCTCCCTGTAATCATTTACTGAAAATGAATCATCAATTATTCCTTTGCCGAAGAGTCCGATAAGTGATTCTCTTTTTATCGTTCTAATATATTCCATCAGAGCTTCATTGATTATTTCTGTCTTATTGCTTTTTCCCGTCAGCTTTACAGCTTCGCCGATGAGGTGTTCATTTAAATTTAATGTAGTTTTCATACTTCAGATACTCCCAATAAGTATAGATTGAAAATCTGTAATAGTAATAAATATATTATATACAGAAATAAAGTAAATACAATTCATACTGCTAATCTATTTTGTCGAGAATACCTTGAGCTGCCCTGATGCCGCTGGCCCATGCGCCAGTGATTCCTCTTGAAGTTCCGGCACCGTCACCAATAAGATATATGTCATCGGTTACGGCAAAATATTCATCTATGAATTCAGGTTTATTTGCGTACATTTTAATCTCAGGATAATACATGATGGTTGAAGGGTGCAGAAGCCCTGGCATAATGCTGTCAAGCAGTTTCATTGACTTCCATATGTCTCGCATGATTTTGGAAGGAGCTGCCAATCCCAGATCTCCTGCGGTGCAGTCGCAGGTATTTTTAAAATCGTACAGGTCTAGATTAAATGTTTCTAACCTGGATCGTTTTCCTGCTCTGAAATCACCGACTCTCTGCATAATAGGTTTGCCTCCGCCGATTTCATTTGCCAATCTCGCAAGAAAGACAGCCATCTGCTGACCGCTTCGGACAGGAGCTTCGAGTCCTATTGATTTGAGCATGGCAAAGTTGACCAGGCCGTTCTGTCCTTTTTCTGTCGAAAGGGCATGTCCGTTAACCAGATGAAAATGATGATAATTTTCCTTGACGACAAGGGCAAAACCTGAGTTAGTGCAGAAAGTCCTTACTTTGCCTGGAAAGTAGAATTTCGGATCATAGTAGTCTTTAACTATAGGGTAGTGTTCGAACCTCGTTTCGACTCTTATTCCCACATCAAGGGTATTGTCGCTGTATTTAATATCAAGATAATTCATCACATCCTGGAGGAAGGAAAAACCTTTTCGTCCAGGAGCGATTATGAGTTTGTCGTATGAAATACTTTCAGAGTTCTCAATGTTGATTAATTTTTCCTTTGCGTCGATGTCATGCTTAATCTCTGTTTTTAGCCTTACTTCTACACCTTTGCTCCTGAGTATATCAAGAAGCGAGTCAATCAGAACTTTACTCTTATCGGTGCCGACATGGGATTGCCTAATATTAACCAATTTTGAGGAAACCCTTTCAGCTCTTTTCTGATATTTTTCCAGATCTGTCTTTGTCAGAAATTTCGGATTGAGGTGAGCTTCGACTATCTCAAGCATCTTTTCTGCTTCTTTCACTGTCCAGTATTCTTCGGTAAAACCAATAGGGAAGGTGTAGTTTTGTTTGCAGTCGTTGAGAAGCCCCCCTGAACAAATCCTTTCCTTGTCAAGTATAAGCACCGAAAGGCTGTTTCTTTTTTCAATAAGCTCAAATGCGGTGCCTAAACCCGCAGGGCCTGAACCTACAATTACAACATCATATTTCATTTGATGTTTCCAGGGTTAAATTTTAGAAGTATAATGAGTTTCTGATAATATTATAGTCAATAAAAAAACTGTATAAACCACAATAGGAGTTTTTCTGAGTGAAATCTTTGGCTTTGTCTGTAATCATCTTAGGAGTTGTCCTTATTGTAGCCGGGCTTATATTATTTTTTTACAACAAAATTCCATTTATCGGCAGGCTGCCTGGCGATATAAGAATAACAGGAGAAAATTCTTCTTTTTATTTCCCTATCACTAGCTGCATAATAATTAGTATAATTCTAAGCCTTCTCTTAAGTTTTATCGGAAAATTCTTCAAGTAAAATAAAAATCCCTGACACTCTCAGAGAAAGTCTGTCAGGGATTAAAATTAATTATATTTTATTTCTTTACCATGTCATACCCCAGCTGGAAAGCTTTCGTATTTAGGTCTTTGAACTTAGGATTAACTCTGTCTATAACGGCTTTGAGCACGGATTCGGGTTTTAGTACCGGCAATATCTTAATCACGGCTCCAAGCATGCAGACATTAAGGACTATCTGATTGCCGAGTTTTTCCATAACTGTATCATATAACGGCAATTCTTTAATGATTGAGTCGCTGTTTACATTTGGAACGACATGCCTTGGATCAGTAATAATAAGGCCGCCTGGAAGAACTATATTTGAATATTTGTTATATGATTCCTGGGTCAGGCAGACGAGCAGATTTGGGTGAGTTACTTTCGGATAGTTTATCTGAGTATCGGAAATAACCACATCGCTTCTGGTAGCTCCGCCTCTTGCTTCAGGTCCGTAGGATTGGGTCTGAACTGCGTGAAGATTTTCGTAAATAACGGCTGCTTCCGCAAGTATTACTGCAGCTGTTATTACACCCTGACCGCCTGAACCTGAAAATACTATTTTATGTTTTTCCATAAATTATTAACTCTCCTTTCCCTTTGAGGCCATTTCAATAATCTTGTCATAATTTTCACAGTATTCAGAGCTTTCTTTCTGCACGAAGATGCCTCTTTCTATGAGAGTAGGATCAGCCTTCTTTGCATCTGAGCCTATTGAAGTGGTTCTGTCCTTGAAGAAATCCATCATTTCAGAAGCCCCTTTCATCTTGTTCTTTCTGCCGAAATAAGTTGGGCACTGTGAAAGGATTTCAACGACTGAGAATCCTTTGTGCTGAATTGCTTTCTTCATTATTGAAACAATTTCAGCATAATGATAGGCCGTAGTTCTTGCTACGAAAGTTCCTCCGGCTCCTTTGGCAAGCTCAACTGTATCAAATGCGTAGTCTATATTTCCAAGCGGAGCTGTAGTAGCCATTACTCCCTGCCCGGAAAGAGGAGAGAACTGTCCGCCTGTCATGCCGTAGATTCTGTTATTCATAATGACAGCAGTCATATTGATATTTCTTCTGCAGGCATGAATGAAATGGTTTCCGCCGATAGCCATTGCATCGCCATCGCCCATTGGGACTATTACATTAAGAGAAGGTTTACTGAATTTGACGCCTGTGGCAAAAGCCAACGCTCTGCCATGAAGTGTGTGTAAAGTGTGAAAATCAGTGTAACCGACTATTCTGGAAGAACATCCTATACCTGAAACCATTACTACATCTTTTTTCTGAAGCTGGAGCTCTTCAATTGCTGAAAGGATTCCCTTAAGTATGATTCCATGGCCGCATCCGCCGCACCAGATATGAGGGAAAAAGCGTTTTCTTATATAATCTTGAACTGGCATATTAAAACCCCCTTCCTTCTATGACTCTTAATACATTCTTGACATCATCGACATTAATAAGCGTTCCGTCGTACCTATTGCAGAGAAATACATGGTTTGGATATTTCACGGAGGCTTTTACCTGCTCCATGACCTGACCCATGTTCATTTCTACAACTATTACCCGCTTGGCCTGATCGCAGTATTTCGCTACTGTCTCTCGCGGAAAAGGCCAGAGTGTCTGAAGCTCAAGCAGTCCTACTTTGCGTTCTCTTTCCCTGGAGTAATTCATTACTTCCATTGCAGTTCTGGCTGAGGCTCCGTATGAAACCAGTACAGTTTCGGCATCGTCAAGAAAATACTGTTTTGTTTTGCAAATCTGGTTTGGGTGCGTATCAATTTTATCTATAAGGTGGCGCATAAGGTTGTGAACTAATTCTGGCTTTTCTGAAGGAAAACCCCACATATCATGGAATAGTCCCGTGACATTGTAACGGTGTTCTCCTCCGAAATCAGACATGGGAAGCCTGCCGTCAGTTCTTGGCAGGTAAGGATGGTAATCTGTGCCTGGAGGAACAGAAGTTCTCAGCCTTTCGATGACCGGAATCTTTCCCTGTTCAGGAATTACAAGCTTTTCTCTCATATGGCCTACTACTTCGTCAAAAAGAAGAATAACAGGTGTTCTGAAGGTTTCGGCAATATTGAAAGCATCTATTGTTATTTCAAAAATGTCCTGAATATTTGAAGCTGTCATAGCTACGATTGAATGATCCCCGTGAGTTCCCCATCTTGCCTGCATAACATCACTCTGAGCTACATGCGTAGGATTGCCGGTAGAAGGCCCGCCGCGCTGAACATTTACGATCACGCAGGGGATTTCTGCCATTATAGCGTAACCAAGAGCTTCCTGTTTAAGCGAAAAACCCGGACCGCTTGTAGCTGTCAAAGTTTTTGAGCCTGTAAGAGATGCTCCGATAATAGCGCACATTGAGGCAATCTCATCCTCCATCTGTATGAATTTGCCGCCGCCTTTAGGTAATCTCGATGCGAGGAGTTCGGCAACTTCAGTTGACGGAGTAATAGGATAACCAGCGAAGAAGTTACATCCGGCGTAAAGCGCTCCTTCCACGCAAGCCTCATTGCCTTGTACAAACTTTACTTTCCCTTCCATATTTCCTATTCTTCCTTATCTTTAAATGTTACTTGAATAGCAAAATCAGGGCATCTTAGTTCGCAAAGTCTGCATCCTATGCAGTCTTGAAGCCTTACAACAACAGCTTTGCCGTCTTTGCCCATTTCCAGAACCTTTTTGGGGCAGAAGTGCACGCATATCCCGCACCCTTTGCACCAGGCTTTATTGATTATGACATTGTCCACATTTCTTTTTGCCATAATAGAGTCCTTGTAGTTTGTGTTTTTGATTGAAACATCAGATGCTAGTCTAACTATAGTTGGTATTGCAAAATATCCAATAGTAAGAGCAAAGGCATTTTATTATGAATTGTTGTACGCGCGCTCAATAAGGCATTTAGTCAGCTCTTTGATAAAGACATTGAAATTTCCTTATCAGACATGTATTTCCAGTGACCGGTTTTAAGGTTGCCCAACTTAAGCGAACCTATACATATTCTGGTCAAGGATCTAACTTCTGCTCCTGTGAAGGCAATCATTCTGCGGATTTCCCTTTTTTTACCTTCGCCCATAGTAAAAATATATTTATTGTCAGATATCTCATTTATGAAAAGAGCTTTAAGTAGTTCCCCCTGGTCAAATACCCCTTCAAGGAGTTTTTTAAGTTTTGAAGCGGGAATTTTTGTTGAAGTAACAACTTCATATTGTTTTGTAATGGAATTGCTTGGATGGGTGAGCTTATTTGCATAATCTCCGTCATTAGTGAAGATAATGAGGCCTTCGCTGTCTTTATCAAGTCTTCCTACATTAAATACTCTATAGGGACAATTGATAAGATCCAGTGCTTTTTTATCGGCATGAGGGTCAGAAGTTGTGCAGATATAACCTCTAGGTTTGTTTAACGCGATATAAACATATTTTTCAATAGAAATTTCCCTGTCGTTCACTGCAACTGAGTCATTAATCTGAACAATGTGGCTAGGTTCATTTACAGTTTTGCCATTGACAGAGACTTTGTTTTGTCTTATTAATTCGAAAGAACTTCGCCGGGATCCGACACCGCATAAGCAGATTAACTTTAAAAGTTTCAATGGGAAAATATTTAAATTCTGGTTATTATTTACATCTATCATTTGAGGAGTTTCATTTTGGTTTCATTGTTTGAATACAATTATACCCATAGATCTATATTTTTCTTTTGTCAACATTAACTTTGATATGACGAATCTTCCTGAAAGGTTTTCTTTTTTCTGAAGCATATTTCAATTTAGCCCAGCCGCCGGCGGAGCCTGAAATTTCACAATGAAACTTTTATTGATTTCTTTTGAATATTGAATACACTATAAATCAGTCAAGCGTTATTACCTTTTCATTTTTATTGATTAAATACAAAATTTAAATTAGAATTGAAAGTTATCACAGGAGATTAATATGTCGGAAATAGACCATTCTCATGGACATGACCATGAGCATCCTCACACTCATTCTGACTGTCAAGATTATGTAAACGCTGTTAATGACTACAGAAAAACATTTCCGTCAAAACAGGATGTCATAGCCAAAACTCCAGATAAGGGAGTGAGGGATATGCTTCTGAAGATGGATGAAATCGGATGCGAAAATAGTTTTGACAGATTCGACAAACAGAAACCTCAGTGCAATTTCGGTTTGGCTGGAGTGTGTTGCAGAATATGTTGCATGGGGCCTTGTAAAATCACAAATAAATCGCCGAAAGGCGTTTGCGGTGCAGACGCTCATTTGATTGTAGCCCGAAATATGCTTAGAAGCATAGCTGCCGGAGCCGCCGCTCATGGTATTCACGGGAGAGAGATGGTTATTGCTCTTCGCAAAGCAGCAGCAGGCGAACTTAAACTGCCTATTGTCGGCAAAGACCTTCTCTATAAATGCTGTTCTGCTCTCGGAATAAAAACAGAGAATAAAAGTCTGAAAGATATTGTCTTCGAGTTTACTGATATACTTCTTGACGATATGTCCAGAACAAAACCTGAAAAGTTCAAACTCATTGAAGCTTTTGCCACAGAGGAGAGGAAGAAAGTCTGGAAGGATATGGACATAATTCCTATCAGCGGTTACCATGAAGTTTTTGAAGCGCTTCACAGAACGAATTGTGGTACAGACGGAGACTGGGAAAATGTAATGAAGCAGTTTGGCAGATGCGGGCTTTCTTTTCTTTTTAATGGCGTTCTTACTCCGGCTCTAGCAAGTGATATCCTTCTCGGAGGATCAGCCAGAAGGACGGCAAAGACGAATATCGGCGCGCTGAAAAAAGGTTATGTGAATATTGCTGTCCACGGACATCTTCCGGCTATAGTCAGTCAGATAATCAAATTTGGAAGGACAGATGAATTTATTAATATGGCAAAGAGCAAAGGGGCATTGGGAATAGAATTTTATGGAATTTGTTGTACTGGTCTTTCTGCCATGTACAGATACGGCGGAGTAGTTCCTCTTTCCAATGCCGTTGGAGCAGAACTTGTTCTTGGTACCGGCGCACTCGATTTGTGGGTAGCAGACATTCAGGATGTATTCCCTGGTATAATGGAAGTAGCAAAATGCTTCAAGACCACAGTTGTTACAACTAGCGATTCTGCCAGGCTTCCGGGAGCAGAACATTACGCTTATGACCGATACCATTCAAATATGTCTGAAACTGAAGCTATAGCCAGAAAGATTGTGACAAGAGCCATTGAAAGCTTTGCTGCAAGAAGAGATATCCCTGTTACTATCCCGCCTTACGAAATAGAGGCAGAAGTTGGTTTTTCCCCCGAGCATGTCGAAGAAAGATATACTTACAAGGGAATGGTTGAGGCTTTAAAAGACGGAAGAATCCTTGGGATAGTAAACATGGTAGGATGCACGAATCCCAGAGTTATTTTTGAAAAAGCAATTGTCGATATAGCTGAAAAACTTATAGCCAATAATGTGCTAATACTCACTAATGGATGTGCCTCATTTTCACTGCTTAAGCTTGGATTCTGCAGCAAATCGGCTATTGAAAAAACAGGTTCCGGACTAAAAAGTTTCCTTAAGGACGAACCGCCTGTATGGCACATGGGGGAATGCATTGACAATGCAAAGTGCGCGGAAGTTTTCGGCAAAGTTGCAGCCGAGGCTGGCAAGGCTGTTAAGGATATGCCATATGCCTTCACAAGCCCGGAATGGTCAAATGAGAAAGGAATAGGCGCTTCTTTTGCTTTCCGCCTTAATGGAATGAGTTCATTCCATTGTGTTTATCCACCCGTGCAAGGCTCTGATAAAGTCATGGATTTCATGTTCAATGCCAAAAATACGCTAGGTTCTACTATGACAGTCGATACTAATCCCGATACTTTGGCTGATAAGATTATCCAGCACATAAAGGATAAACGAAAAGAACTAGGATGGAAATAACATTCAGCATATTTTCTAAAACAATTTATGAGGTGTAATTAAATGTTTGTGAAGAATAAGAATGACTTTCAATTAAAGGTAGCAGAAACCGGATGCCTGACAGCCAGAATGATTGAGAATATTGAGTCTGATTATTCAGTTATGTACAATCGTTTGGATGCTGGAAAGTCGTCAATTGAACATTCTCACGATGACTGTGATGAACTCTACTATATCATTGACGGCTCAGGCACTCTGCAACTTGGCAATGAACAAAGAAGAATAAGCTCAGGCGACCTTGTCGTAATTCCGAAGGGTGCGTTTCATTTTCTAACAAATGAAGGAGATACACCAGTAGAATTCCTTACTATTGGGTTCTCTGGAGATCTGTATAATGGCTGGAAATGGTTTCATATCAAGAAGTAAAATGCAATGCTTATAATTAATGTGCTAGTTCCTGTATTCGGACTTGTTCTTATAGGCACTGTTGCTTACAGGATGAATATACTTGGGAGAAACTCCAATAGGGTACTTTCCAATTTTGTCTATTTTATAGCACTTCCGTCAACTCTTTTCCTGAGTGGCGCAAGAACTCCAATAGCAAGATATATGGATTCGTGGCCTTTTCTGGCCGCCTATCTTATAGCGACCGCAATTATTTTTCTGATAGTTTACCTTAAAAAGAACGATGATAAAAAGGCAAAGATTATTAATGCCATGAGCGCCGCTTCTCCCAATACTGCCTTCATGGGGATTCCTGTAATCCTGGCTATCTTCGGGCCGCGAGGAATGCTTGAAGTAATTATGAGCACGCTGATTCTAACTGTGGTTGTAGTAGTCGGCGTAATTCTTCTGGATTCAGATCACCATGGCGCAAAAGGCATGGAACTTAGAAAGATACTCGCCATACTTTACAAAAACCCGCTGGTTGTATCGATACTTCTAGGAATTTTCTTTTCATTAACGAATCTTAAGCTCCCAAAGTGTATTGATGATCTTTTTTCTTATATTTCTGCTACAACCGGAACTCTTTCTCTCATAGCAATAGGTATGACTCTTACTTTCACTATTCCTAAAAACATCCTTAAGCTCATCTGGATTGACGGAATGAAACTTATCGCGATGCCTCTTATTACTCTTCTTTTCCTCAAAATTTTTAACGCAACAGAATTTATGCTTGCGACCGGGCTGGTGCTTTCTTCTATGCCTGTAGCAGTAACGAGTTATATCGTAGCTCAGAGATATAATACCCAGGTCAGGGAGAGTTCTGATATTGTTATTTCCAGTACAGTTTTTTCTATAATTACACTGACAATTATAATGACGGTAATTACGGCTTTCTTTCCCGGAACTATTGCAAACTAAGAGTGCAGTTTAAAGACAGTTTGTAGCAAAAAGAAAAGTCAATATTTGTAAACGAATTAAGCTTTCCTTTCAGGTGGATTTTAACCTATGATCCTTATTGCAATTTCGGAATATTCAGGATAATATGATTTGAGAGATTTTGGATATTTGATGGATGTTCCTTTTTGAGAAGTTTACAGCTTTGATTCTTCATAATAAGGAAATGGGAGATGTCATTAAAAAAAATACTAATGGAAGAAAAGAAGGGGATGTGATATGTCCGTGCCATAACGGAGCTGGAGAATCTTTATGTGTTTATCATATTGATACAGGGTATCTTAATTACAAGGGAAGTGGATGGGAGGTAGTTTTGCGTCTGCCTTTTAATGTTGTGTTTGCTCCCCTTTACTCTATCATTTTCCAGAGGCTTCACGGGATGACTGAGTTTCCCAGTTGCGGAATGGGGCTTGCATTCTGTAAAAGCATTGTCGAAAGGCATGGTGGTGAAATCTGGTTTGAATCAGCTCCCGGAGAAGGGAGTGTCTTTTATGAAAAACCTTTGCTGAATACCCCGTTGCTTTGCGGCTTGGGATAGTCAAGTTCAAGGAATTTCTTCACAGCCATACCATAAGTGGGCTGGCGGCTGTGCTTTTATTTTGCAAACCAGCTTGTCTCTTTCTGTCCCTGACTTGTCATATAGACAAAACGGTATGTGTTCCATCGGCTTTGAGAAATGGGGGACACAAAAGAGTAAGCGCCATTACCGATACTCTTCATAAACCAGCCGCCGATAATGTTTTTATCCTTTGCAAGATGCACAATTATATAAGATGTAATAGCTGAAGAGTTAACAGAAATATTGCCTTTTTCTAGTTTATAATTTATATCACCAGCATTCGAGTACCCGCTTTCAGTGTTTGCAGTGGGTGTTTGAGAATTGTTTCCCTCCAAAGCTGGGATTGTGATTATCAACTCTTTCTGATTCGGCTCCCAGATAGAGGACTCCTGACCGTTCACATCATCATAAGAAAAGGCGTAGCATCTGCTTTCAGCAGCTACAGAGTGAAGAAGTTGGGCATATTTATTGTAGTAACCTTTATTTAGAGAATCAGATTTATAGTATTTGCTTCTTTCCCACCATATTGAAGAGCTGTGAAGCACTCCTCTGTTGCCTGCTGCAGCAATAAAAGCCTGGACTTTTCGCTCAATTTCAGTTCCCTTTGCAAGTGTGCCGTCTCCAGCGAAAACTTCCTGCGAAGTCGGTTTACTGATTGTGAAGAACTGACTTCCGAAAGCTGGATGGGCAGCATGAGCATGAAGGAGATTATCCTTCTTCACATAACCACTTACAGTCCAACCTTCAAAAGTAGTATTAACAGGATAAACTTTTAAATTATTCCAGGCAGAGTCTATGGAAGGATTTAGATAGTTTGCCGGAATTTTTCCAGTTAGAGTCCCGATTGTGCCTCCAAGAAGTCTGATATTTTGACCGTTGCTGTCTTTTACAATGCAGTTATTTAATGGATAACCTAGTGTTGATGCTTTTGAAAATATTTCAGATCTAGAGAAGTTGTAGCCTCTTGAAATTGATGTCCCATTGGTCATGTTCATTTGTATGCCAAAGGGAATACTGAAAAAGTCCACATTCGAAGTGTTGACAAAGAGGTTTTCTCCAGGTTTCCATGTCATTTCAACAATATCATAAATTGTACCTACACTTGATGTAATCTGTCCTTCTGCCGCAGCAGTAGGTTCTGCCAGTCCTTGAGGTTCGCTATTCACATGAAAAGGAAGGGGTTTATCTATCGAAATATAGAGCCTGCCTGAAACAAAGCGTGGAACATAAATTTGATAGGTATTGTCTGTTGTTTTAGGCAATCTGGAAAGTTGATAACTATATTGAGGACAAGTTCCTGATGTGCCATTGTCGGAAACCTTTATAGGAAGCATGGTTTTTGAGTCGAATGCCAGGTAAGCCATTACATTCTCATTTTGCGGCAATCTGGCAATCATTGATAGGTAAACAGAATTATCACTCTTTCCTGATTTATTTACAATTTTAATAGGAAATAAGTCATTAGGCGGAGTTGTTTGATCTGGGGCAACAGCGTCTTTTGCAAACCACACAGTTTCTTTCTGACCTTCTTTTGTCATATAGACAAATCTGTATTCGTTCCAAACGCTCTCAGGCAGGGGGGATTTTAGAGTAAAAGCACTGCTGCTTTGTCTTTGCATAAACCACCCACCAAGAATTCCTTTGGCTTTTGCCAGATGAACTATGACATAATCTGTTATTAAAGGCGAGCTTGCTGTAATAATTCCATTTTCAAAGTTGTTATCTATTGTGCTGCCTTCTGCATTAATACAGCAAAGAGAACTAATTGACAGCATTAAAAATAGTGCTGCAATGATTGAACTTATTCTATTTTTCATATTCAAAACTCCTGATTTTTGGCAATATGACACCATATATATATCATAAGTTTATATATGTAGTTTGAAAAACCCAATACCTGTTTGGTCGCTAAGTAAGAAAATGGTGCAAAAAAGTAGTCTGTGATTTGTTAAAGTCTTGTCTTTAAAATGATAAAAGCAACGCTAAAGAATGATTAATTGCTTTACCTGCTCCAGTATATAAAAATGCAACTTTCATGCACTCATATTGCAATTTGAGACTCTTTACGATAAACTCGAATTGAATTCCTATAAAATTTCTTTAAACAATCAATCATAAACGAGGTAAATTGCTTATGCCAAAAATTGACCACATCGGCATAGCCGTAAAATCAATCAAAGAAGCTCTCAAGCTATATTCTGGACTGCTTGGTATTACGCCTGCAGGAGAGGAAACAATTGAAGCAAGGGGTCTAAGAGTCTGCTTTATAAATGTAGGAGATACCAGAATCGAACTTCTCCAGCCAACCAGAGAGGATTCAGAAGTTTCAAAGTTTCTGGAAACAAAAGGTGAAGGGATGCATCATATAGCTTATGCAGTTGAAAATATTCAGGAGTATATCGACAAAGCCAAAACTATAGGCCTTAAACCCCTTAGCGAGACGCCTAAACCCGGTGCTCACAATACGCTCGTAGTTTTTATGCATCCGAAAACAACTAACGGCGTATTAACTGAAATCTGCCAACATCAACACTAATTTTCAGGGAGATAAGAAAATGTCAGAAGCTGAAAACATGATAAGCCTTACAGCCGAGCTAAAGGCAAAGAAAGAGAAACTGAGTCTGGGCGGCGGGCAAGCGGCAATAGACAAACAGCACGCTCAAGGTAAACTAACTGCCAGAGAAAGAATAAATCTCCTTGTAGATGAAGGGACTTTTGAGGAAGTAGATAAATTTGTCAGACACAGATGCGTTTATTTTGGTCAGGATAAAAAGGAAATACCTTACGATTCAGTGGTAACGGGTTTCGGTAAAATTCATGGAAAGAAAGTAGCAGTATTTTCTCAGGACTTTACAGTGCTTGGGGGATCCCTGGGAGAAATGCATGCAAAAAAAATTATGAAAATTCAGGATTTGGCAATGAGATACAGCATGCCCGTAATCGGAATTAATGATTCGGGAGGCGCCAGAATCCAGGAAGGAGTCGATGCCTTATACGGTTACGGCGGAATATTCCTTAGAAACACCGCGGCTTCTGGAGTTATACCACAAATATCAGTTATTGCAGGACCATGCGCTGGAGGGGCTGTTTACTCTCCTGCCATTACTGATTTTATAATAATGGTGGATGAACTTTCCCAGATGTTCATCACAGGACCGCTGGTTGTAAAGGCGGTTACTAATGAGGATATTGATAAGAACTCTCTTGGCGGGGCAATGGTACATAACAGCGTAAGCGGTGTGGCTCATTTCGCTGCTAAAAGCGACGAAGAAGCTCTCAATATTGTCAGAAAAATCTTATCCTATGTCCCATCGTCAAATCAAAGCAAACCTGATGACATGCCTTATGATGTTAACTTCAAGGTAAGTGAAAAGATTTATAAGATTGTTCCATTGAATCCGAAGAAAGCGTACGATATGAGAGACATTCTGAATCTTGTTTTTGATAAGGACAGCTTATTTGAAGTACAGCCCTTATTCGCTCAGAATATGATTACCGCTTTTGCCAGGATAAGCGGCAAAGCTGTAGGAATCATAGCCAATCAGCCAAATATTTTGGCAGGAGTGCTAGACATTGACGCTTCAGATAAATCATCGCGTTTCATAAGATTCTGCGATGCTTTTAATATTCCGATTATTACATTTGTTGATACCCCGGGATTCCTTCCAGGAGTAGGGCAGGAGCATGGCGGAGTCATCAGGCATGGAGCCAAGCTACTCTACGCTTATTCCGAAGCAACGGTACCGATGGTTTCAATCATCCTTAGAAAATCATACGGAGGCGCTTACATAGCAATGGCCTCTCAGCATCTTGGAGCTGATTTTGTTTACGCATGGCCTAATGCAGAGATAGCAGTAATGGGAGCAGATGGCGCTGCGAATATTATCTTTGCCAAGGATATTTCAACATCCGCAACTCCAGAAGAAACCAGACAAGCCAGGATAAAAGAATACAAGGACATGTTCAACAATCCTTACTGTGCGGCTTCAAGAGGATATATCGAAGGCGTGATCGATCCGAAAGAGACTCGCGATATTATTATTACAGCGCTGGATATTTCCTCGACAAAGTGCGTTAGAAAGCCAGCTAGAAAACACGGCAATATACCTTTATAAAGCAGGTGGGATATGTCAAAGTGTTGTTGTAACGATCAATCTGAGATTTCCAATGATGAGGCCGCTGTAATTTATACGGCCATATCTGCATTTCTCGGAAAAACCGACTTTAAAATAACTTCCATTGCTCATCAGGGAAGCGACAAAAAGTCTGCGCTCCGGAAGTTAAATTAACTGATTTAAATTGAGGGGAAAATGAAAAAAACTTTTAATGTCAAGGTCAATGATAAATCATACTGCGTGGAAGTGGAAGAAACTTCCTGTGCATGTATTTCGCCGAGAGAGCTTCCTTCTGAGCTAGCAGCCAGAATAGCCCATATTTCAGCAAAAAAGGACACTTCCGGTTCTCTTTGCGTAAATGCTCCACTTCCTGGTTTGATTGTAGAAGTTTTAGTCAAGGAAGGGCAAAACGTAAAATCTGGAGATAAATTGCTCGTCCTTGAAGCAATGAAGATGGAAAACTCTATCCTTGCTCCAATTACCGGCGTAATTGAAAAAATTCTTGTAAAAGAGGGCGAGTCTGTAAATGGCAAACATACAATGATTCAACTCAAACATTGATTTCTCTTATTGATGTTTATTAAAAGATTTAAAAGAGAAATTAAACGCGCTTCTATAAAGCTCATAGGTTCGAAAGATTCTATTTACTCGTCTTCAATGGGGGTTGCCATCGGTTTGTTTTGTTCGGTGGCAGTCCCCTTTCTCCAGTTTGCTCTTGCCATCATAATTGCTTATTTCTTGAAGGCAAGCAAGACTCTAGCAGTGATTTTTACTTTTTTCTCAAATCCATATACGACTCCTTTTCTCTATGTCTCTGCATGTCTGCTTGGCGCTTCTATTTTGAGAGTAGATATTACAATTGTTGAAATAAAATCATCTTTCAAGGATATTTATTCCTCATTTAGTTTTGAAGCAATAAGTCATATCGGGTGGAAGCTTTTTATATCTTATATGGTAGGCGGACCGATCATTGGCGCTGCTTTAGGACTTGCAGGATATTTCTTGTCTGCTAAATTTATTATAGTTCATCAAAGGAACCGTATAGAGAAAAGAAAGAAGAGAGTATCTAAAAACCATATTTAAATGGAGTGTGAAAACATGGCTGTTTTTATCAAGAATATCCAGACACTGGTTACTATGGACGAAAATTTTACAGTCCTATCTGGAGTAGATGTAAAAATAGAGGGTAACAAGATTGCTGAGATTGGGAAAAATCTGTCAATATCTGAAGCTGCAAAGATTATAGATGGAAGCAATAAGGTAGTCTATCCTGGTTTTATAAACACACACCATCATTTTTATCAGACGCTAACAAGAAATATTCCGGCCATTCAGAGCGTTAAACTTTTCGACTGGCTGGTGCTCCTTTATGAAATATGGACTGAATTAAATGAAGAATTTGTGGAATTAAGCACTAAGATTGCAGTTGGAGAACTCCTTCTTTCAGGGTGCACTACTTCTACAGACCACTATTATGTTTTCCCCAAGGGAAAGCCCAATGAACTCCTTGATATAGAGATAGATATTGCAAGAAAAATGGGGATGAGGTTTTATCCTTGCAGAGGCAGCATGACCAGAGGTCGTTCAAATGGAGGGCTCCCGCCTGATACAGTTGTTCAGTCTCCTGAAGAGATAATGAAGGACTGTGACAGGATAATAAAAAAATATCACAGCACAGATCCTTTCGCAATGACCAGGATAATTCTGGCTCCATGCTCTCCTTTCTCTGTAACTACTGATATTCTCAAGGACACCTCAAAATATGCAAGAAATAAAGGCGTTATGATGCATACTCACCTTTGCGAGACAAAGGATGAAGAAGATTACTGCTTAAAAATGCATGGTAAACGCCCTCTGGAATACATGAATGGCTGCGGATGGTTGGGAAATGATGTTTTCTTTGCTCATGGAATTCATTTTAATGATGAAGAAATCAAAGTTCTTGCTAAAACTCAAACAGGTATAGCCCATTGCCCGGCTTCAAATATGCGATTAGGCTCTGGTATATGCAGAGTTCCTGATCTTCTTGATGCAGGAGTCAAAGTCGGACTGGCCGTGGACGGGAGCGCAAGTAACGACGCAGGTAATTATGTCAGGGAAATCCAGCTTGCGTTGCTGATTAACAGAATAGGCTCATCTGAAGAACGCATGACCCCCCAGAAAGCTTTGTATATTGCAACAAATGGGGGAGCAAAAGTTTTCAATAATCAAAATATAGGTTCTATCAAGGTTGGTCAGGCTGCCGATTTGGCAATTTTCAATCTGGAAAGATTAGATTTTGCCGGAGCTATGTCAGATCCTATGTCGGCTATTGTATTTTGCGGGGCAGGCATGAGAACTGATTTTACTATTGTTAATGGCAAGGTGGTTGTTGAGAATGGCAGGCTCGTGGGAATTGATGAGAAAGAAATTTTCCATAGAGCAAATGCTTTTACAAAAAAGATACTTGAGAAGACTTCAGCCAGAACAAAAATCGATTACTACAAGTATAAATCCAACTTCTGAGAGTTATTGCTCGAAAGGAATTCCCAGCATTTTCGGCAAATTATGGGTTAGATTCCCGAGGCCTAGAAAGTATTCGTGCAGCTGTTTTCTGGTTCCACAGATATTTACAGCACCGATTAATTTTCCGTCTTCGGTGAGGTTATCCATTTTGCCTATTGCCATAAATCCGTGTCTTTGAATCTCCGTAGACGGACTTACAAACATCTCAGCATCTTTGAGAATCGTAATGCCGGCAGTTCCTATAACTTCCCCTATTGTTCCGGGGAATATCTTATTAAATATGTAGCTTATCGATGGATGCAATAAAGATACAAGTTCGAAGAATTCATAAGTTTCGCTTTTGCCTATCCTTGTAAGGAAGAGTCTCCGGTTGAATTCATGCTGGAAGTTAAGGAATCCTTCAAAAGGATCTCGCCTGTTATAGAACTTAACCGGCCTTATCGATAGAATTCCAAGGCTTCTTTCCTGAGGAAAGTCGTTGTATACGCTTGTATCAACAGGGAAAAGAAACTTTATATTTCTGAAGAATTTTCTCTGGCTGAGCCCCCAGATAATGAGACTTGCTACAGTAGCTTGCCCATGCATCTGGTTTACATATTTTTCATTAAGGAATTTTCTGAATTTAAGAAAGTTCTCAAAATCTATAAAAATTCTTGCTCGGAAAAGCATATTGCCGAAATAAATAATTTCAGGTTTGGAGGCTATAGAATGAAATGGCGGATAGATTATTTTTCCTCTGTCTCCAAGTTCGGCTTTAAGAGAATGCATCATCTCCTGCATGGGCAGTCCGTCTACAGGCACATGATGATACTGTACCCAGATATCGCATTCAGAAAGGTCTTCCAGTAAACGGCATTTGATGTTCAGAAGTCCGAATCCAGGATGCTTAGAAAGCTTCGTGTTTGGAGTTTTTAATCTCTTTTTGAGTCTTTGATCTTTATCTGTTTCTCTTATGACTTCGAATGTGATAAAAGAAGCATTGACCAACCTCCTGATCAGAAGTTTCAATTCATGTCTTCCAGCATGTGAGACTCTGATTTGTTTGGCAGAAAACTGAAGGCTTCTAAGGATAAACCATGCTTTAATGTGGTCTTTTTTTAACGCAGATTCATTATAGTTAAAGAAAATAATAAATCTTCTAAGTACTTTTTTGATAATTCTTTGATCCAGATGCGGGAAAGAGCGTCTCGTATTATCAAAATGAGGTATCAGCTTCCTTAGTTTGCCGTCCCCTGAAAATTCGGCCTCAACTATATCGGTAAAATAAGTCAGGTCTCTATGAGTTTTAAAAGGCGACCATCTGATTGACCAATGGGTTGCCGGGGTTTTGCTGAGAAAATCCAAAAGCCTTTTAATGATAATCGTTCGAGCCTCGGTTATAGTCTGAGGCTTGGGATAACCATCATAGTAGTTAAGCCTGAAGGTGGCCAGCATGAATTTTGATTGTTCATTTCTTAAAAAGGTACCGCATATTTTTCGCCATCCATCTTCTTTTACTTTAAATCCTATCTTACGCATAAACTGAAGCGTTTTAACTATTCCCATAAGAAGAACTGAACCAAATGACCATTTGTCAATGATTTTTCTCATCCTGATCTTATCATTGTTATGATAAAGGTGATGAATAGCTTCTCTGTTTATATTTTCTGGATTAGAAGTGTCTTTCTTGTTTAAGGAGTTCAGGAATTCGATTATAATCTCAGCAGTCTTCTCCGGACACTCCTCCTGTGGCGAATGGCCGCATTTATCGATTATAAAAAGTTCACATTTCAGATCGTCTCTGAATAAATAGGCATCACTTAAGCTTATGACTTTATCATTATCTCCCCAGATGATAACAGAAGGTATCTTTATTTCCTGCAATTTTTTCCGGAAGGATTTTTCATTGGCTATGCCGATTTGCCTGGCTGCGGAAATAATACATTTTCTATAGTTTTCCGATTTCAGGTTTTCGCTATATACCCTGAGAGTTCTTTCGGATACCTTTTCTTTATCGCTGAATACCTGGTGAAGAACATGCAATGCCAGAGCTCTTGGGTCAGCTATTTTAAGAATAGGATTGTCAGGAGATAAAGAAGAAAGTTCATCAATAAAATCAGGTAATTTTTCGAAGAGTCCGGCGCTGTCTATGAGAATCAGAGCTGAAATTTTCTTTCTGAATTCCTCATCGAACAAACTTATAGCCGAGACAGCTCCCCCCATTGAGTGTCCGATAATGATAATGTTCTTAAGTTTCAGGAGTCTAATGAACTCTTTGATGATTATAGCCTGATCGAAAGGAGAGAGATTGTCATCACATATTTTTTCTGAATAGCCAAAGCTTTTAAGGTCAATTGTAATAAACCTGTAGTTTTGCGGCAATAGTGAAATAAGCTGCTGCCATGTATAAGAAAATGAGGCAAAACCATGAATGAAAAGAAGCGCCTTTCCGGAGCCTTTGTCCGTATAGGCGATCTTAATATCGTTTACAAGTATATATTTAAAGTCTTTTGAATTCATTGAAGTTATAAATATTATAACAAAGCAATGTAGATTCGGCAAACTCAGGATAAATTTTTCTTAAGGAAATCCAATGAACAGTGCCAGCAGTCATTCCAGTCATCAGGGAGCATGAAGTGGTCTGAAAGTTTATATTCTTTGTACAAGAAACGGTCAGCGTAACTTTCATATCTTTTTTTCAGGATAGAATGAAGATGTCTGGTTTCCTTATTGGATATATATTGGTCTTTGCCTGCATTGACGGACAGGAGATTGTGTTTCGAGAAAGATTTAAGATAGTTGCCGCTTTCATACAGGCAGTATTTAGGTGTTCCGAGAATGGCAGCAGAACATTTGATTTTAGGATAAATGGAAAGAGCTTTATAAACAATAAAAGCTCCCATTGAGATACCCAGAATTCCAATCCTTCTGTTCTGTACGCCTAAGTTTTTATTTAAGAAATCAGTCAGAACAGGAAGTTCAAGAGCGGTAGCATTCACAGCCTTCAGCATATTTTTAAACATATCAGGATTATTATGATTAAAGAGATTTTCCAAATCAGGGTTCAGTCTTTCACCATGCCATACGCAGTCTATGCCTATAGCCAGCAATCCCGCTTCTGCAATACTTTTTAACTCTTTCTCATGAATTTCCTTTGAAGCAGATGAGCCGTGATACATTATGACTGCCCCCTTTGTTTTACCTCTTAAGACTGATTCTTTAGCGTAAAGCAGGGCAGGGATTTCTTCTATTCGTAACTTTTTAATTAGCATAGATACTATTCTCTGTATCATCGTTTAATAATCTCTAACTAATTTTAATCTTGTTCTCAAGTTTTAAAGACACAGAGCAATAGACGATATAATATATGAAATTGTTTAAATTTAAATCCTGAGGTAAATATGAGTAGAATAAAATCCGAAAAGATATTCAACAAAGCCCTAAAATACCTGCCTGGAGGAGTCAATAGTCCTGTTCGTTCATTCAGGGAAATTGGCATATGTCCTCCAGTCATAGCCAGGGCTGAAGGAGCATATCTTTATGATGTTGACGATAATGCATATTTGGATTTCTGTAATTCATGGGGTGTCCATATCCTCGGTCATGGTTATCCTTCTGTACTTGAGACTGTAAAGCGTTCTTTAAATGACGGTTTTTCTTATGGCGCGTGCTCAGAAATTGAAGTCAGGATGGCAGAAAGAGTAATTTCGAGTTTTCTTTCTATGGAAAAAGTAAGGTTCGTAAGCTCCGGGACTGAGGCTGTGATGAGCGCAATTAGATTAGCAAGAGCTTTTACTGGCAGAAAAAAGATTATTAAATTCGATGGATGCTATCATGGGCACTCGGATTCTCTTCTTGTCAATGCAGGATCCGGTGTATCTCATTTGCCCCAATCCAGTTCTAAAGGAGTCCTTTCTGAATTTGTTGAGCATACCATAAGCCTACCCTTTAATGATGAGAGCGCAATCGGCGAAACTTTCAAACGCTATGGCAAGGATATTGCGGCTGTGATAGTCGAACCAATACCTGCCAATATGGGACTGATACTCCCTGACGAAGATTTCCTGAGGTTTCTGAAACATTTAACAAAATCTAATAAGGCTTTACTAATATTAGATGAAGTTATTACCGGTTTCAGATTATGTAACGGCGGAGTACAAAGTTTGTATAGAGTAAAACCGGACATTACTACTTTGGGTAAAATAATCGGCGGGGGATTTCCAGTAGGAGCTTTCGGTGCTAGAGCTGAGATTATGGACATGCTTGCACCTCTTGGCAGTGTCTATCAGGCAGGAACTCTTTCTGGCAATCCAATTGCTTTAGGAGCAGGATTGGCCGTACTGACAAAGTTGTCTGAATCCGGTTTTCATAATAATCTTAATGCCAAAGCTCTTAATTTTTATGAAAAACTTGAACCTGTACTCAAAAAACACGGTGCAAGTTTAGCTTACAGCGGTTCTATGTTCACAATATTCATGAGAGAAAATGCTCCGTCAAATTACTCTGAAGCTAAAACTTCTGACAGCAAGAAATTTGCTGATTTTTATATCAAACTTCTCAACAAAGGCATTTATCTTTCACCTTCCCAATTTGAAACCAACTTTGTATCTGAAGTTATGACAGAAAAAGAATTAGATTCATTTATTGAAAAAGCCTCATCTATTAAAATATGAAGCTGATGAATATGTTTATTAATGCATGAATAAGGTTTACCCTGTTGCACGGATTAAGTAATTAAAATAAATCAATTACATGAACCAGAGAATTATATCCATCTTTTCTATAGGGAAAATCTTTATTTTCTCGACTTCGGCGTTGTTTTCAACCCAGAAATTGCATTTGAGTTTTGTATATCTTTGAATTTTTTGCAGTCAAATTTCATTAGTTTATCCCCTAATATAATATTATGTGAGATTTGGACTTTATTAAATCATAGCATAATTAAACCCAAATAATAACTGATGTTTCTTTTGAGTTTCCACTCTTAGTCATTCATTGTTTAATGAACAAGAAATTAATTCTGTTAAAGATTTTGCTTTTTATTTTTAAAATTCCGAGTAAATATAAATTTCTTAAAGGAGAAACATGAAATCACTCAGATCATTTTTTGTCTTGATTGCACTTTTTAGCTTCTGCTGTATTGGTGCCCAAGCTGTAAATCTAAAAGTTGACAAAGCTACACCCGGCTGGACTGGAACAATTACTTTTCATGCCGATAAGGATGTAGATCTTGCCACAAGCCCGCTTACCTTCGATTTATCTAAGGGAACTACGGTATCGAGCGTATGGGGACTTGCAAATTCAAGTTTCAAACAGACTAACCAAACCGTATCGGTAACGACCTATTCATGGTGGCCTGAAAACCAGGGCTATATATTAAAAGCCAATACCAAAGTTACTATTTCCTTTGGAGCAAATGCTGCAAGCTATACAATATACAATGTAAAAATTAACGGAGGAGGAATTGACCCGACTCCTGATATAACAGCACCAGTAGTAAACTTTATTAACCCCACAGATAAACAAATAATAGAGCAATCAACCCTGTCTCCCATTGACATAAAAATAACAGCTACTGACGATAGCGGAAGCGTAACTTCCACTATTACTGCAGGCGGAAAAACTTTTAACGGCACGACAGCCACTTTTACTCCAACTTCTTTCGGTTCTTACTCTATTGTCGCCAAAGCTACAGATCCAAGTGGAAATAAGACCAGTAAAACAATAACAATCACGGTATCAAAAACTACAGAGCCAACTACTGACACTGGTAAGGTTTATTACCATTTGACTTTTCCTGTTTCCGTTAATGCAACTTCATCATTCATGCCTTTGAACGATAACTTCAAGGACTTGATTATGTCTAATTTTGTAGCTGGGGTATTATTGGGACATCTTATCAATCATGATTCTACTTACTACGCTCTTAAGTACAGCAAGGATTATCTATATGGTTCATTGTTTGCTCAGCTGCTTCAGGAAGACCTTGATGCAAACATTTATTTAAAAACAACTGACTGGATTACTCCAAATGAATCCTACAGAAAAATTCTTTTGTCTCCCGGACAAGGCGGGCCTTATCAGCTCAATGACTACTCAAAGGCTCTAGAACACGGGTACGGGCTTATAAATTACGCAGTATTACAGAAATCACTTGGATATTCCGTTAAAGATCAGGGGGCAGCTCAGACAGCAAAGACAGGCCCTGACGCACTTGATAATAAATATTTCGGACCAATAGCTGCTGCTTATTTCCATTACAATGACCTTCTTAGGTTAGCATCAATCAATAAAGACCCATGGGGGCCTTCTGCTGCTTATTTCGCTGACTGCATGAAGAACTTCTCAACCTCTGACAACAGTCTTCTTGACATGGTGCTTAATGCTACTTATAACGCAGGTCCCTGGTCTGATATAAACACAGTTTTTATCAGAATCGGAGCTAATATGAACAATTCAACCTATGCTGACAAGGTAGCTAATATAAATAACTACAGTCTGAATGACGCTCAGTATTCCGCCATTATAGGGCTCCAGGGAATGAACGGAACTACATATATTCTGTATCCCAGGCAGATAAGGTTCTATCTGGACGAAATGTATAATAAAACAACGCTCTCAAAGAGCAGTTACACATTCCAGATGTCTCAGTTAAAGTTCGTTTTCAGCAAGTGCTACTCAACTCTTGCCTATGTTAACAGTAGCAAAAAGTATGTATTTATTAATCCTAATGACGCAGATAAGGCTTTCGATGATGCTCTGGTTTCATTAAAACTAACTGTAAACAGCAAACTCAATGTAAGCAATAAAAACGACAGGGATAAGATTTTTTCTGTCCTTGAGAAAGCTACAGCCAACCTTTCGGCCAATCTTCATATTGATTTTGGAAAGATAGTGACAACTGACCTATAATAAGGCGTAAATTTGGGCGGGCGGATTCAATCTTCCCGCCTTTTTTATTTTATGAATACTGATTATGAACGAATATTCTGTTTGGTATTTTTCTGTGATCGCTCTGATAAGAGTGTATGAATCCTAAAAAAACTGTTTTAATTAAATTTCCAGGAAGTTACTGATAAGCCTTAATTGTAGCTATTTAAATAATTCCATAATACCTATGCTAATCCAGGGAACATAAGTTATTAATATAAGTACCAGAAAGAAAAGCAGCAGAAAAGGAAGAACATAAAGCGCAATACGCATTAGAGGTTTATTGAATCTAAAGGCAGAGAGAAAGAGATTCATTCCCACTGGTGGAGTAAGATATCCTATTTGTAAGTTGACAATAAAGATTATTCCGAGATGAACAGGATTTATCCCGAATAGAGCAGATATTGGAAGAATAAGGGGCACGACTATTATCAATGCAGAATATATATCCATCAGACATCCTGCTAGGAGCAGAGCTATATTCAATGCTATAAGGAATTCCCATTTTGACCATGATTGCTGTATAACCCATTGTGCGGCTTTGGCCGGAACCTGTGCGTCAACCAGATAGTTAGTCAATCCCATTGCAACACCCAGCACTATAAGAACTCCACCCACAAGAACTGAACATTTTACAAGAAGCGCAAAAAGTTTTTTTATTCCTAAGTCTCTATATATGAGTACTTCTACAACAAGGGAATAAAGAACGGTTAATGCGGCGGCTTCGACTATTGTGCAAAATCCGCCGAAAATCCCTACAAGTGCTACTACCGGAATGAGCAGTTCCCATTTTGCCAGCCAAATTGATTTGATTAACGCATCGGTCTTGAATGGTGTTATCTCGCTATTTCCAAGCTTCTTTCTCCCTTTCCATAAGCACATCATGCAGACTGGAAGTACAAGTAAAATTCCCGGTAATATACCAGCCTTGAATAAATCCAGTATAGAGATTTTTGCAATAACAGCGTACAATATCACAACTAGACTTGGAGGAAAAAGCAATCCAATACTGCCTGTAGCAGTGAGCAATCCGATTGAAAATTTCTCATCTGCTCCACTACTTAGTAGGACAGGAAGCAGTAGTCCTCCAAGCGCTAATATGGTAATTCCTGATGCCCCAGTAAATGTAGTAAAAAAAGCACAAAGCATTGTAACGGCCACAGCGACTCCTCCAGGAAACCATCCGAAAAGTGACTGAAATACTCTGATAAATCGTTCGCTGGCATTGCTTTCTGACAAGATAAAACCAGCTAATGTAAAGAGAGGAATTGTAGGGAAGACTGGAGACACTACTATTCTGTACATCTCTACAGGGATTGCGGATGTCGTTACTCCGTCAGACCAGAAAAGAAGGAGTGCTGCACCTCCGATGAAGACAAAAATAGGAGCTCCGAGCGCAGCAGAAACTATCAGTATGATTATTCCAATCAAAGCAAAACCAGACGGAGCCTCAGGGTAGATGATTGAAAGGAGAATTACACAAGGCAAACTAAGCGCTATTATTATTTTAGACCAGATGCTCTTATTAGGAAAAGTTGTTATAAAAAGCAAAGCCATCAATCCAAAGCCTAAAGGCATAATGCTTTCGGCTATCCAGATGGGTATAAGTCCTCCAACTTTAAGGGTATTTCCTAATTCAAAAAGACCGAAAGGTTCAAGCCAGTTTTCAATAAAACCCGGTATCAAGTGCCTAAAACTTTCTGAAATCCCCGGAGATTCTGCAGTGATTAACTCTATCCCAGCTCCGCAGAGAGACCAGCAGACTGCAGCAGATAGAAATGAAGTCCAGTGTTCAGCAAAAACGCGAAGAAATTTTGGTAAAAATGTAAAGTCTCCTGCTATTCTTAGATGCTTATTGTCTCTCGCTGCCAGAACTGCTCCTAAAAGCCCGACCCATAAGGTCAGATGTTGCAAAAAATCAGCTACTCCTATTGTAGAATAACCGAAAAATAACCTTCCTGCCATTTCAGAGCAGGGGAGAAATGCCATCAGGAGCAGAAGCAGCGCGGCTATTGAGTTCCCTGTCCAGTTGAATATCTTTGGCAGCATCGAATCAGAGGTTAATTTTTATCTTTATTTAGCTTGCGATATTCTTTTAGAGCGGCATTTACCTTGTCGAAGGTTCCCTTTGTGAAGCGGCGCCCGACAAAGAGGGGGATTCCGAACTTATCAATACTTTCCTGCCATAGAGCTGTTTCTTCTGGAGTAAGAATATTCACTTTCAGATTATGTTTTTTCATGACAGCAATTGCTTCATTTTCAAGTTTAATATCGTCTCCCCATATCCTGATGCCTGTATTCTGAGCGCTTTTTAGAAGTTTCGGCTTTAATTCATCAGGAATCTGGTTCCAGGCTTTCTCTGTAATCATGATTACACCCGGAAGAGACTGCCAACGGAGAGCGCACATATTCGGAGCCTGGTTGTACCATTGAAAACCAAGCGCTGCCTGCGGGGGAGCGGCAAAGGCTGTTATAAGACCTGTTTGCAAACTTGGAAGGAGGTCTGTCACACTAAGAGGAATAGGATTGAACCCTGCGTCTTTGAGCATTTGGAAATAGACAGGTTCGGAACCCCAGTAAAACAGTTTTTGTTTTTTCATGTCATCTGGAGTGCGAACTTTGTCTTTTGAGAAAAAATGAACCCATCCTGCATTTGTCCAACAGAGAACCTTGAAGCCTTTTTTCTGAATTTCTTCATTGAAGAAAGGAGATAGTTTTTCTAGAACATATTCAAGCTCGTCATCGGTTTTAATATTGTTAGGAAAAGTCAGGGCTGTAACATCAGAGTAAAAATAGGCCACGCTTGAGGTGGCAATCGCCGCTGCCTGAATCTGCCCGATACGCATTTTCCTTATAAGGTCGGGATCGTCTCCTGCTACACCGCCCGCATAAATCTGTATGACAATCTTGCCATTGCTTATGTCCTTCCAGTCCTGAGCCATTTGCAGAAGCTCTTTATGCCATTGCGAACCATCAGGGGCGACCGTGGCTAGTTTAATAGTCTGGGAATAAGTTGATAATGAAAAGAAAAAAACAGACGACAACAGCAATAATAGAAGTTTCCTATAGATCATTCTTTTACCTCCTCAAAGTCTATAAAAAGTAGTTCTTTTTGAGTTTGGAGCCATGCGGCTCTCTCTTGAGCGATTGTATTTACAAGGCGCCATTTCATAACTTCATTAGGATTAACAGCAAGAGCTTTGTTCAGCATCTCGTCGAAAAGCTTTATGTCTTGTCTTTTTACTGCTACAGACTCTGCATAAACGACATATGGATATGCGCGGTTTCCGTGAGTGTATGCTACGACTTCTTCCAGGTACTTTTTTGAATCAGCCATGTTTTCCTTTGTCGCATTTGGTTTTCTTGCTCCATAGGCTATGAAGAATTCGAGTATCGCTCCGTCCTTATAGTATCTGTCAAGTTCCATAGCTCTCTGCATTATGGCGACTGCTACAGGAAGCTCAGCAATATTTTCCATATTATTTATATTAGATGATATTCCGCCTGTCCATCCGGCTGCAGCCCAGTATAGAGCCGGAACATCTTCGACTGTTGTTTGGGCTAGAGTTAATTCTTTGTCAATCCTTACATTTCTGCTGAAATCAGGGTATTTGGATTCTAATGCTGACAAGGCGTAATCTCTGCCTCTCAAACTCAGGTTTTGCGCTCTGTGAGACAAATGTTTTGACTGGGTATAATTTGTATTTTTGGTTATTTGAGCTAGTTGAGCCAGGTTCCCCTGGGCATAAGAGACATAACCTGTAGCGAGGATGATTTTAAGTTTGTTGTTGCAGGGATCCTGAGAGAGCATTACTTCCATAGTTTTGAGAGCTACTGGCATTGAGTCCCATATAAGTTCAGGATCATTTTCAGAATTTATTACATACAATGTTTTCTCATTTGAAAAGCCATTTTCCATTTGAGAGATAAATGTCTTTTTGATAATTGAACTGCAGGAAGTTAGAATCAATACCGATATTAAACTCAAGAACACAGGATATTTTTTCATAAATTCGCTATTGGTTTAGAGGAGTTGAAATAAATAGTATTATAAGAAAAACGCTCTATTTTTACAATAACTCTTAAAGAAGAATTCTAGACAAAATTATAGGAACAATGAAAGAGTAAATCTAAAGTGTTTGAGTTACAATTAAAGAAAAGAATTAGCTGGATAAACATTCGTTATAATCGTTATTATTATTTCTTATTGTCTTATAATAAATTGAATGTTAATGTTTTAAGATTTTAAAATTTCATTAAGACAAACAAACAACTAATAGGTGAGAAAATGTCAGAACAACTCATGGAGAAAGCAGATACAGTGAGATTCGATAATTATAAAGTGATAAAGCCGGAAGACCTGAATCATTACGGATATTTATTCGGAGGCAAACTTTTGCAATGGGTGGATGAATTCTCATGGATTGCCGCGAGTATTGAATTTCCAAATCATAGTTTTGTTACATTGGAAATGGACAAAGTAGAATTCAGAAGAAGCGTCAGGCAAGGTGCGATCCTTCAATTCGCTATAGAAAAAATATATCAGGGTAGAGCTTCGGTGAAGTATCAGGTAAAAGTCTTTGTCAAAAATGATCCTGCTGAAAATCATCATGAAATCTTCAGAACTAATGTTACTTTCGTTAGCGTTGATAGTAATCAGAAGATAAGGCCTATTTTTACTCATTAGACTATAATGATAGAAGAATCTATTTTTTGATTAAATGGGAGTTGTTTAATTCATGATTAAAACTGCAATGTCAGTACCTACTCTTGTAGCTGTTACTTCTCTTGCGGTAGTTAATGCCGTTCTTTTTACTTCAGCATTGCCTCTATTTATCTTTCTTCATACAGCCTGATGTATTTGGAAGATTCATAAGCGGTTTTGGTATTGCTTCAGGACTTGTTATTGGATTTACTATGATAAATGATGTTTACGGACTGAAGAGAGCAAGAAAAGTTACAATTACAGGCTTTGTAATTGCTACTTCAATAGGAGCTCTCTATGCTACTATAACTCTTCTTTCGTTTGTAGCTGTTAATATGCTGCAAATGAGTATTTTCAGCTTTGGAATATCATCACATACTGACAAGGCAAGCGCATCATCGGTAATAACCTTTATTTTTATGATTATAACTTTTGCTGCAGTAAACTATATCGGATTAATAAAAATCAACATAAGCTACCTGATACCCATTACTGTTATATCTCTGTCTGCCATAGGCTTGGTATTGCAGAGAATTATCGCGAATAATAAGTCAATGTCGATGGATTAAAAATTACCGAGACTTGGATATCTTCGTATCTGCAAATTGTGTAAAACAATTATATTTATCCGGCAAAAGAGGAAAACTCATCACAGTCAGGATCGTTGTTCCATTTATACTCCATAATTGAGGCTATTTCTTTTGCATTATGAGCGCCTTTGAGTTTTGCTATAAAAGCAAGAGCCATGTCAGTTCCTGCAGAAATGCCTGAGCTTGTGAAGATGTTTCCGTCTTCAACCCAACGGGCTTTTTTTATCCAGTTCACCTTGTTATTAAGAGATGCTGGAAAATCAAAGGCTCTTTTGTTTGATGTAGCTTTTCTGCCATCGAGAAGATTTGTTTTTGCGAGAATAGCCGAACCGGTACAGACACTCAAAATATATTCAGCTTGTTTTCCGAGTTCCTGAATCATATCGATAAAACTTTTATTTTTTATTTCTTCTCTTGTACCCCAGCCTCCTGGAATAAAAAGAATATCAGTGCAGCCTAAAGCTTCATTAAGATTTCGTGTCTGAATTTGAAGATTATCTCTGTTTACGGTAAGTCCACCCTTAAGGCTGTAAAAGTTAATGGAAAAATCATCGACTTTGCCAAACGCTTCCACCGGCCCGAAAACATCGAGCGTTTCAAAATTCTCATAAAGAATAACAGATATTCTCATAGATAATTTTCATATATTTGAATATAAAGATTTTGTTATCTCTTCAGCAAGTTTCCATCCGCCAAGAGCGGTATTTGTAAGAATTACACTAGAAATGCCCTTGACTGGGTCAATGAAAAATTGATTGCCATAAACTCCGCCCCATTTTAATGTGCCACTGCTAAGAGGAGTTGCTGCAGCATTTGGATTTCTGACGATCGAAAAACCAGCGCTAAAACCAAGTCCTGGTCCGGCTGAAATCTCTTTGAGCTGAGAGACTGCATCACTCGTCATAAGATTTAATGATTCATTATTCACGATAGGGCTGTTCCCGTTTCTTATAGCCTCAAGAAATACGATATAATCTTTTGCTGTACCTGCCATCCCTGCGCCTCCCGAAGGATAGGCATTTGGATTGGTAATTCTGTTTGGTGAATAGTGTATTAAGCCGTATCCCTCGAGTCTGACACTGTCCCTTGCTTTCATAGGGCGGGGTTGGTTGCCATTATCAGCATAAGGTTTGGACAATCTTAAGGATTTTTCTCTATCTACAAAAAAGAGTGTGTCTTTCATCCCGAGCAAATTAGTTACATACTTGGAAACTATTTCCGGCAGAGGAAGATTACATGCTTTTTCCAAAAGGTAACCAAAAACATCTGTAGCAAGCGAATAACCCCAGCTTGTACTGGGTTTGTAGATGAGCGGAACTTTTGCTATTCTCTTTAGGTTTTCTTCAATGGAGAGGACTGATTCATCCATACCGTCGGAAATTCCGTATGATGAATATGGTTCATTATCTGGAGTATTGAAGGAGTATGTAAGCCCTGCGGTATGTGTAAGAAGTTGCCAAACAGTGATATTTGCTTCAGTTCCGTCTGATAGTTTAGGCGCAAAATTTGGGAGATATATCCTTATATTATCATCAAGTCTAAGCTGCTTTCTTTCGACTGCTGCAAGAGCTGCGGCTAAAACGATAGGTTTCGTCATACTTGCCAGACGAAAAATTGTATTGGAATTCACAGCTGTACGAATCTCTCTGTCGGCAAAACCTTCATGAGCTTCAAATATTATTTCTCCGTGTCTGGCTATTAATACGCTTGTACCGACCAGATTTCCTTTATTTATATGTTCCTTAATTATCGAGAAAAGAGTTTTGTTCCGGCAGTTCATATCTACTCCATATTATAAGACACAATGCAAGAATTATATAAAAGAAATAATTCGATTACAATAGATTTAAGCTACGAAAGCTTAGAATTTAGTCCAATCGGCAATGGAGACTGAAACATATAATGCGCTCCAAGAACTGGACAGGTATGATATGTGTAAAATTTCCCTGATATAATCAATAAAAAAATCAGGAGGACAAAATGAAGAGAACACTAAAACTGCATCAGTTTAGCATTAGGCAAAGAAGTTACCACTCATAGTACGGCAATTCAAAACTAAACACCTTTTCCTTTGTTCTCAGACATAATGAAGTAGTTGATTAGTTTGTTCGCAAAATACTCAAAATCCAAATAACTACACTCGAGACGAGTATGCTGCAATGTAGCACGGGTCTCCCACCTGTGTCAGTTTTCTGAATTGCTCGTGCTTTTGATTTATGCCGTGGATTATAGGTTGATTTGCTCAAAAATAACTGTATTGGCTCTGTCTGCCTTTAGAATTGAGTAAGGAGGAATGGATTAATTTCTTTATTCATGCTTACGGAAGCATCCTATGTATATTTGGGAGTATAAACTTTTTTATCGTAGGTTTATAGATAATAGTGTCTTAAAGGATTGCTTGCCGAATCAAGTTCATATACTAAAGGTTTACCTGTCGGTATATTGAGGCTAGATATATCATTGTCTGAAACCTTATCCAGATGCTTGACCAGCGCTCTAAGTGTATTTCCATGTGCCGCAATGATGACTTTTTTCCCTGATTTAATTTCTGGCAGAATAGAGTTTTTCCAGAAGGGGAGGAATCTTTCATAAGTATCTTTTAAGCACTCAGTCAAGGGAATTTCTTCATTGGTCAGACTGGAATATTTAATGTCCTTTCCGGGATATCTTTTGTCGTCAGTTGTAAGGGGAGGAGGTCTGACACTGTAACTTCTTCGCCATATCTGAATTTGTTCATCTCCGAAATTCTCAGCAGTCTGGCTTTTATTTAATCCCTCAAGCGCTCCGTAGTGCCTTTCATTCAGCTTCCATGATTTTTCTACATGGATCCACATTAGGTCCATTTCCTGCAATACTATCCAGAGTGTTCTTATCGCCCTTTTCAGAAAAGAAGTATAGGCTAAATCAAAACTAAAACCTTTTGCCTTTAGTGTTTTTCCTGCTTGATAAGCCTCAGAAATCCCTTTTGCAGCAAGGTCAACATCTTGCCAGCCTGTAAATCTGTTCTCTTCATTCCAAAGGCTCTCGCCATGTCTTATTAATACAAGCGTATTCATATTGAATTCCCGGTTAGTTGTTTATCTTTTTATCAAAATTATAAGGATAAAGGTTTTTGATTTTATAACTTCTTAAGAGAAAAACTCAAAATCTAAAGTACAATTGGGAGCAGAGGCATGTTTTTTAATTTTAAACAGAGTTGGAAGATGATGGATGCAAAAAATTACAGCGCAGAAGAGGAACGGATTAATTTTCTTACTCATGCTTTCGGAAGCATTCTGAGCATATTCGGCTTCATAAACTTCTTTGTCGTAGGTTATGGAAAAGGCAATCTGAAAGACTTTATCGGATTGCTTGTTTTTGGAATATCACTTTTTCTGCTCTATTTTTTTTCTGCTCTTTATCACTTTGTTAAGAAGCCTGAAACCAAACAGTTTTTCAGGAAACTGGATCATTCGGCAATTTTTATTCTTATAGCAGGCAGCTACACGCCTCTCATGCTAATGACCCTTCATCCGGCTTTGGGAGTTTCCATGATAATAATTTGCTGGATTCTTGCGGCAGTTGGGATTCTTTCTGAGTTCTATCCTATCTTTAAATCAAGAAAGTGGGCGATTGTCCTATATCTGGTGATGGGCTGGATGGCAGTATTTGTGATAAAACCAATTATAGAAAGTGTTTCCCTTCTAAACCTGGTTCTTATTGTCGCAGGAGGCGTAATTTATACCTTGGGAGTTATTTTTTATGTAAGACGGAAAATGTATCACAATCATGGCATCTGGCACTTTTTTGTTCTGGGAGGAAGCATCTGCCATTATTTTGCATTTCTTGGAATTTTCATAAATGGCTGATAGTTTATATTTGAAATAAAACACAAATAAACCGATTTATGACAGACGATTGGATAGATATTCAGAAAAATAAATCTCATATCGAAAGGGAGAAGAAAAAGGCTGCTGAAATGCGGAAAAGCAACTGGTGGCAGAATCTTCTTCAGAAGGGAATATGTCACTATTGCCGAAAGAAATTTACGCCCGAAGAGTTAACCATGGATCATGTAGTTCCTCTCTCAAGAGGAGGCAAAAGCTCCAGAGGTAATATTGTTCTATGCTGTAAGGAGTGTAATAATAACAAAAAATACCTTACTCCTGTCGAACTTATATTAAAAGAGCTCGAGAAAAATTATAATAGGCAGGAATAATCTGGTATAAGAGTATTAATCACGAAAGATATTGCCTTCTCAATCTTCCAAATACATTATGTCCTGGATATAGAAAGAATCAGGATGAGTCTCGTCATACTTTACACGGGCAAGAATTTTTTGAGAGGATGTAACTTCATCTGCGTTAATATCAAATCTTCCTTTTTTTACATTAACTTCCTGATTGCTCTTGTAAATGCTGGCAGTACCCTCATCAGGACCTATGTCCTTAAGCGTTTGGCCAACAGCTATTATCGTATATAAATCAGGAGTTTCAACTTTCGTCAGATTAATAAATTTTCCAATTAACTCTTCTTTTGAGGCATCGGTAGTTTGTCCTGACTGTGTGGTAAGTTCAGAAACCTCATTTACAATTTGAGCCCTTGTGACGAAAGGACTTCCTCCCGTGGTTCCGTTCTGATCGAGAACTTCTTGGGCTATGGTATTGGCAGTAGAGACAGAAATAGCTGAACCTCCGCTGGCAGGATCATTGCCTGTACTGCTTTTTATATTACTTCCAATTTTTATCTGATCAAATAGTGTTCTTAAGACTGAAACATTATCTGAATTCAAATTTATTTTCCCTAGAGTGGCAGAATTTGAGGTCATTTTTACCTGGTCAAGAATATTTGCATCGCCCAGGATGTATGTGCCTCCTCCCGCGCTAGGGCCAAAACCGTTTCCATCAGCTGCCTCATTGTATTTTTTCAGGTTTAGCGTCTGGAAGGCTTTTGCTCTGTGTATAAATCCCAGTTCCCACGGCGATTTCATAGGAGCATTGCGGATGAAGGCTGTGGAAATACCCGTAGGATCCGTAGCTGTTTCAAGATCGTAGGTAGTGCCATTAAAAATTGACCTGGCTAAAGTGTAGGAAGTGTTCACTGAACCTATTGTGGCGTTAGCTGCTGTCTGGCTTGAAGTCTGATTAAGGTTAGCAGTGGAAGTCCCAGGCGTGCTGATCCAATCTTCCTGTTTTAGATTCTGCCTCGGGTCTTTTACCTGATAGTCTAAGGTTATGTATGCTGTATTAGTAGTATTGCTAGTACCGTTAACAGTAAAGAATGGAGTTTCAGGAGTAACGAGCATCGTAGGCATTTCTGAATAGTCGTAAAGTGTATTGCCATCAGTGCTCATCAGTTTTATCTTCAAACTTTTAACAGTTACAGCCATTTTTATTCTGAGAGTTTTGACATTATTTACATTAATATTTGTCCCTTTGGTCTTTGTATCATTCAGACCAACTTGAAGCGGCGTTGCAGGAGAGATAGAATAATAGGTTTTTGAGCTAATAGAAGGAGTGTCGAATGAGACGGTAGTAGTGTCTGTTCCGGAAGTTCCAAACATATAAGTTGAAGTTCCGTACCAGAATTGATATGAGAAATCAGGTTCTACATAAATTTTGTAGACCCTTGAGTTAATTCCGTCATAGAGATTGACAAGCTCTACAGTTAGAGTGGGTGTAACATCGAAGTCGTATGTATATGGACTTGTCGATGTCCTCTTAATGACTGCTTTAAATTGAATCATTACTTCGTTTATATACGGAACTTTTTCCAGGCCAAGATAGCCGGGGACAGATGGTGAATCAGTAGTAGGAATATCGTCAATATCGCAGTAATCAATAAGATTTGCTATGATCTGGGGTTTTGTAGAATTAGGATCGTTCCACTCTATCAACCATTGTAAATAGTTCTGAGAATTTTTTGCAGCATTACCTATGGCATTAACAGCAACTCCATTTGGATCCTGGCTAGATAAGGTATCCCAGTCCGTTCTGGAAAGGTTAAACCTTTCTTGCATTTCGCCTTGTTCTTTTATCAAATCTTTATTTTCATCGATCCAGTATTTTTCATCATCAGGAGTGGAATTAACATAAAAAACCTTCTTAAAGTATTCTCTTATTGAGTCATTGTCCTGAGTTATTCCGAGTGTACTGAAAAGCTGTTCATAATCTTCCCAGTCCCCAGCGCTGCCAGTATCCACCAATCCAGCCTGACTGCAGGTATTTACGCTCATTTTTGTAGGGTATTCTGCAGCAGGGGGGAAAGAATCCGCATCGTATTCTAAGCTCATAAGGCATAATTCATTAATATCCCTTCCAGGTCTGCCTGAGACATATGAACCATCCGATGCTACAGAGCTATTGCCCCCACCGTAATTATCTTCAGAAGGAGGATTTTTATTGTATTCGGATGCATTATACCCTGAATCTATGACTGCCCAGGGATCTATTTTTCCTTTATCAGGGAGAACCACATAGGCAATTCTGCCAAAAATTTGTGTATCCGTATAGGTCTGATGCTGAGGGCTTTTAATATAAACCCAGGACAGAGCGGAAGTATCGCTAATATCGTAAGCTGTGTTAGACGGATAATCTACTGGAATCTCAAGATAAGTGATGCCATTGATTACAGTTGTAAGCTGTGATGCAAGATCATCTCCAAGAATAGCTCTTTTCTCGGCATCGGTCAGGGATGCGTCATTAGCGATATCTGCATCATGGCTTACAATTTCATTCATATTCTCCTGTGGGTCAGTAGACTTGTATTTCATATTAGCCATTGCCCTGTTAAAGGCTGTTTGAGCTAGAGCCCTGGCTATATTTATATCCTGAAAGTTGACTGCAGATTTCCTTTCAATCATGGAAGTTGTGACAAACGCTATCCCAACCATCAGAAGAAGCGCTGAAATACCGATGGCAAGAATTGTTGCCATTCCAGAGTTGTGGTTAGGGGATAGGGGACTGGGATTGGGGGAATGGGATTGTGTTTTGCGATTCATGAAAAAGAAAAAGCGAATTGTAGATTTTAGATTGCTGATTTTAGATTTCAAATTCATAAAACAGTTAATAGTTGTCAGTTGCTAGGTGATAGAATTATAATATGAAAAACTCTTTTTAAAACAAGGAACTACACAAAACAACAATACTTTAACATAAAACCCAACACTCAAAATTTAACATTTGCCTTGCTCTCATTCTTCCTACTGCCCTCTGTCTCCGAGCAATACTGTCCTTGTAAAAGTAAGTTGCTTCGCTTCACGAAAATCCCTGGCTATTTCAGGCTCACCGGTATATTCAGGAGCGTGATATACGGTTGAACCGCATAGAGAAATCCATTTGTCCCATGAAGATTTATCCAATAGAGTCAGGTTAATAGTTACAGTTGTAGGGAATTGCGAAGCAGAGCAGGCGTTATTAGCTTTGGAGGTGGTCTGATCCGGCGGCAATACGCTGTTTGCGTCTGAATCGGTATCGCAAACAAAAGATACATCCAGCACATTCGGGATTAAATTCCGGTAATCCTGGGAAGAAGTCGAATTGGCGGTTAATGAAGCAGTAGGAACAGCCTCTGTCGTGTACCCTACTGTCAAGTTGTTCTGCCAGTTCCATCTTGTGTCAGTTTCGTCTTCATCTGTTATATTTCCAGTAATGCTTCTTCTTAGCCAGCCTTCATGCTCATCATTGTGATTAGCCGCATAATATAATTGGTACTTCAGTTCATATTTATTGGAAGTGCAATTGTTATTAGGCGGAATAGGAGAATAGGTGACAAACGCAAGAAGCTCATTGCTGAATTCATTCCAGTTAGCTCCCGGGGACATTTTTGCATGATGCCAGAAAGGGGCACTGGAATCTTCAGTCTTATATATTGCAGACTCCAAATCCCGTGTCATCAAATCTATGGCAATTCTTGCGTTTTCAAAAACCTCCTGCCTGGCATTTGTGATCGCCCAGGTATTCTGGTAGGATGAAAATAAAGTAAACGATACCGTTATGAGCAGTGACAGAATTGCCATGGACATAACAAGTTCAGTAAGTGTAAATAATGAAATTCTGCGAAGCATTATAAAATTTTAAATATAGCACTCTGGATATCTCCAGAATGGTATTAATTTATTTACTTATTTCTGACATATTATAGTATTCATTGTAAAATCTTAACTTTTGCCTCTTGCTGTAGTCCATCTGAGAGAGAGGCCAGCTGAGTTCGGCATTGACGCCTATTCCAGTTGAAATATTACTGCTGCTGTCTGGATTTGGGGTAGGAGTTACTATCGGATCTGTTGTTCCATCATCTATAGAACCAATTGAAGGCAGTATCTGAATCTGCCATTGACCCATTCCAGAATTATTTTTCCAGATTTTAACACTCAGGGCATTTGCGGTCTTTGAATTTATTTTTATATTTTTGCCATCAATTATTATATCTTGATTACCAACATTTAATGTGGCATTGTCTCCATTCTTGGTTTTCATCTTCAGAGTATTGGCAGAAAATGTTTTGGAGTTTGGTGCTATATATTGAGCTTCATCTGGGTTATTTCCTTTACTGATATTTTTCATCATATTTCTGTCCAGAATGACGCCCGTATCTGAACTTAATTCAAAAGCATAATCATTGTTAGTAGGTGAGATTCCAATTCCCGTTACTGAAGTTTTTATTGAATCTGTTGGAACAGGATCAATATTGGTCAATATTACCAAATCCTGGTAGTCTTTGACAATACCATCAACATCAAAAAGATATATTATCTGGTCATTGGCGATGGCAATATTCTCTCCGTCATCATCCAGATATGGCTGAACTAAAGTCGCATTGGATTTCTGTCCATAATAGGGAGCATCAGTAGGTAGTGGAGACCCATTTTTTAAAGTATGAACCTTGCTTGTGTTTGTAGATAGCGATGAATAAGAAGTCCCTCCAAGGGTACCATAAGCTTCGCTGACAAAAGTTGTTCCAGCTGGAAGATTAGAGAGGTCAAATTCTCCTGAAGTACTTTCTACCGGAACATTTTGACCAAAAGGATATATTGTGTATTCATTTTTGCCAGGTTCTTTAATTTTAACTCTAAAATATACATTATCTGGCCATTCAGAACCTATTGCTTTGAATTTGACATTTGCGTTAGATGTATTTGTAACAGTTCCGCTTGTTATATTAAAAGCAGAAGGCTCTTCCGGAGGTGCTTGAGCAGTTCCAGGTTTCTTCAGTATATTTGAATTCATGCCAGGTGGAATGCTCTGCCAGACAACAAGCTGCGCTGAATAGTCTTCAGTGCTGGAGGTTGATTTGGATATTATATAGACACCGGGAACATTGGTGTCATAAATATCTGTAGACACCTTGTCTTGTTTTACTGCTTCTGTAATAACTGGCTGAGCTGAATTGTTCTGAGAAAAAAGATCACTGTATTCCGGGAGATCTGCCAAAGCACTGAAGTCCTTCTCTGAGAGATTCGCAAAGTAAGCCTTGGCATCTCCAGTAAAAATTCCTGCATAGTTCTCTCCAATAGCGTCTTTCTTTTCTTTAATTCCTGTTGGCATTAAAGTTACTACAGCAGTAGCCCCTATAGCAAGTATACCAACAGCAATTGCTACTTCCACCAGGGTAAAGAGTTTTATATTCAATGTCTTCATGGCAGTGCCTCATTTTATCTTTATGTATATAATTATAGCAAAATTTCACTAAAAAGACAATACCTTCAGGATATTATAAATAAAGCAGATATAGAATATATGTCGTGTTTATTTCATATTAATATGGAACATGGCATAAATGCGAAATTGCGCTCATTAAGAGTTTTAATGTCCTTATTATATTTGACTTATTCTAAACCTTCCTGCGTAAATTATGTTTATTGTAAAATATCTAGTATTGGAGAAACAAGGCGTTCGGGCTATAATTTTCAAAAAATAGGCATGATATGAGATTGTTAAAATATTTTTCACTTATAGAAATGACATTGGGCATATCGATACTTGTCGTAGGTGCCACATCTGCATTGTCATTAATACCTGTGGGAATTAAAGACTCTAATGAATCCACCGGTAAAAATTATGCATCTGTCTCCAGCCAGAGTATATACTCATACATATTAGGGCAGGCAGAAAGGTCTGCAGCCAGTTTTTCTGACCTCAAAAATAGTATTCCTACCGAGTATCCGACTAATTCGCTTGCTTATGATGATTCATTTACCTCATTAGGCAATAATATTTACCAATCAGGCAATATTTATGCAGTTAAATATTATACAGGCAACCGTTTGGACTTTAATGCCGAAGTCAAAATATGGCAAACGCCTGTTTATTACACCTATAGGAATCTCAATGGCACCAATGTCCCTTCTTTTTCAGGCGTTACTGATGCGCAAATTAGCGATCCAGAACCGGATCCGACCCCAGCCCCTGATCTTGTAATTACTAATACAAGAGATGCTACATTTAATTTCCTGATTTATTTAAAAACTCTTGATGGAACACCGTCATGGTCACAATTAAGCTTGACAACTTCGGACACTTCCACTTACTTTATTCCTGCAAATGCTCAAACTTATGACAATGTGACAAGTGTCTCTTATAAATTTGACCCGGGATCAGGATTTACCTATGGAGGCTCTACATATGGTACTATGGTTTTGAATAGCACAGAACCAATTGAAATGGATACAGGTAATAACGGTTTTACTTATTTTCCAAATTCTAGTGATTGGGGTATTTTTCTGATTTATTTGGGATTTATGCCTCCAGATTGGAGCGGCGCTTCGCTTTCTCTATATGTAAATAATAACGGACCTGGACTAGGAACAGGCTATAATCCCCCTGCGCAAGTGGTTTATAGCGGCAATGGAAACATATACGATAAATCGTTATATTCTGAAAGCCCAGGAACAGGTATAGGAATCAATGTAGAAGTCAGCTGGCCTATTGAAAAGGTTTATGAGCAAAGACTCAAATACAAATATTATTTTGAAGTTTATAAACCGTAAATGGATATTCGCAGCCGCTTGAAAATTAGATACTTTTCTTTAATTGAACTTATTGCTGCCATGTCGATCTTCATTTTGTTTCTAACTGTTGCTTTTCAATTTGTCTCCACTACTCAAAATGCGATTAGCATCTCAGGAAAAAGAAGGGGGCTTACTGAAGACGCCAGAATTGCGCTGGATATAATTGCAAGGGATCTCCAGAACTCATATTACGGTAACGAATCTGGTAATTATGCTCAATTTTGGCATTGGGGACAAGATGAAAATGGAACTCCATTGAGGCCATCTGCCTGGGGCGAATACAGAAATGAGCTAATAGCTTTTATTTCCAATACGCCTATTCCTCCTGAAGACTGTACTTCAAAGCTTTGTGAAGTAAAATATCAGCTTTATTATGCCGCTTCTCATGACTCTAATGAAGGTTGGCTTATCAGAAGCGTCACTGGTGATATTGATGGAGCGAAATGGAATTTTAAAGATAATCTAGAGGCTGGCTATAGTTCTTCAGCTTCAGCTTTTAGTGCTGACAACGCTTCATCCCAGGACTACCAGAAATTAATTCCTCATGTCGTTGATTTAAGGTTTGATTGTTATGATATTGACGGAGACACAATTCGTGCGGATGATAATGTAACCACATCAGCCAGAGATATTCCTCCCGGTTCGTTCCCTTATTTAGTAAATATCACAATTACTCTTATGGATGATGAATCCTGGATGAAATGGAAAGAACTTTCAGGAACAGCTCCGTATCCTGATGATTCGGGGGCAGCCAAAACATTCAGAGAGAATAATCAGCAGACTTTCGTAAGAGCTGTTCACATAGGCAACAGGGGACAAAATTGAGAATGAAGGAAAGTGTTCAGTTTTGAGTGTTGAGTTTTGAGTTAAAGCATTATAATTATATCAGTTAACAACTGATAACTATCAACTGTTCTATGAATTTAAAATTTAAAATCTGCAATCTGAAATCTGTAATCCGTCTTTCCCTATCCCCGAACCGCGAGCCACGAACCACGAGTTACGAATCAGGTATTTCCACAATAATAGCCATCGGAATTACCACTATGCTTCTGGGTATTGCCGTGGCCTTTGTCTCGACTTCAATTATAGAAAAAAAAGCCACTTCTAACAATATGGACATAAACACTGCTAGATTCATGGCTTATGCCGCGTATCAACGGGCAAAAGAGTCAATCATCAATTCGAACGCACTTTATCAGGATATTTATCCTGTTGATACAAGCAGGAATTTAGATGACGAAGAAAGAGCTGACCTTATAGCAAATTTGGAAACAGTCATTACCAGTAGTGAAACTACCGATACATACATTGTAACAGACACAGGTATTACATGGTCTTATCAGCAATCTACTGATAATGAGCCAAATAGATGGCTGAGCCGCCTCTCGTATGCCGCAATGGCAGATCCTGATACTCCCGAAGCTAAAGAAGCATTCTGGATCCCGTCTTCAGCCTCTGATACTACAATAGATGATTCAGAACTCTACCACAGATTCGACCTTATGAATTATACATGGGATGAGGCTACTGTAACTTCATTTTTGGGGGGAGATACTATCAATTTTGATGACAATCCTGGTGCTACAACATCAACTGTTATTCCCTGGTTGAAAAACTGGGAAGATTTCGGGGATATGGGAAGCGCAACTGCAGCCAGAAACCAGATTATTGCTAATTTAATTGATTATTGTGACTCAGATAGTGCTGCTACGACTGACTATGATGGCGTAACCTCGCCAACATATGTAGGCCTTGAAAAATGTCCTTATATAAATGAAATAGTGTTAAAATGCTATGTTTATGTGTCCTATGTGGGATCTTCAAGCGGTGGGCCAGGATTCAGATTGCGTCTTTATGTGACTCCTTCTGTCGAACAGGTAAATTTGTATGATGAATCAGCTTCTCAAAAAGTCGAAGTTGATGTGACTGCTATGTATACAATAACTTTCTCTTGGTATAGTGGTTCCTGGCCCACTTGCGAAGAAAGTCTTGCAGCGACCTCGCCTGATACTACTGTTACAACAAATTCTAAAAGCTATAGCGCATCAACTATGGAAGAATTTTATGGAGCGACAGTTAGTTCAGTATCTGACAATATTTTTTTTCAGGTATCAAGCTTTAGAATTACAAATATCACAGTTAAGCTATTTGACTCCAGTAATAATTTGCAGGATTATTCCATAGTTTTAGATTCGCCAGTGACATGTGATGAAGCAAATGTTTCTGGAGGTTTTGGACATTCTGCTACATCACCTGTGTTTTTTCTCAGATATGAAGCAAATGACTCTCGACAGAATTTGCTCTCAAACGACTGGACATATTCTACTACAGATTCTTCTTTAGGTTCTGACAACTCAAATTTTAATCCAAATCCCGGAGGAGACACAGATGCAGAACCAACCGCAACTCATCCCTGGGAAATTTCCACTGCTTATATTGCCGATACCAATATGCAGTCGGCAGCAGAACTTGGATATATTCACAGGGCTAAAGCATTTCAGACTATCAATCTTAAGACATTCAATGATACTGAAGGGTTGCTAGATACCGCAGGGGGAAATGCCTATGCTGACGGAGATGCCAATATCCTGGATCAGGTTAAACTAGACACTGATATTTCTCGAAACGAATATATCAATCTTAACTCTAGGGACAGATATCTTTTTTCCTCATTAACTGAACTCTATGGAGAAGGAATATCGACAGAAACGGCTGTTAGCGCTTTAAATATTGCCAGACCCTTGGCTCTTTATCAGTCAAGAGCATCCATTCTTGCAAATTCAGATTTGGCAGATGTGCCTTTGGAACTTTCATCAATTCTTTATCCTGTCCAGGAAACTGACACGGAAAGGGAACAAGTTATAGGTGATGTGATAACAGGTTGTGAAGCGATGAATCAATCCTATTTCATAATTGGATTAGGGGAATCTTTCAGAGATGTAGTTAATTATAAGCAGTACGATGCAGATATTGATATCGTTTCTTCCTCTCAGAAAGTCCTCACCAAAATGCAGAAAACAATAGGATCTGATTCTAGCAAGGTAGTAGAATTCCAGTATCTATCAGATTAAGAATTTAAAATATTATATTTATTAGTGCTTAAAATTGAAAAAATTGGACAAGTAAAGTCACTATTGAAAGTGACTTTTGACAATGGCTCATCCTTGCTGTTCTTGCCTGATATCGTATATGGAAGAAGCCTTAAAGAAGGAAATTCATACGAAGAATCAGTAATAAATGCCTTGATTGCGCAAAACGATGAAAGCCTCTGTTTTCAATCTTTGCTGAAGATTCTGAAAACAAGGATGCACTCGACCGGAGAACTAAGACGAAAACTTGCAGCTAAAAAGTTTAACTTTTCCTTAATTGAACACGCTATACAAAAAGCTTTGGAGACAGGAGTTACCAGGGACGAGAATGCTGCTGAGTGCTATAAAAACGAACTTTCTGCTAAAGGCTACGGCTCTTTCAGGATCAGGGACGCGATGAGAAGGAAAGGCTTCTCTGAAGATATAATTGATAATTTTATCACAACAGATACTTCTGCTTCTGATGAGGAAAACGAAAATGCTAAAAGGATATTCGAGAAAAAGCTCGCATCTCTTAAAAAAGATAAATCGCTTCTTAAGCATAAACTAAGAGAGAAACTTTTTCGGTTCATGCAAAGTAAAGGGTATTCTTCGGAAACTATTTTATCTCTAATAAAGGACTTTTCTGATTAGGGATTAGACTTTCTTACTCTCAGATGTAATTTTTGTTTTCCTTTTATTTAGAATTTTACAATCACATTTATTTTCAATGGATAAAAATTATATTCGAAACTTCTCAATCGTAGCACATATTGATCATGGTAAATCCACTCTAGCGGACAGATTTCTTGAAGCTACAAATGCGATAGACAAAAGAGACATTCAGGCTCAGGTTCTCGATAGTATGGATCTTGAGAGAGAAAGAGGTATCACAATTAAATCGCATCCGGTCAGAATGACTTACAAAGCTTCCGACGGAAAGGTGTATGAATTTAACCTTATTGACACTCCCGGTCATGTGGACTTTACTTACGAGGTCAGCAGATCTCTGGCTGCCTGCGAAGGAGCCCTCCTTCTTGTCGATGCTGCCCAGGGTATTCAGGCTCAGACTGTAGCCAATGCAAAACTTGCGATGAAGCAAAAACTTGTCATTATACCAGTTATCAATAAGATTGATCTTCCTTCAGCCAATATTGACCTTTGCTATCAGCAACTGGAAGAGGTTCTTGCTATTCCGAGAGAAGAAGTGATACTTACCAGCGCAAAGGATGGAACAGGCGTTATTGAAATCCTCGAAACTGTCGTTAAAAGAGTTCCTCCTCCCATGACTTCTTCTGATATAAAAGGAACTAATGCTCTTATCTTTGATTCTCAGTACAACGCCTACAGAGGTGTCGTTAATTATGTGAAAGTTGAGAAAGGTTTCCTGAAACGAGGCCACAAAATCCGTCTCTTCAGCAATGATCTGGAGAGCGATATAAAGGAAGTAGGATATTTTAAGCCCGGCGGAATGGTTCCTCTTGAAGAACTAACTGAAGGTTCAGTAGGTTATGTGATTCCCAATATAAAATCTCCAGCTGACACAAAAATAGGTGATACGATAACAAGAATAGACGACCTTTCACTGCGCCAGCTTCCGGGATTCAAGGAAATAAAACCCTTGGTTTTCAGCGGAATATATCCTATAGATACAGCAGATTATGAACAACTTAAGTTCAGTATGGCAAAACTGCAGCTCAATGATTCAGCTTTTATTTACCAGGCAGAAAGCTGTGTAGCCCTTGGTTTCGGATTCAGATGCGGTTTTCTCGGCCTTCTGCATATGGAAATTATTCAGGAAAGACTTCGCAGAGAGTACGACATGGATATCATTGCTACTTACCCCAGCGTAGTTTACAGAGTTTTTCCAAAAAGCGGGGATATGATGCTCATTGATAATCCGATTCATCTGCCTGATCCGACACTGATAGAGAGAATCGAAGAGCCTCTTATAAAGGCCAGCATAATGATCCCGAATATTTACATCGGAGAGGTGATGAATCTCGTCATGCATAAGAGAGGTGAATGCCAATGCACAGAATCCGTTGATGGAAATCATGTGATTATTACTGCAATTCTTCCTCTTCACGAGATACTTATAGATTTTCATGACAAACTCAAATCATGTACAAAAGGTTACGGGAGCATGGATTATGAAGAATCCGGTTATAGAGCTGACGATATGGTAAAACTTGATATACTTGTTCACGGTGAACCGGTTGATGCCTTTTCCTCGATAGTTCACAGAAGCTTTGCAGAATATAGAGGAAGACAAATTGCCGAAAAACTCAAAGATGTTATTCCTCCGCAAATGTTCCAGGTGCCTATTCAGGCCGCCATAGGAGGAAAAGTCATCGCCAGGGAAACTGTCCGGCAGTTGAGGAAGAATGTTCTTGCCAAATGTTACGGAGGAGATATTACGCGTAAGAGGAAACTCCTTGAAAAACAGAAAGAGGGCAAGAAAAAGATGAAACAGGTCGGTAAAGTCAACATTCCACAGGAAGCATTCGTAGAAATTCTAAAATCTGATACAAACTGATGTTAATAAAATATTTTAAAAACAGGCGCATAAAGAAGGAGCATTCTCATTTCCGTAAAAGAATCGAATCGCTTTTAAAAAGAGATGATGATATTTTTTCAGATTCCGAGAAGAACAGTTTAATTGAAATTGCCGGAAAAGCGGCATTGTTGAAAACTTTTGATAATTCGAGAGCAGAAAAAGAATACAATAATTTGTCGAATAAACTGATTAAGCTTTTTCCAGAAAAGAGATTTAAGTTCATAAGAGAATATGCGGAAATCCTGGTTGTGGCTCTAACTGTGGCATTTGGCGTCAGGGCTCTCTATACACAACCCTTCAAAATTCCCACGAGCAGCATGCAGCCTACACTTTTCGGTATACATTATGTGAATAAACCTGTAATTCCCAATATTCCTCAACCTCTTAATTATCTCCTTTTTTCTACTTTGAGAGCAGATTTGACAGTTCAGCAGAATGGGGCTTTTCAAGGTATCTATCCTCCATTTGATAAGTTCTTTATATTCCCGTGGACAGCATTACAGATAGGTGGCATGAAATATGAACTTCCCGGCGCTCCACAGAAAGTCACAGAATACTGTTTTGGCAAATTCCAGCAGATGCCTGAAACTTTTAAACCTGGAGATGTCCTGTGCGATGGATGGCTGTCTGACGGAGATCATCTTTTTGTAAACCGTTTGGCATACCATTTTTCAGAACCAGCCAGAGGCGACATTATTGTATTTACTACAAATGACTTGTATAACGATTCAACCGGCGAACCACTTTCTAGAATAGGATATTATTATGTAAAGAGGCTCGTAGGAATGCCAGGAGATACATTAAAGATAGAAAACAGCATGTTAATGGTAAAACCTAAGGGGAGCGATAAGTTTGTACCAATTACAAGTTTTGGTGTAGAAGCCTTCAAACGAGTATATTCTGGAAAGGGAGGATATCAACCTTATCTTCCTGTAGGAAGGCTTGCATTAGGTTCGGAGGTTAAAATCCCTGAAAAATCTTATTTTATGATGGGAGACAATACTCTCTGGAGCGCGGACAGCAGATATTGGGGTTTTGTCCCAAGAGCAAACATTGTTGGAAAAGCTTCCTTTGTTTTCTGGCCTTTGTCTAGAAGGTTCGGTATTACAGATTCAAGAAATGAACTCGATGTGCCTACTTCAGTCGGCCCAAACGGTTACATCAAAGCAATGACCCTTCAATAAGACTCAATATCGAAATAAATCAGGATGCACAAAAGTTACAATATTTTCATGCGCACTCGTTTTGGGTTTAAAGTTTCAACTTCTGATATTGTTATAAATTTAGGTTTTAAATAAGAAAGATATGCAGCTTAAAAGCACATTCAGAGAAAATGAAGCACATTTCATCTCTTTTAAGTTTCTTATTTTAAAGCTGATTATCCTTTTCCTATCGGGATCTATCTTCTCTCTGGCATTTCCTGCTTACAGTATAAGTTTTTTAGGATGGATAGGTGTTATCCCTCTTTACTTATTTATTAAAGATTTAAGATGTTACAAATCTTTTCTTTATGGATTTGTATGGGGATATGGATGGGCAATAGCTTCGTTTTTCTGGTTAAGAAGCATCGAACCTTTTATTCCCTATGTTATGGGACTGGTGCTTGCTATGTTTCCTGCAGTATGGGCCTTTCTTGTATCAATAACCAGAAAGAATATTCTCATCCCAAATCCAATAAGATTGCTTGGATATACTGAATCAAAAAAATATCTGATTGAAAACAGGCTTCATTTTAAGAAAGTATGTGCAGTTTTGGTTTTCAGCGCTTTCTGGTGTTTTCTCGAATGGACGAGAAGCTGGATATTCACTGGTTTGCCTTGGAATTATCTGGCAGTTACCCAGTATCAGCATCCTATAATGATTCAAATATCTTCCTGCACAGGCAATTACGGTGTGAGTTTTGTGGTAATTTTTACAAATATCGCAATAGCTGAATTTATTATATCTCTATTTAACTCTATTAAATACAAACTTGCCTATTACATACCTTTAGTTATCTATGCTGCCTTATTCATTATTATTCTAAACGCTGCATTTGGCTATCTTGCTATCAGAAAATTTAATAATTCAAAAACTGAAGATATAAAACTGAAAGCCCTTCTAGTCCAGGGAGATATCCCGCAAATAAGGTACTATTCAGCTCAACAGGCAATGGATGCCCTAACAGTTTACTCTAAGTATTCAGAGAAACTGCTATCAAAAAAACCCGATATACTTATCTGGCCTGAAAGCGCTGTTCCTCAGCCACTTTTCAGTGGTGATTTCTTAAGCCTTGAATACCGTTCCACTATTTCCAATCTAATACAAAAATACCATGTGCCGATTCTGCTTGGAACAATCTACTACTATAAATCAGCTTATTCTGAAGACTATAATGCTTATAATAGCGCTGTTTATATAAACAGAGAAGATAAACTTGAAGCAGTTTACAACAAGATTCATCTTGTCCCATGGGGAGAATACACCCCCGGAGAAAACACTTTTCCTCTTAATTACATTTATCCCTGGATTAAAGATAAGTTTGGAATGGGAAGATCGCTTACGCCAGGTAACTCAAGCACCATATTCAATATCAAGGATGGAATTAGAGCCTCAGTCCTGATCTGTTTTGAGGATTCATATTCTTATATTGCCCGAAGACATGTTCTGAATGGATCAAATTTACTTATTACAATAACAAATGATGCCTGGTTCCCTGACACAAATGAACCCTCTCAGCATCTCGCCGAAGCTGTCTTCAGGTCTGTAGAAACCAGAAGAACAATGATCCGTTCGGGCAATAACAGCGGAACATGTATAATTAACCCTCTGGGCATAATTACAGAGTCGATTTTTTCTGAACAATCAGGAGACACCAGAATTTTGCTTCCTGACAAACAGGGCAGGGGAGCAGTTATTTTCGATGTACCTGTAAACAAGAATCCACCACTCTCGTTCTATACAAAATATGGAGATAAATTCATATTGTTAATGAATCTTATAGCCTTATTCGGACTTATCTGGGGTTTTTTACAATGGAAAGAACGCAAGATGAAACTATACAGCTTAATAACTAAAGCATAGATGACAAAGATATAAACTGTAATGCATCATCATGCTTTTAATTTTAAACCGCTGACTACAATTTTGGGATAAACAACTATGTCAGTTTTTGATTTATTCACTTTTTTAAGATAAAACAAAAGCTCATCATAGTCTTTCCTTGTGAAATATTCAGGATCAACTTTATGGGAAAAAAGGCCATACATGCCAAATAAATTGAAAAACTGTCTCTGTGTGAGAGTAAATGATGACCACCAGGTCTTCACTTCAAAATGAATCTCTTTAAACCCGGCTTTTCCAAGAAGAGAGGGAAGTTTTTACCTATTGAATAGTCTGCGCCGTATTGTTCGAATTCCTTTCTATGAACATTGAAATTTTTTTTTATCAAAGGGGTATCTGGATAAGAGTAGATCCAGTCATAATCAAGGTCTATTATACCTATTCTTGAATTGTCTTTTAAGGCATTGCGTGCCCAGGCTAAAAGTTTATCCTTGTCAGGAGAGCAGTATATTGCAAGACGCGCCATAATAAAACCGTATTTCTCATTAAGATCAAAATCATCAGGACATCTGCCATGAATAAATTGAACATTGGAAAGGTTCATTTTTTTGCAGTATGTTGGGCTCGGGTAATTCGTTCTTTATTCGTTTCAATCCCAATAAACTGTTTTTCAGGATGACGCTCTGCCATTCTGCATAAAAAAGCTCCATTGCCTGTTCCAATATCCAGATTTTTTTTTGCAAGGATCAAACCATGCCGTTCAAGGGCTTCTGCTTCTGTCGGCCATGAACATTCGGCTTGAAGGGAAAGAATATGATCACTAAGGTTGCATAGACTGTATCTCTCCGGATCTTCAAAAAATGTATTCACAATCTCTTCTTTTCTTGCCATAAACTAATACTATAATGATTTAATCAATCCTTCTGAGCTATGATAATCAGGCGATTAGAACTTATGCCGTACTCACTGCCGTTCAAACTGCCAAGCAGGCTGATTTTTTTAAATCCTGCATCCTCGAGATGTCTCTTTAATTCTTGTCCGGAGTAGAGCCAATGATCCAGATGCATGTGCCGGACATCATGGTCTTTTATCAGTATCCAATGATTTCTTATTCTTCCCCAGCTGTCCGTAATATGATGTTTCTGAACTAAAAGAGTTCCATCAGGCAAAGTTTCGCTGATCGTATCCCTATACATTTTTGCAACTATTTCTTTTCCCATTAAATCCATAATGAAAAATCCTTTACTCTTCAATGAACGAAAGATATTCGATAACATTTCAAGGTCATCGCTCTGATTCTCAGAGTATCCGAAAGAAGTGTACATATTTATGACAAGATCATAATAATCCGGCCTTATAAATTTCCTGGCATCCTGAAGAATCCATTCTACTTCTACTTTTTCTTTTAAGGCTTCAGCTTTGGCTTTTTCCAGATATATGGATGTGGTATCGACACCGGTAACGGAAAAACCGTTTTTAGCAAACTGGATTGAATGCCGTCCAATTCCGCAGCATAAGTCCAGTACCATTCCATCATTTTTACCCGTAAGATTTAGTATTGCCTGAACTTCATCCGCAGCGGCTGCAATTCTCTTTTCAGAAAAAAGAAACGGTTCTAGAGCTTTCCACAAATCTTCATTTTTAAACCATTCTTTCATTTTTCATCTCTTGGTATCTGTCAAACTGATCAAAAAATGTCATATCCGCATATCCTGCATAAATCCTGGCCGAATGTTTGATGCCTTTTGGAATAAAATATCTGTCGCCTTTTACAAAAACATGGTTGGTGCCAGCTATCGTTAGTTCAATTTTGCCTTCTAGAATCACTCCCCATTGACGTTCATGAGAATGCTCAGGTAAAAAAACATCCTGGCTAAACTCCATAAAAAGAATCTGATGTTTTGCTCCTTGAGAAAGAAATGCTTCCAGACCTTGAATCGGAATATCAGCTTTGGGCAACCTTGAAATAGGTTCCAGAAATATCTTGTTCATTTTAAATTCTCCGCAAGTTATTGTTTGCGATTATATTTCAGAAAAGAAATAATTCAACTTCATATATTTATGAAAAATACTCATGCCTTGTAATGCTTTTAGCTAAACTATATCGTGGTCTGGATTTAAACATAGCATAAGCAATTGTTTTGAAATATACAGATCAGTCCAGATGAGCGATGTGCCTTTATCATATATCGCGGCTTATCAGATAATTTCTTAATCAATTCGATATTCATTGCTGTTTTATTATTATTTATATTATGTTTATATTCAGACATTATGAATATTCTATCTTGAAATAAGATTATGTCAAGAATAACATTTTGTAGGATAAGAACTTATAATCTAAATCTAAAGATGAAAAACATAAAAAAAACGAAAAAGATCAGAGCTGATGAACTGCTTGCCTATCAGCAGGATATTCCAATAGAAGAGGCCAGAAAGTTTATTCTTGCCGGTCTTGTAAGAATTAATTCTAACCAGATGGTCAAAAACTCATCTGAGATAATAGAGCAGGGGATTAACCTGACACTGGATGAATCGTTAAAATATGTCAGCCGCGGCGCATTGAAAATCAAACCTTCCATTATGAAGTACCTTCCCGATATGGCAGGACTTATTGCCGCTGATATCGGAGCATCGACCGGAGGTTTTACAGACCTGATGCTTCAGTCCGGCGCATCCAAAGTGTATGCTGTTGATGTGGGCTACGGACAATTGCATTATAAACTCAGACAGGATGAGCGTGTTATCAACATAGAGCGGGTTAACGCCAGAGCTATAGACAATAAAATGGTACCGGAAATGGTTGATGTGATAACTATGGATCTGTCTTTCATCTCTGTTTTGAAAGTCCTTCCCAGTGTTAACAATATTTTAAAAGAGAACGGATGGGCTTTTATTCTAATTAAACCGCAATTCGAAGCCAGGTCATTCGAAGTAGGGAAGGGCGGGGTTGTACGGGATAGAGAAGTAATAGAACGATGTCTCTCTTCAATATCTTCTTATATCCAAAAGAATTTGACATGGAATGTCCTTGATACAATCCCTTCCCCTATCCTCGGACCGAAAGGCAATCAGGAATATATTTTAACTTGCAGAAAATAGAAGCGGCGGAAAAATCCGCCGCTAACTTAAAAACCTATAACTTAACAATCAGAACCGTCTTTAGTTTTCCCTATATGCTACTTCTCCTAATATAGCCTGATCCAGTCCTTCAGCTTCTATCGTATCAGGCACACGCACCTGTACCATTTTGTTTACTATCCAAAGAATAGCTAAAGTGACAACAAAAGCGTAAAGAGCTGTTATTACGACTGCAAAAATCTGAATCCATAGTTGATGAGGATTCCCGTCAAGAAGCCCGCTCACGCCGTTAATTTCCTTGTACGCAAAGACACCAACCAGAATTGATCCAAGTATTCCGCCGACGCCATGCACGCCCCATACATCAAGCGCGTCATCCCATCCGATCCTTATTCTGATTCTAACAGCATAGAAACAGCCAATTCCGGCAAGCAGACCAATAATAAATGCCGCCCATGACGGAACATATCCGGCGCATGGTGTAATTGCGGCCAAACCTGCTACTGCTCCGGTCATGGCTCCAATCAAACTCGGTCGTCCTTCTCTTATCCATGAAATAAAAAGCCAGGTCAGCATAGCTATTGAACCTGCAATATCTGTATTAACAAAGGCATGCGCAGCTACACCATTAGCAGCAAGTGCGCTTCCAGCATTAAACCCAAACCAGCCGAACCATAACAAACCTGTACCCAAAGCTACATACATTACATTATGTGGTTCTAAACTTTCACCAGGTTTCACATTTCTTCTGCCGACATAAATAACTGAAGCCAAAGCTGCCATTCCTGCGCTGACATGCACTACAATCCCGCCTGCGAAGTCTACAACTCCCATCTTCTGAAGGAAACCTCCTCCCCATAAAGAATGTGTAAATGGAATATAAACAAGCAGACTCCAGAAAACTAAAAATATCAGATAACCTTTAAAAGTTACTCTGTCAGCGAAAGCACCGGTTATGAGGGCAGGAGTGATAACAGCAAACATTTCCTGATATGAAAAGAAAGCAAGGAAAGGAATAGTGCTGCCATGATCAGGATGAGGCAAGAATCCTACATTATTTAACATGAAATACTGCGTAATATCTCCAATAGCTCCGTCTCCATTCCCAAATGCTATACTAAAGCCAAAAATAACCCATATAGTCGTTACGACCCCCATTGCTATGAAATTCTGCATCATTATAGTCAATACATTTTTTCTTCGAACAAGTCCCCCATAGAAAAAGGCAAGTCCCGGAGTCATAAGACATACAAGAGCAGCACTGATAAGAATAAAAGCTGTATCACCTGCGTTAATTTGTCCCATATGAAGAATCCTTATAAAAAAATGGTGTTAGATATCATTACCTAACACCAAGATTAATAATTATATACTTAATAAATTATTATAGAGCGCCTTTATAAATATTGATTATATCCTGAAGAGTAGCTGTTCTTGGATTGGTAAATGAGCAGGCATCTTTCTGTGCGTTTTCGGACATTGTCTTTAAATCCTGTTCTTTAACGCCAAGCTGTGTAAGATTCGCAGGAATCCCCACATCTCTTGAAAGTTGTTGAATTGCTTCAATTGCCATATCGGCTGCTCTTCTGGTAGATACGCCTTCTATATTTAATCCCATTGCTCTTGCAATATCGGCAAATCTATCAACCTTTGCAATTAAGTTAAATTTGCAGATATGCGGCAACAGTATGGCATTGCAAACACCGTGAGGAAGGTTGTAGAGCCCTCCTAATTGATGTGCCATTGCATGGACATAGCCAAGGCTTGCATTATTAAAAGCCATTCCTGCCAGATATTCTGCATATGCCATTTTATCGCGGGCAACCATATCTTTACCGAAAGCAACTGCGGCTCTTAGATTCTGCGAAATTAATTCGATAGCCTTGAAAGCGCAGGAGTCTGTTATAGGTGTAGCAATAATAGAAACATATGCCTCAACAGCATGGGTTAGGGCATCCATTCCTGTGGCTGCTGTAAGGGAAGGGGGCATTCCTACCATGAGTTCCGGGTCATTTACAGCCACATCAGGAGTAGTTCTCCAGTCAACTATGGCCATTTTAACATGTCTCTTAGTATCTGTTATAATACAGAAACGGGTCATTTCGCTGGCTGTGCCGGCTGTAGTATTAACTGCAATAAAAGGAGGCATTCTGTTCTTGGACTTATCTACGCCTTCATAATCATTTATAATACCGCCGTTTGTCACGACTATTCCAATTCCTTTCCCACAGTCATGCGGACTGCCGCCGCCCAATGTCATTATAGAGTCGCAATCGTGGCCTTTGTAAACATCTACTCCCTTCATAACATTGTTATCAGTCGGGTTTGGAACTGTTTCATCATAGACGATAGGAGTAATCCCAACCTTTTTCATCAGATCGATAAATTGCTGAGTAACTCCTAATTGAGTCATCATTTTATCTGTTACTATAAGCGGTTTCTTGCAGCCTCTTTCGATAAATAAAGATGGAACTTCAGTGTGGGAGCCTACTCCCATTATTGATACACACGGGATAAAGAACTTTAATGTTTCTCTGCCTACTGACATAAGATTTCTCCTCCTATTAAGAGTTTTTATTGCTAATGCTTTATATATGGGTAAATGCTTTGTAATGCAAAGCCATGAAAAATCAATCCGTATCGATCATAAACGCTCTGTTTATTCCAAATTATAATTTATGAACATCTTCCTTACAAATTAACGACAGTTTTATAAACAAGTTATTAACATTATCAATTGATATATACATAAACATTTAATCACAAAATAATAACAAATATCAATAAAAATAAATATGCCATAGTTGTATTATACATAATATATATTATGCGACGCTATGCATATAAGAAGCCAGGGGGGCAGAAAGCACTATAGAAAGAAAAAGAATGACTGTTCCCTAGTCGGATATGGGTTATAAATAAAAGCTGTTAAAACAAACAACTAACCGTTATAATACTTTTAACAAAAGGAGATTTACTATGACACTAGGTTTCACTATAACTGAATGGTTCTCTGGATGGAGCTGTATAATACTTCTCTTTACAGGTGCAATAATATGGTGGTATACAAATGAAACCAAAAAGTTAAGATTTGAATCACAGAAGCAAGCAGAAGTATCTAACAAGCAATTCGAACTATCAAAGTTTCAGATGGTAAAAACTTTCAGAAATGGTTTTATTGATGTTGAGATATTCCCTGATGATTATGAAAAAATGCTATTGGCTTTCATTTTAGGCTCAGATGCTTTATGCTGCAATCCCGCATCTCCGGTGATCAAGTCGGGCGCTTTGGATGGCAGTCAGAATTAATTGTTTCTAAGCATTCAAAGATATATTCAGCTACTTTGAAGCTTTCATCATAATTAAATGAAACACATGGCATGATAAAGATAATATTGTCATTAAAATCTCTTACAAACAAATTACTGCAAGAATCAATATTCTTATCTAAGAACTATACGCGCCAAGGATTATCTCTTTATTATTAAAATACTTATTATGCTTTTCTCTGATTAATTCTTCCATCTTTACATCTCTTAAATAAAGGACTGGGCACATAGTATATAAATTTGATCCAATATGCAATGATATAAAACAGCCCAAAGACCAAAAGAAATGACATTGGTGATAGACAAAGATAATTCAGACTTTATTTATAGAAATGGCACAAATAAACCTAAAATAAAGAGAAGGATTAGTATGATGTCTGAAATCTTTGAAGTGAACTACAATGGCAAAATGTTTGAATTCGATGTCTATGTAATCGAGGACAAAAAAAACGAAGAATACATATTCTATCCGAGTCTGAGGACATTAGAAGCTTGGCAGTATATTCAAAAAATAGAATATAAATTCATCAAACCATCCATTGCACATACAAAAATAAAAAAGGTGGGTACTGAAATGGATTATAGTCTAGTTAATAACACTTTTACTTTAATCAGACTTGATGTAGAAAATGATCCAAGCAAGTGGTTAAATTTCTAGCTCCGCCCGTCATCGCTTCGCTTTTTATCTCCGCTAATATAGTGTCGCTCACCTGCTCCGAGTCCATACTCTTTGATTACATCATCCCCCTATTCCCATCGCGCTAAACATAAATATGTTCAATTATACGACACTATACTTATGTCAAAAAGTAAAAGGATATTCTAAACGAAAACTAAACTATATTTATTGGAAGAAAAATAAATGGATATGGATATAATTCTAATACTTGATATTTGATTAAATTTAACAACATACACAAGGGAATGGATAATCATGAAAAAATTATTAGTAGCTATTACCGTAATATCTATATCATTAATTGTTTATGCTGAGACTAGTAAAGAAAAACCTATCGTTATAGACTTTAATCTTGACTATTCGGTTACTGACAATTCTGGAACTTACACATATTTTTTATTTATTAAACCTTCAGGTGAAAGCAATATAACATCTTTGAATAATGACACTGGAAAAAGACGAGCAGAGTTAAGTATTATTCAAAATATAAGTAAATCTTCTACTAATCAGAATTTTATATTATTCCCAATAGACATGAAAGGTAATCAAATTACAGATAAATTGCTTCTTATATTTACAAATATTACAGATTATAAATCTCAAATCTTTTGGTGTGATTTTACTAAAAAATCTTATGAAGAAATCGCTACGGTAGAGCATCCATCTACTCCTATTGGCACATCGGTATCTAAAGGCAGATTATTCTTAATTTCTGGAACTGGACAAGGAACTTTTATTGACTACAGTTCCTATTTAAAGTGAAGTTCAACGGTATCAATATCAGGTTAGGTGGCGAATGACTCATCCATCCAGACCACTTCAGGAATAATAGATAAATAAAGAGCTACTCTCCAAAGGCCTAATTGAGTTTATAGCTTTCAAGATAAAGCAAAAGAGTTCTGCCAATACAGATGATATCGCCCTGTTTGAGCTGACTCCTGGTTACACGCTGTTCATTTAATAAAACGCCGTTAGTGCTTTCAGTGTCAATAACCTCATAAGAACGATTGCTAACTTGCCTGAATTCACAATGTTTAGAACTGACTGAAGCGTCACTGATGGTAATATCTCTTAGGCTGCTTCTGCCGCATGAATGCAATTCTTTATCAAGCAGAAAAGCTTTTCCTTTGTTTTTGTCTGAAATAATTACAAGAATAGGATTTTTGCCGCTTATTATAGCTGTATCGCTGATTTCTTCTGTCTTGACACTGCTGAACTCCATGAAATCCTTAGATGAGTCAAAAACAAGATATGGATAGCATATTTTTACACAATCGGGACAGACGGAATGGCTTATCTGAAAAGGATTCAGGCTTTTTAAGTCAAAATCAGGAGCATGCCATTTGCCGTTAGAACTTTTGAGTTTTTTGCAGTTGCAGCAAACATTATAAATAGTTTTATCTGATGTGATTGCCTGTTCACTCTTTCCTTTCACTCAAACCTCAACATATTCGATTGCAGAGAACCTAAGAAACTTTACATTGAAAATATTTATACTTAAAATTATAGGCTTTTAAGAAGAAAAAAGCACTATCTGAGAGCTCTTTTTCGGAATCTGTCAGAACTTTTGCCGCAGAAAGATCATGTTCTCTGCTTTAGTCAGCCACTCTTCATGAGGTTTCATAAATAACCTTTCCTTTGTATTGAAGAATAGAGCGGTAGTTAGTTTTTCATTGAATTCGTCACGGGTGTAAACAAGTAGATCTATGGGAAGTTTAATATCCCATAAAGCAAGCGCCCCGCTCTGAGTTCTGCGATAAGATTTTTCGTTGCTTTTTTCTACTATTACTGCAAGGTCAACATCACTGTTCTTATCTGGATTTCCCCAGGCATAAGAGCCGAAAAGGTAAATAGTTTCAGGCTTATAAACCGAAATAAGCCTGTTTTTGATTTCCTGAAGAGTATCCTGATTTATGTCCATAATATGATTGAGAAGCCGTATCTCTTTTTCTTTATTACTATTGAGTATCTTCCAATGGCTAATTATGTCAATAACTGACACAATTGTGTCTTTCGAATAGTTTGTTTTTTTGGGAATTACCTGGTAATATCTAATGCGGGTTTTGCCCGCATTAGTTTTAAAGCAAAGCTGTCCTTATTTGGAATTTATCAAAAAATCATTATAATGTCAGAATATAAGAGTTTATCAAGAAAAATGCCGGGAGGAAACTATGAGTATTGCCTTGCCTTTAGATAGAATGACTGTAGTTGAGAAACTACAGGCAATGGAAACCATTTGGAATGATTTATGCCGTAAGTCAGAGAATATTCCTTCTCCTGCATGGCACGAAGATGTTTTGTCAAAAAGGGAACAGAATGTTAGAAATGGAACTGATTCTTTTACTGATTGGGAGACGGCCAAGAAAGATATAAGAAAATCTGTGTCATGAAAATTCAGATACTAAACTCTGCGAAAGAAGATTTAAGAGACGGATACTTCTTTTACGAGAGACAAACTGAAGGACTAGGAGCGTATTTTCTTGACTCATTGTATTCTGATATAGATTCTTTGAGACTATATGCAGGGATACATCAAATTCTCTACACGAAATATCATAGGATGCTATCAATTAGGTTTCCCTTTGCAGTTTATTATCAGATAGCCGAAGACATAGTCAAGATTTATGCGGTTCTGGATTGCAGAAAAAGTCCAGCATGGATTCGTAAAAAGTTAATATGACGGTTTTTATTCACTCTACCAGAGAATATAGATAAGGACAGAACCAATTATCATACAAAGCAAGTTAGGCAGAGAGAAGACAAAGAGAGATAAACATTTATTATTTTGTATGGTTCGTGTGACACGAATGTGTCTTCCGTTGTTAATGGTTTGTCTTTTCCCTGCCCTAATCTGCAAATTCATTGCTTTTAAAATTCCCAAAACAAGATATTCTTAAATAAAAATCCAATGTTAGATATGTGAGTTTTGGAAAACCAATACCTATGAAATTCTGGAATACTCATAATTTTAGATGTTAATAACTGATGTGTAGTAAATTCAATAAGCGAATATTTGTTACAGGTAATGCAGGATCAGGCAAAACTACATTAGCAAAACATATCAGCACTAAATTAAATATACCATTCTATAGTTTAGACAGAATTGTATGGCAGCCAGGCTGGAAAACAACACCATCCGTAGAGCGCAAGCAACTAATAATAGACTTGTTAAACAAAGATGAGTGGGTTATTGATGGTGTTTCACAAGATGTGTTAATTAAATCAAATACTGTAGTTTTCTTAGATATACCAAGACATCTATGCTATATAAGGCTAATGCGTAGAAACTATAGATACTTATTTAAATCAAGACCAGAACTGCCAGTCAATTGTCCAGAGATCAAAATAATTGGCAAACTGATTAGCATTGTATGGAATTTCAAAAGGAATGTGAGACCAACGATAATGAACCATATAAACGATAGTAGCAATAAGTCTATTTTTCATATTAAATCGACAAACGAACTAGAATGTTTATATAAAAACATATTAATTTAAGGACTCCGACCATCATCGCTTCGCTCTTTGTTTTAGCCAATAAAGCGTTATGATGATCAAATCACTCACCTGCTCCGAGTCAATCTCCTCTGATTACACCATCCCCTATTCCCACATCCCTATTTTTTAAGAGGCAGCTTCATTCCATTGTCTGTTTTTATTCATCTTAGCAAAGTAATAAACAAGAATTGAACCAACAATGGCGCAAAATAAGTTAGGCAAAGAGAAGACAAAGAAAGAGAAGCCGAATTTCTCGCATATCAGGTTTACAATTTCGACTCCGGAAGCCATAGCTATTGTCTGCAGAAAAACAAGCAGCGAGATGGTCATGCTTTTAGAGTGTTTCATATCACTTACCAGAATCCTCCATACCATTCCGTTATACAGTCCCAGTCCGAAACTGTAGATAAAAAAGCCTATCGCAACAAGCAGAGGGTTCCACGAGAAGATAAAGCTCCAGAATATTCCCAAAGCAAACATTACATTACCTGTCGTCATAATTCTGAAAAAGGAATGAGCTCCTGCTATTACCTGCATTATGATGCTTGAAAGCATCAGACCTCCCAGAGCTATTATCTGGAATATGATATATTCTTTAAAACCAAGTCCTGCATGATCCATGATAAGAACCGGAGCAAGTCCAATCCAGGCAATGATGGGAATCGTCGTAAAACAGATTGACGCAGCTCCCAACACAAACATTTTTTCTTTTAGAATCAAGAGATAAGATTTTATCAAAGAGTTAACTTCTATTTTCTCTATCGTATTCTTCTTTTTAGGAGCGTATTTTGTTAAGCCTAATAATGAAATTAGAGAGGTGAAGGCTAATACGATAAATACAGCATGCCATGATGCACTGTGAATAATCAAACCGCCTATTACAGGACCAATCAAAGGCGCCATGATTGTTACATTTCCCATCAGGGCTATTAGTTTAACAGCTGGTTTATCTTCAAAATTCTCATGAATCATAGCATATCCGATAGCTACAAAGGCTATGCAGCTTCCCTGAAGAAATCTGCAAATAAGAAATTGCCCGATACTACCTGAAAATATTATAAGTATGGTAAAAATAACAAAACACGCATTACCTAGCAGAAGAACTATTTTTTTACCGTATCTGTCGGAAGCAGGCCCTATAAATAGCTGAATAACAGTGTTGCCAAGAATAAAAATGCTTAAAGAACTTGCTACATAATTTAATCCTGCATTAAATTGATTGACTATCTCCAGCATCCCTGGCATTATCATGTCATTTGCGGCATAAGTGGTGGCTTCATATAAAACAAAAAATGCAGCAAAAAAGTAAAGTTGAAGTTTCTGTCTATTTAAAAGTTCTCTCTGTGCGGACTCTGAATCTGTCTTTGTTTCCATACTTCCTTTAACTTATCCAAAATTAGAATGATATAAAATCCGATAACTGTATGCACTCTGATTTTCACTATTATTTCAATCTTTTCCAGACCATCATAACAGGAAAAGCAATAAATCTGAAACTACAATGTATAAAAATGGAATTTAATTGATGCCTCATAAGTTAATAAAATCCTTTATATTCATATCATGGCAAAGAAAATATTAATTATTGGAAACTGCGGTTCCGGAAAAACTACATTATCGAAAAAGCTTTCTCTGATCAGCAATCTCCCTGTCATTCATCTGGATAAACATTATTGGAATCCGGGATGGATTATTACTGAAACTGAAAAGAGATAGATCTGACATACCCTCAGATTATACTGACAGATTTGATATGAAGTTTTATAAATATATTCTCAGGTACAATAGAACTATGAAGCCTGATATTGTTAAGCTTCTTAACTCTAGAAAAATACGCTATAAAATGGTTTCACTAAAAGAAGCTAATAATATACAGGAAATATATTCATTGATTAACTCTAAAGACTGATCAAAAACCTATAGATATCTATAACATAAATAATTGTGCTTGAAGTTACAGATATGGGGCTGGCGAATAATTCAGTTGCCTCTATTGTCAAGTGACTATTCCTCGCTCCTATTCTGCTTTCTTTGAGTTTTAAAATCAGAAACTTCAGTTATTTTATACGAAAAAACAAAATCCTTTTTTAGGGCTGATTCTGTACCATAAAAAATAATTAGTCATGACAAAACACGCAATCAAAAAATATGACATCAAAGATAGCAGAAACCATCTGCGTGGAAGCATTATAATATCCAAGAATGACATTCACGATACATATACTGCATCTATTATGCTGGATGTTGAAGATAAAGGCGAGTTATACTTTTCGGATGCTCTATTTACCGATAATACAGAAAAAAAAGTTCTTAAACAAGCCACCCAATGGATCAAAACTAAAATCCCGATTACAGAAATAACTTCATTTAATTTTTAGATATACCTCATTGTTACCAGAAGTTGATTACAGGAAAGAAAGGCACATAACCTTCTTCAATGATATTAAAAACACCTAGCTGGAAAGCATGAGTTTTGCTTTGATTATAAACTCCGATCTGTATTGCGCTTTTGGCGGCATAATTCACAATGGCGACTTGAATGCCCCTCATATAATTTGAAGTTATGTTTGCAAAAAATGCTATATCAATGCTATCTGAATCTTTGGTATTGTAATTGAATGTGCTCAACTGCAACCCTTTGACTTTTTCGGTTGATGCATTCGCAAGAGCGCAGCGGAATCCATTGGTTGCTTTTGTGTGATTGAAGAATGGTGATATCTGTAGGCCGTAAACATAGTCCGAATAGCAAACAAAAGGAGTAAGTTCCATCCCGTAAACAGCTCCTGTTCCTCCGCTTAAAGGAAAACCTGTTCTCATTCCATATACTTCTTTGTCAGTGTATGGCGGCATCCCGGGCCATAATACCAGTTGCAGTACAGGCCACCACCCTGCTCCATCCTTATTTGAATCAAGTGCCTGAACTTGAGAGTCTTCAGCATAAACAGGAATTAACAGTGTAATGAATAAGGCTAGAAATGCAAAAAAAGAAGTTTTCATTAAATTTCTCCGACAGGTAAACTTTTATATTAATAAAGACATTGAGAATTATAAGGCATATAAATTCGTGTCTGAAGACGAAAAGCGAAAAAAATCAATTTATTTTATTCTGAAGCCTTGCCCAGCTGCCGCCATTATAAACCCTGGTATATCCGTTTGATTTCAGAACGCTTTTTGCCATTGCGCTTCTCATTCCGCTTGCACAACAGGTAATAATAGCTTTATCTTTACTAAACTTTGAAGCATATTTTAAGATCTCTTCAGAAGGGATATTCTTGGAACCTTTGATGTGTCCAGTCATGTATTCTTCCATAGAACGAACATCAATTATTACAGCATCTTCTCTTATCAATTGCGCATAGTCAACTTTAGGGCCAAATCCAAGCAGTCCTTTAATCATATCGAGCATATTTACTCATCCTTGTTAATGATTATTTGTACATATTGGGCTCTGGCTGAGCACATTTAATTTCGTATCCCAGAACCTTTTCTATTTCTGGTATTGAGTAAGAACCGTATTCACAGACAAAACTGATTGAAACTCCATTTCGCCCTGCCCTTCCTGTTCGCCCAATCCGATGAATATAATCATCGGCTCTTTCTGGGATATCGTAGTTTATGACATGTGTCACATCATCGACATGTATCCCTCTTGAAGCAACATCTGTAGCAATAATCACAAGAGCTTTTCCTGACTTGAAATCTGAAAGAGTCTTTATTCTCTTCTTCTGAACAATATCACTTGATAGGACACGGGATTCAATTTTATTTTTAGCGAGGGCTTTCTGAATTTTGAATGTCTGTTCTTTTGTATTGACAAAAATCAGAATCTTTTCCATTTTGTGTTTCTCCATAAGCCAGAGGAGAAAAGAAACCTTATTGTCACCTGTGACACTGTAAAAAAGCTGTTCAATTGGAGTCGGGACATTAGATGCTACTTCAATTTCAATTTTCACAGGATTTTTCTGCCATCTGTTTATAAGGAACAAAATTCGATCGCTTAGAGTAGCGCTGAAGAGCATTGTCCTCCTGCGATTTGTTCCCGGAAGTTTTCTCTCAATCGTTGAGACATCAGGAATAAACCCCATATCCAGCATTCTGTCGGCCTCGTCTATCACGAATATTTCCGTTTTTGAAAGGTTCAGGGCTTTTTTGGAAGCATAATCAAGGAGCCTTCCGGGAGTTCCGATAAGTATATCGATAGGTTTTTTCAGAGCAGTGAGCTGTTTGTTATAATCAATACCGCCATAGACTGCCAGGTTGTTAAAATTGCAGTACTTTCCGAGAACTGAAGCATCGCTTGCTATCTGCATAACAAGCTCTCTGGTTGGCGCAATAATGAGAACCCTGCAAAATCCCGGAGAGCGTGTTTTCAGCGGTGTTTCAATTAGATACTGGAATATTGATACAAGGAAAACGGCAGTTTTTCCAGTACCTGTCTGAGCCTTAACGGAAATATCTTTTCCCTGAAGAAGATGAGGAATAGTCTCTTTCTGCACATCAGTACAATATTTAATCTTGGCGATCTGCAAACCAAGGAGGATTCTTTCATCAAGTTTGAAATCTGTAAACCTTACCTTGCCGGCTGATTCCGGCACTATATGCAGTTTGGGCAGATTTATTGCTTTTTGTACATGAATTGATTTCGGTTTGGGGTGATAAACGGATTTTTCTGAAGTTTTATTCTTTTCAACCGGCTTCCTGGTAGGAGCTTGAACCTTTGGACTTAAGAGTCCTATTAGTGTTTTCTTGATTTTACTTAACAAATTTTTTCTCTAACTTTTGAATATTGTTTTAAATAGCAACTTATGCGTTCTCAGTCATTCAATAACATTGAACACCTTAATATACAGGAAAATAAAAGATTATACAGTGGAAAACATAATCTTCAATGAAAAAGGATTAACCCAGTAGATCACAGAATTTAACTTCTTGCAATTCTTCTGCTAACTCATTCAACGATGCGTTTCCGATATAATATGTGTCTAATGCGTTATGAATATTAAATAAAGAGAGATGCCAATTAAATTTATTTTTTATGAAAGGAATATGAGTTTGTGAGTTAAATCCCACAGAAAAGCTTTTTAAAGGAATTGAGAGACACTGCCCTAATGCCTTTATATAACTTTCTTTCATAACCCATAGTTTAAAAAAATAGGCCTCTCTTATAGTTATGCTAAAATGTTTTTTCATTACAAAAGAAAGAAGTTTCCAAGCAAATAAAGATCTGAATTTATCTTCAATATTATATCTTTTGTAATTCTTAATGATGTTTTTCTATTTTAGATAATCGTAAACTACTTTGCCTTTGCCTAGAGTAAGGTCTGAGACAAAGTGAAGCGCCCCTACAACTTTCTTTACCGGAAGTTGCGCGATTGGAGCAAGTGCATGGTCAAAAAGCTGCAGTGACGCAGGGCCTTTCCACGCTTCTTTGACAGTCACATCTTCTATGGGATAATTAACAAGTTCGCAGATCTTAGGTTCATAATTGACATCGGGAATGAGTTTTACAAGATAATTAGGATTTTCCATTGCCTTGCGAACATTTTCAGTATCAACTGCCTCGAATTTATATCCCATGGTAGCCCTGGCTATCTCAAGTTCACCGTACTTCAAAATTCCTATGTAGCAGTCCTTGCTGGCTGAATCGACTCTGAACTCAGGAAAACCTAACTTCTTAGGAAATCCCCATACTTCCCGTCCTCCTGCTATTGGGCAGATATCATCAAGGAACATACTGTGCACATAGTTTCCTTTCTGTCCGTTATAGATAACCGGTATTACCTGACCGGACTCTGTATAAGAGCCGAATTCATTGCAGTCCGGCATCTTGATAAATTCATACTTGACTATAGGGCCATTGGATAGATCGAGTTCCAACGGTTCAGGGACAGCCTGTCTCAAAGCTTCAAGATCCGTTTCGTAGGAAATTATCATAAATTCCCTATTTCTAAAAACATGAGGGCCTTTTTTAAACGAGGGTGAATATATCGGCATTGAAACGGCATTTAAAACATCCTGTTTTTTCATTATGTAATCTCCTTATATCATATTGTAGAGACGCAACATTTTGCGTCTCTTTTTGCTATTCAGCCGCAAGATATTGCGGCTCTAGTCTGAAACAATGTACCTGTTAGCAGCAGAGTCATCAAGCCATTACAAATCCATGAGAAACAATCATCGATTGCCCGCTATACGCAAGTGACTTTGCGCTTGCAAAAAAGCAGACTGCATCGGCAACTTCTTCAACTGTCGTAAATTTACCGTCTATGGTTTCTGATAGCATTGATTTAATTATTTGTTCTTCCGTTTTTCCTTCGGCTTCCATTCTCTCAGGAATCTGTTTCTTAACGAGATCAGTAAGAACATACCCTGGAGCTACAAGGTTTCCTGCTATATTAAAGGGAGCCCCTTCCACAGCTATTGAGCGCGTTATGCCTAGGAGGGCATGTTTTGAAGCTATATATGCCGATTTATTGGCGGAAGCTATAAAAGAATGAACCGAACCTACATTGACAATCCTGCCGCCGGTCTTAGTCTGTTTCATAATCTTCATGCATTCACGAACCATATAGAAGGTTCCATCAATCTGAATAGAGGTAACAAGCTTCCATGAAGAGGTAGTAAAATCTGTCAAAGGTTCAATGTGCTGTATTCCTGCATTGTTTACCAGAATATCTATGTGCCCGAAATGTTTTAATACAGCATTAATTCCTTCCTGAACATTCTGTTCGCTGGAAACATCGATTTTTACGCCGATGCACTCGACACCATATTTCTTCTGTAGCTCTGCTGCAGATTCATTAAAACCTGCAATGTCAACTACTGCGATATTAGCTCCCTCAGCAGCGAGTTTTTCAGCTAAACCGTACCCTATTCCTCTGGATGAACCCGTTACGATAGCAACTTTGCATGATAACGATTTTCCGCATGTCATATATTTTTACCTCATGATTAAAATTTGAAAGCAAATTAATCATATCAAATAAACAGAGCATTTCAGGGATGATACTCAAAATACTCCGGATTAATCATAAAATAGATCGTTCTTCATCTCTTCCGCGCCTTATTTGAATATTGATTTTTTTTTAATGATAAGCTAGAATCAGCTCAACATATTGGGACTTACATATAAACATATAAAGAGACTGCTATGGCTGTTAAGCTTCAAAGTATCATTAATTTACCAAAGGTACTTCTGCATGATCATCTGGATGGGGGTATAAGAGCTCAGACAGTTATTGATTTAGCAAATGAAATGAATGTTCTCTTACCAGAAAACAGTGCCCAAAAGTTATCTCAGTGGTTTTACGCTGAGATAGCATCAAAAGATTTTCAAAGGGGACTGGCGATATTTGCAATCACTTGTTCAGTTATGCAAACTGAAGCGGCGCTTGAGCGTGTTGCGTATGAAACAATATCTGATGCGGCTAAAGATAACATAATATATATTGAAACAAGGTTTTGCCCTCATTTACATATCCAAAAAGGTTTAACTTATAAACAAGTAATAGACAGCGTAATTAGAGGTTTAAATCGAGGCAGGCAGGAGTTCGGAGTAGAATACGGTGTTTTGCTCTGCGGAATCCGTAATTTTAAGGATGAAATAAACCTTCAAATAGCTCAAATTTGCTTTGATTACTTAGGCCATGGCGTAATCGGTTACGATTTTGCAGGTGCTGATATTGGGTTCCCTTTATCCAACCACCCTAAAACGCTGTCTCTATTAAAGTATCATCATATTCCGCTAACTGTTTATGCAGGGGAAGCCGCCGGCATTGACGCAATCATAGAAGCTTTAGATATTGGAGCTATGCGTATCGGTCACGCCTGTACAATCTTTAATAACGACAATCAAAGTTTAATTGAAGAAACATTGCAGCGGATAAAAAACGAACAAGTACATATTGAGATCAACATATCCAGCAATATAGCAATAGGATCAGTTGTTGATTTTGCCAGCCATCCTGTTAAAAAACTCTTCGATCGTGGCATAAACTTGGCATTGAATACCGATGACAGGCTTCTGCTTAATAATACACTGAGCGGCGAATATTATACATTGACAGAAAATTATGGTTTAGGGCTGAAAGATATTATGAAGATGAATAATAACGCAATGCAATCTTCATTTGCCGCTAAAGATATAAAAGATGCTATCCTGAGAAAATTGAGTTCAGTTAGGTAATGTATAAACTTTACTAATGAAAAGGAGTATTTCAGGAGATCAATCCCGAAATACTCCGCAATTAGCAAGAATATCTATTCTATTTCACTATTTAGAAAGAACATTATCGTAAGTAACATAATTTGTCGGCAAATCGTTGCCTATGAAGAAAATCTTGGTTTGCAGAGGGCCGAACCATCCAACACCATAAGCTGCCTGATTATCCTTGTCGACCGCAGGGAATGTCTTTGGATCTTGAGATGAATAATATTTGAGTGGCGTAATGTTTGTACCAAACGGGATATTCAAGCCGCTACTACTTGAAAGATCAACATATACATAAGTCCAACCATTATTATTCTTCCCTGCTTCATTAGATGCAGTATTATGCACGACTAGTATCTTCTGTCCTCCAGACACCCTGATCACTGAAGTTATAGGTGAACCTCCCTCTAACTGATTGCTGTCCCATGCGCACTGGCCAGGAGTCGGTTGAGCTGCCTGGTATTTGTAACCTGAATGGACAAAATAGCTTATTCCATTTTTAAGAGCTGGATAAGCATTTCTCAAATTGATAAGTTTTCTGTAATGAACAAGAACTGAATTCTGATCGGTCTTCTGCCTGTCATACTCGTTCCAGTTAATTTTGCCTCTTAGAGGTTCGTCCCCATCTCCGGGACCGTTCTGCATCCCGATCTCTTCACCATAATAGACTACAGGAATTCCTGATAGAAGCAGATAGAGCGATCCTGCAGCCTTTATCTTGTCTGTATTGCCATCAAGCTGAGTGGCTGCCCTGGCGCCTGCAAAACTGTCGTGATTGCTCAGGAAGATTGAATCGGTTACACCGGTGCCGTTATCCATGGGCAATCGTCTTTGAACACCATACATTTCTTTAAAGAAATTGATGTCGCGAGCGCCATATTTTACATGGTTTACAAGCAAACCCTGGAACATGAAATGGAAACAGGAATTGAACTCGTTGCCATTTCCGTAATATGACAGAAGCTGTTCATCAGTTTCTGTCGGTGCTTCGGCAACAAGTATTGCATCAGGTTTCATTGTAGTAAGTCTCTGACTGATCTCTTTGCTGAGTCCACTGCTTATAGTTGCGGCCATTCTCGACAAAATACCTCACAGCGTCGCAGCGGTAACCGTCAACTCCTGCGTTAAGCTGATGAGGGATATGCCAGAGACAGCGCTGCAATATTACATTCACACATTTCATCCCTTTAAAAATGCTCGAATCTCCATCTGTCACAAGCAGAAAGTTTTTAAAGGACATTACTGTATCCCTCAAAGGAGCAAACAGTTCATCCCAGCCTGCATCATACTTGCCTATTGACAAACCAGCTATCCTTACTCCTCCCAGTGCTTTCTTCTGGATGAATACTTTCAGCTCCTGTCCGCGTTTCTTTATACCCCTGATT